>Ga0210399_10000419_pt1 | contig 34124 bp, 51 predicted proteins | sample IncBWC14MmetaG_FD_150865 | JGI IMG/M metagenome (GOLD analysis project Ga0210399, IMG submission 150865) | Forest soil microbial communities from Barre Woods Harvard Forest LTER site, Petersham, Massachusetts, United States - Inc-BW-C-14-M | ecosystem: Environmental > Terrestrial > Soil >... | reverse complement strand
CGGCGGCGGCGGCGGCGGCGGCGGCGTCGGCGTCGGCGGCGGAGGCGGCGTCGGCGGCGGCGGCGGCGTAGGCGGCGGCGGCGGCGTAGGCGGCGGCGGCGGCGTAGGCGGCGGCGGCGGCGGCGGCGGCGCCGCGCAATTTTTTCGCGACATCACTATCGGATGTCGCTCCGCTTTGTGCCCATGCACGCGCTGCTGCGATCGCTTCGTGTGGACGCTTGTCATTGGGGTGTTTCTTCTCCCAATACTTCAACGAGGATTCTGCGAAGTCACAAGCGAGTAAAACGATCTCCTGCTTGGTTGGCCAGCCAGCCGTACCCACCATCTTGCCGCAGAGCCACAGCATCCAATCGGCGCGAACGCATTCCTTCCACGCTTCCTCGAAGGTCTTGCCTTTGGTCCATTCCACAGCTTCTCGGCAGGCGCCGATAGCACGAAGCAGCGCTGCCAGTTCTTTGGCGTTCATCGCTTTACCTCACAGAGTATCTAAGGTCAAAACCGGCAGCGGTCAATCGTTCGCGCCGCTGGCGCGTCGCCTTCTTCGATACCGGCGCGACACCGCTACGCCGCGCCTCCCACTGCAGGAAGGTTTCTTTGCCAGCCTGGGAGTCGCCAGGTTGAGCACAGAATCGAGCGTTAGCGCTATTCTGGCCTGGCAGCTTACCATCTGCGGCTGACCTGGCGGCTCCCACACTGGCAATCTCTTCGCGCAGGGCCAGCTCGGTTGAGTGCAGCCGATCGTCGGCCACGTCCACCAGTTTCCGCAACCAGCGAAGAGTGAAGCGACGGATGGTCAATTTGGTTTGTGGGCTCATGGTTAGAGCACGTTCTGGCGGATCGCGTTCCCACAGGGCGGGCAAAGGAACGTCCACTTATCAGCGAATTTCACGATGTAACTGGTGGCTTCCCCGCAACGGCTGCAGGCGCCGTAGATTCGATCTTTCGAGTTCTCCTGATGGTTATCAGGTTCAAGTACAGGCTGTGTCCGTCCAGAAGCTGAATCTCGAATCTTCGTGTCCATAGTGGATCCCTCCAACCAAGCAACCCTAAAGCGTGAATCTGATCAGCGGCGAACAGTTCCATCTGCCGTGGGGCCTTCTTCGTCTGACTCATTTCTCTCACCACTCGCTGCAGCCTTACCATCCGGCACCACTACGGCCGGAACGTACCGATCGAGCCATTGAACGATGAAATTGTGACTCAAATCCCACACAGGATTGCCGTGGGCGGCCTTTTGCAGCGTCCGCCAGCCGAAGGGTGCAGCCATCGCCGCGCGGAGCTGGGGGAAGCTGTAACCGTGCCTAGCGCCCTCATGGGAGGCCATGCGGAACTTGTTCAACCGTTCCACTTGGTCCCGGTTCAGTCTGCGCGTTTGGCGGCCTCGTCCCATTACAGAATCACCACGATCCCGCGACCCCAGGCGTAGAGAAGAATGAGAGCGTGTGGGCCGCGCGACTTGATCCAACCTACTCCAGTTGTATCCCAAACTTTTCCGATGTGAAGTATTTTCATTGCCATACCTTCCATACATGCACTCTACGCTATTTGTGATAATCATGTCAATGATAAATTGAGGCGCACGCGAAATACTGTGGATATTGTGTCTAAATAGTAATGGATATAGCCATGTGCGCGGTGTGCGAAGTGTTGTGCGGTTCTCGCATCTGCCTTACACATAATGAAAGGGTTACAATCTCGGTTTGTGCGGTCGTTTTTTAGGCTCTCTAAGAAAAGAAAAGAGTTAGAGTATTTTTTGTGCGTAGGTGTGTGTTTTTCTTTTTTGTCTCACGGTGCCTGAGAAACACTCCACTTTTTATGTGCGGTCGAAAAAACACGCATATACGCATACCGCACAAAAGTACACTTAAACCCTGTAGTATCAACAAAAGAGGTCTGAAACACCGCACATGCACCGCACATCACTTACTGATTGTAAAGGGGTTACAGGTGAAAACCGCACATCGAGCGCACGCTTCGGGTTGTGCGGTTGTGCGGTCGGCGGACAGTCGCTGGATCTTGAGAAAAATATAGGTGGGTATACTAGGTTTCTACGGTCGAGGCCATTGGATCGGGCGGAGTTTCGAGGATAAATAGAGTGGATGCGCCGGGCTGCCGTCCGCGCAAGTCTTCAGGCAATGCAACCAAGGTTTGAATGGTTTCAGCAGTGACATTACACTGGCCGGGCGCCAGGCTAGTTTTTCGTGAACTCTTCCCCAGGCGCAGATCACCAGCGGGTTGATAGTGATCCGGTGGAGCAGTGTCAGATCGTTGGCTGGCCCTACGGGATCTTCGACCTGCAAGAGTGTTCCTGGATAAGTCGAACGCAGCGCGAAGATATTCAAGATCTCGCATCCACCATAGCCCATGTTCATCGAAAAGCCGATGCAGCGTTTGATCGTAGGATCATCCTTTAGATGATCGGCCGTGCTGGGATTAAGCAGGATCCAGGTGACTTGCGGCAAGTCTTCACGCCAGATCCGCCAGAGGCGATACCGGAATTTCTTGTCTGCACTGAACTCCGCTCCGAGTCTCAACATGGGATCGAATCGCGAATGGCAGCGCCATTGCGCTTCAGGTGGGGCGCACTTCCTGCATGACAGGCATGGTGTAGCGCGGCATTCATCAATACTAAATGAAAGTCCGTAGGTGGCCAGCACTGGCGATTTCGGCACAGATGATGGACTTCCTCATCTGGTCGTAATAGCCTGCCAATGCAGCGTTCCATGTAGACTCTGTGTGCAAACCGGCCTCTCTTCGGCCCCCGCCGTATGATCTCAAGGTAGCCGTCGCGGTTGACTCGCATACCCAGACCCTTGCCTTTGTTCCAAGGCGTCATTCACTTACTCCCGCGGCGCTGGCGCCTTCACTCTTCAGCTTCTGCTTAATGCGGTAGATCTGGAACCGGTTTAACCCGGTTTCCTGGGCGACATCGTTCTCCCGCATCCCGGCCAGCAGCATCTCGACGGCTTTTTTGCGCAGGAGTTCCAGCATCGGCCGAGTAGAGAACGTGGCCGATCCTGCTTCCACACGCAGCATGATCTCGAAGGGTTGCACCCACTTGGCCTCGAAGCGGCCATCTTTTCCGCGTCGGCGTAACTTGTCGAGGCGCGCTTCCACCTTCAAACCTTCTTCCGGCGTCCAATCGGTCGAAGATCGCAGGCGAAGGTTTGAGGAAAGCTGGTGTTCTTTTTTCGAGGTGCCGAGCTGCGTGCCGCTTTTGCCCGCGTGGTGCACGGCGAAGGTGGCCACTTTCTTCCGGCGCAGATACAGGATCCATTCCTGCGTGGCAGCCCAATCCTCGGACTCATCCTCATCCCCGCCAGGGCAGAGCGTAGAAAGATTGTCGAGCACCAAGAGGCACCCTTCCTGCAGATGTTCTTCGATCCGGGCTCGGCCGTCTTTCGAATTGATTCGTGGGGGAAACTTCGGCTGTAGATCGGGAGTAATTGTTTTGAAGAAGGTGCGCGATGGAAGGACGGATCCCCAGCCCTTGGCGATTTCTATTTGGCGTTCCTGCAGCGTTGCGGCGTCCATTTCGCCATCGACGTACACCACGCGGCGAGCAATAGGCACCGGCCACACGAAGCAATCCGGCGCGCCGATCGCCACGCAGTAGGCGATGTACAGCATGATGTAAGTTTTCCCGGCGCCAGTCGGCGAGTAGATCATCGAGGAATTGTTGACCGGCAGAATCGGTTCGATGATGAAGTCGATCGGATCCAGGTTCATGGTGAGAAAATCTAGGAGATCGATGGCGACGAGTTTACGATCACTCTTGCCGTTCCCGGATGTTTTGACGAAGGTGTCGAGCGTGGAGAGAAGTTCTGCAGAAACGGCATTAGGTGCCAGCGCTTCTTCCTGCAGGCGGTGCGTAGTATGGATGATCTGGCGGAGTCGTGATTTCTCGGCCACGATCTTTGCGTAGTGCTCCACGTTCGTAATGCGCACAGCAGAATCAAGCAACGACGCCACGTAGGCAATCCCACCGGCCGAATCGAGTTCCCCGCTTTTCCGCAACTCTTCTTCCATCGTCACCAGCGTGATCATCATCTGGGCTTCGGCCAGCGCCAGCATCTTGCGGAAGATGCGCTCATTTTGTGGGAGAAAGAAGTCGCCGCTGTGCAGGATGTTCGCGGCTTTGACTAAGCTAGGATTGGGAACTTGCTCATCGATCAGGATAGCGCCGAGGATCATGCGCTCTGCATCAAGGTTCTGCGGGACTGGTTTGTCTGGTGATGGCGTGCGTGATTGATTGCTCGATTGCATTTGGCGGCTGCAAATATTGGAAAGAAACTGAGAGCGCAGCCGCCCGCCGAACTCCCAGCTTCCTTCCGGTTCTAAGCGCGAGAAAGAAAGTACATTCGCGGCTAGCGAATGTCAACTAGTTTGGTGGAGTTGGCGGTGTAGTAGTCTCCGGAGCGGCCGCACGTAGCTTCGCTTCGGCAGCTTCCGCTTCGGTGGCCGCAACGATAAATTTATCGATAAACTCGGAAACGCGCGGCGGGTTCACCATGCACTCGCGCAGCGCCGGTTCGTACTGGAAGAGTTGCACCAGACCTTGCTTGCCAGGCGAGAGGCGCCGATCCATCTTCGGCGGATCGAGCAGCAGGCTGACCAGGCGCTCATCGGTGTCATAGAGGAATGACAACACGTGATCGACTGCCTCATCCGTAGTGTATTGCACGTCCTTCACGATCTTGGCTACGCGCTCGGCTACCCATTGGAACGTAGGTTTGGGCTGCTGCACGGGAGCGGCTACGGGTGCCGGTGCAGGCTGGGGATTCGGATTGTGTTGTGTTTCGAGGGGGATCACTCCTGCCGCGGGTGCTGGAGCTGCAGGCTGTGCGCCGCGGTTAAGTTCAACGATCTTCACATCTGCTTCGCGAGCCAGCCGATATTCGTGCATCGTCTCGCGTACCGTGGCGCCCAGCACGGGAATGAATTCGCGGCCGAGGTCGAGCAGCGTGGTGCGGCCACTGACCGCTGGCGGCGCCGGATTCAGGATCTTTTCTACCGCGGCGCTCGTAATTTTATCCATAAGTGAGTTGTTGCTGGCGGTTCCGTCGCTCATCAACTGTTTTAACTTCACCAACATCTCGAAAGGATCCGGTGGCGGTGGAGGCGGAGCAAGCAGCTTCTGAATCATTGCGGCCTTGAACGCGCGATCCAGTTCCGAATCGATTGAACCGACCGCTGGAGCAGCAGGTGGTTGAGCTGCTACTGCGGCGGATCGCGCAATCATTTCGGCGGACGCGCGTAGAGCGTTGATCGCGATGTTCATCATCTCCTGCGGTTGATTCGCTACCGTGTCGATTGCTTTCGTGGCGATAGCGTTGGCGTCGCTCTGTGCAGGCGCTCCAGCATTCGGCAAAGGGTTCTGCGCATACTGCGGAACCGAGTCCGGATACTTCGGCTGCGCTTCCGTGCTGAATGTTGTTTCGGTTAGCCGTTCGTGTCCCTTCTTCAAGATCATGCGGAAGACGCGGCCGCCAAACTTTTCTTTGATCGCTTGCTGGATCGTTCCGGCATCGTCCATCATCACCGTGACACCGGGACGTACTTCGATGCTGCCGACATATTTCTCCAGGTATGCCGGTGGCGCGCCGGGATACGTGGTGGTTTTCGGTTCCTGCCGATACAAATAGACAATGTGATCCGACCATTGATCGGGCTTCAGGGATTCGATGTACTCCCAGAAGTCAGGAACTCGAGAAGTTTTTTCGTTTTCTAATTCTGCGGCGGGTACGACACGTTTGCGGGATACGGTTTCGACTACCGGACCAGGTGGGGCCATGTTTCTCCTTTGAAAAGCACGTTGCGGCATCTTCTGATGCCCATATATTGGCACATTCTGTGCCCACTAATGGGCAAATGTCAACCTCTGGTGTCACTTGTACTGGCTGGTATGTGTAAATCTTACCGGCAGTATACTACCTCATTTGTTGACAAACACATTGCAGAAAGACCACAGTTGCATCCGTCCGCGCGCGATCTGTCGATCGCAATATTGCTGGGATCGGGCGGACGACGCTGCAGCAGTCAACGCTGCGCAGCACGTGAAACCATCCCAGCAAAAGTCTTCTATGGGCTCAATGCCGATCGCTTTCCCACCGGAAACGTACGTGATGCCGCTGCTCGGCGGCGATTCTGGCGTAGAACAAACCATCAACCAGATGCGCGCGCTCGTCGATGAGGCGTTGCGCGATTCCTCCGTGAATCGGCTAGCCCGTGACATCGTACGCAGTGCACCCGCGTTCGATGATGTTGCGGAAGCGAATGCGATCTACGAGTGGGTGCGGAGGAACATCCGCTTCACGAAGGATCCCGTAAACAAGGAAACGCTTTATCCGCCAGCGGAGCTGCTGAAGATCCGGTCAGGCGATTGTGACGATATTTCGATGCTCACCGGAACTCTACTCATGGCGGTGGGTTATCCCGCTCGGCTGGTGACGGTGGCGGCGAGCCCTAGCGCGCCCGATCAGTTTTCCCATGTGTACGTCGAAGGGGAAGTTCCGGCCGGATCCGGACAGTGGATCCCGATGGATGCGGCGCGCAGTGATTCGCAGTTCGGCGTTGCGCCGCCAATGGTGTACCGCTCGAAGTGGTGGGCGCTTGGAGATTCCGGTTCGGGCGTGAGCGGCCTCGGACTTTATCCGCGGTATCGCAGCCACATGATCAGTGGGCTCGGATCTTACGGCCGCGTGCGGACGATGGGAGATGCTTCGAGCGGTGACAGTACTTCCACGATGATCGCGACTACCGGGCAAGTCACCGCAGACATCATCCGCGCTTCACAGGGCCAGGCAGCGAGTCCGTTTGATTACAGTTCTTCCGGGCCGTGGACTTCGTTCCAAACAAGATATTCGCCGTATGGCGTGCCACCGGCCGGATACTCTTCGCCTCCAAGGCCAGGGGTTTCACTCACCGCCAGCTCGAACCTCGGATTATGGTTGGCGCTGGGCGTGGGCGCGCTGCTGCTTCTCGGAGGTCGCAAATAAAATGTTAAGCGCCTACCGCGACGGAAAGCATTTTGCGTATCCCGGATGGCGTCTCACCGTTCCGGGTGGACCTGCAGGCGGACACTACAAAGGTTTTACCCACACCGAATCCCGCGGCACGGACATTCTTCCCAATGATCAATTTGAACAGGATCGCGAAGATGGGATGTCGGCACACGATACGGCGCACGCGAATCAACGAAACCCGTACGGCGTCTATCGTTCCTCGGCGGAAGTTCCCCCTCGCCCGAATGCATCTGGTCACGCGCACACGTACCGCGGTTATCAGACGGAGAAGCATGCGGGCACGGCCGTAGCGCCCGGTTCGTTTCCTTCGGATTATTTTGAAACACTCGAAGACGCTTTCCTGCCGGACTCAGTGGCGGCCGCGGCGCTCGGGATAATGCCAGAATTGATGAACCGCGGCGCTTTTACAAATGGCGGCCCTCCGATGCCTGGGCCAATGCCATTTCCTGTTGTGTGGCGCCCGAACATTGTTTCCTGTCCAACCAGCATGGCGCCACCACCGCGAGGCTATCACTACGAAAGCGCGGGCACCGATGCGAATGGCTGCGCGATCACGCACCTGGTTGCGGATCCAGCCACCGGCGCCACCAGTGTGGTAAATAAACCGCCATCTTCGCCGCTGCCTCTTCCGCCTGCGCCGAGCATTCCGGTTGCAGTTGCTCCACCGGTTTCACCTACGCCTGCACCGATCGTCGCGACCAATCAAGTCGTTCCACTGAACGACGGCAGCGGAAACTATTTGAATCTTTCGACCGGAACGGTCGTTCCTGCTTCGTCCGTAACGCAGAATCCAGCCACAGGCCAATTGATTGCCACAACTGCCGTTGCAGGTTCCGGGGTGGTTGCTAACGCGATGAGCTGGCTGGAGCAGCCCAGCTCGCTCTGGGCTGCGATTCCCAATTGGGGTTTGGTGGCCGGTGCGGCTGTTCTTGCTTCGATGCTGCTCAAAGGCAAGCGCTGATGATTGGTCGCACTGTGTCAAATGTACTTACATTTGCAAGTGCAAATGATCGGGCACAAATATGATCGAGGGTTATCATCCACATACGGTGCGGGCTTCGCGAACTCCGCTATACCTCATGGGGCTCGGCGAACTCGGAGAATTGGGCCAGGATCCGGCCCTGGTCGATACCATGAGCATCGATCCGATGTGGACGGATACTCCACCGCCTGCGATCGATCCCACGATGTACGAAGGCGGATCTCTCGTCCCTAACGTGCCATCCGATTTTTATCCCAACAATCCACTCCTTCTGATTCCTAGTGGCGCCGATCTGAATCTGCAACCTTCTTCATTTGATCCTGCCGGGAACCTGCTCAATACTGGTCCAACCATCACTTCGAATCAGCAGGACATCGCCAACCTGTACGCGCAGGCCGTGGCTAGCGGCACGATGAAGCCGGGAGTGGCTTCTTCTTCGGCCGTTGCTGCTGCCATGAAGTCTGCTGCCGACGTAACCAAAGCGGCGAGCGCTGGCGGCGTGAATCTTGCTCCAGGCCCTTCGCCGCGCGTGGGAGTTCCTGCGGTGCCAGGTTCGGCAGCTTCGGTGCTCACGCAGCAATCCATTCCCGGAGTTCCGAATTGGGCGCTGTTTGCTCTTGCGGCCGTAGCGGCGCTCGCAATGGGGAAGCGTTAAATGGCCTACATGATCGCAGACACGGGCAACAAAGTGGGCTTCCGGCCGTACGGGCAAACCAATCCGTTTGGTGCAGCGCATCTTTCGGGAGTTCCGGCCGATGCCGGCGGGCTCGGCGAATACTATTTGAATCGTCCGTTTGATCCGTGGGAACTCTATACGGACGTTCATCACACCGATCACAAACTCAGCGGCCTCGGCGAATTCGGCGAGCTGGGCCAGAACCATCCCTTCAAATCGCAAGCCTGGCATCTGCATGGCCTCGGCGCTGCTTCCGATCCCACCGGCGAAGCGGCGGACGAACTTCTAGCTGCGGGCCACATCACGCAGGCGGAACACGATGCGATTCTTGAAGGTTCGATGAGTTTCCAGGACGTGCTGGGCTACGATCCCACCGATTCCTCGTCTTGGGCCAACCTGGTCAGTCTATTCCAGGAAGTGAATCAGGATCTGCAGACACTCGAGCACCAGGCGCAAACAGTTCCCGGCGTGGCTGCGGCAGTTGGCCGCGATCTGATCGCGAAACGCCAACAATATTCAGACCTGGCCACGCAGTTCACGCGCTACTACACGCTGCTGATGGGATCGGCGCCAGCCGGGATCTCTGGTCTGGGGATCGCTCCACTGGTTTGGGTGGCGGGCGCGGCCGTCTTCATCGTCGGCGCTTTCATCACGCTCTACGCGATTCACACTTGGAGCAAGTCGGTAGACGTGAACGCGATTCAGGCGAATGCCACGCAGACGCAAACGCAATCCACAGCCTCCACGAATAAAGATCTGCTCTCGGCGCTTGCTGCAGCGCAAGCGAAGGGCGACACCGTGACCGCGCAGGCAATCCTGAAGACACTGGCATCCACCGGAGCGCAGCCGCAATCCGCGAGCACGCTCGAAACCTGGCTTATGACGAATGCGAAGTGGATCGGACTCGGCGCCGTCGCGCTGGTGATGGCTGGCCCATTGGCCTCGGGCTTGTTTGGCGGGAAACGGAGATGACACCAATCGTACCAGATACGCTTCACGTGCTCGCTGATTGGAAAGCGGGGAAGCCGGTGCGCACGATCGAACTTGGACACGTTCACCGCATGAAGGACAATCCCGGAATGAGTCCAGCGATAGATATGTCGGTGAGAATCTATCGTGATCAGGTCCGCGCGCACGCTTACTGTTTCCATGTCATCGAATCCTTTGTGCCTCTCGGCATTCCGGATTTCGACACGTTCCTCAATCACTGCGCGGCCTGCCAGCAGAAATTCCTTACTGACAGCTCGGGATTGACTGCCGAAGAGATCGAAGGCGCGAATTCCCTGGCGTGGAAAGCGATGGCGATTGGCTGGCGGAAAGCGGTCGATTGGTATCGCGATACGGATTACATCTTCGTGCAGTCGTCGCAGTCTACGGTGGCGGCGTGATGGCTGGAAGATTCAGACGCGAGGACGTTTCCTTTGTTCCCAGTGGGTGGCACGTGCGCACCGTCAAGCATGGCGATCATCGCGTGCGTGTAGCGTTTCCTCCAGGCAGGAAAATAAAAGGTTCCGGGCGCCTGATCAGTATTCTGCATCCGATCCGCGAGAATCCTTCTTGCGGATTGAAGAGTGCAAATCCCGCGGAACTGATGGTGATGAGCGCGAACAATCCACCGCGAAAGCGTAGCGTCGAAGCCAAGCGGCTAAGAGAAGTGGAGAAAATAAGCGCATCACTCTTGAAACTCGCCGACAAGGCAGAAAAGAAAGGATTCAAGGCCCTTGCCGCAGAGTATCGCCAGGCCGCAAGAAAAAACCCCTCCGAACTGGTGATCATGGCCGCCAACCCGCGCGTGGAAGTCGTTCACGGCGATAACCCGCCAGTCGAAGAGATTGCCGAAGAATTCAGCGGCGTGGAAGTGAAGTGGCTGGATGTTTACAACGAACCACACATCCCCCGCGGCCGCTACGCCTATCTCGCCAAGCTGTTTCGCCTGCTCGTCAAGCCAGTGAAGGGTGGCCCGGTGCAGAAGATTACGTTTGAAGGGAACAGTGCTCCGTTGATCGTTTCGGATGCCAGTGGCAAGCAGATTTATTTCGTGGATGGCAATCAGGACATCACGGAATGCTTGGCGGCGTTCGGAGATTTCGGATCTAGAAGCATGGATGGGCATCTGAAGATCGGAGATGGCCGCGAGATTCACTACATCGGTAAGAAGCACCACATCGGCGACGAAGATACCGACGAGTGGCGCCACACGCACGGAGAAGAAAACGGCGCGCTTCCCACGGTGTTGTTCGACACGCGAAGCAAAAGATTGCTCTACGAAGGCGGCGACTATCGCATCGAAGGGCCTTGGATACATAACTAGGGAAATATGGCTGCCACTACTAAACGTCTGACAGTTACCGCCACGACGGTCCAGACCGGCCAGACGATGGCCAGCGGACACGGTTACGCAGCCTTCGCAGCTAGGCGAGAAAAGGAAGTCGCGGCGATCGAAGAAGTGCTCGGGACAAACAAGAAAGAAAAAGATCACGAACTCGCGCAACGGATCTGGGAAAGGTTGAACCGATAATGGAAACGGCATCACAAACTGCACCGGCGCCGATGATCATCACCAAGCCGACATTCACGCTTACGGATCGGATCCGCATCCAGCAGGAACGCATCCAGAACCGTGAGTACTACCGCATCGGGAGGCTCACCTGCGTGGTGTGGGAAGTGCAGCGCAGCACTATCGGCAGCAGCCAGAGTGATGTTCCGGGGATGTTTTCGAAGTGGCAGCGCAAGACCTGGTGCGCGATGACGCTGGACTGGTTGACGCATACAAACGCGCCGATCCTGGCGATCAGTAAGGACCGCAACGATCTTCTGATTCCTTTCAAGTTGCCACCGTTGCCGGATATTCCGGATCCGCGCTGGAACGGGCTCAAGGTAGCGCCTGCGGCGGATTGTAAGACGGCGAAGGTCCCGCGTATCGAGCAACGGCTGGCTGGATGTCCCGTGGTAGGGGATCGCGCTTGCGGCAAGATCACCGATCGAGTGAGCGGAAAGACGTATTTGATCTTCCAGCCACTATCTGAACTCCAGGTGATGTGCGGCGGTGGCCTGAAGGATAGCGGGTTCGGCCGGATCAAGTGCGCGACGGATCCGAGCGAGCATACTCACGCTGCTCTCTTGATCAACATCGAGCCGGACAGCCAAGGATTTATGGAAGCGTATTTTGTCGGCGGTGCCTTCCACGCCGGTTAGGCGTGGATTTAGAAAGGGTCACGCTGGCTAGCGAAAACCACTTTGAAAAAAACGATCATCTTTTGCCGGAAGGGAGGTGAAACAAAAATGGCATATCACAGAAAGCATCATCACCGGCATCACCGCAGGAATCCCTTAGGGATCTCCGGTGGTCTGGTGAAAGAAGCGGCATTCGTAGCTGCGGGAGCAGTCGCCGCCGCTGCACTGCCTGGAATGGTTGCGCCTAGCATGGCCTCTGGCTGGGCTGGCGTAGCCGCTTCGGCGGCTGCATCGGTAGGCGCCGGGTTCCTCGGCAGAATGTTTGGTGGCTCGGCGGGCGCAGACATGCTGAAAGGCGGTCTAGCGATCACCGTGCTGAAGGCACTGAAGCAGGCGGGCATCAACACGCCTGGGCTTGGACTGTACGCTCCGAGCTGGTTCGCCGTTCCCACGGCTTCCAGTCAGTACCTGCAAGCCGCGGCTGGCAACGTTCCTGGCGGATTCAACCGTGGAGGTGGAACCATCGTCTTCCCTGGCCCGCAAGGTCCGGTTGCGGTCGCGCCAGTCAAGAGCCATCTCGGCTATCACCGTTTCCGCTCGCGTTACGCAGGCGGGTACGGATGATTTCTCCAGGAGTTGCGTTGTAATGCAACTCCTGGACGGTTGTGAGAAAAAAATCTGGGTTTGAATTCAAGTTCAGAAAGCGGGGTGATCTCAAAATGAACAGCAGATATTCTTCACGGTACGAATCGCGCTATGCGCATCTACCCGTACTGGCAGAAAGGGAAGTAGGGCGACCGAAGTACGTTGGTTTCCGCAAAAACCCCATCGTGGCAGGGCAACTGGAGTACCTGGTTCAACCCATCTACGATTTTTACGGGGTTGCGGTGGCCACGCAGGTGACGAAGCAGCAACTCTTCGCCACTGCGATCGGCACGCAATACACTCCTGCGGGTGGTGCGGCGTTCACCAAGACGCTGTATCACACGAACCTCGTCCAGAACGGCATGCTCGACGCGCCAAAAAAGTTCCTGGTGAAAGCAGTGGCAACGGTTCTGCGGTCGGATGTTGGTCCGCAGGACTTGAACTCTTTCATCGGCACCACCCTGATTCAGCTCTCCATCTCCGGAAAGGACTACTGGACTTCAATAGTCAGTAAGACTCCGGCCGGTGCGGGCAGCTTCTGGAGTGGTGTGAGCCCAACGGCCGCGACTCTGGGCACCAGCGGTTCAAACGGTTGGCCATCGGCGCAAAACGTCGCGACGATCACCGATCCGATGCCGCAGATCCCCGGACTCGATCCGATGGAACCGATCCTCGGCCAGCTCATCGAACAGAACCAGAATTTCGCAGTTATTCTGGATCCAACGATCAGCGGCGTGGCGGCGTTCACCACGCTAGCGGCGGCGCCTGCGTCGATCTTCATCGGCACGGGCATCAACGCTCACGTGTATTTGGAAGGCGTGCTGGCGCGCGCGATCCTCTAATTCCGATCAGTGACAGGGCTGGACTTGTACCGGACGGCATGCGGCAGTTAGTCGCCAGTACTTACGGGCGCAAATATAGATGTCGCAAGCCAGCCACTGATCGCAGGGAGCTTATGAAACGGAAGTACGCACAGGACGTGCTCGGGTTTATGGAGTTGCTGGAAGATGCGGGCTACAGCGTGATCACTCGCATCGGAACACGAAGGCAGATCATGGCGAGAATGAACATCAGCAAGGAAGCGCAGATCCGCGGGCTACGGAAAGCCCTGAACAATCGACGGACTCCGCGGCAGTTCATTCCCAGCCTGAAAAAGAGATTGGCGAAGTTAACGAAGTAACAGGAGAGCAGCCATGAATTCGATGTTAGACGATCAATTCGAGCGGCAATATTTTTCCTACGTGCTCGATCGCGTGGTTCCGTTGAACGCAGTGCAAGACCCTAATGCGCTGCAGATTCTCTCCGATGCTGATTTCGAATGGTGGTGGATGCTAGCCAGCCGAACGGACAACCGTCTCAAGGTGATGATGAAAGAACAGGCCACCGGCCGTGACTTCATCGGTACTTCACCACAGGCGCAGGCGGGCGGCGCGGTCTTCAACGGCATCAACATTGACAACTGGTGCGGCACAGCGCAGGGCAATGGATCGTTTCCTCTGGCGGTGCCCTACGTGATGCCCGCCACGCGCGTGTATTCGCTGCTATTCACGGAATCCAGCGGAGCGGCCAACACCGTACAACTGGTATTCAGCGGCTTCAAGCTGTGGCCCAGACCATCAGTCCAGTAAAAAGCGGAGGCTCGGGGGTTTGTACTTGCATACAAACCCCCGTAAGGAAAAAGACCAATGCCTTATTCCGGATTCACCAAAGATTCATCGGCCGCGCGGTCGGCTTCCTTCCATCAACCGATGAATCCTAAGCGGCAGCAGAGCGTGCTCTTCCATACGATGGCACGTATGCTGCCGTTGCATTCCTGGCAGGAGCAGGTCTACCACCTCGCGCAGAAGCATCCCGCGGGTTTCGAGGATGGCTTCACACCGATCTGGGAATGCGCCACGGCACTGCTGCCAGCTCGGCAGACTACGCAACTACGGATCAACGTCCAGAAAGATTTCCATCTACTCGCACTGGCCGGGAGTTCTTCGCTGGCCGGTGGATTCCGCGCGCAACTCTACGACATGAAGAAGGACTACGGCCAGGAAAAGCCTGGCGTGCGCCTGGCTGGCCGAGGCGTGAACTTCGCCAACTACTTCGGAGCTGGTTTCGCTCCTGGAAATTCTACCGGACAGGGATCCGGGCTGTACTTCCTGCGTTCTCCGCATCCCTTCACCGAGCCAAACGCGCAGTGTCTGGTGATTGTGCAGAATCAGGACGTTAGCGGCGCCAGCAATCAGATCCAGGTAGTGCTTTACGGTGTAGCAAGGCGTTTTAACTGGCCGGATTAGGCCAGAACGTGAGAAAGACTGTGGCCCGATTGCTTCGATTCTTGATTGTTTCTATCCTGTGGTTCTATCCGGTGATGGTGCGCGCGCAGGTAACTGTCCACTACGGCAAGCCTTGCGATCCTACGTTATGGAAACACGTCTACCATCCGGAACGCCTGATCGTTAAAAGCCCGTGTGTCACCGTGACCGGAACGATCGTGGACGCGACGGCGCCGCAGAAGCATCACCGCAAAGACGGTGTGCGCAAGGAAGAAGACGGCGACACGCACGGCTGGCTACAGCTCGACGGCGGCCAGGAAGTTTACCTCAACGATGGAAACCTGAAAGCCGAAGGCGGAAACCTCGTCTATGAGATCGTCTGCTACTTCAAGGTGAAGCAGGAAGACGCAAAAGCAGCGTGCAAGAACTTCCAAAACACCGTGATTCTTCCGCCAGTCGGCAGTTGCGTGGCTCTCACCGGCACCTGGGTACAGGACACCAACCACGAGCAGTGGCTGGAGATCCATCCTGTCTCATCTTTCAAAGTGATCTCTTGCAAGGTGCCGCGATGAACGCTTGTACCTGCCAGGGGAAGGATTGCGGCTGCGATACCGGTCTGCACGGTCTTTTTTCTGGCGCTCCTTACCGTAGCGACTTCCTTGGCGCTCTCACCGCAGACGCGGCCGCGAAGCAAGTATTCCCGAACGCGCCACGCTCCCCAAACGCTGGCCACAACATGGACACTTATAACCAGATTGTGGCATCCGTCCAGGCTGGTCTGGTCGGCGGATCCGCCAATGCGTACATGCCAGGGACTGGCGATTGCTCGGCTACAGGAGTCAATAGCGACGTGAAGCTGGCGCAAACTGCTTCGGGCCTGGCGCTCACGGGTGTGTCTATGGGCTTGCTTGCTACGGGAGCAGTGACAGCCGCTGCGCTGGCACCCTGGACCATGGGCATCTCCGCGCTGATCGGAATTTTCCCGATCATAATGAACCATCACGCGCAGGCGGTGAAGAAAGAGCAGAGCGTTCTCTGCGCCGCGGTTCCGGCAGCCAACAATACCCTACGGATCATCGAAGAAGCTGTTCAGGCAGGGTATGCCACTCCACAGCACGCGATCGACGCGCTGAACTCCCTGTACAGCGACTTCAATTCCAAAGTGTCTTCGATCCGGCACGGTACGGATCCAAACGATAGCGGCGAATGCAACGCCGCATGTGTTCTGGCGACGGAGCTGCACGCGATCGTGCTCGCGAAGCAGAGCGAATACCAAGATTTAATCGACGCAGCGGCAGTGACGGTGACACCAAACCGGCCGAACGTCACTTCCCCTGCAGGCTCGACGGTGCCAGCGAGCAGCTATTCAACCTTTTACGCACCTGCCGGTGCCGCCGCTTTACCAGCGGCGCAGAGTTCGAGTGGATGGTTACCGATCGCCGCGATGCTCGTAGCCGGATACTTTTTGCTGAAAGGTTCATAATACAATGTCTTCCTTTCCAGTGATCCCCATGCCGAATCGAGCACGGCGCCGGTTCTCGCCAATTTCTCATCTCCGCGGTGAACTAGGAGATCCGTATCCACGTCGCCGATTCTCGCCGATCTCCCCTTTGCGCGGGCTGGGTGATAGCGGTGGTGCTCCGTACACTCCGGACATCGGCCCAGCGATCCTCGCTCCGTTCAATGTTCCTCAAGGCGCCGGGGTGGATCCAATCGAAGCACTCACCCAGATGGATGAAGGAACGTACCAGGATCCGGGCCAGGGTCAGGGCACGTCCAACCGGCCGAATCTTCCGCCGTGGATCTACCCACCCACGAATTGGGAGAATATCGACCAGGACAATTACGTGCTGGTTCCGGCGATCGGATCCACCGTGGTGATCATCTCTTACGTAGTTCCCCCGGGCCGAAACGGAGTGATCAATAAAGTTGCCAATAACTTTGTGGGCGGCGGGTGGGTGGAAGGCACGGGAGACATCGTTTGGCGGATCCTGGTGGACGGTACGCCGCCACCAGGCGCCACCTCCTACGATTCGATCCTGGCCTCGCTCGGGAATCCTGCCAGTCCTACCGGTGTGGCTGGCTTCCGCATTTTCGAAAATCAACTGCTCACCTTGGTGGCCTTCAACAATCCGGCCGGTGCGAACGGTGGCGTGGTGGTGGCCGGGCAGCGCGTAGGCGCGCGTTTCTGCGGCTGGAACTACCCAACAGACATCGAGGAAGCCGACATCTGGATTTAAGTTAGTATTGTCAAAAAAAGGATCCTACTTTATGAAACGCTGGCTGGCAGCACTTCTTTTCCTAGCGGCGCTCGCTGCGCCGTCGCGATCGCAGTTCATTGGCTACACTTCGCCGCAGACGGTTAGCCAGAGATTTACCAATCAAACGTGTACGGGCGTCGCGCAGGATTTCAACATAAACAACCTGGGGCAAACCACCCACTTTGGCCAATTTACAAGCGTGAGCGCCAACACCAGCGCCGTCTATTTTCTTGGTTCCTTTGATGGTGTGAATTTTCAGATCTTCTCGGACATCTCGAACGGGATCGTGAGTTCCGTCGCCGCGGCGGGATACTACCCTGTTGTGCGCCTCGAAGTCGTGTGCACCGTGGGAGCCACCTTCACTCTTTCGTATTCCGGGACTTCTACAATTCTGCCCTCGTATCAAGGCGTAAACCTGAAGGGCCTGATCAACAAAATTCTCTTCAATCAGTCGGCGGCCGGTAGCAACGCTCAAATCGTGGCGCAGCAGACACCATTCGGGAATTCCTCCGGCGTATTGACGTTTGCCTACAGCGGCGGCGCTGGGCCGTCCGGATCAACTGTGAGTCTCAATTGCAGTGACGGCAACGTGATCTCGCAGACTTTCGGGCCGTTCACGATAGCCAATCTAACGGCGCCGAACGTGTTTCCGATTCCTGCCGGGCCATGCATAGCCTTCAACCTTACGTACAACGCAGGCGGAGCTAGCGCCAACACTTTCACACTGAACTACGATTTCAACCAAGCTGGGCTAACGACGAGCACGGGATCCTACACCCACGTCACTACGACCACGGCGACGGCAGCGAAGGCCACGAATGGTTTTCTCCACACCCTTACGGTGAACACCGGTGGCGCCGGGACACTCAGCATCTTCGATCTGGGAACTGCGGCCTGCACGGGCACCCCGGCGACGAATGTGGTAGCCGTGATCACTGCCACTGCCACGACGCTCCAGACGTTCACCTACGACGTGAACATGAACCAAGGGATCTGCGTGAAGTCCTCGGTGGCGATGGATTACACGGTGTCTTCCAATTAGAGCGGAAGAGACTTGCAACTGTGGGCTGTAGGCGAGTGAGGATCAATCTTGGAGTTGCAGGCAGCAAGTTTTACATGGTTAACGATAACCAATCCGAGGTACGCACGGCCGGTCCAGCGAATCCACGAACGGCGATTGTGCTCGGTGAGATAGAAGAGCGAACCCTGACCCACGAATTCCGCAGCCGCCAATCCAGAAAGTCTTCCATTCGACGGATGTCTGCCAAGCCAGGAATTGTTTTCCCAGCCGCCACGATCGAGCAACTGGCGAGTAGTGATCGCATCCGCAGTCTTCGAAGCAGCCAAGAGCGAAACACCGCCAAGGAAGACGCGCCGGGAGACTTTTGGCTTCGGTGCGTCGGGCAATATTGTTTTATTTGCGCCCGTAAGTACGGGCGACTGAGCCACACAGGGAACTGCAAACAACAAAGCAAGAAGCAGGATTCTCATGTATAAGGAGCCTCATCTGTATGACGCATAACACCAGCAAATGGGTACAAAGACTACTTTTTCTTGCCATCGTCATCATTGCCGTACCGCAGGCGCTGATGGCACAGTTCACGATCGTTACCGGGACGGTGAGGGACGTGAATGGGTTGGCGTACGACTGCGGCACGATCTCTGCGTCCCTCGTGACACCAGGAGGCGCGGCGCCCACGCTGAACGGCGTTAGTTTTACTGGTAGCATGTCGCCAATTGGCTTGGGCTGTTCGCAGCAGGGTGGCACAGGCGTCCCTGGCAGTTTCATCGCGCGCTTGGCGGATAACAACGTTGTCCTGCCATCGGGAACGCAATGGAAGTTCCAGGTAAACATCACGGGGATCCAGCCTCCGATCGGCACTGGACCGCAAACCTGCATTGCTACACTTACGATCACGGGAGCAACACAGTCCGTGTCCGCGAGTTTTTCAGCCTGCCCGGCCCTAAGCAACATAACTGCTGGTGGCGCACCATCCTTCAGCGCCGTAACTGCCGGGACGAATACCTCCGCTTTGTTGATCGGGGCAGGTGGCTCGCTCGGGACTACAGGCGGAGGGGTGATCAATGCAACGCCCGGTGGCTCGACGACTCAGTTTCAATACAACAACGCTGGAGTGTTGGCCGGAACTCCGAATTTTACCTTAGTGGCCGGGGTGCCAACGGTCAACGCTGGTAATGGCATTCAGTTACAGGGCAACATCGGACAAATAGCGGGCGGTCCACAGGCAAATTTTTTCAGTAACGACGTGGTGCTTTCGGCTGGAGGCGGGCAGTTTATCACAATTACCGCCAACGCTTTGAAATGGACAAACGAGGTCAATGCTCCCTCGGGTCTAGCTGGCGGACACTTTCTATTCCCCGACAATGTTACTCACACGCTGGAAATAAATTCTAACAACAACGGCACCAGCGCGTTCACGGGCGCATGGAGCTGCGTCAACATTACCCCGGTAACAACTTCTGGTGGCGCGGTCACGACTGACCAGAACATGCTAGCCTGTACCATTCCGGCCGCGGCGTTGAACCGAGTAGGGCGGTCGTTGAGGATCCACACAGCAGGAACATATTCAACCGCCGCGGCTTCCAGTTCCGCAATGACCATTGAAGCAAAGCTCTGTACCGTCTCCGGGTGCGGGAGCGGCACGGTGGTGGATTTGTGCGACATCACCAGCAGCGCGCTCGGTGCGATAACAATCGCTAATAATACCTGGACACTCGACTGTCTTGCCTCGACGCAAACAGCAGGCGCATCCTCCGTCTACGAACGTAGCGGTAATTTTACGATTGATCTGGGAGTATTGAACACCGCACCAGACTCCGTCTTCTTGGATCCCAACGCAACCGCAGTCACGGCACCGGTGATAGATGACACCGCTCAATTATTTCTTCAAATCACTGGGGCCTTCAGCGCAGCCAGTGCGAGCAATATATTCATAGGTCGTCAACTGATAGCGGAAACCATCAATTGAGGAAACTTCTTCTACTTGCGATCGCCATCATCGCCATACCGCAGACGATGATGGCACAGTTCACTATCGTTAGCGGGACGGTGCGAGATGTGAATGGTATACCGTACTCAGGAGGATCGATCACTGCGCAGATCGTACTATCCCCTGGCGGTGGAACGCCGACTCTGAATGGCAACAATTTCACTGCTTTCATGTCGCCGATCGCTCTCGATTCCACTGGTAGTTTTATCGCACGCCTGGCAGATAACAACGTCATCCTACCCAGCGGCACAAAGTGGAATTTTATAGCGAATGACTACTCCGCTCCACCACTCGGCACCGGCCCACAAATCTGCAGTGCTACGCTCACGATCACCGGAGCATCACAATCCATATCATCAAGTTTTTCTGCCTGCCCAGCTCTAAGCAATGCTGGAAGTGGCAGCGGCGCCCCTACGCTGTTTGCTGGCGTGCCCACTGGTCCGTGTACTGCCAATCAGACAGCGGTCAATACGCTCACGGGAGATTTCTATACTTGCGTGGCAGGAGCATGGACAAAGGTTGCTCCTAGTGTGTTGGTCAGCCCGGTGACGGCACCTAATCCACTGGCTCTTGATGTAAACGTTGCGTTCAAGGGTCCGAATCCTTACATTGATGCTACGCGCTTCGGTGTTCGGGCTGTTGTCCCTTCGGCTGTTCCTGCTGTCCCAGGAATAACAGCGACCTGTACAAGCGGCTCGCCTAATGTGACTCTTAGCAGCGCAAGCACCTTCCAAAACCTGGACGGCGTAGCCCTTTATGGTTGCGGACCAGGGACAATTGGTGTGCCCTCCGCTCCAACCGTAACTCCAAGCGTTTTGGCGGCACAAACAGGATTGTTGCTTGATGTTCCGGGACCGGTAGGCGTCACGACGTATTGCTATCAGTTAGTCGCACGCACGTACATGGGTGCGACCAATGTAAGCACGGAGACTTGTACAAACACAGGGCCAACATCCCTCGGTCTTCAAACCAACACGATAACCACCATCACGCTTTCTAACACTACCGCAACCTATACGACCTCCGCAGCGCACGGATTGGTAGCTGGGGCACATATCGTGGTTACGGGAGCTGCTACAACTCAGGCCAATGGAGGTGCGGGAGGTCAAGCAAACCTTATTCCGTTTAACGGGTGGTTCAAAGTTGCGACGGTCCCAGACACCACGCACTTTACCGTCAACCTGCTATCCGACACTCGCAATGGGGCGATCACGGCTGGGACAGGAGGCACAGTAAGTTACTGGAATTCCATCCATCTCAAAGCCACGGAGACAACCAATAATTATCAGTATTATGTGTACGGGAGAGTCTCAGGTGGAACGAAAACGCTGATCGGCACGATGTGGCCGCAGGACACGTCTCTAGTAAATAGATTGACTGATGTGACCTACCTGGTGTTCGATGATTTAGGATCTCCGGTTACGACGTTCCCCAATCCCCCACCCTACATCCCCACGACGGTGCCCACGGTTGCGACCAACGACATGCTAGCCACAACGATCGTATCTGGAGGTGGCACCACGTCGCTAGTTTTATTCAACAACGCGGGGAATACCATCTCAGGAGCGACCATTATCTTTGACGATGCGGTCACGTTCCTTGCAGGGGCGACTTACGCGACGAATGTGGCAGGAGGGACAAATGGACCGCTGATGCTTCCGGAGCCAGGTAATACTCAACTCTCCTATGTCTTCAATTCTCCCATCTCGATAGGGACAGGGGCCACCTCTCGCCTTACCGTACTGCAAAAGGGGCTCATCACGCTGAACGAACCAATCTCTACGACCGTTGTGGATTGGTGGGGGCAGCCAACTTCGAACAATTCTTATCAAGCGTTCTCTAACATGATCGGCGTGCCCATCAACGTCAACAAAGCCAGTCCTGGTTTTTTTATCAAGTCCAGCACTTTCTTCCACAATTTGACAGTGGCGATGCTCAGCACAGGCGGATCGACTTCGATGATCCAGGAAAGTGGCGGGATCCCCGGCAGTGGCGCCTTTAGGGATGTTGGCTTTGGAACCGGGCCAGGAGGAACCACATATTCGAACATGCCCCTGGTGTTTCGAGGTGACGGCGCCGGGTACGATTTTACGAATACAACGCTCTCGGGAAGCCAAAACGGAAATTTGATCGCAGACACCCCCGGCATGTACTTCGACGGCATAGGAAATGCCGTGTTCAAAAATCTCAGCTTGAGTGGGATTGGAATAGCAACCCGCGTGAACTCTGCAGGAGGATTCATTTTGACGGATAACGTTTACTGCCAGGGCTGCTACGAACCATACTTCTCTGTGGTAGCGGACGCCGCTGATCCAGTTGCCACATTTGTGATGTCCCTTAAGAACGTGACCTTCGACACCCACAGCCTTCCGGTCGTAGCAAACTATGGCGGGCACGCAGTAACGGTGGATTTGGTCAATGAAAACACGGCATCGAGCAATGATCCGAATATAACGGGGTCCTTTCCTCCGGGCAGCTCGCCGAAAATGAACTTACGTCTAGGTGGCTCTCTCGGCACGCCTATAAACACCAGCACCAGTACACTGAACGCTAGCTACAACGTTAATGATGGAACATTCGGACGGGTTGCTATGGGTGTAGATCTCATTAATAAGAACGTTTCCATTGGTCCAGGGTATTCTTTTTTTAGTACCACGGGGGCGTATCCTTCACCAACTTGTCCGGTATCGGCTGGCGGTGCGGTCCCTATCGGAGTCAACTCTTATTTTTATGCGCCATTGTTTGCCAGCGGATCTGAAGGATCCCTCTCCACGGTTTGCAACGCCACGACGACCAATGGGAATCAGACAGTGACACTTAATTGGGCGGCTGTCCCAGGCGTGACCCAGTATAACGTTTACCGTGGGATTGGCGGTGTAGTGCTTCTAAATTGTTCGCCTATAACTGGCACCACTCTCGTCGATACATCTGCTGGTGTTTGTGGACAAAGCACACCGAATGTTGCTGCTGGTGGCCCTGCAGGGATACACGGTGGGCTGGTTTGGGCGCAGACTGTACAAGTCGGTGATCGCGCAACCATCACAAGCGGGGCCGGGGCTCCGTCTGCCGGATTGTGCACGACCGTTACGGGCGGGAAACTGTATCTACGAACAGACGGCACGACCACCACCACGCTCTACCTCTGTGACGGTGCAACGGGAACCTGGACGGCAAAGTAAAGGAGACTTATGAAACTAAAACTTCTGATTCTCTTCCTAGTTTTTTCTCCAACAACGGAGGCGGGGCCAAAGCACTGGATCGCTACGCACAAGCGATTCATCGCGATCGAAAGCGCCGCTATCGGCGCAGCCAGCATCCACGCTGCCGGGCTGCACCACTGTCGTCGCGCCAACGGCGTCGAGCCTTGCGACGCGCACTACGGTTCGGCTTGGGTCAACTTCGGCATCGTCACCGGCATGAATACGGTCGTGATGCCTGCGATCGCTGAAGGCTGCTGGAAAGATGGTGGCGGAAAGTACTGCCACCTCTTCGCGTGGACTGGTCCAGCGGTGCAGGCTGGGTGGGGCGTCCATGAATGGCGGATCAATAAACCGGATAAGGATCGCGAACATGAACGAAGGCATTGACCCCAAAGAATTCCACGCGCTTTCCGAACGTGTCGCCCGCGCGGAAGAGCGCTTAGAACTCGGTGAGCGCATTGCACGCCTCGAAGAGCAGCAGAAGGCAGCCAACGCGGCCGTACCACTGGTCGCCGAACCACTTCGCGTCGAAGCCCGCGCCCTCCAAGGTCGCATGGCAGCCCTCGAAACCGCCAAGAACGAATCTACAGGCAAGAGTTCCGGCTTCAGCGCGTCCTGGGGGATTCTGCTCGGGGCAGTCACGCTAGCGCTACTCGTAGCTGGCTTGGTGATCGCTGTCGTTAAAGGCCATTGACTTTCTCCAAGATTTTAACTATAGGGATGTGATGCCCATAGCCTTGTTTTCCTTCAAGAAAGACTCTGATGGCCAAGTACGTATCGCGCACGTCTTCTTTGCCGGGACGCGCCAGGCCGCCGAAACTGCGCTACGCCAGCACGCGGGCGGATGCCCAGATTTTGGCCCAGCGTTCCGCGCCAAGGAAACGATCGAATACGTGCGCGAGATCCCGGATCTGCCGCCAGGAGACGGCGACGAACTCGAAGAATGGCTGGATGAGATCTGTGAACTCGCGGGCGATGAAGAAGACGATATAATCGATCTACACGGTGCGCATGATCCAGAGGACGTATGACCGCAGCGGCACAACCCGCACCGATCTCCCCTGCTCCACTTACCGTGGACACGGGAGCCCTGTCATCCGAGAACAGTTTGACTCCTGCGGAACTGGTCGCCGCTTTCTCTGCCACGGAACTTCAGATCGCTTCCACCGAAGAATCCGCAAAATTCAATGGCATTGTACTCGCCAAGGCTATAGTGATCGTCCAGACACGGCTGCGGATCCATTCGCTGGCAATACTTGGAAAACGCATCGGCGTTTCTAGGCGAGCCCTCTATTATTGGGCGATGGGCAAACCTGCTTCGCGTCATAAATTCGAGCATTACATCCGCGAACTGGCGTTGCTGCCTCTCGAAGAAACTGCTCCGGGTGCGGGCTGTACTTGCAGCCCGCCAAAATAAAATGTTGAATGCCTCCCAAATTCGCGACCTCGCCGCCAACGCTGGATTTTCCGGCCAGGATCTCATCACGGCCGTGGCGATCGCCTTGGCGGAAACTCTTCCCTCCGGGAACGAACGTTCCTATAATCCGGAAACCAATGCGCCGGGCGGAACACCGCCAGGCAAGGGTTCGTACGGGCTCTGGCAGATCTACCTGCGCGATCATCCGGAATATGAAGGTGTCGATCTCTACGATCCGCAGACCAATGCGCACGCCGCCTTCGATCTCTATTCGAGATCAGGATTCAAGCCCTGGAGCAGTTACAACTCCAAGCGCTACCAGGCGTTTATCCCAACGGGACCTGGGAGCCCTGTCTTGCCTGCTCCCCCTTTGGTACTGGACGCGGCTACGGGTTTGCCGGTGGAAAATTATGGTTCCTTCCAGGCGGACTACGCTTCCATAGCTCCACCACCATCAGTAGATGGAACGTCTTTTGGAAGTGTTTTGCTGTGGGCCGTGCTCGGGGTGGCTGCGTTGTGGCTATTTGAGGAAGCCACTTGACAGATGACCAATTTAGGTGATTAATACCCGCATTATGACTGACACCGAACTAACGCAATCTCAGCAAGAAAAAGACTTGATGCAGAGGATCAAGGACGCACACGGCGCGACGATCGCTAGCGTCTCGGAAACGTCAAGTGTGCCAGCGGAATTCCTCGCGGCACTCGTCGCGGGTGAGTCGGGAGGCAACTCCGATGCAAAAAGATTCGAGCCAGGCGTGCTGCATGCTCTCTGGGAAGTTCTTATGGGACGAAAAGCGGATTACGGAAGCATCGGTAGAGCTGACCTGGTGTACTATGTATCTAGTTTCTCGCCACTCACCCCATCGCCTAACTCCATGCTCCCATCCGACACCTATCAGCGCCTGGACAGCCTTGCGACATCGTGGGGCCTATCTCAGATCATGGGCTATCACCTTTTAGAACGTGGCACGATCGCTCCTACTCTGGAGCGTTTGAAAACTCCGGAAGGTAACTTGGTCTTCGCGGTACACTTGCTTGCGCAGTTTGCCGAGCGCTTCCAGCTCGACGTAGCGAAAGAATTCCCCTCTCTCTTCCGCTGCTGGAACACCGGCGAGCCCGGCGGAAAGACGTTTGATCCCGCGTACGTGAACAACGGCCTGGTCCGGATGGCCATTTGGACTTCTCTCCAGTGAGGTGATTTATGCACAGCGGCGAAGAATGGTTTTCGTTTTCGTGGCAAGAGTACGGCGTAATCGCTTTGGTGGTCCTCGTCTACCTCGTTCTAGTCTTTGGTAACAAAATGCCGGGGATGGCCGCCTTCAAAGACTTTGTGGACGCGATCAACACGGCCGGTGGACACATCTTCCTGCTTTCTCTCTTCTCTCTTTATTTCTTTCGCACTGCCATGCGTTTTTTCCTTCACGTCCTCGGGCTGTCGGATGAAGTAGTGACCAAGCAGAATGCAGTGATTATGACCGGGATCGCTTTCTTGACCGGCACAGCTTTTGGCGGCGCCTGGGCTGCCCTGATCAAGACCATGAGCGGAGGGAAAGCCAACGGAAGCACGCCGCCGATAGATTCAAGTGCGCCCGTAAGTACTGGCGACGCTCCAGCGCCAGCAAGTGCCACACAGGCTGGAGAATAAAATGACTGCTTGTATAGTTGCTGTTATTTTGCTTTCGATTTTGATCCTTGCGATGATCTTCTTAATCGCAAGAAAAACTCCTGCTCCGCCTGCACCATTGCCAACACCGACTATACCGCCGACGCCAGGCCAGCCTCCGCTGGGCACGGGAATGAAACTCTGTCCACAGTGCGCGATGGAGATCCCTATCGCAGCGAAACGTTGCGGCCACTGCACCACGCAACTGGCCTAGGAAAACCTAAAAAAAAAGGCCAGTCGGTGTGGGTTGCCGACTGGCCTTTTTGTGGTGGTGCACGCAGGGAAAGATCGGTCACTTTCCTTCGATCTTGTTCACCAGGGCCACCACCGCATTGACGAGGCCCTTCTTTTCGAGGTCCGCCACCTTCACGGCGCCTGGGAAATTGTTCGTCACCCAGGAATCGATCTCCGTCCCGATCTGGGCGACTACGGCATCTAGTTTAGCAGGGCCGTTTCCAGCTACGCCAGCGGCCGCGGAGATTCCTTCCTGGACGAGTGCAAACTTCGCGATACGCGACACCAGGTTATCGGCGAATTGGATCTCTCCAGCGAACTGCGGAAGAAAGATCTCGGCGACTTTGGCGGCCTCATCGGCTACCGGCGCGGCGCCGTGGGCGATCAAGCCCAGGACCTTCCCGATCATGTGGCCGAACTTATGGATCCAGCTCTCATGCGGAAGCAGACCTGGAAGCACTACTGTGGGTGTTGCCATTTTGTTTCTCCTTTTTATCTCAGGGTTTGTAAGTACAAACCCTGAAACCCGTTTGTTTTTATTTCTTTAACAGAAACTGCATCACTTCGGACCCTTTGGACAAAAGTTCCCCGGCGATCGCGTAGTACAGATTCCGCGCTTTCAGGTACTTCGCTCGCATGCTGTCGGCTACTTGGCGGACATCTTCGGCGGTGGCTGTACCTGATTCTAACAGAAGGCGCAGTTGCTTGGTATCGGCATCGAGGCCCGCGGTGGCGTCGGCTAGATTCGCGATCAGGATCGCGATGTTCGGATCGTTCAGCGTCACCGCCAGCGCATCGGCATCCTTGCCGAGAGTCGCGATCACGGGCTGCAGTTCGGCTACGGTGGTGCTGGCCTGCTCCATCAACTGGTGTAAGTCGCCGGTGAATTGCGGGATCACCGTCTGGTGAATGTCGATGAAAACTTTCCGGAGAGAGTCGATCATTGCTCGGGAGGCACGTTCGGTCTTGCGCAACTCTTCGGTGCTGGCCTCGATCTTCGTGGATTCGACATCGGCGAGATCGTTGAACTTTTCTACTGCCTCGGCGCCTTGCTGTGCCGCGGTGTTCACGTTCGCGAGAACGGGATCCGCCAGGTTGATCGTGACACGGGTATCCCGCAGCAGCAAATGAGCATCCCAGAGCACCCAGCAGAGCATCCCGGCGACGGCCACCACGGCGATCGTTTTGATGCCTGCAATCATGGCTTCGGCTCGCCTATGATTCTGTCTGCCATCTGGTCCGTGATTCCCCTGGATCGTCGTACATAGGCGAGAAATTCCGTAGGATCTAGTGCTTCGAATGCTGCACAGTATGGTATTTCGTGAGCTACTGCGCCTACTTGTACGTCTGCCCAGATTTTTCGGCCACACACACATAAACCCAATTCTTTGTAGCTTGACATCAGCGCACCCAATTCCACAGCATCCGATTTCCCTTCGCCGGGATCGGTACTTCGAATCTTTCGAGCACTTGCATAGACCAGGCATAGCGCCCATCTTCGTAATTCCCGAAGATCAGTTCACGCTGACAAAGGATCTCCCTGAGTGCGGAAGTTTCTTGGACTTCATAAAGATTGACAATACACAACACTTTGCCGTAAGGAAGTTTTCGGATCTCCGTATCGACTCGATCGAGACGGCAGTTCAGCACATCCGCAAGTTCGTTTATAAATGCTTCCGCGTGACGCGATGCTCCGAGCCAGCGCGGTGGCAGTTTCTGCGCTGCATGAATTGCCATCGGGCCGCGGTGTTTCGTGCTCCAGATGCGCGTTTCAACGCGCTTCTCGCCTAACGCGACAAGAGAAGCCCACGGCTGCCACAGAGAAAGTGCCTTCATGGTTGAAGCCTCAGCTTCTTCAGCATTCATCTTAGCCACCCATGCTGGCAACACCATCGGTCTATGATTCTCAGTCACTGATGCAAGAACCATTTCAACCAGAGCCAGCGATCGCGTAGCCAGCGCAGGATCGTCATAGTGTTCTCCAGCGCGTGTACGCCATGAAGGATGTGCTGGAGAATACCAAGACTTGAATGAAGGCAATTGGCCAGATCCCCGCCCACACCGCCAGGATCACCGAACCCAATGCGGCGATCGAAAGGACTGTCCACGCTATGGCCAGGACGCGAATCTGGTTTCTGGTCATCGGATCACACTAACGATCAGCGACATCAAGCCGACCGCGGCGCTGGCGCCTACGATCCCGATCAACGCACCATAGCGGATCCACGCAACCCGCTTATGCTCGTATTCCTTGCGGCCCATGCATACGAACTCGGTTTCGTCCTTGTGGGCCAGCAGCAGTGGATGCTCCAACAATAGATTCGTTGGCGAGATCAATTTGCAGCGGATCATGTCTTGTCCTTTTTTTTACGTGCGCCCGTAAGTGCCCAGATATTTCTCGCAGACAGATTCCCATTTGGTGCCCAGGCGGATGTCGAAGATGCGCGGCGCTACCAGTGGTTCCGGCCGGTATTTGTGCCGCGTAGGATTGATCAGAGCAAGTATGCGGACAATGCGTTTTCCGTCTGCAGTGTGATGCCGGCACGGTAACGGATACCCGCAGCGGATCGCGGGCACGTCCCGATCGGGCCACTTGCAGAATTGAGGTGGTACACGGCGGTGAAATGCAGTCATTGTTCGAGCCCTTTCATCATCAAGTGTTCGTCTGGAAACTGGTTCCACGTGCGGCCGTCGATATACCGGCCAGCAGCTTTCTTGCCGACTTTGGAGAAGTACGGGACTACAGAACCGTTGCAATCCCGGTATGTGCCAGGAAGAAATTGGCCCCACTGTTTGAAAAAGAACGGAACACACGAATCGTTGCATTGATCGCGCAACGATCGTACCCAATCGGGATGCAGCGGCCGGGCATTCGGCCCGCTCTCGCCTCCGCAGACCACCCAATCCAAGCCCTCCCAGCCTGGGTGTAACGTACTTCTTTCCCGAAGCGTGAACAATCCCTTCATGTCGAGCGGGCCTAGCAATGGCTCGGCCGAGATCCAGTGAATGTGTGCTGGCGTATGTAAGAGTAACGGAATGCGTTCGTTGGCGAAGTGTTGATTCTCGACACTCACACCTAACCACAAGTTCGGCAACGGAGCAGCGAAGTTTCCGTAGATCGTCCATTCTTTCTGGAACCAGGCGAGCATCCTATCGGCGCGTTTGGTGAGCACCTGGAAGGTGTGCTGCGGGCAATCGTGGATCGTGATCAGTACTTTCTCGATCCACTCGTCTGCTACGTTCTCATGGAACAGATCGCCCATGTCGCAAACGAAGATCTTCCTCGGCTTCTTCCAATGCTTTGGTTCTTCTATGCGCTCGGGGATGAATCGGATTTCACCATTCCACCGCGGGCCGATGTTCGCAGGCGGATTGTCGATCGTGGCGAGTCCCTTGTACTGCGGCGTGTACTTCAACCGCGTGGCAGCCAGGCGAGCGGCGTAGCAGTTCGCGCAGCCCGGCGAGATCTCCGTACAGCCCACGATCGGGTTCCAGCTAGCATCCGTCCACTCAATCGTTGTTCGGCCCATCGTGGAACCCTTTCAAAAAGTGAGGCGAGTGATGACTTCTCCTAAGCGTGAAGTTTTCCGGAACGGCACGCTATTTTTGAATTTCACTCGCCCCTTTTCCCCGCCGAAGGCGGGAAACTATTCAAAGATGGACAAGGCCCGGCACGCTTCCAGCCGCTTGATCATCCCCGGATCCAGGATCGGCCGTGGCTTCCATGCTGGGATCGCGGTGATCTCATCGATCAACTTAACCGCTTCCGCTAAAGCATTCCGCAGCAAGTTCGCCTCCGCTTCCGCTGACTGTATTTTCTCTGCCGCAGCGCGCGGGATCCGGATCGATGGCGACGTTCGGAAGCCGTTGCGCTTCTTCTTCTTTGGCGCCCGTAAGTACGTGCGACTCACGACGGCCTCCCCATCGGCGCTGTAGTGTTCGGGAAGCACCAGAACTGCAACACCTTCCGGCAGTGCGGGCAGAGGACGCATACAATCCGGAACGGATCGCCACCATCGCCGCCCCAGGCATATTTCTCCACCACCGGCAGATCCTTCGCGCAGTGCGGGCAGAGCGGTGGAAGAACTTCGGGAATCGTGCTCATTTGCAACCTCGGCCTGCGGTGATGTCGTAAGCGTGAGATGACCCACCTGTCCCATAAACTACATCTGCTTCCACGATGTAGAGTTCGCAGCCTTCGTGCACCGTCTTATAGATCCGGCCATGCGGGAGATCGGCGAAGACGTAGGGCTTCACTTCCTGAACTTGAACTTCTTGGGCGTGCACTGGATGGCGAACGATATAATCGCACGCCGCATACAGCGCCGCATACAGCAGACACAGCGTTCCCAATATTGCCGAATATTTACAGACTTTGTTCATATTGCTCGCCTCCAGTGGCCGAGGTGGCACTGCGGACAGATCTTGATGTAGCGTGCATCCGTCACCGGGCAGTTGCACGGCCGTAGATCCAGGATCCTACTACTGCCCTTGGCGGGCATCCCGTTCGATATATCGGTAACGCCCTCGCAGCTTTCAAAGTGCGCCTGCGCGCGGATCACATAGTCTTCTTCGTCAAACTTGTAATCGATCCCCGGACCTGGCCAGCCACACCGGCACTTGAACTGCTTTTCCTTGTGCTGCTGCCAGGCGGTGCCACCAGAGCACGGCGGCGCCGCCACAAAGCCCAGGAACCGGCGCCGATACCAACGTTTCAATCCTTGCCAGAGTGTCATCGGGGATCATCCTGATCGAATTCCGAGAAGATCGTCGCTACCCATTCCGTCTCACGTAAAGGCATCGGCGAACCCATGATGGCGATGATTCGATTCCCACTATTGAGCAGCAGTTCGGAAATGCCAGTGATCCGCTCCACCAATCCCTGGTAAGTCTCATCGCGAATTGTGTTTGCCCGTACCACTCTCATCCTCTTCACGACTCCACCACATTGATCTTGAAAGATGTGACCTGGTAGCCGTCCGTCTCGCGCGTAAGGAACCCCATGCCGGTGAGTTTGTCCAGCGCAGTTTCCACGCGCATCACCGGAGTTTTCGGATGGCACCAACCGCGGCGCACTGCCTCCGCCGTCGCCACCTTTCCGCCCTGCGGTTCCTTAAAGAAGCCTTCGGAAGCGAGCTGGCACATGCGGCCAAAGAGATCTTTGGCTTCCACGGTGATCACCGGGCGATCGATCTTGACCTGCATCTCTTGCTTCTGAATTCCTAGAAGAAGATCTTTTGGGTTCTCTTCGCGCATCCGCTTGCGAACATATTGGTACGTGGCTTCGAGCGATTCCTTCGGGAACTTCTCGAACCACTCGCGCATGTCGGTGATCGAGCCATCTGGTGGTAGCGCTGGCCGTGTTCCTGGAACTGTGCCGCTGGCAATCAACTCATCAAACTCACGTTTCAGCGCTTCGTACTTTTCTTTCCACATGGCTTCCTCTTCCTGATCGGCCAACCGCGTTTGAACATTGCCGGGAGCGTCATACACATCAGGAACAAACGTATCCTTTTGCTTGACTGCGGCAACTCGGCTCACTTTCGTTTGTTTGTCATATTCTTTTAGAATGTCGTGTGCCGAGTTGACTTCTTCTTCACCGCGCGCAATGGCCTCCGCATGCGCCGCCGTCATCCAGGCGGGTTGCACGTAGACTTTGTACATCTCCCGGCCGAAGCACACGTAAAACTGGCCCTTTTGGAGCGTGGCAATGTCCGCAGGCCGCGGGCGCCGCGCTGGTAACCCTTCCGGCATGTGGTCGAGAGCGCGTTCGATCTCATGCTTCGCCCGCTGCACCCCGAAAAGCCACACGCCTACCTGACGCATCAGCACATCGGCCACCCCGGCCAGATCCTGGGAGTCGATCCAGAGGAAGTTTTTCATGGCCGCAGCTTCGCGCACATATTCTTCGGCCGCCAGGCGCACCGGGGATCCGCGCTGCTTCGGAGCGAACTTCCACGCCTCGGGTATGATGTTGATCGTATCTTCCAGGTACTCGCGGATCCGATCCGTGACCGAACGGATCACCAGGGCCTGCAGTGGGAACTCGTAGTCCCGGAGGTCCATCACGTTCAACCCATCGGCCAGCGCCAGCTTCGTGGTGTAGGGCATCTCCGCGAGCTGCGGCATGATGTCATCGAGGTATTTGTCGAGAACGTAGTAGACATCACCGGACAGGCCGCGGGCCGGTTTCTGGATCCAGCGTTCCTTCACCTCGGCACCGCGGCGGCGTTTTACGGGAGTGGGATCCTTCACGCCATGCAAGAATTTATTGATATTCGCGCGAACGTCCTGCAGCGTCCGTGCACCTTCAGACGCCCGCATGATCCAGGATTGCTCGAACTTCAGCTTGGTTTCGGTAGACGCTTCGAGCAGGGACTGCACAAACTTCCAATCGGCACGTTCCTGGAAGTACGGCGGGATCGGATGCATCACGTGGAAGCTGGACTCTCCGCGCTTCGTGACGTAGGCGACGGCCTGCAGGCCGGATCGATGGATCAATCCTTCGAGCGTGGTAGTCTTCCCGGATTCCTGCGTTTGCCCGGTTACGGCCGTATGACGCAGCGGGATCTCCACCGGTTCGCCGGTGCCGACTACGTAGCCGAGATGGATCGAGGTGGTCACGTTCCAATAACTCCACTCTGATTCAGAGCAACACCAGTCTTCCGAGTCCAGCGCCAAAAACACCGCAAAGGTTTTTTACAAGGCCACGCAATATCCACGCATTTATGGAAGTCCTCATGCCAGAGATCGAACTGCGCCCACGGATGATCTTGCCCGTACTCCTGCTCCAATTCCATTCGGCCAGTAATTACCTCGCACGCTTCGAGGCGCGATCCACCATCCTGCACGTATTCCAGCTTCTTCTCTTGCCCTGCCCCTTCGCAGGTAGTGCATTGCTGCACTTTCTCTTCCGCATGTGCGGTGTAGAGCACCTTCCCATCCTTGACGATGCGCATGCGAGAACCTGGAGAGATGCAAGCGCCATAGTTTGCCCACGTCTTTCCTCCGTCGAAGGAGTACTGCGTCTCGGGAATGCCAAGGAACATCATCAGAGTGTCGCCCTCCTGACTTTCAAGTAGGGATCTGTCAAAGCTAACACCGTGGTGTGATGTCGGTTGAGAATGTGGCCGATCTCGGGCAGCGAATAACCCTGCGATCGCGCCCACACCGCGAACTCTCGGCGTGCTCCCACCATCCTGGGCGTATTGTTGTGCACGATGAGTTCGTCAACCGATACACCGTGGCTACCAGCGACTTGGCCTAGCATGTCTCGCAGGCTCTTGCGAGTCACCGGTAACTGGAACTCTTTACTGCAGTGTGGGCAGATCATGTGCAGACCCAAGCTATAAACATGCCGACAATGAGCACCGCCAGAGAACAGATCACCGTGATCTGAAGGCGTTTCATCGTGCTCCCTCGTTCACTCCGGCACTTTCAGTCGTTTGCGAACTTCGTCCGCAAACTCCTTTAGTACCTCTTGCTTCTTTCGGTTAAAAGCGGCGGCGGCGGCGGCGGCGGCGGCGGCGGCGGCGGCGGCGGCGGCGGCGGCGGCGGCGGCGGCGGCGG
>Ga0210399_10000418_pt1 | contig 34147 bp, 26 predicted proteins | sample IncBWC14MmetaG_FD_150865 | JGI IMG/M metagenome (GOLD analysis project Ga0210399, IMG submission 150865) | Forest soil microbial communities from Barre Woods Harvard Forest LTER site, Petersham, Massachusetts, United States - Inc-BW-C-14-M | ecosystem: Environmental > Terrestrial > Soil >... | reverse complement strand
AATGCGTCCCTCGAAGGCGACAACATTCGCTACCATCGCCACGTGAACGCCGGCATCGCCGTAGCTCTTGACTGGGGCCTGATCGTTCCCGTCCTCAAGAACGCCGATGAACTGAACTTCCTCGGATTGCAGCGCGGCATCACCGATCTCGGCGAGCGCGCCCGCTCCAAAAAGCTCATGCCGCAGGACGTGGAAGGCTCGACTTTCACAATCACGAACCCTGGTCAGTTTGGAGCCGTCTTCGGATTGCCCATCATCAACCAACCCAACTCCGCGATCATGGGAGTCGGCGGCATAACCAAGCAACCCATGGTAGTCACCGACAAAGACGGCAACGATTCCATCGCCATCCGCTCTGTTGTGCACCTGACTCTCGGCTACGACCATCGCCTCATCGACGGAGCCGTCGCTGACCAGTTCATGGCGCTCGTTAAAAAGACCATGGAAAACTGGAGCGAGGACGTCGGGTAAAGTTCGCCCCGAAAAGTAGCGCCGGCGTCCCGCCGGCATTCACGAAAAAGAGAGGCCGTGAAAAGTGCCCAGCAAAGCAGGGCGGCGGGACCTAGTACAACCGCCGCCCTTCTTCTGCGCGCAGGAAACCTACTTCGAAACTGCCGCCGGTTTGCTTAGCCCCGCTGACTTCGAATACTGCTCGATCGCCTGGATCAGCCCCTTAATATCAGCAATCAACTGCTGGTCGAGCACGATGTTAATCCCGTTCGCCGACACCGCGTCGCCGGCTTCGGTGACTGCCTGAGCCGCCATGCCGAGAAGTGCAAACGCGCCGCGTTCCAATTCCACCGCCTGCGGAAAGAAAAGACTGCTGAGTGCTTCGATCTCGGGCTCCACCTTCTGCGCCTTCAGCATGACACTGGCAACCGCGCGTGCGCCTTTCACAATATCGCCTGCAGCGGTTGCGAAAAAGTGCCCAATATTCTTAAACCCAAATGACATACCCGACTCCTGAATGAAGTTTTTGATACAAATAAATGCCCTGTCACTTCGCCTGCGCCCAGCTGGAGGCGTTCAGGCACTGCACTGTTCCATCAATAATTTTTCCAAGTCCATCTTTGAACTTGTTTTCGTCCACAATTTCCCGGTTCGCAACTGATTCCGTGAGCTGCAGCGCCGCCGCCACGAACGAGATAGCCGACTCCTTCTTCTGTGCACCCGTATGGCTGCCAAATAGCCCCTCGATCGAATTGACGATTGTTGGAACGAAGGCGATCCCCTGCAACAACTTCTGCAAGAAGTTCATGTTTTCTCCTTATTTGTAGGTTTGAATAAATTCGATACGTGCGATTCAGCCTGCCGCTAGCGGCCCTCACATCGTAACTAGTGTAAAAAACAGTTTCCCCAAGGTTCTCGAAACGAAATTAAGACCTGAGACCTGACTGCTTCCTTACCAAATCCCCAAATGGTCATGCAACGCAATCAGAGTACTCACGATGGTCGCGATCACCGCGCTCACGATCTTGTCGTAAACTCCGCGACGCACGTCATGTCGCTCCAGCGTGGAGATCTTGTCCTCGGCAATTTTCATCCGCCCCGGCTGGCCATCGCCCACCAGCATTTCCATATTCGCTTCGAGGCGCCCTAACTTTTCGAGTACTTCGCTTTGGAATTCGTTGTCAACCACACGAATCACAATCGGAATTGCATCCCGCAGCGGTACCCGCGCATTGTCCACTTCATCTTGAATTCTCATAGCTTTCTCATAACGGATAGTCCAAATGCAGCGCCGCCGAGTAGCGCGAATATTTCTCCGGCGAAGAATTGTCATACTGGCGCAGAAAGTAATCCTGCACGCGCCCAAGCCTCGGAACCGTAAAGCTGCGCACGTTGAAGCGCCCGACCAGGTTCCGATCATTGCTTGCCCCCCAACCCGTGTCGCTCCACCGAACCTCAATTCCTCCTCCCGGAAGCGGATCCAGCCCCGCATCAATCGTGACCGTTGTCGAGGTGGGTGGAATCAGGATTTCCGCTTGCGTCAAATCGGGCAGCACATTCGCTCCCAGCTGCGTCACGGGTGTCGCGTTCAGATCGAGTGCATTGATCACACGCCCCGCATCGAACTCCATCGTCAGCGACTGAGCTGCGTCGTCGGCGAACCGCATCGTATATTGACTGTGCTCTCCTGCCAGATCCACGAAGTCCACGTCCACTTCCCGCACAATCGCCTGAAATGATGCACCCCGCGATGACGCGCTTACGTCCAATCCATCTCCCGGAAAAATGTCCGCCGCCCCTCCCGGAAGAAAATCGCTCCAGGTCTGATACTCGCCGCTCCAGGCCAACCCGGTCGCATCTTCGAGAATCGCAATCGCCCCTTGCTCACAATCCTGGGCTGTGCATGGTGAGGGAGCCTTCACATTGCGCACCAGACCCCGCACCCCGTCATCTCCGTTGCGCGCATTCGCCCCGATGCTCACCGGATCCTTGACCCGTGCCAGCGCGCGCCCGCTTCCGCGGTAATGCACCGTGATCAGTTCGTTGGGAGCGGGCATGGTCTGTGGGAAAAATTGCAGCGAGGGCTCTTTCGAAACCTTGCATTGCGCTCCATCCGACAGCGAACCCGCGAGTCGTGTGCGATAGGCCTGGCCCGGCAACGCGCTGCGCACCTCTGCGTTGACCGCTCGGGTCATTCGCGTGAAAGTACAATTGCAGTGCAAGTCGCTCGCATTCACAGGCGCGTACACGCAGAACGCCGGAGCGTTCCCAAGAATGCCGTCGAACAGCACCGTCGAAGCTGCCACCTGGCTGGCTGGATTCGCCGGATCAATGTCATGCACCTCCAGCACCACCCGCACATCGGCATTCATCATCGCTCCACCGCGCCCTGCGCCCGCGATGTGCGTGGAGGAATGGAAAATCTGCTGCAACCGGTACACCTCGGAACTGTACAACCGTGTTGTCAGCACATAATGATGTCCCGCCTGCGTCGTAAGCGAAGCTCCCGTAAGATTGCCGCTTAAGCGCGCCTGGATTCGCGATTGTCCTCCAACCGGCGTGATGTCGAATCCTGCAAAGCAAGACGATGCCATCACCACGTCTGTGTACAGCCCGCCCAGAATGCCAGCCGATGCCGCATCAAACGCAACATCGCCATGCTGCAGAAACATCGTGCCGCCCATTTCGATCTTGTCCGCAAACGTCAGGCGAGTTTGCCCATCCCTGCCCGTGCCTCCGCCCACCACCAACTTGCCCGCCGTAACCCGAATCGCCCCGCCAGGATCCACTACTGACCACCGTGTCGCATCCATCGCCAGATATTCTTCATCCAGCATCGTTCGGTTCGTGCTCATGAAGGGGACTTGCGAAAGATAAAATTTCAGCGAGTAACCGTCTCCCACGAAATAGTCCTTCACGTGCGCTTGCGGTTCAATCAGTCCTACCACCGTCACATCGTTCACAAGCGCGTCCGTAGCCACCAGCGTCAGCCCCTCCGGACAGAAATTGCTGTCTGTTTCGCTCAGCGAATAACTCGTCGCGCCGACCGCTTCGAAAATCAACTGCCCATCCAGCACGCGATAACATCCTCGCGCGCGCAGCGCAATTTCCGCCGCGTGTTCCGTCCAGCTCTTCTGCGGATCGCAAGCATACGAGGGAAGTGTGTCCACGGCCTGAATCCGGCTCGTGTCGAACCTGCCCGGCATTAAGTCTTCCGCGAGTTGCCGGAGCGCGTCACCCGCGCTCCGAGCCACGAAAGGGAAACGTCGGCGAATGGTTTTACGGTCCAGCAATACCTCGTCACTGCGCGCCACCACGGTGTAGCGATACACCGGCCCCTGCAAACCCCAGCCCAGGTATTCGTACTTGGGCGCCGCTACGATATATCCCGTGAACAGATCCTGCCCGTTGAGTCGCCCCAGCATGACGCGCGCGCCGTTCGCTGGTACCACGAAATCCGGCACAATCGCGACCAGGCTGAAACGAAGTTCCGCCGGTTTATTCAATCGCCGCACCAGGCGCGGTTTTTGCCCGTCTTCAACATAGGCGCTGTAATCCCACGCACCCCGCCCATCGAGGTTATCGATCGTCAGTTTCATAATTTATTTGGGGGAGAAAGTGATACTCTCGGAGTTAACCGCATGCCGTCGAGGTTGGCTCGTTACGAAAGAATGACAGAGATCCCGGGGCTCCCGCCGTGTCCCAATCTCTGTTTCATTCTGTCTGTTAGTGCAGGTAATCCCATGTCCTAATACACTGCCGACATTTCGGCGGGAAAATAGCTGCGATAGCAGAGCACAGTTTCCCCGTCGTTCTCATCCACATAAGGCATCGCAAGGAACAACGCATGTAAGTTGATCACTGCCAAGGGCTCCTGAATGGCCGAGCGTACTTCCGCCTGAAACTTCCCAGTCGCGCCACCCGATGCTCGACTCGGGCTTAGCCGCGGATAGTAAAGACACACTCGGCCTCCCGACTCCTGTTCGTGCACGAACAATGCCGACCAATCCTGAAAAAACGATCCGCCTTCCCGATCGACAAAAGCCACCACCTTCTGCACGCTCGCTCCTGGCAGCGGTATCCCGCCCACCAAAGGCTGAACGAGTAATAAAGACGTCGCTGTCTTGCCCGCTACCCGCCCCACATTGAAAGTGACTCGCCGCACGTAATCTCTATCCCGCTGCACGTCCGCCGGATCCTTCACATACGCCGACGCCACCCCCGTACCCACCCAGCCGGTCTGCTGCGCGTAATCGAGATCGACGGCAACTATGTCGCCCACCGCGAATGCGTCCACCGCGCCTGCTCCCACAACAATTTCATTCGTCGTCGATCCATCCAGCACACCGACCGCCCCCACCGGAATCCCTCCCGATGGTCGCGCGCTCGCATCCGGGTCCAATGCCAGCACGTTCATGTGCTCGGAGCCACCTGCCAGTGCCATCTGCAACTTTCCCCATTCCCGAAACTCAAACTCCACCTTCGCGTCGAGTGCCCGCCGAAACTGTCCGGCCGGCGTCCCAGTCGTGCCCGCAATCATCGCTTGCACTTCCGTTCCGCTGGTCCGCTGAAATTTCTCTATCTCTCCCAAATCAATCCACGGCGATGGAGGCGCGTCCAGGAGAAACGCTCCATGTTTGCCCGGATCGAAGATCGCAGGACGATTCGCAGTGCGATCGAACGGAGCAAAGTACGCTCGCACCCGTCGCGATACCGCCACCATCGCCGGCCGCACAACCACGTTGCTCATATCGTCTCGACCTCCGGGAAGAAGAAGACCGTCACCTTCGCCTGATGCTCGACCACCGCAGGATCGTGGTCTGATCGTTTGAACGTGGTCTTCGTCGCATCCACCGCGGGCAACGTCCAGAAGACGCCACTCCCAAGATTAGCGTTCGGCGCCTGGCTGAAGTCATACTTTCCCGTAACTGTCGGCTGGCAGATCATGAACAGCTCGCGATCCAGTTCTCCCAGAATCCGCCCACGATCCACTCCACTCGCCACCGTTCCGCGACTGCAATACGAAATCGTGCAGTCCATCGCGCAGAGCGGTCTTTGCGCCGATGCCGCCTCTGCCACCCTCATTGGGCCCCACTCGATGTAGTAGCACTCCGTCAGGAGTTCCGCCGGAGTGGGTATCTCGTTTTCAAGCACCACGATCGCCGGTCTCTGCGCACCACTTAACGTCACGATGCGTGCCGGATTCAGCCCCGCCAGTCGCTCCCGCAACGCCATCGAAAAACTATCCTTCGCAAATTGCATAGGTTCGCTCAGTTCTGTTGTGTAGCGCCGCCGTCCCGGCGGCTGTCCGGAGGGCATCCTGCCCGCCTTCCCGCCGGCAAGATGCCATCCCTCCCGCCGACTACTCCACTCCTATCACCCGATACAAATACGCCACCCCGCCGAAGTACTCGCTCGTGAATCCTTCAATGTGAAACAGTTCACCCTCGTAAGCGATTCCCAGCGTGGCATCGATCAATTGTTCCGCCCCGGCGAAGTCATGCGCCGAAAGAGCTGTCGCGATCCCCGAAGCCGGCACCAGGAATTCCACCCGCCTTCGCGGCCCGTTGTTCTCCGTCGGAAGATAACGAGTGATCACCGGAGAGATTTTCACTTCCTCTATTCCCGGATCCGCCAGCCCCAACTGCCCCGCCGGATCGCCCGGCATTGCGCTTAACGGCAGCAGCATGCTGATCTCTTCCCCACCCAGCGCGCGCAGCATCGCATCCGCCGCTCGCAATACCGCGACCCCACAAACTCCTGCTCCGACCCCTGCTGGTTGCATTTCATCCCACCTTCTGCGCCACATAAGGCGCGAGCAGTTCCCGAACCGTGTCGTCCAGCAAGCTGTCGGAGAAGTAATCGATGTACATGCGGTCCAGCCGGCCCCTGCGCACATTCAGCGCCGGCGTCGACTGCGCATTGCGCACAATCTGCGCGCACGCCACCTTCACCGGATTCGGCAGCGTCGCCAGTCCCGCCGTATACACCACTTCGATCTCGCTGAACGCCAATCCCAGTGCATTCACCGGCAAACTCAACTCGCCCGTGTCTACCGAGACATCCAGATCCGGAACGCTCAGATCGTTCCATAAGCCGGGAAGTCCGAACGCCCATGCGATCGAAGCGCTCATTTCCTCGTAAGGCCATTCCCCGCGCCGCGGAATCGAGTATCGCCCCCGCGCCGAAATCACCGGAGAATTCGCTGGCGCCACCGTCGTGAGCGGCAGATAGGTAAGGCGCGTCGTGTTTCGCCCTGACACCATGCGCAATCGCTCCGTATATTGCGCCACTCCCAACGTCGCCCGCCGGCAGTGCGCGTCCATCACAGCCGAGGCCGCCGCCACCCATGCCCCCGGTGTCGTCGACTCCAGTCCGTAGCTTTCATATTCCGAAGGAGACAAATAGTTCATCGTCAGTTCCCACTTCCCAGTTCTCAGTTCTCAGAAAAACGTCTCGGTCCCCAGTTCCCTCGTGGGTGCCCCACGCTCCCCGCTTTTTTCGGGAGGGTGGGAAGTGGAGCAAAGTCAAACGCCCACTGAGAACTGAGAACCGAGAACTGAGAACCGAACGCTGCTTACCGATTCACTTTCACTTCGTAGTGCGCATACGATGCGCCCTTCACGATCACCGCGCCGAACTTCACCACCACCATCTGCGACGACAGCGATCCCGGCACCCCCAACTGGAACACCCGCGGATTCGCATCCGTCAGCCAGTGGTACTCGACCATGTCCTCGCTCACGATGTAGCAAGGAAGAACGGCCGTGCCGCTGCCCGGCGTGCCGGTATAGCCGATCGACCATTCCGGAATTAGCGGCAGCTCGCCCGCCTGGGTCGACAACGCCTTCACGCGCAACCCGCCGGCCACTTCGGTCGTCGACAGCACGACGTTGTAGGCCGCCTTCAGTTCCCGATCGATCAGGTCGAGCAGCACCGGGTTCGCGTAAATGGCGGTAGGACGCACTTCATACGAAGAGTTCGCCACCATCTGCGCGATCACGCCCTTCAGTTCGTCGACGATCGAATCGCCCACGTGAACCGTGTAGCTATTGCCGCCACCGGCAATCTGTCCAATCGCGCCGAAGTACTGGCTCGTGGCCGGCGTGCTCAGCGACGTATCGTTGCCGTTCCACAGCGCCACATCGTGCGTGCGCATCAGTCCTTCCACCGCATCCGCCAGATCCTTGGCTTGCAAAAACGCGAACTGGCTCTGCTGCGCGCCCACCTCGATGTCGAACAGGTTGTAGTTGATTTGCGAAACCAGGGCCTTCAGCGGAACGCTCCGCTCCACACGCGTCGGGCTTCCCACGGTCGCCACGATGTTGCGAGGATCGACGAATCCCTGAGCCGCGGTTGGCGATGCGATTGCCGTCTGTTCAAAGAAACGTGACGGATGTCCGGTCGCCGGAACCTGCCGGATCCTCTGTCCAAACACGCCGCGCCGCCGCACGATGTCAGTAATCTCTGTCTGGTAACGATTGACCTCCACTGCACCTGGCCCGAGAAAATCCGCCGCCGCGTGCAGGTCAAGAAATTGTGCTTTCATGTGTTCTCCTGAATTGAATTTGCTTCCCTTTGCTGCTCCGAAATTGAATTTGCTTTGCTGCTCCGAACCCCAAATCCAGTCCAAACCAAAATTTGGTTGTCATCCTGAGCGAAGTGAGGCGCCAGCCGAACGCAGTCGAAAGCCTGCCCTGAGCGTAGTCGAAGGGGACCCCGTGTATGTGTGCAGCACCTACGCCCTCGATAGGCATTTCCACCACAAATCCGCGTTTCAGCAAATCGCGGCCACAAACAAAGGGCACGGCCCAAGCCGTGCCTTCTCTCTCACATCAGCAGGTCCAATCGCTATGAACTCACTCGATGAACCCTGCCCGCGCCATCTCCGCCTTCACGGCAATTCGCTGCTCCACGCTCAGCGGCTGCAACGTCTTCTCAATCGCGTCCGCATCGAAGCGCTCGCCGGTGACCCCATCAAACTTCCCGATCAGAGCCGAAACCGCCGCCGGCAACGTCTTCCGCGTCATACGCGCGGCTTGCGCCTTCAGATCCGTATTGGCCCTCTCCAGCTCAGCCACGCGCAACTGCAAACTCGCGGAGTCCTGGGTCTCGCTGCCGGCGCCCGCCTCCTCAGAACTCAACTGCTCTTCGACCGCCGCCACAATCCGGTCCACCTTCGCGTTCAGAGCTTCCTGTTGAGCGTCGATCCGCTCCAATACCCGGTCGAGCGCTTCCGCCGCCGCCGCCATCATCTGCTGCGTCATCTCTTCACCCATGCACTTCTCCTTGATCTTTAATTTGAACCCACCTGTTTCAACTCGTCCGCAAGTCACGAGTGACGAGAATCAATCACCCGATAACCAGGTCCCAGATCACCCGATTTTATTGGGGGTTAATAGCTCTTCTCTGCGTCCACAGCGGACGCTCTCTGCGCTTTAAGATTTCCTCCGCGACCTTCGCGCCCACTTCGCGTCCTTCGCGGTTAAAAGCTTTTTGCTCATGCCTGGCCGAGCTCACTCCCCCAACTCAATCCACGTCTCCTGATACGCAGCTTTATCGCGCCGCAGAATTGCCGCCCCGGTGAAAGTCACTCGTGTCAACGTCCACACCCCTGCCCGCACATCCGCAACCCGGGCATCCGCAATCTCGTATGACATGCCAAGTTGCGGAGCCGCCAGTGTCCCGGCAATCCCCCGTGTATACCGCCGCCCCACTCGTCCCAGTTCTTTGACAATCTCTGGAAAGTCTTTAGCGAAGAGATACCCGGCCAGTTCCAGGTTCCTCCCCACAATTTCCGCTCGCGTAATGACGCCCACCTTCCGCCGCACGTCATGCCGGTCGAGCGCCGGAGCATAGTCCAGGCCCATCCCCAGCAATGACGGCAATGCCGCCTCGGCCGCAGCCCGCGTCAGCACCACCCGATGCCCGCGAGCGCCAGAAGGCGCCCGGTCTGACGCAACATCGATCAGCGTCAATACTCCGCGAAACGGCTCCCGGTTCGGATGCCCATCTACCTCCGGCATCTGAATCGCCATACTTTCTAGTTCCACTGTCTCCATCTCTATCCCCTTACCACCCGCATTGCCATCCTGAGCCAAGCGAAGGACCTGCTTTTCGATTCCCTGTGAGAACCGTGAATCACTTGAGTAGCGCTCCGAATCATGCACCGTTCGCCCCACCGCTACTGAGCCACACTATTCGCGGCCCCTGTCGCCACCGGAAGCTCCGCCAAGCCCCGCATCCGCCGCACCTCATTCACGGTCATCACCCCGTTGCGCAACAGGATCTCGTCGATCTGCGCTTGCTCCATCTCGTTCTGTGCATCGAGCTCCGTAAACACAAACTCCAGGTCATGCCATGCCAACTTCTTCGCGATCGCATCCCGCGTGATGTGTTCCGCAAACAGTCGTGCCGTCGGCACGATCGCGTGCTGGAAAGCCACATCATTCATCTCTGTTGCCGTCGAGCGGTTCACATCCCGCTCCACGCCAAGGAATTGCGGCGGCAGATCAAAAGCATTCGCCATTACGCGCAGCAAAAATTCCTGCCACGCCAGCCGCAAATCTGCATCTGTGCCACCCCCAAAACGCAGTACCTCCGGCTTGTTCTCGACCGAAAGAATCGGCACTTTCCCCGTTCCTTCGATCTCGTCCTGCCACCACCGGATCAGCCGCTCATGATGCGCAGGAGTCAAATCCTTCAACCACAGCGCGTATTGCACAACCGAGTTCGAAGCCAACCGTGACGCGTACCGGTGCGCGCTCAGAAACGCGTTGATCGTTTCGAACGCAACCTCCACCCGCCCCAACCCGAACGGCGTATGCGTGCGCGCATTCAACCGGATGTAAATCAACTCATCGTCATTCAGTTCGATCTGTCCCGCCGGCCCAAACTGCTGCGTGGCCTGCAGGTAACGCGTCGAATCCGGGCGCCCATCCCAATCCGCTTTCATGCGGATCGAAGCACCATCCACCGGCCACAGCACCAGTGGCTTCGCCGGATCGCCTGAGACCTGCACTTCGATCGCCCCAAATCCCCCCACGATCACATCCTCGAGGACCTGCTCCGCCAGCGATCGAAATGAATCATCGGGATTCGGCTGATCCAGAGTATCGGTCAGCGCCTGGACTCGCGCCGCCGCATCCGGCAACTCTTCGAGCGACCGCCCGCGCCGCGCCTGCACTCGCCACTTCATGCCCGCAATCCGATCTTTGATCGTGTTGATCGCCTTGCGCGCCACGGGCGTCTCCGCAAACCGGCGCAAGTTCGGCGGCGTGGGCTTCGGCAGGATATTCAGTGCCGCAATTCCAGTCCTCGAAAATCCGTACGTATTCAGAATCGACGGCAACGCCACTGTCCGCCGCTTATCGTTGAACGCAGATGACCCCGCCGCGCCCGCCGCGATGGCATCGCCCAAAGACACTCCCGCGATCCGGCGCAGCGCGCCGCGTACCTTCTCTCGAATGTTCATGATTCCCTTCGTGTGGCGCGGGCATTCCTGCCCGCAAACTCGACGTGATTCTTTAGAGACAGACCCCTTTATCTCTTGTTATTCCGAGCAGAGGCGAACCCCTTTATCTCTTGTCATCCGAAGCAGAGGCGGACCCTTTATCCCTTGTCACTCCGAAGCAAAGGCAGCCCCTTTTATCTTGTCATTCCGAAGCCGAACGCGGCGGAGGAATCTGCGTAATGACATTCGTACTCTCTTTATTCACTGCTGATTCGTAGACTCCCCACGCGTGCGCGCAACGTGGGATTCCTCTGCCCGCCGGCGCCCCTACGCTTGCAATAATAGGGGTTGCTCTTCTTCGCGTCCTTCGCGGCCCTTCTTCGCGAACTTCGCGGTTAAAGGCTTTAGCTCGCAACTCACAACGTGCCAGTGACGCGCCTACACCCGCAACTCCCGCCGAGCTATTTCCGCCAGCCTGGGCATCTCGCTCACCCCAGCCACTGCAATCCTGCTGCGCTCCATTATCGCCAACGCAAACAGGATCGCTTCATCGCTCCGATCCAGGCCATCCTCCACAATCGCGGTGAGTGACAACCCCGCCTCCTCATCCCGCGCGATCCCTGCCTCAATCTCGGGATAGCTGAACGACAGCACCTTCGCCGAGTCCACATCCGAACTCAAGGCCACCCCGTGAAACATCTTGATCACCCCATTCGGGCGATAAGCGCAATCAATCTTCAGAGGATCTCCCTTATGCGTGTACCTCTCCACCGCAATGTCCTTCCTCATCAGTTTCCAAACGCCCTCACTTTCAAACGCATTCTGCATCGCCGCCAAGATCCGCTGCCTCCCGCTTGGAACCCGCCTCCCCGCCTGTATTGGTGGAGGCTCCAGGTACAGCTTCGTCAACAACTCCAATTCCTGGGCCGGCTCCGCCCCCAAACATCCTTTCGTCGCAGAAACCTGGATCACGTTAGAGCACAAATCCTGTAACCGAAATAAAATATCTTCCCGCCCGGCCGCATCCTGCAAACGCATCCGGATATCTTTCTCCAAAGCCTGCAGCCATTCGAGATCCGCCCCGGGATCCATACACAGCACTCGCCGCCAGTCCCGCGTGAAGCGCACATCCGCATATCCCGCGTCCACACCGCCGCCGAACAGCACGATTCCCACATTGACGAACTCGTCCTTCATCGCATCCGGCACATACCGGAGCAGAAAAAAACCAAGCTCGTGTTTGTCGGAACCAGCCATTGGCCGTTAGCCTTTAGCTCTTAGCTCAAGTGTTGTCATTCCGAAACCGAACACGGCGGAGGAATCAGCGTGCAACATCTCTGGCCTCTTTTTAAGCATCCTCGCGCCAACCCGGAAACGGTCTCCTGCTCGACATCCGAAATCCCAAAATCAAATTCCGGACTATCGCCCGCCGCGCAATGAGTTTCTTCACCAGTGCTTCCAACTCATCCCACTGCCCGCAATACCAGTCCGGAGGAATCTCGCCCGCTGCCGCCCAGATCGCTTCCTCTTCCATGTTCTCAATCCGCGACAGCCACGGCTCGAACGACCCCCATCCCGCCACGCTCTCGTACACTTCATTCCGCGCATACACCCCGCGCAGCGGATAATCCGGAAACGACCACTCGCCCGCATTAAAGCAGTACCCCTGGTCGATAAACGTCGCCGTGTATTTCTTTTCGCGCCCTTTCCTCCAAAACGCCGCCTGCCGCCCATTCGCGTTGCAAGTCCATTTGTCCATCGCCAACATTCCGGCAAATGTTTCCACGTTCCGCACACGGTTCATCATCTCGCTCGGCAGGTAGTCGAACACTTGCCCTTCATAAGGAGGACTCACCACGTACCGTGACCCAAACTGCAATCCGGGCAAACAAGGAATCGACTGGTAAGCCAGCTGGATATTCAATTCCGGCGTATGACTCACCAACCAATCCCCGACCTCGACCACCTCCGTGACCGGCACCGGCAGCCCGGCTCTCTCCGCCAGTCGAGTCGCCAGAAATTCGTTGGCCAGCACGCGCAAGTGCTGCGGGTTGTTCCGAAACTTCACGACGTAGTAATGCTCATCGTCACAGCGCATGAGATGCCCCTGCGCACCGCCCCGCATCCGCCGCACGTGTTGGATCGCCTCGATCGCCAAGGGGTAGCGCCGGCGTCCCGCCGGCTGTCGAGAGGGCGTCTCGCCCTCTCCTTCCCCATTCCACCGCGCCCTGTCGCGTCAATCAGTGACCCAGCGCACCCGGCAAAAGTTCAACCTGAACAACCGGCCCGCACCCAGATCACAAACAACCCGGCTCCCGCGAAACACTCGCCAGTTCCATGCCGCTGCTCTCCACCCCTCCCGAAGTTGTCCGCCGCACGGCAAATGCAATCGCCATGGCCATCACAGAATCATCATGCGCACCTACCGCTGCTCCCGTGCTTCCGTCGGTATGCCGCACAAACGTCCGGCACTCCCCCAGAAACAGCGAGCTATGAAACAGCATGGGCTCGGCCAGCAGCACAGCCGCCAGGTTCTCGATCATCGCCGGCCGCGTCACTGCCGAAGTCAGCCAGCCCGCTTGCTGACCTTCCCGATACACATTCGCGTACCCCGCGTTCTCCACCACGGCGATTACCCCATATCCATGATTGTTCCGCTCCACAGCGATCAGCGCGTCGTTGTAAACCTTCGCCAGCTCGACGATTCTTTTCCCGAGTTCCTGTGGCGGATAATGTCCATACAACTCGGCACACTGCATGCCCGTGACCCGATCGATCACCTGCGCGCACGAGTAGTCCCCCTCACACCCGCCGCCCGCCGTATCCACTCCGATGATGTACTTCTTGCCCTTCTGCGCCGGAAACCAGATCCGCAGCCGCCGGTTGTCTTTCATCTCCAGCGGCTCGCCACATCCCTGCAGCGCTCGCTCGATCGCTTCCATCTCGAACACGCTCTCACCCGAAGCCCGAAAGCACGCCACCGGATCTTCCGCAAACTCCTGCGCCGCCAATCCACGGAACTGCGCCTTCTTTGTCCTTCGGAATGCAATCTGCGCGTCGGTCAGCTTGTGCTTGCTCACCAGTTCTTGCTCTTCATCCGTCAGCGGGCCGACGTCCAGCTTCGTCACATCCCCCTGGTATTCCTCTGCGTACCACCATGGAAAAAAATGCTTCGTATATCCCGTCTCGTCCGCCCGCTGCCATTCTTCGTAGAAAACCCCGCCCGCCCCGTTCGGAGTGGACTCGAGCGCGATGTCCCCATCATTCGGCACCGCCGCTCGCAACGAAGCCAGTGCCTCGATGCCTCCGCGGGACCAGCGGGCCACCTCCGAACAATGCAAGTGATGGATAGTCAGCCCGCGTCCCGCATTTTCGTCCGCCGTCTCCACCCGGTACTCGCTGTCCAGATGGGGAAATACGATCTGGCGGACGTTCGCGCGCGACGTGATCAGCGCGCCCTTTTGTGTCGCCTCCGGCAGGTTCTCCAGGAAGCGATGCACAATTTTGAAAATCTCTTCCGCGGACTCCTGGTTATGCGCGACCTGAACCGTCATCGTGCCTGGTTGCGTGATCGTCTGTACGAAATATCGCGCCGCGATATAAGTCGTAATTCCCAGCTGCCGCGCCTTCAGCACAATATTGCGCCGCGTGCAGCGCCGCGCGTATTCCATCTGCGCCCGGTTCGGAATCAACCGCACCAGCCCCTTGCGCTTGCTCCGCACCTTGAGCAGCCCCGCGATCAGGTAATCCCTCACCTGCGGCGTGAGCTCTTCGCCCGTCGGAAACCGCCGCTTGCCTCGCAACCATGCCCGCACTGGACGACAATCCAGGTCCAACCCGAAAGTTCTCAGCAGAGAAAGATCATGCATCGCAATTCACCTTTACGGCTTTTCTCTGCGTTCTTAACATTACCTTTACGCCCATTGCGGTCAAAAGCTTTCCCTCCGCACCCTCTGCGGATGTTCTCTGCGTTCTCTGCGGTTAGAGGTTTTCGCTGCCCTGGCCCTTTTCAACCAAGCCAGCCACTCTGACGGCTGCATTCTTTGACAATGTCGATCGAGAATCTCGCCTCACCTCAGTTCACCGTCAGCGTCAAGTTCACCGACGCCTTCTGGTGAGCCGCATCTTCCACCTGGAAGGTAAGCGGAAAATTGCCCGTCTGTGTCGGCGTGCCCCAGACCCAGCCCGTGCATCCGGTGGGTCCTGTCTTCGAGTAAGACCCGTTCACTTTGCAGGACTCGACAGTCGCAAGACTCATGCCGGTGGGCAACGTTCCGCCCGTCAGGTGCCACTGAACAAATGGGCTAGCACCGCCGCTCCAGGCAAGTTGCTGCTCGCAATAGGTGCCATTCGTGCAACTCATGGTTTGTGGCGTTGTGGCCGTCAGCGGCGTGAACGTGAAGTGCGGATAGATCGCGGCCTTCAGAGCCTTCCAACGAACTACGTCCGCGCCCATGTCTTTACCGTCCGATCCGGCGCTTTTGTAATTCGCCGTGACCGTGTAGTCATTGGCGCTCGTATCTCCGAGTCCGGCGCCCCAGTTCGTGAAAACACCTGAGAAATCCGTCACGCTGCATCCTCCGGCGAGGGTGCAAGCGGGCGAACTATCCGGATTTGTGGTCGGAATGCCCGAGGTCGCTGCCTGCGTGTAGCCAGAATAGAGCGCCGTTCCCAGCAAGTTGTTCCTATATCTCCAGGTGCTCGTCCCGGTCGTCGGGTCTTTCATGTTCAGGTCGAGCATTGTCGCGAGGCCGCGCCCGTCATTCGAGCCGTTCCAGTTCTGGTAGTAGATCGGGCCTGGGCCAATGTTGTCGCGGAATGTCACATTCGCGTAGTAGCTGGGCGGAGGCGACAGCTTCGCGCTCCCGGTCGTTCCGGCAGAGATGCTGATCGCAGGATTGATATCGCCACCAGTGCAGGTCGTACAGGTGAAAGAGAGTTGCGTGTTCTGATAGTCAGACACATCCCAGGTTCCATTTATCTCCGCATACGCCCCCGTGAAACCAGTGATGATGATCCTGCTGGCTCCGGATTCTCCGGCAATCGCGCCATAGGTGATCGTGACCAGGTTGCTGACGCGCTGAAGTGTGAGCCCGGTATAGCTGTAGTCGTAGCCGTCGGAGAAGCCGAATGAGCCCGAGGCGTGATAGACGCCCGGCCAGCCGCGCTGGCTGGCAAAGGTGTTGTGCGCGATCTCGACATTGTGCGTCTGCTTCGTGAGGTCGGGAATGCTGTTCCCAATCGTGAGCCCTGCCCCCCCGTGCCCACAGCAGGATCCCGCCGAACGGTTCCACGCGGTCGTGTCGATGTCATCGTGAACATTGTCGTGATAAGAAATGTTTGAAACACCCAAGGTGGTGTCCAGGCAATTGGATACGGCATTCGACATCGTGAATCCGATGTTCTCGGCGTGCTGAATGTAGTTGTAGCGCACAGTGAAATCCTGCACCTGTGCGCTTGAGTTGGCTCCCGGCCTGCAGGTTGTCTGCGTTGCGCCCGTTTGCACGCCCAGATCCAGCTGCACTGTGATGTGCTCCGTGTCGATCACCGAGACGATGGGATTGCCCGGGTAGTTCGCCTGGGGAGCCGAGAACATGCAGTGCCCGACCTGGGCGCAGGTGGAAACGGTGTAATCATGCGCGAGGCCCGAGGAGACCGCGGTCGAAGCAATGTCGGGACCGGCCGGCGTCGTCTTGAAATAAATGTAGTAGGGCGCGGTCGAGCCATAACCGCTTGTCCCCAACTCCATAGTCTGCTCGCCGTTCAAGGTGCTGAGATCGACGCCGCTCACCGTGCCAGATAAGCCTTGAATGATGACCTTTCCGCCGCTGCCGTAATAGGGCCATCCGCCATCAAGACTTCCGGTTAACTGCACCATGCCAGCCGTGCGCGAGACGTTTGTGATCCGGTTTCCCCAGATTCCGGTGTGGGCATCACAAGGGGTGCCAGCAGCGTCTTTGGCGCAAGCCACATTGGTGTACTTGCCGTTTGTATCAACGCTCGTATTCGCATACTTCGAAGTATTTTGGACCGACTGGTTTTTCGGCATCGTGAGAATGGCGCCGCCGTACTGGTCCGACTGGCCTTCCCAGTCATTCATGAAGATGTTTTCTTCGTAGAGAATCCGGTGGCCATGCTTGAACTCGCCCAGGTTCTTCACGTTCGGCCAAACCTGATTCGCGCCAATATAAGTGTTAGCCCCAATCGCCGCCATCCACTTCAGCGGTTTCATCGAAAGATTCCGCCGGATTTCTATGTCATGCGGCCATGCGCGCGCTCCGCCCCCGCCGAACAGCCACGTCTCCGATGACCCAGCAATCAGGTTGTTGAAGACCTTGAGCGGGCCTTCATCTAGCTGTCCACCGATGCCGCCTACAATGCCCTGCCCGTCTGCGTTGTTGTAGTCGATGTCGTAAATCCAGGAATTGATGATTGCCTGGTGGGTACCCTTCGTGGCTACTCCAGTCTTGGTGCTGGTTAAGTAGTTGTAACTTGACCAGTCCACGCCATGAATCAGTACGCGGTCTAGGATGGTGTGGTCGCTGCCCGTCATATCTACGAGCGAAGCCTGCATGTTAGTGGCAGGCTGTTTGGTAATGTTTAAGCCAATCACACGGCAGTAATTACACGCGGTCAGGCTAAGCGTCGCTTGATTGGCCGAGCCCGAGGAGAGCGTAGGCATCAGGAGCGCCGGCGAAGCACAGGGATAATCCGGATAGCCGTCGATGTGCGTGATGTTGATCGCGCAGGGCGTTGCCTGCACTCCTTCCGCGGGAAAGTTCGGGCTTCCAATCTGATCGGTGCGGATCGTCAGCCAGTGATTCGCGTCGCCCTGATAAGTGGGTGCCCATGTCCCCACACAGACTCCGAGTGATGCCGGAATCACAACTGTATCGCCGGAATTGCTGGCAACTGCCGCCAGTTTAGTCCCAATGTCCGAGCAACTCGTCGCCGTGCGCACCGTTCCCGGAGAAGGCGTCCCGGACATCGCCGTGTAAGTACACTGCTGCGGCAGTGAGGCGGGGCCATCAGTCAACCCAAAACTAGGCACATCCCCGGGCCCGCAATAGATGTTTTCCTGCGACACACCGACGTACTTGCCATAGATGGTCGTCTTCGATGTTCCCGACGAACCATGCTGCGTTCCCCACCAGGCACTCGGGTACGCCCCGATGTCCCAGGTTCCAGGCACGGGACGCACACCACCTAGAATGTCGACGTTGTAGCTCTTAATGGCATCATTGATTCCGACAGTCGGGCCCGCACCGTGTTCCGGAGAGGAGGCCGCTGCACGCATCGAGGGCATCGGGCCGATGACTGGCGCCAGATACTGCGTTGTGCCTGAAACCAAAGTCCCGCTCTGAAGATAGGTCGCCAGTTCCGAGTTCTTCTAGATCTGCCCATGCCGCCCCAGAATCGAGTCCAGGATCCAGCCCACTTCCTGTGCAGTCATCACATCAGTGTTGTGCGCAAAGAGCCCAAACGGCAGACCCCAAGCTCGAGCTTTAAAAACCAGCGCGCCAACTTTGGCATCAATCTGCGCCTGCGTCAGTCCATGCCACAATGCCGGCGTCAGGCTGATAATGTTCTGCACATCGACGCCCCGACCTGTTGCCGTGTAGTCCGTCGCGAAAAGTGGAGAGGCGGTCGTGTGCCCCGGCGGGTGCATACCGATCTGCCCACGGCCCCCGACGTATCCACTCGATGCCACCAGCGAGTCGGACGCGGGCGTATTCCATCCTCCTGGATAGACGTAAACCGGAACACTCGCCAATCCTGAGACGTGCGCCAGGAGCCACTCCTTTGATTTCTGAATCTCGTCGGTCCAGAAGGCTGTCGTATCCCGAACCGCCGTGTACGCCGCCGCCCTAATATCCACCGCCGTCGAAACGGTGGCGAGGGTGACGTTGTGTATCGGGGCGTTTGAGCGGATCGTCTTCGGGGTGATCGTGTAAACGTTCGGGTAGTTCGCCTGGATGGTCGCGACCAATCCCGCAAGCGTGTCATTGGGCGGAGTGGTCAGGTTGATGCTTAGATTCTGTCCGCCCGGGCCACCCGTCACGATGGTGGAAAGCGTCAGCGGATTCCCTGAGATGGTCATGGTCGCTGCCGTTCCCGTCGCCGCAGTCTTAGTGCCCACCGGCCCGTACTGCAGAGCGAACATATTTTGACTGCTCGTGCTGTCGCCGACATTGGCGTAATACTCATGCGACCAGGAATGTGAATCGATCTCGTGCCCTGCCGCCAACCATGCCGCCAGTTCCGTCGTGTTCGGGTTGTACCCCGCGGTGGCCGCCATGTTCATCTTTAGACCACGCGCATCGAAGACCGGAGTCAGAGTGTCAATGTAAGTTTCTGTTCCTGCGGAAAGGCCCACGTCGTCAATCGTGAACGAGAACAGCGCCGGGAAGCGGGCGAGACCCTGCACCACTGGCGCCTCATTCGCTGGACGGTTTCCGCTCCCGACAATCACATTCCCAGTCGTGTCGGTAGATTCGATGGTCGTGATGCCATTGGCATACAGGTGCGTATAGTTGTAGGTAACTGCTGGTGTGCCAGTGGTCGCATCGAAGATCCCCACATCGCGGTTCGCGAACGCCCGGCAGCCCGTAAGCGTGATCTGGCTTCCGACCCCGTAAGAATCAAACCGAAAACCGTCGTAATTCAGATGTGCATCGACATTCACGAAGCTGATCGTCGTGGCGCTCGTCCCGGTGGCAACATAGAACCCATAAGGCCGCGAGCCGGCAATCGTGACAAAGGGATTCTCACCGATCAAGATTCCGTTCACGCTCATGTTCGCGAAGGTCAAGTTGGTGGCAGTCCCCGACACGTACACTCCGTAGCCATCAAAGTAGTCCAGTTGAAGATGTTGGATCGTAATGCCCGTCTTGCCCGCGATCGAGATCAGGGAGTTGCCGTTGCCGGACGGAGTAATTGCCGCAACCGTTCGGTAGTAAGTGGACGGCGATGAAGCGGCATATACATAGATCGACGTGCCACTGTTGCACCAGAAATCGCGATCATGCAGCACGGCATTCTGCGCAGATTGGCGCTGCCCAATAACCTCATTGAACAGCACGCTGCCGGCGGAAGGTGAGCAGGACGTACCGGACGCCATAGGCGCAGACCACACATTGCTGCCCTGACTCGTCCAGGTCGTGAGCGCCTGGTACCCCGTGATCCGGGGAGCCGGCCCAGATCCATAAGCATCAATCATCAGGTTATTTTGAGAGATGACCAGCGCCTCATTCCACACATCGCCGCGTAGCAGTAAGACCGTATCCCCCGCTGCAATATTCGTCATAGCATAAGCCAGAGTCTGCCACGGGGCCCCTATGGGACCCGTCCCACTATTCACTCCCGTAGTCGAACTGACGTAGTGAGTGGCGGCCTGCGCGCAAACGCACAGCACCAGCAAAGCCAGAATGCGGCGAATCATCGTATCTCCCAAAATTAAAACACGCTTGTTATGACAAATCTGCGCGACTAGTTCTGCATCTGGTAAGTAACCGTCGCAACGACCGTGGCGGGGGAAGGCGCACAACCTCCTGCTGAGGTCGTCGTGCGAATTCGCAGAAGATGGCCAGAGGGCACGTTAGAGCTTCCGGTCACTTGGGTGTAGAAGTTACTTCCGTTGCTTAGTACGATTGAGTAACTTCCAACTTCGCTCGCCGCCGTGGCATCCCACACCTGAAAAACTGGATATATCGAACATCCAGCCGGTGCTGTCCCCGCCGATAAATCGAATCCCGTGACAGTGATGTTCGCGGGCAACGTCCAGGTACAACTGTTCATTACGGACGTTGAACCGGTGACAAAGCAAGTCCAGTTCAGGAAGTTCTCGCTGCGGACATAAGCCGTCGTCGCTAACTTGGCCGAGTTATCCCCCACCGCCTGCGTCGTCGCAGTCGTCCCGTTCGGTAACGCCGGAGTCCCGCTCAGGTTCGCCGCAGTTCCGCTGGTATTCGCCGCGTTCGCCGGGATATCGCCGCTCGCCAGCGCCGGAAGCTGCGCATGTGGAAGTGTGCCCGCGGTGATGTCACTTGCGCTCACCGTCACATTTGCCGACAGCGCATGGCCGTTTACGCTCACCGTGTTCGGAACCAGCATCGCCTCCGCCGCCAGCGCGCGAGTCTTTTCCACTGTCACCGCCGCATCTGCGTACGCCGTGGTCTGACTTACCTTGGCAACTTCCGTCACAGCGCCGCCATTCTCCGAAATTTTCAACTTACCGTCAGAATCAATCGCCACCGTCGATTTCGAAGCAATTGCCGCAACCGGCGAACTCGGGATATCGCTCACGACTTGCCAGGGTCCGCCCACGCTCATGGACCCGGCAATCGTAACGTTCCCTTGGAAGATTGCATCGTTTGCGAAGGTCTTCAGACCCGAAATGTTCTCCGCCCCCGTGTTATGCACCACCGCGCTGTCTGCTACGGCGTTTGTGATTTGACTGACGTCGTAGTCGCCGCTCTGCCCAACCACCGCTCCACTGCGGCCGAACACGGAGGAGACTGCGCCGCCTCCTCCCGATCCGCATGCTCCCCAACTGGTGAGTCCCGTACCATCGGTCTGCAGGCATTGCCCGCTGCTGCCACCCGAGTTGGGAAGCTGCAATGTCCAGGTGCCCGCCGCGGCTTGCGGCTTGACCGTCACCGCACCGCTGGTTGCGCCGGGGAGTGACGCACTGTAAATCGAGATGCCCTGGTAGTCGCCAACTTTCGCGGGCCCCGAAGAACCGTTGCCCCGAATCAAATTCTGGTTCGTCGCGGATCCGGTAATCGGAGAGACGGAGCACGCTGCACAACCATAAGTCATCGCATCGCTCGGCCCCATGCCGATCGACGTGCCCGAACTCGGAGTGTTGTTCGAGGTGGAAATCAGTCGATTGAACAGGATATTGCCGTGACCCAGAGGAATCGCCAGCGCCGTATCGTTCGCTCCGGCGGCGCTGAGTGTGAGCGGCACCTGCCCGGCTGTGGTATTGGCTAGATTCGCAATCGCTCCGTTCATGCTGCCAGTAGAGTCAATTGACCAACACAGAAATCCGCTATTGACTTGCGCCCCTGAAACACCAGAAAGCCCACACCAGAACTCAATCGATCCCGGCGCACCGTTGCCCAAGGATGGACCACCGCCAATTCGCGCAGGCATACCGTTTTGGTTAGGGCCGAGAGATGGATCGGGAACGGGCGGACCTAATAACCCGCCATATTCCAGTCTGCCGCGGAAGACGTCCGTGTGCGCATCGCTGTCGCTGCGTCCGCCAATGAAGGCATCGATGGTTGGCCCGGAGCCCACTCCCGAGCCTGTACTCCAAACAATCGCATCTTGCCGCTGATCCCAGGAAAAAGCCTTGAATTGTGTCGCCCCGTTCAAGCGAGGCATTCCCCACGTCAATGAGTACGTCGTCGCCGTTGCCGGCAGATACACAGTTCCGCCAGGACGATTCACCGTAACCTGATCGGCGCGGAAAGATTCATACGGAGCATCCACCGGATAACCTTGCCCTCCCGTGTCGATCCAGTCGGGGCGGCTTACCATCACGCGGTGCATGATGCCGCCGCCGTTGCCACCAATCGCAATCTTTCCCCCGGCTACCGTTACGTCTTCAATTAGCGACCCCGCTCCGACTTTCCCGCCTGCGGGTGCGCCGTCGATAGCGTTGAAATCGAACGCAGCCCACGTAACTCCGCCGCTTGTAAACTGCGTCCCCCAATTCGGTTCGATCACGAATTGACTGGTGTTGTCTGGTGCCGCTTGCGGAAGCCGATAGAACTGTGTCAGCCATCCGCCCGGGCAAGCTACGCTTGTCGCATCGTTCGCTGTAACCAGGCAGTAGTGTCCGATGCCTGTGCCCGCAACAATGGTCGCCCGATAGCCGACGAAGGCACTCGGCGTCCAAGTAGCAGTCGAAACCACAAGACCCGTTGCGCTGCCAGATGTCGCAGTCGTCAGCCCGAGGCCGCCCAACACGCCGCCCGTGGTGATCTTGTAATACCTGCCATCCCCGCCTGCCCCTGTGCCGGAAATGATGTAGTTGGCTGGCCATGAAGTTCCTGCCAGGCTTCCACCGCTGAAGGGATACCACTGCGCTGCCTGAAAGATTGTCCGGCTATTGATGACGCGAATCGGTTGCCCAGCTGCCAGCTTGTGGCTCTCCGATCGGACGTTGCGCACCACGCAAGCATCTTGCGCCGCCTCGCAGTAGACGTCATAGCCCGTCTGTGTGCCAAAGCCGGCCGAGTCGTTCTCCATCGACATGCCGTCTACTTCGATCGAGCCGCCGTAAACCGCCACGCCATACAGAGGATTGCCTTGTATGTCGCCGTACTTGATGACTTCCTTGATGGCGTTCTGCGCGTAGAAGCGTCCCACGTTGCGCCCGGTGTTGTTTCCGCCAATTTGCCAACCCGCACCGGTGAAGCCCGAAAAGTAGCAATACTCGCAGCGGATATTGTCGCCCTGTGCATCCCCACCGTGCTTGGAAATCAGCACGCCAACATCCGTCACCCCGCCCCCGCCGAAGACGACATCTTTGAATGTGATGTTTTGCGGAGAGAAGTCGCTGCCGTGCGTATGGTCGTTATCCAGGTCGACCAGCGCATTGGTCGAAGAAGCCCCACCGATAAAGGCTAGGTCATGAATCGAACCGTAAGCGATGTTTTGCCCATCGATGACGCGCTTGTTCGTGCCGGTCTGCGTGATGCCGCTCGCTAATTTACCGCAGCCCTCAATCACGAAGTTATTGACGTGATAGAACTGCAGTTCGCCATTGATCTGAAACATCTGACAGATTTTTAGCGGTTTGTTGTACTGGCTCAGCCCGCTGCCATTCACGCGGTTCTGGTTGCCGAATGCTCCATTGACGGCCGCCTGCAGAGCCCCCGTGTTCGTCGTCGCACTCGCGCTCGAGGCCGCACCCCACCATTCCGGCCAGACTTCGCTCAAGCCAAGGTTGCCGGTGAAGTCGATCGTGCCTTGTCCTGGCAGAGCATTATCAAAGATCTTATTGTGCTGCGGATTGTTAATCCCTCCCAGGATCGTCACCGTCGCAGATCCCGGCGCCAGTGCAATCAGATTGAAATCGTAAGAGGAAGGCGAGGAGGAGAGAGTCAAGGTCGCCGTGACCGCGCCGCCTGCTGCCGATGCTTGATATTCCGCGCACAGGACTTGATTGGTGCCCACGCATCCCGCCGTGCCGCCAGGCAATGTGAATCCAGAACCCGGCGTGCCTGTCGCCGCGGCATAGTCTTGCCCGCCATAGCCAATCACAAGCTGCCCGCAGGAATCGTCAGTGGTCCCGTGGTCATCGTGGAAGAGGAAGGATTGGAGTTGCTGAAGGTCGACGCCACCACCCGTGGATACTTACCAAGGCCGTGAATCGAAAAAGCAATGCAGGCGTTTTTCGCCGCACCGTTGATCGGAACTGTGATTGCGCGGTCACCGCCTGCAATGTTCCCGGCCAACCAGCCAACGACGTACTGCGGATAGCCCGGCGATGATTCCTGTACCTTGACGAATGCATCGCCACCGTCAGTGGGCGTACCCGGGGAATAAGTCCAGGATGTGTATTGCTTCAACGCGAAGAAGATGGCATCGCCCGCAGTTGTTCCGGTCAGCGTCACTGAACAGCTATTGGAATTTTGATTGTCCGAGCCCGCGCCTTTAACGTAACTACCCCCACCCGGAGCCGTGCTATCCGTCAAAGGCTTCAGATTGCCCCCTGCCGAAAAATCCAGGCTCACATTCTTGGGAAACGTGATGTTGCCGACCGAAGTGTTGGGCGCCGCCGCGATGGCTGCAGGAGTCGAGCCTATGGCATTGAGCAGGCCCTGGATCTTTGCCGCATTGTCAGTCGTGCCGTCGGCAGTCGTTACATAGTCACGCAGGTCGTAGATGGCTTTGGTCTGCGGCTTATATGCGGTTCCGCTCGCTGTGACGACCAGCATCTGCCCCGCCGCGGGAGGTGTTGAGTCCACGTTGAGCGACTGGATCTGCGTCGCATTCGCCGAACTGCCTCCCGCAGCGGCAGGTTGCCACTTCGCGGCAGACGCATTGTAGGCCAGCACTTGCGTGTCGAGCGGAGCGGAGTTCGCGACATCCACGCCCTGCAATTGCATCGCGTTGCCAGAGCCGCCGCACGGCGCCCATGTCGAGTCCCCCTTGAGGCACACCGTCCCGTCCGCATTGCCTCTACCGAGTTGCGTTGGCGGAACCACTCCCGCCACCAGGTTTGCTTTGCCCAGAAGGGCCGTGTCCACGTAATGCTTGTTGCTAGCCTGACTCGGCGCCACCGGATCCGAGGGTAGAGTGAGTGGGCCGCTCATGGCGTCGCCGTTCTTCGCGACATACGCTCCTGTTCCCACCGACGCCACCGCCGAGTCCACATACGCTTTGTTGACCGCGATCGCGTTATCGACGTACTGCTTCGACACCGGCGGCGACGCCGTGCCCGACCCCGGCGTCGCTCGCACCGCACTGATCGTCGTGGGTGAAGTAGTACCCACCAGCCAATATTCTGTCCGCACCACCGTGTCCAGCTGAAACACCACCAGGTAGTAACTGCCCGCTGGCGTGGCTCCCACATTTGGAACCAGGTCCGCGGCAAACGCGCCCTCAGGGCCCAGCGTCACACTCATGCTTCCCGCCGCGACCGACTTGGAATCTGCCGTCGTAAACGCCGGCCACGAAATCAGAACGGTCCCGGACGCGGAATTTCCATCGGCCCGGTAAACCGTGTCGCTCAGGTGCGTCGTTGCGGGCGCGGCATCGGCGGCAATCACCGGACACGCTTGTATCAGGCTCCATCCCACAACCAACACCATCACCAGCCCATAAAAAAACCGCCCATTCGGGCGGTGCGCTTCCAACATTGCCTTCCTCCTCTAACTGATCCCAGGAACTACCTGATCTCGCTCTCCATAAACTCTCTAATTACGCTGGCCCCTACGCATCGATCCGCCCACGGCGTATCGACAAACCAGCGTTCTCCGCGAACTCGCGCCCTCTGCGTTTTAAGACTTTTTCTTACCTGTAGATCCGCAAAGATTGATAGAGGCACGCGCTTTTCTCCGCGCCTCTCCAAACCCTCTGCTCCCTTTGCGGTTTAAGATTTTCTGGAGGCAAACCTAACGCCGCGTAGCCGCATACCCCTGCAAGAACTTCTCGACGCTGCGCACATACACATCCGCAAAATCCGATTGCGGCCGGCGCCGCTCAATCATGCGAATGGCGTCGTTCAATTTCCATCCCAACGCACACAGCAGTGCCAAAGCCATCATGGGTGCCCGGTGCACTCCCGCGGCGCAGTGGATGTACAACTTCGTCCCGGGCTGATCCAGCGCTTCAATCGCAAAATCCACTCCGCGCTGAAACACTTCCGCCTTTTTCGGCTGGAAGTCATCGTCCACAGGATTCCACAACACCTCGATCCCGAGCGGCTGCGCCAACGGCGTGTCATCGAACTCGATCTGCATGTCGATCACGTGGGTAATGCCGGCCCGCGCCACCGCCGCCATGTTCTCCTCGTTCCAGATCCCACCTCCGACCGCGATCCGGCCGGTCACCCATGTCATGTCCATGCCCTGATTCCCGTCCCCGGGCGCAAACTTCTGATTCAAAAATCTCATCGAGCGAAGCGTCGCTCCAAACCCCGGACCCAACTTCACGTCAACTCCCAAACCCTTCCCGAGTAAGCCCACCCGCCAACGCCCAAGCCCAAGGCCTGAGACACCTGAACTTCTCATTCTACCGAATCATTCCCCGCCCCCGCGGGAACTGCGATTTCCTCGTCCTCTTCCTCCTCTGCCGGAAGCGATGCCGGAAAATGAAATCTATCCAGAAGTGTCTTCGCCAGGTCGTTGCCATACTCGGGCTCTGTCGCTTCCCCTTCCGTCGCAGGAAACAGCCCGATCACCTCAAACAGATACTTCAGCTGCGCCACATGCCCTTTGGCCGCCTCATCTGCCGCCGCGTTGGTCATGTCGTCGATCTTCTCGGCCACGACCTTCCGCACCTTCTCGCGCAGTTCTTCTAGATTTACCGGACCGGGAACCTCACTCCCGTGCGCTGTCTTCTTCTGCCGCTTCACTGCCTTCTTCGCTGCCCTCTTCACGACCATCCTCGCCTGTCTCTTTCCCTAAAATGATTTCGGAGTTCGCAGACAATGTTCCTCGTTGCGCTCGCTGCGGCGAATGCTTTTCTCAGCGCCCTCTGTGAGCCCTCCGCGTCCTCTGCGGTTTAAGATTTTCCTTCCCTCTCGATTCGCAATAGAGCGGACAAAAGAAAAGGCGCGCCGCCCGGCGCGCCTCTTCAATCTTTTTCTCGTTTCTCACTGTCTAATTTAAGAATACCAACTTGCGCAGGGTAATTGCGACACTTTCCCGAAATTTTTTTCTCCCACAGAATCACATGATTGCAAGATATTCGTCCTCCTCGCCCTCTTGACAAGCTTCCTCCACCGCCTCCGCCGGAGCGCTGAGCGGCTTCAAAATCCCCACCGCCAGAAAGATTTCGCTCAAGTGATCGAGCGCGTCCGGAATCTTTCGATCCACCGTTCTCCGGCAGCAGCCCAGCAAGCGCGCGGCCTCTTCATAGGAGAACCCCTGCAGAATCACCCGCGCGATCAAGTCCTGTGACATCCGGTCCAGCTTCGAAAGGCTGCGCTCCACATCATGCACAAAAATCACCACGTCCTCGAAACTGGAAGCCCTGTAAGAGGTGACTTTGCTGCGAAAAAATTCCTGTCCCAGAATCGAGGGCAACTTCCCCACCTCCACCGACATCCGGAAGTAACGCCGTAGAAGCCCCTCCGTCCGCTTCCGGTAAAAACACAAATCCGGATTTCTTCCCGAGTCCCATGAATCTTCGAATGAGTCCACCGACGCTGCCAGAAAACCAAGTGCGGCCGTCATGCGTTGCCTCCTTCCGCACACACACCAGCCAGCTCCGCCAGACACGTTTCGATCTCATCCACCGATTCCACCGCCACCACCAGCGCCCGCTTGCGGCGCTGCTTAGGCATGTCCGCCATCTGGGGCTCGCACTCCGGACAATAAATCCCGCATTCCTTCCTTGGCCGGAGCCACAACCCTCCACACCGCTCGCAATACTTCAACTCCATCGCCACCAAAAACTCATTCAAGCTATCCATGATTGCCCTCCTCGGAACTGCTAATTCGTATGAATTTGGTGTTGCTAACGACCAACGACCTACAGCCAACAACCAAAATAAAAAAGCCCCGCGCCGGTTTCCCGGACACAGGGCTCGTTTCTCTTACGATGACCTGCTTGCGCTATTTAGTTATGAATGCCGAGCAACTTCTCCAACGCCGAAAGCCAGAGCCTAGAGCCTGAAGCCTAGAGCCTGTTTTCCCGCATCCGGAAATAGCCCTCCTCGTAACCGGATTTCAGCACGCGGCCATTCTGCACCACCACGCTGACCCGGCCCGTAAAATGAATGGCGGATAAAAGTTTTTCCATCGACGCCGACAGCAGTTCCGACGAGCGCACCTTGCGGCGAAACTCCCCGAATCCCCTCTCTTCGTCGAGGGATAGTCCCGATTCCATAATGACTCCGAGCAATACCACATATGAGCTATAAATGCTGTTTAGCCTATAGCTCCCTGCTTCGGAAGTCAAGAACTCTATTTCCTTTCAGATGTTACAGTTCTGTTAAAAATATCACAATGCTATAAGCGCGTGCTATACTTTGCCCATGAAATTCAAAGCGCTGCAGGAAAATTTGCGCAAGACGCTCTGGGACAGGATTGAAGAGGGCGATCTTACCGGCCTCCGCCTCGCCCAGCAGACCGGTTTCAAGCAAGCGCACATTTCCAACTTCCTCAACCGCAAGCGCGGCCTCAGCCTGGAAGGGATGGACAAAGTCTTGAATGTGCAGCACCTCTCCGTGCTCGACCTCATCGAGCCGACCGAGGTCAACAAGCGCGCCAGCATCCTTCCCCCGACCGAGGACGAGTTCGACAACGTCCTGCTGGTCGACGGTGCGGTCGCCGCGACCGAGCCGCTCATCATGAGCATGAACGTGCGCGAGATGCTGAAGTTCAAGAAAAGTTTTCTGCGCAAGATGCGTCCCGAACTCGAAGGCGACCGCGAGAACTGGGAGCGCTTCGTGATCATCCGCGCCGACGCCCGCGAAGGCATGAGCATGTATCCGCGCTTGTTACCGGGCGCCACCGTGCTGGTCGACCGCCACTACAATTCTCTGAAGCCCTACCGCAAAGGCGAGTTCAACATGTACGCGGTCGCGAAAGACGGCGACTGCACCGTGAAGTACGTCGAAGTCGCCGGCAACCACCTGATCCTGCGCCCCCACAACCAGGCTTATCCCATCGAAGTGCTGACCATGGAAGAAGGAAAAACCGCCGCCGATTATCTGGTCGGGCGCGTCTGCTACGTCGGTATCGAAACTTAGCTCGGACTAAAGCAAATTCAGGTTCGAGGCATGGAGGTGCGCCCGGCCTTCACCCCTCCTTGCAATTGGTCAATAAGCGCTATGGCAATTCCTCTCCAGCGATCCGTGCAAAGGCACGCCCTGCGCCTCTGCGTTCATTGACTCGCCCGTATCACCCACGTAAGATTCGCTGCCAGTGATCGGCGAGACCATTTCGCACTACCGCGTCCTCGAGATGCTCGGCGGGGGCGGAATGGGTGTCGTCTATAAGGCCGAGGACGTGAAACTCGGTCGGTTTGTGGCCCTCAAGTTCCTGCCCGACGACGTTGCCCGCGATCCACAAGCTCTGGGCCGTTTCGAGCGTGAAGCCAAAGCCGCCTCTGCCCTGAATCATCCCAACATCTGCACCATCTACGAAATTGACGACCAGCACGGACGGCCCTTCATCGTGATGGAGTTCATGGACGGGCTCACCCTGAAACATCGCATCGCGGGTCGGCCACTCGACATGGAAAACGTGCTCTCGCTGGGTATCGAAATCAGCGATGCGCTCGAAGCGGCCCATTCTCAAGGCATCGTCCATCGTGACATTAAGCCGGCCAACATCTTCGTCACCAAGCGCGGCCACGCCAAGGTCCTCGACTTCGGTCTGGCGAAGGTCATGCCCGCCGCAGGTTCTTCCAGCCAGATCACGGCCGCCCATACCCTGGACGAGCAGCACCTCACCAGTCCCGGGGCAGCGTTGGGCACCGTCGCGTACATGTCTCCCGAGCAAGTGCGGGCAAAAGAATTAGATGCCCGCACCGATTTGTTTTCCTTCGGAGCCGTGCTCTACGAGATGGCGACTGGCACGTTGCCTTTCCGTGGTGAAAGTTCCGGGGTCATCTTCAACGCGATCCTGGAACGCGATCCCATTCCTGCTGTGCGACTCAATCCCGAGGTGCCACCCAAGCTGGAAGACATCATTAACAAAGCTCTGGAGAAGGATCGGGAATTGCGCTATCAGGGTGCGGCGGAGATCCGAGCCGACCTGAGGCGATTGAAGCGGGAAATCGAATCCCGCCACGGAGTGTCGGCCAGTTCGGGAGCGGTGCCGCTCGCACAGGAGAGCGGTCCGCAGCCGATTGTTCAGCAGCCGGTCTCGGGAGCGATCCCGGCGCGCGTGCTTGAGCCCGCCCATGTCACGGGCAGTTCACTCGTCCCGGTCGCGAAAAGAAGCAGGTGGGCGGCAACGGCCGGTGCGGTTGCTGCTGTTGTCGTTCTGGTTGCCGCCGGTGCTGTTGTCTACTCGCACCTGCACCGCGCCGTTGCCGCACCCTTTCAGAATTTCACCATCACTCAGGTCACCAATTCCGGCAAGGCCGCCTCCACTGCCATCTCGCCCGATGGCAAGTACCTGCTCAGCGTAATGGACGAAAACGGCCTGCAAAGCCTCTGGCTGCGCAATATTCCTACTGGCAGCGACACCCGAGTCGTGCCAGCGGCTTCGGCCTGGTATCGCGACCCGGCGTTCTCGCCCGATGGAAACTATCTCTATTTTTTTCGGGCCACCGACGCCACCCGCACCGGCTTCGACCTGTATCGTGCTCCGGTGCTGGGAGGCACGGCGCAGGCGGTCGCGAGCGATGTGGACTCCAACCTCACGTTTTCGCCAGACGGACATCGCATGGCCTATATTCGCGGCAATGATCCGGAGGTCGGGAAATACCGTCTCCTGAGCGCGAATCTCGATGGCACAGACGAGAAAATCCTGCGCATTGCGCCCGCCCCGGGCAACTTCGGTCCGGGGCACCTGAGCTGGTCCCCGGACGCAACCCGCTTTGCCTACAGTCTGGCTCGCCCAGGCAATGTCCTTGGACTGATCAGCCTGTTCGATCTGCGGACCGGAAAAGAGGAGCAACTGGCCGCCTTCAATGACAAACTCATCTCCGAAGTGAAATGGCTCTCCGATGGCCGTGGCCTTGTGCTGACTTATCAGCCCGCAGGTCCTAATTTTACGAAGGCGCAAATCGGATTCATTGCCGCTTCGGGAGGATCGATCCAACCGATTACGCGCGACACCAACCACTACAGCACCCTGACTCTTTCCGCGGACGGCAAGACTCTGGCTACGGTACAGATAAAAGGCACGCAGAGCCTCTATCTTCTGCCTGGCGCCGGTAACCAGGTGACGGACCCGAAACCGTTGCTTGCTCAGCAACAGTATGTGGACGCCTTCACGTGGGCCGCAAATGGAAGTCTTCTGGTCGATGAAAGCCCGCGCTTGCTGCACCTTGCCGGGGACGGAAGTAATCCAGCCCAGATTCTCGGCGATTCGGCTGCTGGAATTCGCTATGTTTCATCCTGTGGACCCGACCATATTGTGTTCGCCTGGGCTTTTCATGACGGCGACAACCATGCGAATCTCTGGCGGGCCAACACCGACGGAGCGGGACCGTTGAAATTAACGGCGGGGCAGTTTGCCCGCTATCCCGTTTGCTCGCCCGATGGGAAGTGGGCCTACTTCGAGAATTCCTCGACCAACCAGATCTGGCGCGTGCCGGTCAATGGCGCGGGAAAAGCGGAACTGGTCCCGGGAAGCACGATTCCGAATAGTTTTTTGTCCGGCACCGGAATCGACCTTTCTCCTGACGGCAAGGTCCTGGCATACTCCGTAAATTTGTTGGACCCGGTTGAGCCCAGGATCGCTATCAAACAAACTGTGCTTTTGGACTTGAGTTCCTCAGCTCCACCGCGCTTGCTGAAACAGGATCGGCGAACTTCGCTGGCGGGGTTACAGTTCACGCCCGACGGAAAATCTGTGGCCTACACAATTGGTGAAAACGGCGTCGATAACCTCTGGATTCAGCCGCTCGATGGCTCCCCGGGTCGTAAGATTACCAACTTCAACGCCGAAGAGATTCGTGAGTTCCATTGGTCGCCGGATGGCAAGACGCTCGGCATTCTGCGCGGCCATATCGATTCCGACGTGGTGCTGCTGCAGGAATCCAAGCCGTAAGTCCAGGGCGATGATATTGCAGGTCGAAAGCGCTTTCCATTTTGAGTCTGCGTCCTGGCGTCTTAATCCATTCATTCTCACGCGAAGTCCGCGCCGAAAGTTTGGTTCCAACTCACGCGCACGGTGCGCAGGAGGGACGGATAGACGACGAGTTTGCGGAACGGGTCGATCAGGGCCATGTAGATCGGCGTGAAGCGGCCGACACTGCGCACGTAAACGCTGAAATAAAAGCGGTAGCCATCTGCCGTTTCAACGAGCGCATTCAGTACCGCGGCGTGTGCGGTGCGGTTGATCAGCTCGAGCAATTGCTCGTTTTCGAAGCGGTACACGACGCGGAAAAGCCCGTCGCGCGTGCCCGCCGGCGCGAGGGACTTCGAGCGATCGGCGGTGGTCAGACGCGCTGCGAAGGTTTCGCACGCGGTTGCGGCCGGCTCACGATCCCAACCAAGGAGCCGGCCAACGAAGAGACGGATGTTCAGGAGGATACGCACGACCGGCGACGGGGTGCACAGACGTGCGCTCGGCCGCTGCAAAAACTCAGCCAGCGTAATGCCGGAGCGCGTCCGCGGCAGATTGATGGCCCACACGTCATGAAGCGGCACATCGGCAAGAAAGTCGTGAACCCGTAGTGGCAGCCGTTCGAGCTCTTGTGTCGAGATCTGCGGCATTGGGCCTCCTTCGCGCGCTCGGACACGTCATCTCATGTCACCCTTTTGATGCACTCGAGGCTCCCTCCGACTTTCTCGCACTCTCGAGAGCGGCGACCAATCCCGCGATTAACTTCTCGCGTAGCTCGGATGGCTCGATCACCTCCACACGTGCTCCCAGACCCATCACCGCGAAGCAGGCTTCTTCTTCGTTTTCAAAAGAAATCCTCAGCCGAACCCACCCGTCCGGATCAGCTTGCTTCGCGGCCGGCGAAACTACCCGGCACACACTGACCCAGTCCGCCGCGCGCGGCTCCAGCCGGAGCGTCGCCTCGTACCGGCTCCAGCCCTGCTGAAATTGCTCCGTAGAAGTTTTCCAGAACGTCGCCAGATCGAACTCCGCGGGACGTCGCACCGGCGCATCGAGCAGCGCGGCCTTTTCGATGCGCGACACGCGAAAAGTCCGCAACCCCTTCGGCGTACTGGCCACCATGTACCAGCTACTGCCCTTGGCCACGAGGCCGAGCGGATCGACCACGCGCTCCACCACTTCACTGCCCGCCTTGCGATATCTCATCTTCAGCTTGCGATCATGCGCCACCGCCTCCTGCACGATCGGCAACATCGCCACGTTCTCGGTCGAGCCACGCCAGGCCGTGGTGTCGACATAAAGCCGCTGTCGCATGAGAGCCGCCCGCGCCCGCATGGGTACCGGCAAAGCGGCCATCAGCTTGGCCATGGCGCGTTCCGCGGCCGCCGCAAGACGCGTATCTCCGATGACGCGCGGCTGCGCCATGAGCAGCGCACGCAGTTCCGCCTCATCGAGCGCCGGAACCTGTGTGCTCCAGTCTTCATCCAGACGCCATCCGCCGCGCGCTCCCCGCAGCGCAAACACCGGCACGCCCGCCGCGCTCAGCGCTTCCATGTCGCGATGCACAGTGCGCGCCGACACTTCCAGACGATCCGCAAGCTCGCGCCCGCTCAAGCGTCCGTGCGCCTGCAGCAACAGCAGCGTGGATAGGAGCCGGTCAGCGCGCATAGCTCAGTTCTCAGCTCTCAGTTCTCAGTTCTCAGTTCTCAGTTCTCAGTTCTCAGTTCTCAGTTCTCAGTTCTCAGTTCTCAGTTCTCAGTTCTCAGTTCTCAGTTCTCAGTTCTCAGTTCTCAGTTCTCAGTTCTCAGTT
>Ga0210399_10000417_pt1 | contig 34172 bp, 29 predicted proteins | sample IncBWC14MmetaG_FD_150865 | JGI IMG/M metagenome (GOLD analysis project Ga0210399, IMG submission 150865) | Forest soil microbial communities from Barre Woods Harvard Forest LTER site, Petersham, Massachusetts, United States - Inc-BW-C-14-M | ecosystem: Environmental > Terrestrial > Soil >... | reverse complement strand
TTCAGTTTTCGATTGAGGGCCGCAACCTGAAGGGCGTTGTCAATGAGGGCCAGGCCGCCGTCGCCAAATCCGTTAAACTTCCCGAAGGCTACACTCTTGATTGGGGTGGCGAATACAGTGAGTTGCTCGAAGCCGAATCGCAGTTCATCATCATTGGCCCACTTGCCCTGCTCCTCATCTTCATGATCCTTTTCGCTCTTTACGGCAATTTCAAATTCCCCATCACCATCGCGCTCGGGGTCGTGATGACCGAACCTGTCGGCGCGCTCATCGCCCTCAAGCTCACGCACACTCCCTGGAGCGTGTCCAGCATCCTCGGCCTGCTCGCTCTTCTGGGTGTCTCGGTGGAAACCGCTGTCATTCTGGTCAGCTATATCAACAAGCTGCGCCTGGAAGGCAAATCCGTCCGTGAAGCCACTCTCGGCGCTTCACTCCTCCGCCTGCGCCCCATCATGATGACCGCACTCGTTGCCTGCCTCGGCCTTCTTCCCGCCGCCACGTCCACTGGCGTTGGCAGTGACACCCAGAAGCCCTTCGCCATCGTCATCGTTGCCGGCCTCATCTCGCGTCTCTTGCTCGGCTTCTTCGTCAACCCTGTCCTCTATGAAATCGTCGCCCGTGAAGGCGACGTCCTCCAGGTCTAGCACTCTGCGCAAATATCTTTTTGTAGTAGCCGGTCTTCAGACCCGTGCCTTTGCCCTTGTTGTTGTAAGTTCCACCTGGCGTTTACCCCGACTCCAGTCGGGGAGGCAACCACTTCTGATCTTTATTTCAATGGCGACTCGCTAGTGCTTTTCCGGCTGCGCCGTCGGCGGCAAAATCCCATTCAAACGCAAATAAATCGCCTCTGTCGCGTAATGATCCGTCCAACTGCCGCCCAGCGCCACCAGCGCTCCGCCTCGCGACATTGGCCGGTTCCCGAACATCACGAATTGTTCTCCAAGTTTCGAATCGTCCACCTTCTCCAGCGCCGACGCGCAAAATGCGAACGAATCCTTCATCGCTGCCACCAGCTTGTCCTTTGCATCCGTCTCTGCGATCTTCGCATCCGGCGCCGCCTGCCCGGAAATCTTCGAGCAAAACGTATTGTTCGATTGCGCGATATGCATCATCAGGTGCCCGAACGAATTCATCTCCGGTGAAGGCTTGAAACTGTATTTCTCAGCCGGCATCGCTTCGGCCGCTGCCACCATGTTTTTCCCGTATCGCGCCACCCCCGCTTTCACGAACCCGCTCACCGGATTCGCTACCGGGGTCATATCTGGCGGAGCGCTTGCCGCTGGCGCCGCTTGCTGCGCGGACACAGCGCTCGCCACCATGACCACGGTTATCCCTGCCACCAGCAAACTCGCATGAAGTTTCATTACCGTCTCCTTTCCCACAAAATCCGGTGTGAAGCATACCGCCTCCAGGCTTCGCCAACAAGCGGCACGCTTGGCGGATAGACCCGAGGATTTCCGCCATCCAGCACTCTTACTTTGTTTTCTGAAACATTTTCCACTCCGCCCCGTCTCTACCTATAGCTATCTATGGGAGCGCCATGGTTAAACCCAAGAACGACCTTCTCCAGGGCACTTTGGCCCTTCTGGTCCTCAAGACCCTTGCTCGCGGCCCCCTACACGGCTACGGCATCACTCTTCATATCCAGATGGTTTCAAAGGACTTCCTGCGCGTAGAAGAAGGCTCTCTTTATCCCGCGCTTCACCGCATGGAGCAGGATGGCTGGGTCAGTGCCGAGTGGGGCCTTTCCGAGAACAATCGCCGCGCCCGCTACTATCAGTTGACTGCCAAAGGCCGTAAACAACTTGCGGAAGAAGAGAAGAACTGGGAGCGCCTCACGCAAGCTGTCGCCCAGGTTCTCCAGTTGGCCTAATCGACCGCAAAAGGAAGGTGCACCATGTCTTTGATCGCGCGCCTGCGGGGCATGTTAAGAAGAAATCGACTGGATCAAGACCTCGACGAAGAATTGCGCTCGCACCTCGAAATGCGTGCTGCGGACAACCTCGCCGCTGGAATGTCGCTCCAACAAGCCCGCTACGAGGCCCAAAAACGCCTGGGCAACACCACCCTCCTCAAAGAAGACACTCGGCGAGTGGACATCGTCGGCTGGCTCGACGAAACCGTTCGCGATTTTCATCAAGCACTCCGCATGCTTTACCGCAGTCCCGGCTTCACCATCGTCACCGTCCTTACTCTGGCCCTGGGCATCGGCGCCAACACTGCGATCTTCTCCGTGGTGAATTCCGTTCTCATTCGCCCTTTGCCTTATGGCGATCCGGCCGGCTTGGTCACGGTCTGGGAAACCAATTCCCAGCACCCCAATCCGCACAACACCGTCTCTCCTCCAAATTTTCTCGATTGGCAATCCCGCAACACCGTTTTCTCCAGCATGGCCTACATCTTCGACGAGCGCGACAATCTCACTGGCAATGGCGATCCTCAGGAAGTCGTCGTCCAGGATGTCTCCGTCAATTTGTTTCCTCTCCTCGGCGTCAACCTTCTCCTCGGCGCCGGCTTCACTCCCGAAAACGGACAGGCGGGCCATGACAACGTTGTCATTCTTGCTTACGGCCTATGGAAAGAGCGCTTTGCCGGAGACCCCGCGATCGTCGGCAAATCCATTGTGTTGAACGGCCATCCGCAAACCGTTGTCGGTGTCGCGCCGCAGAATTTTCAGTGGTTCATCAAGGACGGCTCCTTAACCGGAGCAAAGCCACAGATGTGGTCGCCCTTTGTTTTTCCCCAGTCGTTTCACGATCACAACGGGATGGGGCGCTTCATGACCGTCGCCGCGCGCCTCAAACCTGGCGCCACCTATTCCCAAGCGCAGGCCCAGATGAATGCCATCGCCTCCCAGCTCGAGCGCGAATACCCCGATGCCGATGGCCACTGGGGCGTCCATGTCGTCCCGCTCGGCGACTGCCTGTCCGGCGAACTGCGTCCGGCTTTGCTCGTTCTTTTCGGCGCCGTTGCGTTCGTCTTGCTCATTGCCTGCGCCAACGTCTCCAGCCTGCTCCTCGCCCGCGCGGCTAGTCGCGAACGCGAGATGGCCATTCGAACTGCCATCGGCGCTAGCCGCTGGCGTATCGCTCGCCAGTTACTCATGGAGAGTTTGCTTCTCGCGCTCATTGGCGGCGGCATTGGCGTTACGCTGGCCGTTTGGGGCACCAACGCCCTCCTTGCTGCTAGTCCCAAAAATCTCCTCGACCTCGCTGCCATCTCTGTGGATCTCCGCGTTCTTACGTTTGCCGTTGCCGCTACACTCCTCGCCGGTTTGCTCTTCGGTTTTCTGCCGTCCTACATCTCCGCGCATTCGCGCATCTCCGAAACTCTTAAGGAAGGTGGCCGCTCCTCTTCCGCTAACCGCCGCGCCTTTGCGCGCAACACTTTCGTGGTCGCTCAGTTGGGCCTTGCCCTGGTGCTGCTTACCGGCTCCGGCCTTCTCATCCGCAGTTTCGTCCGCTTGATCGGCGTCAATCCGGGATTTGATGCCGGCCACCTCTTGACCTTCAAGATCACGCTTCCACGCCCCCAATACGATAAAGACCCTTTGTGCATCGCATTCTTTCAGCAGCTTCTTGCGAGAATCAGGACCGTCCCTGGCATCCGCTCCGTTAGCATGGAAAGCTTTCCTCCGCTGACCGGACTGGGTGCTGCCACTGGCGTCCACATCCTCAGCCAGCCGCAGCAATCGCTCATGGATCTTCCCGTTGCCAACGTCGGCGTTGTCGGGGCGGACTACTTCCCCACCATGAACATTCCCCTGCGCGCAGGCCGTTTTTTCAACTCGCAAGAGCTGGCACAGGAAAAGCACGTGACGATCATCAGTCAGGCTTTCGTGGACAAGTATCTGTACGGGGTTAGTCCCCTCGGCCAGAAAGTCGTCATTTATATGAAGAGTCTTGAGGAAGCTGGGAACACGCCGTCGGAAATCATTGGCGTGGTTGGTGACGTCCACCAAATCGGGCTCGACACTGCCCCCGAACCCACGGTGTACTGGCCGCATCCCGAGCTTGTCATGACCGGAATGACCGTTCTCGTGCGGACGGAGGGCGATCCCCTCGCGCTGGTCTCTACCATGCGCGACGAATTGCAGAAGCTGGATCCCGAACTCCCCATGGCCGCCGTCGCCACCATGGACCAGCTTCTGGCCGATTCTTTTTCCCGCGCGCGCTTTACTATGCTTCTGCTCGGCATCTTTGCCGTGGTCGCTCTGGTGCTCGCGTCCGTGGGCATCTATGGCTTGATTGCGTACAGCGTCACCCAGCGCACCCAGGAACTCGGCATCCGCATCGCTCTCGGCGCTCAGCGCCGCGATGTTCTTCGCCTGGTGCTCACCTACGGTACGCGGCTCACGCTTCTTGGTGTCGCCCTCGGCTTATTTGCCGCGCTAGCCCTCTCGCGGCTTCTGACCAGTCTGCTTTTTAGTGTCAGCGCCACCGACCCGCTCACCTTTGCCGGCGTCGCGGGCCTGCTCGCAATGGTCGCTTTGCTGGCATGCTTCATCCCCGCCCGCCGCGCGACACGCGTGGACCCCATCATCGCCCTGCGCTACGAGTGAGACACACTTTGGAGTGCGGCTGGCCGCCGCTTTTCTTCAGTGCAGTAATTTGGCGTGATTGTGTAATCCAATTTCAGGAGAGATTCTTCAGCGTCTTCTCAATCAACCCCGCCGTCCCCGCGTAGGGATCGCCCGGGCTGTCCCACTCCATCGAAAAATATCCTTTGTAACCGTGTTGTTTCGCGATCCCAAATGTTTTCGCCAAATCCACGTGCGCGATTTTGCCTTGCTCCTCCGCTTCTATTTCCTTCACATGCGAGATGCCATACGCGTGCGCGAACATTCCATCGACACCCTTGTAGGCATACTCGTCGTCGTGCGCCACCACCGAATTTCCAAAATCCGGCAGAGCGCGTAGCCACGGGCTGTTCACCTTTTCGATGACCTTCACGATGAAGAACGGATCTTCGCTGATGGGGTCGTCGTTCTCCAGGTGCACCACCACGTTTTTCGACGCGCCGTACTCCGCCACACGCTTCAAGCTTTCCGACGTTCGCTCCATGTCCGGTTTCGAATCCTTCGCCGCGGGAATATGCGTCCGCACACTCGGCGAACCGATCATCACCGCCACATCGATCCATTCTTTGCTGCCCGCGACCGCGCGATCCCTCTCCGCACTGTCCATGGCATACGGACTGTGCTCGCCGTCCACCGCGATGTCCACGATCGCTCCGCCCGCCTTCGCCACCGCCGCGCGCAGTTCTTCCAGGTACGCTTTGTCCAACGAGCGAAAATGCGGGCTCCACGGCTCGATCTTCTTGATATTGAATTTCGCGCTGACGTGCGCGGCGAACTCTTTCAACTCCATCTTTCCGCCGCCGCCGGCTTTTTCTTCCCGACTCGCGATGTGGTCCCGGAACGGATACGACGCAATCGCAATCCGCTCTCGCGAGGCCGTTGGAAACGGCACGCTCGGCCCCGTATCGGCCGCAAGCACCGCTCCCACCCCGTCGAATAGCTCTGGCAAAGTCCCCGTGCAAATCGCCGCCGCGGCCGCCGAACCAACTACCTGCCCCAGAAATCGTCTTCGAGTTGTATGTTTCATAGCCGCGCCAGTCTATGGCCGATCCAACTTTTTGTCACTAGTTGCCGAGATTCGCCTTCCGTGCGAAAGTGCGGGTGCAACATTGCGACATCGTTCTAAGCTATGCCCGTCTCTCTCGATAATTCGCAGCTCATCTACCGCGCGCTCAAATCGTGCGGCATCCAGATGCTTTCCGCGCTTCCCGAAACCTGGCTGGTCCACTTCATCCAAATCGCCGAAGACGATCCGCAAATGACTCTCGTCCGCCTAGCCAAAGAAGAGGAAGGTGTCGGCCTTTCCGCCGGCGCGCACTTTGCGGGCGTCAAGTCCGCCATGCTGATGCAAAATCACGGTTTTCTTGCCGCCATCAACGGCATCGTCTCCTTCGCCCACCTTTACAAAATCCCTCTCCTGATGCTCATTTCCTATCGCGGCACCTTTGGCGAGCGCGATCCCTGGCAGACCCAGGGCGGCAACGTCACCGAACCCCTGCTCCGCGCTTTGAACATCCCGTATTCTTTCCTCGACGCCCCCGAATCCGTCGAAAAGCGCATCCGTCAGGCGCACACCCTCGCCGAGAGCAGTCTTCAGCCCGTTGCGTTGCTCCTCACGCGCGATTTGATGTGGGTGGAATGATGCTGCGTCTCGACTGCCTCCGCGCTATCTATTCCGATCTGGAAAAATGTCTCGTGGTCACCATCATGGGCGCCCTTCCCGCCGAGCTGCAATCCCTCGGCCATCGCCCCAATTTTTTCTATTTGCAGCATGCTATGGGCCTCGCCTCCTCCACCGGCCTTGGCCTCGCTCTTTCCATGCCCCAGCAAAAAGTCGTCGTCTTCGATGGCGACGGCTCGCTCCTCATGAACCTCGGCAGCCTGACCACCCTCGCGCGCTACAAGCCGAAAAATCTACTCCACATCGTTTTCGATAACGAAAGTCTCCTCTCCGTCGGCGGTTTCCCCACGGCCACCAGCACCGGCACCGATCTCGAAGCCATCGCTCGTGCCGCCGGCATCCCCAAAGCGTGCACCGTCAGCACCGTTGAAGATTTCGCAACGGTAGTCCGTCAAGCTATCGCGCACGAAGGCTTAGAAACCATCGTCGCTAAAGTCGAAGCCACCGGCCCCAAAGCCTTCGTCACCGACCTCGGCCTCCTCGAAAACCGGTTCCAGTTCCGCCGCCACATCCAATCCCTCGTGCCCAAATCCCGCTAATGCATTCACTCAGCAATTCTCGCCAGAATGAAATCCGCTCTCTTGGTCTTGTATCTCTTGGTTTTGCAGGGCTGGCCTTCCTAGGCCAGCCGCTCTTTCCGTTCGCTGCCTCGCGTGATTATTCAGGAGGTCCTCATGTCTGAAATCCTTCTCCAACTCGTCGAAGCCCTCCATTCCGGCCGCTTGCGTGTCGTCGATCTTACCCTGCCTCTCAGTTCCGCGACGCCTCTCCTCCCGCTCCCCGCGCAGTGGAACAACACTCCGCCCTTCACTCTCCGCGAGCTCTCCCGCTACGACGCGCGAGGCCCCTTCTGGTATTGGAACGCTTTCGAAACCGGCGAGCATACCGGTACGCATTTCGATGCTCCCATTCACTGGATCACCGGCAAGGACTTGCCGGACTCATCGGTCGATCGCATCCCTCCGAAAAAATTTATCGGCCCCGCCTGCGTCATCGACGTAACCAAAGACGTCGCGAAAAATCCCGATTTTCTCCTGACCTCCGCGCACGTCAAGCAATGGGAATCCACCCATGGCAAGATCAAGCCCGCCTCCTGGGTTCTCCTCCGCACCAGCTGGTCCAAGCGCACCGATCCCGCCCAATACATCAATCTCGGCGAAGACGGCCCGCACACCCCAGGCTGGGCCAAAGAATGCTCCCAATTCTTAGCGAATGATCGCGACGTGCTGGGAGTCGGCGTCGAAACCGTAGGCACCGACGCGGGCCAAGCCGCCAAATTCGACCCACCCTTCTCCAATCACTGTGTAATGCACGGTAGCGGCAAGTTCGGCCTGGCCAGCCTCTGCAATCTCGACCAACTTCCCCCCACCGGCGCCGTCGTCATGGCCGCCCCCCTGAAAATCGTCAACGGCTCCGGCAGCCCCCTGCGCGTCCTAGCCATCACTCCATAACGCCGGGCATTGCGCAACCCTTCCCCTGATATCTTTTAGTTTGCGGCGCGTCTCTTACGGTATGGGACCCTCAGCCGGAAGACTGCCTCTGAACAGGAGAAAAGACATGGCTAGTAGCAAAACAGCACCCGCCGCGTGTACTGGATTAGCCTTGCTGGCTGCGCTGACCAGCTTCGCGGCTGTTGCTTCCGCAGCTCCTGCCGAACGCCCGCGCGAAACCGTCCTCAAGCTCGTCGCCGAAATCCAACGCGCCGACTACGAAGGCAACCGCGTCGCCCTCCAGAGTCTCTACGCTGATCTCGAACATTTCACCGCCGACGAAAAACTAGCCTCTCGCGTGCGCTACTGGCGCGGCTTCGCCCTCTGGCGCCGCGCCATTAACGGCTTCAATGAATCCGCCGATCCTAAGGATCTCGAACACGATCTCACCCGAGCCATCGCCGAGTTCAAGGAATCAACAGCCAAGGATCCCGCCTTCGTCGACGCCAAAGTCGGCACCATTTCCTGCCTCGGCAATCTCGTCTATCTCGCTATGGGGCACGCCGACCGCATGCGGGAACTCATCGCTCAGTCCAGCCCGCTTGTTAAGGAACTCCAAGTCTCCTCTCCCGATAATCCTCGTTTCGTTTGGGTTCTCGGTCCTATTCTCTGGAACATTCCCCCGGGGCGTGGCGGCGGCCAGGACAAAGCGATCGAATCGTACCTGAAGGGCCTGGAAGCGTCCCGCAAGCTCAAAGGTTCCGTCACCGATACCCTCGAACCATCGTGGGGCGAGCCCGAGCTATTGATGAGTCTTGCGTGGTCCAGCTTGAATCGAGCTGCGCCGGATCCGAACGCCGCCGATCAGTATGCCCATTCCGCCCTTGCTCTCGTCCCCTACTGGCATTACGTTCGCGACATCCTCCTCCCCCAAATCCAAAAGGCAAAAGCCCCTGCCCAGCCCTAAGCCCCGCCGCTCATCCGCATCCGTCATTTCGAACGGAGCAAGCCGACGCATTTCTTCAGGCATTCGCTCCTGCGCGCCTTTTGCGTCCCGGATGGTTTTGCGGGACGCACTCGTCGGCTTGCGCAGAGAGACCGCTTCCTCTCCACGATTTGTGCGGAGAAATCTCTCTTCATCCGGCTTTCATCCCGCCATCCCCGCCGTCACAGTTATAGAATAGGGACGAGAGAGCCAGGGCGGAGAGAACCAATGAAGAAAACGCTTTTTGTCTTCCTGCTGTTATTCATCGCGCGCCCCGCGTTCGCGCAAAACCTGCCCGAAGGCATCTGGCAGGGCTACGACGGCGAGTGGCGCCACGTCTCGGCCCAATTGCTCGCGCTCGCCGAAGCCACGCCCGAGGAAAAATTCTCCTGGCGTCCCGCGCCGGGCGTGCGCTCCACCAGCGAAGTCTACATGCACATCGCCATCGCGAATTTTGGCTTGCTGGCCTTCACCGGTCCCAAAGTGCCCGCCGACTTGAAGGAAAGCTTGGAGAAGTCCGTCACCTCAAAAGCCGAGGTCATCAATTGGCTCAAGCGCTCGCTCGACGCCGTCAAGCAAGCCCATTTGGCCATCACGCCGCAAGACCTCCAGCGCAAGATCCACATCTACGATCGCGACGCCAACGTGGACGGCATGTACTTGCGCATCATTGTTCACGCCAACGAGCACATGGGCCAACTAGTCGCTTACGCCCGCATGTCCGGCGTAGTCCCTCCCTGGTCCAAAAACCAGTAGCACAGCCACTCCTGGCTCTGCTCGTTCCCGCCCCCCCAACCGTCATTTCGAACGGAGCAAGCCGACGCTTTTTCTTTCGCATGCACTCCTGTGAATGTCGGCTTGCGCAGAGAGAAATCTCTCTTCCCCCTTTCTTCTTCCCGCGAGTGTGGGACCGCTCTCTTCGTCACGACCCGAATCGCGGCGCGCCACGCGCTTCTGACAACGGATGACTTACAACTGACAACGGCTTCATCTACCTCTTCACAAACACCACGCAATAATCATTCTCCGGCCAATCGTCCACAATCTTCTCCACTTGCAACCCCGCCGCCTTCAACTCCTCCATCACAATCTTTTCCGGAATCCCGTGTCCGCCCCGGTTGCTCGGCACTCCCTCCACCGGATCCAGCCCCGCCCGTGGCGGAAAATCAATAATCGCCAGCCGCCCTCCGCTCTTCAACGACCGCACCAGGCCGGCATCAAACTCCGCCGGCTTCGTCAGGTGATGGTACACCCGCCTCAAGAAAATGGCGTCGCAACACCCCGGCGGCAAATTCGTCTCCGCCTCTTTGCTCTCCACCACCATCACGTTCCCCAGCTTGCGCCGAGCCACTTCCTCCCTCAACTCCGCCAGCTTTTTCGCATCAATCTCCGTGGCATACACTCTCCCCGCCGCCCCCACCCGTTCCGCCGTCGCAAACGTGTACTTCCCGTCCCCCGCCCCAATATCCGCCACCACCGTCCCGGCCTTCCACGCCATCAACTCCGCCAGCCGCCCAATCTCCCCTGCCGCATCCCCGCGCACCCCCACCGCAAACACCGCCGCCAACGTGCACGTCAGCCACGCCCGCAGTAGTTTTTTCTTATTCATGGTCGGGTCGGTTCTCTTCTCTCAACAACCGCTAAGGCTGCGGCAAAATGGCCTGGCACTCATCCCTTGCCCACACTTACCGGCCGTATTCATCACGTCGGCGCACCCAGAATGGCCCGCGCCCGCCTTCATCCCGGCCCTTGGGCGCCAGGTCCAGGTAGTGATAGTGGATGTTCAGCTTGTCGTTTCCCCGGTCGTAACACGAGTAACAGTGAAAAACCGCCCCGCTCTCATCCCTATAGAACACGCTGTGCCCTTCGCGCTCGGGAGCTTGCGGATCCTGTATCTTGAAGTTGTAGAAAGCATTTTTCTTTCTAAACTCTTCCGGCGTAAACGACACGTGGTAGTCGAAATTGAATTCCGTATCGCTCGAAGAGACCCACTTGAAATTCCAGCCCATCCTCTTCTGGTAAGCCGCCAGCTTGCTGTAGGGGGCCCGGGACACCGCGATCATCGTCACATCGCGCTCCTTCAGGTGCACGCCGATGCCGTTGAAGCCGTCGGCTCGCAGCGAGCAGTGCGGGCATCCCGCGTCGGCATTCGGTTCAAACATGAAGTGATAGACGATCAACTGGCTTGATCCGTTGAAAAGCTCCGCCAGTGTTTGTTTCCCGTTCGGTCCCGCGAAAACGTACTCTTTCCGGACCGCCTCCCACGGCAACTGGCGTCGCTCCTGGTTGAGCTGGTCCTGCAGCCGCGTGAACTCCTTCTCCTTTGCCAGAAACGCTGTGCGCGCCAGAAGCCATTCCTGGTGCGATACCACCGCGTGATTCTTGATAACGCTGCCTCCGTCGTTTTTCATGCTCCTCCTTGTAGCGAACCAGACCCTGCCTTCGCCAATGTCACCCAGAGCGAATGGACCAAAGGTTCCGGCCTTACTCCGAAAGGACCTCAACCGCCCGGCATCCCGGTCTAGTCAAAAGTTGAGATCGCAGGAAATTCCCTTAACTCACGATCCGTTTTTCATACTCCGCCTTCATTTGGACGACCGACGACCAAAAAGGACGCGGTTCCCGCCCCCCTGAGTTGGCCCACAGGATGACCACAGGAGAGCGCCAGCCGCTCGTGACGCTAAGCATCTCCACGCCGGCGCGGAGCCGCTGGTGCGCGCGTGCAGCCACTCCCGTATAATGTGCGCTCGACTCAGAGGAGAGTACACTATGCACTATCGCAAGTTCGGCCGCACCGGATGGAACGTCAGCGAAATCGGATACGGGATGTGGGGACTCGCTGGCTGGACCGGCTCCGACGACGCCGAATCGCTCCAGGCCCTGCAGCGCGCCGTCGATCTCGGCTGCAATTTCTTCGACACTGCCTGGGCCTACGGCGCTGGCCGCAGCGAACAGATCCTCGGAAAAGTTCTGCGCGATAATGCCGCCAAAAAACTCTATGTCGCCACAAAAATTCCACCCAAAAACCAAGAATGGCCCAGCCGCCGCGAGTTCACCCTCGACGACTGCTATCCCCCCGAGCACATCGAAGAATACGTCAACAAAAGCCTCGCCAATCTCGGCGTCGAAAAACTCGACCTCATCCAGTTTCACACTTGGGAAGACCGCTGGCTCAATGACGAACGCCTCCCGCGCGTCGTGGAAAAGTTGCGCACCAGCGGCAAAGCTGAAGCCATCGGCGTCAGCGTCAACCGCTGGGAGCCTTCTAACGGCATTCGCGCCGTTCTCGAAGGCGTGGCCGACGCCGTCCAGGTCATCTACAATATTTTCGACCAGAATCCCGAAGACGCGCTCTTCCCCATTTGCCGCATGAAAAATGTCGCCGTGATCTCCCGCGTGCCGTTCGATGAAGGTACACTCACCGGCACCCTGACCGTCGATAGCACCTGGCCCCCAGGTGACTGGCGCAACACCTACTTCGTCCCGGAGAATCTGAAGAGCAGCGTTGCCCGCGCCGAGGCGCTCCGCCGGTTCGTCCCCGCGGACAACTCCATGGCGCAGATGGCGCTGCGTTTCATCCTGAATAATCCCGACGTCAGCACCATCATTCCCGGCATGCGCACAAGCCGCAACGTCGAAGCCAATATCGCCGCCAGCGGCCAGGGCCCCCTCCCCCCCGCCCTCCACAAACAGCTCCGCGCGCACCGCTGGGACCGCAACCCCACCCGCTGGAGCCAATAGTTCCTGTTCACAGGCCTGGTCTAGCTTAGCCGCTAGTTGCCCGAGTTTTTTTCAGTTTCTGAAGGAAGGAATCTCTGTGCTTAACGCCAACAGCTGTAACCATTCCAGCCGGTCTTGCATATGACAGAAGACCAGCCTGAGCAGATTTCCCTTGCGAGTTTGTGCACGCCCGCGCTAGAGAGTTGTGCCGTTCCTACGTCACTTGTCGAAGCTTCACTCTCAATTTCTTAGCCGTCACCTCACGCGGTATGCTTTAGGGCGCGCTCGACGAGCGTCAAGCAGCGCTCGGCTTGCTCGCGCATTAACTCTTCGTGGTCGCCGCGGTCGCGTTGCATGCTGTGGAGTTCGTCGGCGATTGCCAGCGCCGCCAGCACCGCGACTTTCTGCGTGTCCACCGTTGCCGTCGCGCCGGCGATCGCGTGCATCTTTTCGTCCACGTATTTCGCGAGCTTCAGCACGTACTTCCCATCCAATTCGCCCTGGATGGAGTACGTTTGTCCGAAAATCTGCACTTTCACCGGACCGCTCATGTTTCTGGATTGTAACGCAAGGGAATGATTCAGGGGATTTTTCTTCAACTAGCGCGGAGTTGCGCGCCAAGAGTTTTTTCCAGCGCGGAAACAATTCCACCGCTGTAATCAGCGATCTGCGCTTCAGTCAGCGTCGCTTTGCGGCTCTGAAACGTCACGCGCACGAGCAGCGAATATTTTCCCGCGGGAACGTTTTTCCCTCGGAAAAGATCCGTCGCCTCGATGGCGGCAATTTCCTTGATGCCGAGTGACTGAATCGTTTTCGTCACATCCGAAAACCTCGTGCCGTCGGCGAGCAATAAGGAAAAATCACGTTCGACGCTCGGAAATTTTGGCAAGGCCTCATAACGCTGCGACTCTTTCGCTGCGTGCATCGCGGCGTAAACTGGATCAAGATGCAACTCCGCAAGGAAAACGTCTTGCCGCAATTTCAGTTTGTCCGCGACGCGCCGCGCGAGTTGTCCGGCAACGCCGATGGAAGAAAGGTTTCCTGCGTCGCTTGAAATGGCAGCGTTCAGGTGGACCGAACCGCGGCGCGCCGCGTGCAGCCAGTCCGCACCGCAATGTTCCCAGCGGAAACTGCCGCAGAGTTCGCCGATGGAATCGAGATCACCTTTGAGGTCTGCAAAAGAAAAATCGCGCGCCGCGTCGTAGAGACCTTTTTCGCGGGCTTCACCGGTCGCGCCGATTGTGAGCACTCGCGTCTCAACGGATTCAGTTCCATTCAACCTGTATTGGCGGCCGCTTTCGAATAGACGCGCGTTGCGCTGGCCGTGATTCAAATTCCATTCAAGCGCGCCGGCCATGGTCACAATTCCGGTGGAACGAAGAACATTCGCTTCCTCCGAGAGTGGATTCGCAAGCCGCGCAGGAGCGACTCCCTCTGGGCGAAACAGTGCATCGCGATCTTCGGCAACGTGCGGAATCGTCAGTATTTCGCGATACCCCAGACCGATGAGCCGTTCGCGCAAACGCGTTTCGGCTTCGTAGTGCGGGAGGCGGGCTGCGCCTTGCCGCGCTGCCGGCAAATGGGGCTGAAATTTATCGAGGCCGTAGATACGTGCGATTTCTTCGATCAAATCGATTTCGCGTTCGACTTCGGCGCGCCAGGAAGGCTGGGTGCATTCCCAGGCTGCGAGAAGGGAACCTTCCGCGCCGCGGTTCTGATCTATTCGAACGGGCGCGAAGCCGAGCGCCCCAAGGCTGGCTTCCACTTCCTTGTCCGGGACGTCCGCGCCCATGACCCGCAGAATTTCGGCGCGCGTCACACGGATTTTTTTCGGGGGGCGCTTGCCGGGATAAGTGTCAACAACGCCGGAGAGCAATTCGCCGCCGGCCAACTGCAAAATCAGTTCCGCAGCGCGACGGGAAGCCAGCTCGGCCATTTCCGGGTCGGCGCCGCGACCAAAACGCGTGGACGCTTCGGTGTGCAATTTCAGAAAACGCGCGGCGCGGCGAATGGCGACCGGTTCGAACCAGGCGCATTCGATCAAAACACTTTTCGTGGAGAAGGAAATTTCGGTTTCGGCGCCGCCCATGATCCCGCCGATGCCAATGAGGCGCGAGCCGTCCCCATCGCTGATCATGCAGATGTTTGAATCGAGCTGGCGATCGATTCCGTCGAGGGTTCTTATTTTTTCGCCGGCTTTCGCGCGGCGGACGATAATTCTGTGATCACGCAATTTGTCGTAGTCAAATGTGTGCAGCGGGTGGCCGAGCTCGAGCATCACGTAGTTCGAAATATCGACGACGTTGCTGATGCTGGCGACGCCGGAAGCTTCCAAGCGGTCTTTCAGCCATTTTGGGGAAGGCTGGATTTTCACGTTCCGAATGGCACGGGCGGTGAAGCGGCCGCACAGTTCCGGAGATTGAATCTCGAGTGTTACGGCGTCGCTGGCTTTCGCCGCGCTCTCTGCCGGCTGTGGTGAAACGTGTTTCAGCGGCAGCTTGTAGATGGCGGCGACTTCGCGAGCGATTCCGTAGTGACCGAGACAATCGGGGCGATTCGAACTGACTTCCGCTTCAATCACCGCGCCGTGTGGGCCCGTTTCCACGCCCCCGATGTTCGTGCCGGAGAGCGCCAGCCGGGAGGCGAGCTCCCGAGGCGCTGCGGTGACATCGACGAAGTCTTTCAACCAGTTGTAAGCGACCTTCATTCCTCAGTCCCCGCCGCGTGCAATCGTCCAAAAAAGGTTCGCGCGAAGTATTCCATACGCACGCGGCCGTCGCGTTGATGGGCGCGAAAGATGCGTTCTAGTTCGGCCATCATCGGCGCGAAATTCGGGTGGCCCGCGGTGGGAGCAAAGGAACTGCTCCGCAGACGCCCGCGGAATCCTTCCCAATCGAGGGTCTGGTGACTTGGCAAGTCGCGCTCCAGGAAAGGGCCATCGAAGAAACTATGAATCTGCGCGCGCTCGGGGTAGGCATCCTTAACGCGTTGGTAGTCGATACCGAAGCGTTCGAGCAAATCCTCGTAACCGCGCGTTACCTGCGCTTCCTCCATCCGGCGGTCGTTCCAAACGATGACGACCCACCCGCCGGGTTTCAGAATGCGCAGGAATTCAGAGCGGGCGGCTTGCGGCTCAAACCAATGAAAGGCCTGGCCCGCGGTGATGAAATCCACGCTTGCGCGGGTGAGGGTCGTTGCTTCGGCAGAACCGTCCACGCTCGTGAAGTTCGCGTGGGAGCCCAAGTATTCGTCGCCGCCCGCGCGCATCTCGGGATTCGGCTCCACGCCCAAGACGCGATTGCCGTTTTTCAAGAAAAGCTCGCTGAGCAAACCCGTTCCCGAGCCGATGTCGGCAATCATGTGCTCCGGACGCAAGCCACATTCTTCGCGCAAGAGATCTAGCAACACGGCTGGGTAGCCCGGTCGGTAGCGGGCGTAATCGGCCGCGCGATTCGAGAAGCGCTGCTTGGCGTCGGCGAAAGTCATGGAAGAGTGTTTTCAGTCGTCAGTAAGACAAAACTAAGGCCGAGCCAAGGCCCAGCCCGCACAACTGCTTCCTAAGGGAACTGGCGGAGCAAGCGCACATCGTTCTGGAAAAAAACCTGGATATCGTCGATGCCGTATTTGAGCATAGCCAGGCGGTCGATGCCGATGCCGAAGGCGAAGCCGCTGACTTTCTTGGCCTCGTAGTTCACGAAGCCGTAGACGGCGGGGTCGACCATGCCAGCGCCGAAGAGTTCGATCCAGGCGGCGCCCTTGCACTTTGAACAGATTGCGCCGCCTGCCGCCGTGCCAGTTCCGCCGCAGAAGGGGCAAGAGACGTCGAATTCGACGCTCGGCTCAGTGAAAGGGAAATAGCTGGGGCGGAAACGAGTTTTCACGCCGGGGCCAAAGAATTGTTCTACGAAATACTCGATGGTGCCGGTGAAATCGCAGAAGGTGATATCGGTGTCTACCGCGAGGCCTTCGATTTGGTGGAAGGCGAAGGAATGCGTGGCGTCCGGATTGTCGCGGCGGTAGACCTTGCCGGGAACGATGACGCGCACGGGCGGCTTCTGTTTCTCCATAGTGCGGATTTGCATGGGCGAAGTGTGCGTGCGGAGCAGAAGCGGCGTCTTCGCGCCCTTCGGGAGTTCCAGATAGAAGGTGTCCATGTCGTCGCGAACGGGATGAAATTCGGGGATGTTGAGCGCTTCGAAGTTGTAGTAGGGCGTTTCGATTTCCGGGCCTTCGACGACGGAGAAGCCGATGGAAACGAAGATGTCTTCGATTTCCTGGAAGACCTGGCGGATCAGGTGATGTGAGCCGATCGGACGGTGGACGCCGGGCAAGGAGAGATCGATGCGTTCGCGGAGGAGCGCGGATTCTTCGGCGCCGGATTCGATGGCCAGACGGCGTGCCTCGACCTGTGACTCGACATGCGCGCGTAGTTCGTTTAGAGCGGCGCCCACCGCGCGCTTTAGTTCGAGCGTGGCGGGTTTCAGCCAATTGTCCGTGACTTGCGTCAGTACGCCGGATTTGCGGCCGAGCCAGGCATCACGGAATTGTTTCCAGGAAGTTTCGTCATGCGCGCACGCGCAATCAGCGTCGAAACGCCCGCGAAGGTCAGCGAAGAGAGCGGAGAGTTCCTCGGGTCGCGTGATGCCGAGATGGACGAGAGGCTTTGCCGTTTTGTTTTCCTGTGTTGTCATCGCGTTTTAGAGCGAACCTCGCACGGCAAAATGCATGATTCCGTTTCGGAAGAACATATCGCTCGTCGCGATAAGTCAAGATGCGGTTTATGATAGCCGGGATTTCTCGACTTCGGGCTGGCAAAATGCGCCAAAGAAAGTTTGCCCAGCCCGTTACATCTTGCCGAGATGGGGCGCCGCCTGCTGGGCCCCTACAGAAAGAAAATCGCCGGCAAGCAAGCTTACGCTTTCTTGGCCTTGGCGGGCGGCGGGGCAGCGGCTTTCGCTGTTGCTACCAGCGATGTGAAAGCCGCGGCGTCCTTCACGGCGATGTCCGCGAGTACCTTGCGGTCCAGCGCAACGCCGGCAACCTTGAGGCCGTGAATCAACTGGCCATAAGTCAGACCGTTGTTGCGCGCGGCTGCGCCTACGCGCTGGATCCAGAGCTTGCGGTATTCGCGTTTCTTGACACGACGGTCGCGCTTGGCGTAGCGGTCGGCGCGATTGGCGGCTTCCTGTGCCGACTGGTAGAGCTTGCTCTTGGTGAGGAAAAAGCCTTTGGTCCTCTTGAGATACTTCTTGCGCCGTGCCCGGCGCTTGGTACCGCGTTTTACGCGTGCCATGGGTTTCTCCTTAGTCTTTTCTAAGCCGGTGGTTCAGAAAACGGGAGTTTCTTTCGGACGGGTCTAAAGACTCGCCACTAGAGGAACTCAGCCTTCACGAGACCGCGGCTAGTTTATTTTTGGGAGACAAACAGGGTGCAGGAACGCGCAAGAAAACGCGTAACGCAACGGGTTTGTCTCCTGGTAGTGCGATGTAGCGGCTCCGAGTCGAAGACCGTTGCCGGTTAAGCCAAGGCTTCCGCTACAAGTGCCCCGAAAAATCGGGGCGGATCGGCCGGCAGGCACCCGTGAAGCGCTGCCTGGCACGATGTTGCGAAACTCTCGTTCCGCACTTTCCTTCCGAAGGCGCACCCGAAAGTGGCGCGCTCCAGAAATTGGAACATACCAACGACGAAAATCGTACTCCGTCGGTGATCTTGGATGGGGCACAGCATACTGCGCCCCTACTCAGAAACTCGGTCTAGCCGTACGGAAGCATCTGTTTGATGCTGGCAACGTCAGCCTTACTTACCAGCGTCAGCTTCTTCAACTTGCGCATGCGGCCAGGGGCTTTGGTGCCCATCAAGTGACGTTTGCCGGAGTGCCCGCGCTTGATCTTGCCGTTCGAGGTGAACTTGAAACGCTTCCTGGCGCCACGGTGAGTCTTCAATTTCAATTTTGGTTTCGATGCGTTTCTCGGCATTGCTGGAAATCCCCTCCTGATTTCGATGCGCTATGCGCACTAAGGCGCGACTTTCATACTTTGGTGCTCACTGGGGCGCAGCATAGTGCGCCCCTACAAATTGCTGTTGCGCTTTTGATGGCGCCAAGCTATTGCGACTGCTGGGCGCTGGAAGACTGCTGGCCCGCGGGCTTAGCGACGCTTACGCCTTTTTTCGGTGCGAGCAACGCCACGAGGACGTTGCCTTCCATGCGCGGCATGGTCTCGATCTGGCCCTGGTCGCCAATTTCCATAAGCAAGCGGTTCATCTTGGCACGCCCGACTTCCTGGTGTGCCATTTCGCGCCCGCGATGGAAAATCATCGCGCGCACCTTGTGACCCTCGCCGAGAAACCGCAGGATCTGGTTCTTGCGAACCTGATAGTCGTGTTCCGCGGTGGCCGGCCGAAACTTTACTTCCTTCAACTGCGAGCCGCGGCTGCTCTTGCGCTGCTCGTGCGCCTTCTTGTTGGCCTGGTAAAGATACTTGCCGTAGTCGGTGATCTTGCAAACCGGTGGATCAGCCGTAGGCGAAATCTCCACCAGGTCGAGCCCTTTTTCCTTGGCCAGTTTGATGGCTTCAAACGGCTGCATGACGCCGAGCTGGCCGCCTTGATCATCAATCACCCGGATTTCGCGAGCCCGGATTCGCTCATTGACGCGAATACGGTCCGCTTGCCGGAAGCTGCGTTCTGCGATAAATCCCCCTTAGACGCTTTGTCCATCTGGGCTGCGAAACGGCTGACCCACGCACCACCGCAAAGCGCTGAACCCACTCCACCCCACCACGGCGCAAAGCAGCCCCGGGACGGGCTTTAAAGTATAGCACGTGGCCGCAGTTGCACGGCAAGAGGCAAAAGGGATTGGCACCAGGATTTAGGGCAGGTCTATGAACCGCCGCCAATACCGCGAAAATCAAAACGAGGGGCTCAACTATTCAATCTGAGGTCACCCTTCGGTCCGCTGATTACCGCTTGAAGGCGGGTTTTGTCGCTGCGTTGAACAGGGAATTCGATGCCCATGCGTTTAAGGGTTGAAGCGAGCTCCTGTGGGTCGGCGCTCAGGATTTCAAAATAATCCAAGGTGCACTCTGCGGGTGCATCCTTGGAAGGATGGACGGAGTCAGCGCTCCACTCGATGAAGAAGGGGAGGAGTCCGTGGCGGTCGTCGGCGAGGTTGATGGTTTTCCAGTTGAGAACGCGCCCATCCGGGCGCTTTCGGGAGCCGTCGCTAGGGCCTGTGAATTCCACTTTGTTTTCATGGAGCTGCTTAGCGATGGCAGCGATGTCTGTAGGATGGACGGCCCAGCCAATGAGGCGCGGGTCGGTCATTGAGCGGATTTGAGGGTAGTGAACGATCTCGGATTGCGCTGGGTCCGGGGCGATTATTTCGAGATAGCGGCGCTCTCCGAGCGAGAGAAGCGCGTTGCGCGTGCCGCGGCCAGGATGGACTCCGCCGATGGCGGGGCGAACGCCCGTTCCTTGGTGAACCAAGTCGACGCCGGTATCGAGATCTTTGCAGCCGAGAAGGATGTGATCGAGCAAAGCGGGCACTTCATCGTCCTCTTCCGCGTCCTCCGCATCCCAAGTGACACATGGCGATACCATCGCGCCTCCGGTCAAAGCAAGAAAGCTTCTGCGGGAAATCATCCATGGCTCCTCGTCATTAATTAGATGCAGGATTATGGGGCAAGGTCCGCTTCCAGGGCTTGCCTGAGATTTGCTGGCGACAATTCAGCTCGTCGTGCGGGAATCGACTTCTTGCCGAAGCGCTTCGACAAGTTCGGCGAGCGGTTTGGGGCCGAGGTCGCCTTTGCTGCGATGGCGGACAGAGACAGTGCCGGCTTCGGCTTCCTTGGGGCCGACCACGAGCATGTAGGGAACTTTCTGCATTTGCGCATCGCGGATTTTTGCAGGCAGCTTCTCGTTGCGGTCGTCAAGGTGCACGCGGAGGTTGTGGCGCTTCAGAGTTTCGGTGACGTGCTTGGCGTAATCGGCGACTTTTTCGCTGACTGGGCAGATTTCCACTTGCACCGGTGCAAGCCACAGCGGAAAAGCGCCGGCGTAGTGCTCGATCAAGATGCCGAAGAAGCGTTCGACGGAGCCTAGCAGCGCGCGGTGCACCATCAGCGGCTGGTGCTTGGCGCCATCGTCGGCGACGTATTGCAGGCCGAAGCGCGCGGGCAGATTGAAATCGAACTGCACGGTGGTGAGCTGCCAGGAACGGCCGATGGCGTCGATGAGCTTCACGTCGATTTTCGGGCCGTAGAAAGCGGCTTCGCCTTCCATCTTTTTGTAGGGGATGTTCATCCGTTTCATGGTGTCGGCGAGAGCGGCAGTGGCGCGATGCCACTCTTCGGGCTTGCCGGTGTAATTCTCTGGGTGCGCGGGATCCCAATCCGAGAGCTCGACTTCGAATTTGTCGAAGCCAAAATTTTTCATAACGGCGAAAGCAAAATCCATGCATGCCTCGACCTCCGATTCGATTTGCGAGGGCATGCAGAAAATGTGCGCGTCGTCCTGAGTGAAGCCTCGGACGCGGAGCAAGCCGTGGAGCACGCCGCTGCGCTCGTAACGATAGACCGTGCCGAGTTCGGCGAGGCGCACGGGAAGGTCGCGGTAGCTGCGAAGCTTCGACTTATATATGAGGATGTGGCCTGGGCAATTCATGGGCTTGAGCTGGTAGTCGGCTTTTTCGACTTCCACCGCGCCGAACATGTTGTCCCGGTAATAATTAGTGTGGCCGCTGGTTTTCCAGAGGTCCAGTCTCATGATGTGCGGAGTGTAGACAAGGTCGTAACCGCGTCTTTGCAATTCGTCGCGAAGCCAGCTTTCGACGATGTTGCGAATCAAGCCGCCCTTGGGGTGCCAGAAAATCAACCCGGGGCCGGCTTCTTCCTGAATGCTGAAAAGGTCGAGCTCCGTGCCGAGCTTGCGGTGATCACGGCGCTTGGCTTCCTCGAGACGGTGCAAGTGCGCGTCCAGCTCTTTTTGCGTAAAGAAAGCCACGGCGTAGATTCGCTGGAGCTGGGGATTTCCTTCCTGGCCCTTCCAGTAGGCGCCGGCGACGTTCATCAGCTTGAATGCCTGGATGCGCTTGGTAGAAGGGATGTGCGGGCCGCGGCAGAAGTCGATGAATTTTCCGGTGGTGTAAAACGAAACCATCGGCTCGGTGGCTTTTTCTTCCACGAGTTCGCACTTGAAAGTCTGATTGGAATTTTTGTACAGATCCAAAGCTTCAGGCTTCGGAATGAGTTTGCGCTCGTTGGGCAGATCCTGCGCCGCCAGCTCGTGCATCTTTTTTTCGATTTTGGCGAGGTCTTGCTGGGTAAACGGCTCATCGCGCAAGAACTCGTAGAAGAAACCGGTGTCAATCGGCGGGCCGATACCGAGTTTCACGTTCGGAAACAACTCCATCACTGCCGCCGCGAGCAGGTGGGCCGCGGAATGGCGGAATACAAAAAGCGAATCGGAATCCTTTTCCGTGAGGATCTGCAGCCTGACGTCATTCTCGAGCGGGCGCCGCAAGTCAATCAGTTCGCCTTCGCCATTATTGGGCCGAAAGACGCGCGCGACCAGCGCGGCATCGGCGAGCCGCGGGGAAATGCTGCGGGCAACATCCGCCGGCGTGGTCCCCCTGGGCACGTCCTTGACGCTGCCATCCGGCAATGTGATGTGAATCTGCTCCATCTGCTTGTTCACCTGGAAGGAGACACATCTAGCTTATCGGCGGGTTCCCCTTTGGGTCAAGGCGCCGTCGGCTTTGGGGCCGTTGCCCAAGCACTCCACCCAAATTGAGGAATCCACGACGTACCGACCTAGATTTCCGTGAATTCGTCCCACGCCAAGGTTTATCGATATCAGCCGTATTCTTGACCTATTTCTCCAGGCTCGCGGAAGCAGCTTGCGCGAAGCGGGATTCCGGATTCAACGACAGAGCGCGTTGCACGGCTTCTCTTGCTTTGTTCTTATCCCCTTGTTTTTGTAATGCTTTGCAGAGCCACACACCCAGGTTTCGTCTTGAGCAGGATCGATCGCCAGGGACTTCTGGAAGCTTTCAACGGCTTTGGGGATATCGCCCCCAAACATCTTTGGAGCCATAAGGTACTGGCGCCCGAGGCTGGCCCACACGCGCGGATTGTTGTCCTCCAGCGCCATGGCTTTGGCGTTTTCCTCTTTCACTTTAGGGCCGAACTTCGGACCCGCGAACATCGCACTACCCAAGGAAATCTTTCTGCCGTACAGGTCGGCGAGCAGGCTGTGTGCGTCCGCCGACTTGTCATTGAGCTGGACGGACCGTTGAACCGCCTCCATCGCTTTGTCCACCGCTTCTACAGCAGCCTTCTTGTCTTTGCGCATCTCATAAACATCAGCAAAATATCCTTCAACTCTGGCTAAATCGAGATAAAGGCCAGCCTCACTTGGGTTTTGAGCGATCCGCTGATCGAGTTGCATTTTGACGGATTGCAATTGCTTTTCATCGTAGGTTTTCCTGGCGGCTTCCACGGCCGCGGACACTGGATCATCCACCGCCGAAACGGACGCGGGTACCCCTGGAACAATAAAGAATAGAGTGAAGAAATACGCTGCCGTGAGAAAGGAGAGATAATTACGCTGGGGCGATCGCATGGACAGGTTCCCTGCTTGCTGCTACGCATGGGACACGTCAAAAGTGTCAGTGCGCCCCCCGTTCGGACCATGGGGGACTCAACCGATCCAATCCATCTTCTTTCTTGAGCGGTAGGCGCAGGCGATTCACCGCAAAGAGAGCGTTTTGTCCGATGACAGCGGCAAGGTAAACTTTCTTATTTCTGCAAAGCTGGCGGAATGTTCTGGGGACAACGGGATGAAGAAATTAGGCAATGCAGTGATTTTGGGACTCGTGTTTCTTACCTTGGCAATCGTGAGTGCGGCTCAGGAGCCACAGGCGCTTCCGGCGCCGGATGCTCGCTACAAGGTGGACATTCTACTTGTGGTGGCCCATCCCGACGACGAGGGTGCGGCAACGCCGTATCTGGCGCGGGCTCTCGACGAGCACAAGCGCATCGCGGTCGTATTTGGTACGCGGGGCAGCAGCGGAGCGAATGAAGCCGGAGCGGAGCAAGCGGCGGCGCTCGGCGCGGTCCGTGAAATTGAAGCTCGGAACGCTCTCACAACGCTGGGCATCACCAACGTGTGGTTTCTCGGTGGCAAGGATACGGCATCGCAAAATGTGCTGCAGTCATTGGCGACCTGGGATCATGGCGCATCGCTGGAACAACTTGTGAGGCTGGTGCGGCTCACGCGGCCCGAAGTGATCCTCACGTTTCTTCCAGGAACATTTATTGGCGAAGACCACGGCGATCACCAAGCTTCCGGCTTGCTGGCTACCGAAGCATTCGATTTGGCAGGCGACCCTGTCGCGTTTCCGGAGCAGGTTGCCGGGCCGACGAAGCGATTGGAACCTTATCTGGAGAATTTAAGGCCCTGGCAGACAAAAAAGATTTATTACTTCCCGGATGCGGACCGGGAAGATATTTTTCGCGGGAAGGGCCCGGAATATTCGGTGAAGGAGATTTCCAAATCGAGCAAACAAGCATACTGGCGGATGGCGCTCGATTCGTTTCGTGCCCACCAGACACAAGCCAAGTCCTTTCTCGACAAGCTCGCCCAAATGGACGAAGCACAAATCGAAAAGATGGCTACCTCCGATAGCTTTTGGACGGAGTCCTTGCATTTCGTTCTTGGCAAATCGCTGGTCGGCGGCAGCGTGACCGGAGATATTTTTGAAGGCATCACTCCTGGCGCGATTCCCTTCGTTCGGCCTGACGTTTCTCCGGAGCCGACGCGGCCGGACCTATCGGTGGAGCTCGGTGGCCCGCATAGTTTCTACGCGGAGTTTCGTCGCGCTCATGGGCTCACCCATCTCCCGCATCCTGAACCGCCGGAGATCGCGCTCGAAGGGCACACCACGTTGGTGATTCCTTTGTGGGTGCGAAACCGGACAGCGAAGACGCAGGAAATTTCGCTGACGGCTGCGCTGCCGCCGGGATGGACGGCGCAGAGCGGCACAGGAGAATTCACCGTGCCGGCGAAACAAGTAGCGGCCGCGCGGATCGAAATCCTGTTGCCTGCGGTTCCTGAAACCGAAGCAAAGAAGCCCGAGCCACAGGAGATCAGCGTTCATGCGGATTGGAATGGGCAAAGTATCGCCGAGATCAAACTTCGCGTTGAACTTCGGAAGCGGGCGTTGCCCCAATAGGGCGCTTCAGGATTTGTTCTTGCGGGCGGCTTCCATTTGTTCCCAAGCTGCTTCCGGCAGCAGCAGGAGATCGTTAAACTCGCCGGCGCCACGAAGCCATTGTGCGCCGTCGATCACCACGCACTCGCCGTTGATATACTCGGCCATGTCGCTGATGAGAAACGCCGCGAGATTGGCCAATTCCTCATGGCGCCCGAAGCGCTTCATGGGATGCTTGTCCTTGGCGTGCTCTTCGAACGGCTTCGAAGGCATCAGCCGGGACCACGCACCCTCCGTGGGAAAGGGGCCCGGCGCGATAGCGTTCAACCGGACATGATACTTCGCCCACTCCACGGCCAGCGAAGTGGTCATCGCCAAAACACCAGCTTTCGCGCAAGCCGACGGCACCACAAATCCCGAGCCGCAGTTGGCGGCCGCGTAAGTAGTCACGATATTCAGCACATTGCCGCCGAGTTTTCGGGCGATCCAGCGTTTGCCAAATACCTGCGTGCAATGAAATGAACCATTCAGCACAATGCCGACAACCGCGTTGAAGGCATTGGGAGTCAGATTCTCGGTGCGCGCCATGAAATTCCCGGCGGCATTGTTGACCAGGGTGTTGATTTCGCCGAACTGTTCCTCGGCTTTGGCCGCCGCAAATTCGACGGCGCCGTAGTCACGCACGTCGCAAGTCGTGTAGGCGGCTGCGCCACCCGCGCGGTGAATCTCTTCGCACGTTTCCCGCAAGGGATCTTCGCGGCGGCCGACGACGAAAATCCGCGCGCCCAGTTCGGCAAACCGCAAGGCCATGGACCTGCCTAGTCCTGTTCCCCCGCCGGTCAGAAACACGGCACGGCCCTTCAATAGATCCTTCTGGAACACTGGTCACCACCCTTTGTGGAAATGATCGACCGCGCATCGACCGCGCGAGCGCGATTCTAATCTATTCGGGACAATGCGGCGACTTTTTCGAAAGGCCCGACTGCAGGCGGAAGAAATACGAACAAACTCAAGGATGGATCTCCGCAGGAATTGGCCGGCCCATGGCTTTGGCATACTCAGCGGCATAGAGCGGGCTCTCGGGAAATTCCTCGCTTAATTCGCGAAGCAGTTTCTGCGCCAGGGGATTCTGTTTTTCCCGGCGGGCCGCCAGCGCCAGCAGGATCTTGGCATACGGTTGCAGGTAGCGGCCTTTTTCAATGGTGTGTGCAAGTTGCTCCATGCCGAGTTTTTTGTCGCCGTGAATTCCGCCGAACCAAAGCATGAAGCGCGTCCCGCCGGCGAGGCTTCCAATAATGTAGTTGGCCGCCCCCAGCGCGACATAGGCGTCATTTGCATCGGGCTGCTCCGCCAGCAGCAGCTTGGCATGTTCGTTGGCTTCCTTGAGCCGCTTCAAGGCTTCGATATGTTCCTTCTTCAGAATCATGGCGGCGTCCGATTCCATTCCGGCCGACAAAGCTAGGGCGAAAAGTCCTTCCGGGTCGTGTGCGTCTTTCTCCAGGCGCTGGCGGGCGAGTTTTCGGGCTTGCCGGATGGCTTCCTGAAACTTTTTCATGCGCACGGGATCGGGCTTGCCTTCAATGCCATTGAGGAATCTTTTTTCGTTCAAGAAGAAGTCGCTCGAGAGAACATTCTGGCGGTAAAGTTCCTCGAACAGGTAGCTGGCTGCCACGGCGATCTCGCCAAAAGGCTCGTCGGGATGTTGGGATTTCCAGCCGGAAAATTTTTCGCGTGCTTCGGTGAATTCCTGGAGATAGAGGGAGCGAAATCCGGAAGTGAGTTCCGGCACATTGGTGAACGCCGGACTATTGGCGTGGGTCGTCGGCCGCGCAACGCAGACGGCCGCGGTGAGCAAGAGAAGGGAAGCCGCACTGTAGATTCGCCAACGCATTCTCGGCCTGTCTTCAGAAGAGTCCGGGTAAAAACCGCGGCTTGCCGGACATCGCGGCGCGGTAGTCTGGGTTCGCGAAGAGCACCCGCTCTTCCGTGGAGAGCCGCTGCGCCAGAACTGCGACGTGCGCTGTAGCTCCCACTACGGCGGTGATCCAAGCCGTGTGAATGAGCGGGAGCGCCAGCAACTCCGAAAAAACAGCCGCATAGTTAGGATGCCGAACGTAACGAAAAGGTCCAGTCGTTACCACCCCGAGGCGTGAGGAATCCACAACCTGGACGTTCCAGTGTTCTCCGAGCGAGCGAATGACCCACCAACGCAAAGCATTTGCCGCCAGGAAAACGGCAAACATCGGGGCAGCCAGCCAAGCGATGAAAGGACGCTTCAGGAAGACAACCTCCAGAGCGGCGCCAATCAGCACGGCGGTATGCAGCAGCACCATCCAGCGGAATTTCGGCTCGTCCACTTTCGCTGCGCCCCGCGCAGCCATTTCCTTCTGATGTCGTTTGGAAATGCGCAACTCGACCAGCCGAAGCAGCCCCACGGCGAGAAGCAGAGCGAGAAACGAATAAACGCTTACGTCCATTGCAGTAACAGAAACTCCGCGCTGAAGCCTGGTCCGAACGCCGCCGCCATCGCATATTCACCGGGCTGGAGTGGCCTTTTTTCGAGCCACTCCTGCAGAATGAATAGGATCGTAGCGCTGGACAGATTTCCCACGTTTCCTAGAATGTCCCAGGATGGCTGCGTATCGCACTTGCACAAGCCGAGTTCCGTCTCGATATTTCCGAGCAACCTCGCTCCACCGGGATGCAGGATCCAGCCCTTGATGTCCTCGCGTTTCCGGCCATTGCGTTCAAGGAAGCCTTGCACCAAGCCGCAGATCTTTCCACCGATCATTTCAGGAACATCCTTTGCCAGCAGGATGTGGAATCCGGAATCACGAAGATCGAACCCCATGGCGCCCAGCGAATCGGGAAACGTATAGGTTTCCGTTTTGAGAATCTTTGGTCCTTGCATTTTCTTACCGCTGACCACCACGGCCGCGGCGCCGTCGCCAAAAAGGATCGAAGAAATCAAGTTAGCTTGCGAAATGTCTTTGCGCTGAAATGTGAGCGAAGGCAGCTCCACGGCGATGATCAAAACGTTTCCGCCGGGTTCGGCTTTCAGGTAATCGGCCGCGCGTCCCAGCGCCATGGCACCCGCAGCACAGCCCAGCTCGGTGAACGGCATGCGGCGCACATTCGAACGGAATCCCATCAGATTGATGAGATGGGCGTCCAGCGACGGAATCATGAAGCCCGTGCAGGACACCGTGATGATCATGTCGATTTGATCGGCCTTCAATCCAGCCCGCTCGAGGCATTTTTCCGCGGCTTCCCGGCCGAGTTTTACGGCATGCTCGATGTACTCGTTATTGGTTTGCGAAAGGGGCCGCGGCTCGATGGTGTAGTCGAGCGGAAAAATGGCATGCCGGTTGTGAACCTGGGCGTTGTCAACAATGCTCATCATGGCTTCGAGGCGGCGCTCGGGGATATCAAAGACGCGCCCCATGTAGACCTTAACGTCCTCGCGCGTGATGGTGTAGGGGGGTAGGGCAGTGGCGGTTGCGGCGATCGTGGGATAGGAAGCTGTGGCAGCTTCTGTGAGTTGCTTACTCGCGGATTCCATCAGTCTCCTTGGGCACCAAGCCGGCGCCGGCGAACTCGGTGCTGCGTAAGCCATTTGAATGCAGCGTTTTCGGAACCGGCTGTGCTCGAGCAACTGACTTTACATCAATTCTTTGCCAGGAGCGAACTAGTTTGCAAGCGGCGTGCGGAGGTGCCAAGGCACGAGAAAGCCGTGATCGGAAACTTGCGCGAAGTCGCTATGCGGCTCGCACCCGGTCGCGCCTGCATATCCGTTGTTTCCGACCACGGCTATGCAAAGACTGGCAGGGCATAGAATTTATTCCCGCGCGGGTGGCAATGCGAGTTTCATTTCCCCATATGTTAGATTCTTCGGTCTGGGAGGTGCCTCGTGTGGAGAACTCCAATTCGTTCGTTGGTGCTGGCAACGGCGGTCCAAGTGCTGGTGAGCCTAGCGGCGTGCGGCCAGGCTGCCCAGTGGCCCGGGACAACGGAAGATGACTATATTGCCAAGAATTTCAAATTCCGGTCGGGCGAAACGCTGCCGGAATTGCGGTTGCATTACACGACGCTCGGCAAGCCGGTACGCAATGCGCAGGGCCGCGTCACAAACGCCGTTCTGATTCTTCACGGGACCGGCGGTTCCGGTCATCAATTCCTGCAGCCCATCTTTGCTGGGGAGTTGTTTGCTCCGGGACAGCTTCTTGACGCCACGCGATACTTCATTATTCTTCCGGACGGTATCGGCCACGGGAATTCCTCGAAGCCCAGCGACGGGATGCACGCGCATTTTCCGCAGTACGACTACGACGACATGGTTCTAGGCCACTATCGCTTGTTGACGGAGGGCCTGGGCGTAAATCATCTGCGGCTCATTTTTGGCACATCCATGGGCTGCATGCATTCTTTCAGGTGGGGAGAGACGTATCAGGATTTCATGGACGCACTGATGCCCATGGCCTGCCAGCCAGTGCCGATTGCCGGGCGCAACCGCGTTTTCCGCAAGATGGTAATAGACGCGATTCGCAACGATCCGGAATGGAAGGGAGGAGACTACTCGGCGGAACCGCAGCAAGGATTGCGCACGGCGCTCGACTTGTTGCTCATTGCCGGCAGCGCTCCGCTCTACATGCAGAAGACTTTGCCGACGCGCGATGCCGCCGACAAATATCTGGACGACTATTTCAAAACGCGTATGGCAGGGCTGGACGCCAACGACCTCCTGTACGCGGTAAACGCCTCCCGCAATTACGATCCTTCGCCGAGCCTCGAGAAAATCACCGCGCCGGTGATGTACATCAATTCCGCGGACGACTTCATCAATCCGCCTGAGCTGGGCATGGCCGAACGCGAAATCAAGAAGGTTAAGAACGCGCGCTTCGTTTTAATTCCCATCAGCGACGAAACGCGCGGCCACGGCACGCATACGCGGGCTGTCGTGTGGCAACAGTACCTCGCGGAACTACTCGAAAAATCAACGCACTGAGAGAATTGGTCGAGTTCGGATTTAGGTGGTGGCCTGGCTGGCGCGAATTTCCTGCCAGCGGCGCGGGCGCTTGTTGGCTTGTAGGACTTTCTTGCGCAGACGGATCGACTTCGGCGTGATTTCTACAAATTCGTCGTCGGCAATAAACTCGATGGCCTGCTCGAGACTCAATTCGCGGTGCGGAATCAAGCGAATCGCTTCGTCAGCGCTGGACGAGCGCATATTGGTCTGCTTCTTTTCCTTGGTAACGTTGACGTCCATGTCCTGTTCGCGCGAATTCTCGCCGACGATCATCCCCTCGTACACTTCGATGGCCGGCCCGATGAAGAGCTCCCCGCGCTCCTGGATATTCCACAGCGCAAATGCCGTGGATGGCCCGCCGCGGTCGGCCACCAGTGCACCGGTGGGACGCAGCGCCATCTCTCCGCCGTATTCCATCCAGCCTTCGAAAATCGAGTGAATCAGCGCCGTGCCGCGCGTGTCCGTCAGCAACTGGCTGCGCAGCCCGATCAATCCGCGCGAAGGAATTTTGAAGTCCATGCGCACGCGGCCCGAGCCGTGATTGCTCATCTTAAGCATCTCGCCGCGCCGACTGCCGATGGTTTCCATAATGATGCCGATGAAATTCTCGGGCACGTCGATCACCAGCCGCTCCAGCGGCTCCAGTTTCCTGCCGTTCTCGGTGCGCACGACAATTTCCGGCTTGCCGACCATCACCTCAAAACCTTCGCGCCGCATCGTTTCGATCAAAATCGCGAGCTGCAATTCGCCGCGGCCCAGCACGCGGAAAGATTCCGGCGTTTCCGTGTCTTCCACGCGGATGGACACGTTGGTCAAAAGTTCTTTTTGTAAACGGTCGCGGAGGTCGCGCGAAGTGAGAAACGATCCCTCTTTGCCGGAAAGGGGGCTGCTGTTGACGGTAAAAATCATCGCCAACGTGGGTTCGTCGATCAGCAGCGGCTCCAGCGGCATCGGATTCGCCAAATCCGTGATGCTTTCTCCGATGTTGATGCCTTCGACGCCCGCAATCGCCACCAGATCGCCCGCAGGGACGGCTTGCGCTTCATCGCGCTCCAGGCCGCGGAAGGTGTACAGCTTGGTGATGCGCGTCGGCGTCAGCCTGCCGTCCAGCTTGCTGATGCCTACGTCTGCGCCGCGCCTAAGCGTGCCGTTGAACACTCGCCCGATCGCGATGCGTCCCAGGAATTCGCTGTAATCCAGGTTCATCACCTGAATTTGCAGAACTCCTTCGGGATCGCCCGGTGGAGCCGGAATGTGCTTTACGATGGCCTCGAACAGCGGGAGCAAATCCTTCGAGCCGTCGCCCGGCGTCCGATGAGCCACGCCGTCGCGCGCATTCGTATAAATGACGGGAAAATCGAGCTGATCTTCCGTGGCGTCGAGATCGATAAATAGATCGTAGATTTCGTCCAGGACTTCCTTGGCGCGCGCGTCAGCGCGGTCAATTTTGTTCAGCACAATCACCGGAGGCAGCTTCGCTGCCAGCGCCTTTTGTAGAACGTAGCGCGTCTGCGGGAGCGGTCCTTCGCTCGCGTCCACCAGCACCACAACGCCATCCACCATGCGCAGCGCGCGTTCTACTTCGCCGCCGAAGTCGCTGTGTCCCGGCGTGTCTACGATATTGATCTTCGTTTCGTGAAAGAAAAGCGCGGTATTCTTCGCCAGAATGGTGATGCCGCGCTCGCGTTCCAGGTCATTCGAATCCATAACCCGCTCAATGACGGCTTCGTTCGCGCGGAAAATTCCGCTTTGCCTCAGCATGGCATCTACCAGCGTAGTCTTGCCGTGGTCCACGTGCGCGATGATGGCGATGTTGCGAATATTTTGACTCATAATTCCTGCTTCGAGTGCCTCCGGCCCTGCTGGGGCAAAGTGCTCCAAAGACAAAAATAGCTGCTGAAACAACCAGCAGCCCGTACGAATTTACTCAGAAAGCGTATCCCCGCGCTAACGGCGGGCCCGTCATTTCTCAGGTGCGGTCGAGCAGTATACAGTTTAGCAGACCTGGGGCAGTCAAACCACCAAAGTCGCAGCAGTGTAGCCGAACCGTTCTCGGCCGTTGACCCTATGTATTATTGAGCTGACTACCGGATTGCTGGCCGCACCTAGCTAGTTGGGCAAGATTGTCCGCATGCAAGAGACTTGGCTTGGTGAAATAGCGTTTGACAACTGGCGAGTACTCGAAACGTGCTGTCCAGGTGTGGTCAAAGCTCCTGACTTCTCAAGGCATGAGCCGCGTGGCGCGCGAGGCGGGGGTGGAAGCCGCCAAGGCCGTTGGGCATCAAGTCCGCGATAGCCTTTACGCTGCTTCCCCGAAGTGACGCCCGCGCCGTGGCCGGGAATCGGCGTGACCGCCCTATTCCGTGCGCAGGGCGATGATCGGGTCGACCCGCGCCGCCCGTCGCGCCGGAACGTAGCACGCCACCAACGCCGCAAGGCCTAGCACTACCGCTACGCCAACATAGGTCAGCGGATCGGTTGGCGCCACTTCAAAAAGCAGTTGCCGCAAGAGGCTTGTGAGCCAAAGCGCGCCCAGCAAACCGAGCGCGACGCCGGCCAAAGCCAACGCCATGCCCTGCCCCAGAATCATGCGCAGAATTTCACTTGGACGCGCGCCCACGGCCATGCGCACTCCGATCTCATGGCGCCGCTGGCCGACCGCTAACGCCATCACGCCACCGATACCCGTCGCCGCAATCGCCAACGCCAGCAAAGCAAAAAGGCCTAGCAAATTGGTCGTCAGCCGAGGCGCCTCGACGGATTCGGCGCGAATTTGTTCGAGCGACCGCACGCGCGCCGCTGGCTGGTTAGGATCCACGGCATATAACAATTCAATGATTCCACGCGCGATGCTCATCGGCTCTGCCGTCGTTTTAATGGTCAGGACGGCGTCCAGAAACGGGCTCTGCGCCAGCGGCACGTAGATTTCGTCCACGGGAGCTTTGTCCAATCCATACTGTCTAACGTCACCAGCGACTCCTACGATCTGGATCCAACTCTTTCCTCCATCCGCCGAGAACCGTTTCCCCATAGGGTCCTGCGCACCCCAGTAGTGCCGCGCCGCGGAGCGATTGACGATAGCAACATCCGGCGCCCCAGGACGATCGGCACGCGTGAACGCCCGGCCCGCAAGCACCGGAATGTGCAAAGTCTGAAAATAGTTTTCGCTGACGACACGGAAATCGGATACGGGATGCACTTGCCCGGGCACCGGTGTTTGTCCTTCGATCTCGAAATCGCCGGTCATGCGCATGTTGCCGTTCAAGGGAATCATCATCGAGGCCGCCGCTGATTTCACTCCACTCTGGGCCTCAATTTTGTCGAGAAACGTTTCGAAGAAAGCGCGCTGTTTGTCGTTGTCGTTGTACTTGGTGAAGTCTAGGCCGATTTGCATCGTCAAAACATTTTCCGCCTGGAAGCCTGGTTCCACGTGCTGCAGCTTCGCGAAGCTCCGCAGCATCAACCCCGCGCCGATCAGAAGCAAAAACGATACCGCGACTTGGGCCACGATCAGCAAGCTCCTCATCCGGTTCCGGCCGCGTCCGATGGTGGATTGCGCACCGCCCTCCTTTAGGCTGCCCACCACCGTTTCTCGCGCTGCAAGCGCAGGAGCCGTCCCGGAAAGCAAGCTCGTCAGCACCGCCACCACGAACGTGAACAGCAATACCGTAGCGTCCAAATGAATCTCTCGCGCCCGCGGAGTGAAGCGCGCCGCGAAACTTACCAGCAGATTTAGCGCTCCCCAGGAAAACAAAAGCCCCAAACCGCCGCCGATCAACGCCAGCAGAGAACTTTCCGTCAGCAATTGTCGGAACATGCGCACGCGTCCCGCACCCAGCGCCGCGCGGACCGCCAATTCTCGTTCCCGGCGTACCATGCGCGAGAGGTTTAAGTTCGCAACATTGGCGCACGCGATCAGCAGTACGAAACCCGCCGCTCCAAGGAGCACCAGCATCGTCGGCCGCGCATTGCGCGTCAGTTCTTCGGCAAGCGAGGAGGTCAGAATGGAGTAATCGATGGCGGGCGGATAATCCTTCGGATAGGCCTTCTGTAAATTGGCGGCGACAGCATTCAAATCCGCCCGCGCCTGGCTCACACTCACTCCCGGCTTTATGCGGCCGAACGCTTGCATCATGCGGGACTGCCGATCGGCAATGAATGCGGGACGCGAGCGAAAGGGGCACGCCGTCGTCGGCATGTATACGTCGTTCTCGTCCGGATACTGCGGCACCGGCGGCAGGATGCCCACCACTTTATGCAGCTTGTCGTTCATGGTGAACGTTTTGTTCACCACCGTCGGATCGCCGCCAAAGCTTCTGATCCAATATTCATAGCTGAGCATCAAAACAGCCGGCGCGCCGGGCTGCTCGTCTTGCGGTCGAAAAGCGCGGCCAAACAACGGCTTCACGCCGAACACGTCAAAATAGTTCCAGGAGACGACCCCGGTTTCGACGCGTTCAGGTTCGCTTCGTCCCAGCAGGATGAAATTCATGTTGTGGTATTCGACCAGGCCATCCAGGGAACGGCTCTGCTCGCGGTA
>Ga0210399_10000415_pt1 | contig 34238 bp, 33 predicted proteins | sample IncBWC14MmetaG_FD_150865 | JGI IMG/M metagenome (GOLD analysis project Ga0210399, IMG submission 150865) | Forest soil microbial communities from Barre Woods Harvard Forest LTER site, Petersham, Massachusetts, United States - Inc-BW-C-14-M | ecosystem: Environmental > Terrestrial > Soil >... | reverse complement strand
GAGTTCTACGCCTCCTACGTGGGCGGGATCTTCCGAACCGTGCGCTTCGGAGTGGCCGAAGCCCACGGACAGGCCGAGATGATGGAGTTCAATTATCTGAGTTCGCGAGGAGCCATTCGGCGCGATGTTTCCTGGCGCTACGCCATTGACTACGACAAAATGTCGGCCGCCATGGCAGACCTGGCCAAAGAATTACTGGAAATCGAAGCGACCGGTGACCGGCAGAGAGCCGAGAACTGGTTTCAGAAGTATGGCTCGATGCCCCCGGAGCTGAAGGCCATCTTGAAAACAAAAACCGCCGACATTCCCGTGGACGTGGATCCGATATTTTCGTTCAAGCGCGTCGTGAAGTAGAGCTGCTAGAGACTACGGGTGCCCCATCCTAGCCTCCCGCTCTTTGCGAGGTCAGGATGGGGATTTTCCATCTAGCCCACAAACTCCACATTCGCAGCGTGGGGAATGATGCCCGCCTTGTGCCCCATATCGAGCAAGCGCCGCACAGCCTCGCGCCCATCCAGGCCATAATCCAACGTGCGCTCGTTGACGTACATACCGACAAACTTATCCGCCAGTTGCGAATCGAGATCGCGCGCAAACTGCATCGCATAGGCAAGCGCTTCTTCACGGTGATCGAGCGCGTACTGGATACTGTTGTGCAATGCCGTGCTCACGTTCTGCATCAACTCGGGCCCGAGTGCGCGCCGAATCGCATTTCCACCCAGAGGCAGCGGCAGTCCAGTCACCTTCTGCCACCATTTCCCAAGGTCGACAATCCGATACAAACCTGCCTTGGAATACGAGAGCTGGCCTTCATGAATGATCAGCCCGGCCTCGTACTTGCCCTCGAGCACCTGTGGAATGATCTGATCAAACGGCACGACGTCCACTTCAATGCCCGGAGCAAAAAGCTTCAGGGCGAGATACGCAGTTGTCAGCTTGCCGGGAACAGCGATGCGCTTCTTCTTCACGTCCGCAGCCGAGAAAGCGCGCGGGGCAACGATCATCGGACCATAGCCCTCGCCGACGCTGCCGCCGCTCGGCAGCAAAGCATAGTGATCCTGAATATAAGGATAAGCGTGGAACGAGATAGCAGTTACGTCGTACACGCCTTCCTGCGCTTTGCGGTTAAGCGTCTCAATGTCGCAGAGTGTGTGCGTGAAACGCAGGCCCGGTACACGCACTTTATGCGTGGCCAGCCCGTAAAACATGAACGCGTCATCCGAGTCGGGGCTGTGCGCCACCGTGATTTCGCGAGCTGCGGTTTCGCCGGAGGCGGGCCCGGTCAATTTCTCGGAGGTGCCGGTCGGCGTCATGCCTGCACCTTGGGAGCGCGGCGAAGCCGAACCGCAACCCCGGCCGCAATCAGAATCTTGATCACCTCCGCGAAAACGAACCAGTAGAGCCCGAATTGCACGGCTCGTTTCATCGATCCGGTCAGGATCGCGAGCCAAGCCAATCCGCTCATGAAGAGCAATAGTTCAGCCAGCAATCCGCTGACGGCCGCCCCGGCGAACGTCTTGCGGCCACGCTCCATCACGAATCCGGCCAGTCCGGCGACGAATGGATAAGCCATCAGGAAACCGCCCGTGGGACCGAGCAACTGTGCGATGCCTCCCGGGCCGGTAGGATTGAACACTGGCAGCCCCATGGCGCCCTCAGCCAAATACAAGGCCAGCGCGGCAAATCCGCGACGGCTTCCCAGCAGCAATCCGACGATCAGTACGCCACAATTCTGCAGTGTGAGAGGAACTGGTGTGAACGGAAGTGGAACGGTAACATGCGCGCAGAGCGCCACAAACAGGCTTGCCCCTACAACCAGGGCAACTTGCTTGGCCCACTCAGCGGCCCTTTCTTGCGGGAGATGGAAGGCTTGCGTTGCCAGCTTCGCCATAATTGCCTCACTTCTGACTGCGTAACCATTAAACCGAATCCGTACTCTTGTGCTCGACCGCGTCCGGATCTTCGTGCGTGCCGGTTTTCGACGCGTTCAGGTGGCGCCGCACTCGCAGATAGAGCGCAATTGCCACACACACCACCACCAGGGCACTGCATCCCAGGATGATGAACCACCAGGTCATCCGCACGATGCCCTAGGATATCAAAACGAAGTTCCGAGCGCCGTGACCATCCTCGTGTTTACCAACTACTTTCCCGCTATGGCACGCTCGACTTCATCCGCTGTGTGCGGTAATGCTCCTCCCAGATTGATCAGCTTGCCGTTTGCATCGACATACAGAGTGTCTTCGATGCGTGCGCCCAGCTTCTCCTCAGGAATATAGATTCCCGGCTCGATCGTGAACACCGCGCCCGGCCCCAGCGGGACGTTGTAGTCGCCCGGATCATGCACCGCCAGACCCACGTAGTGCCCGAGGCCATGAATAAAGTATTTGCCCAGAGGCTCGCCATGCAGATCCTTGCCATGGGAGTTGATGTAGTCGTAAGCGGCCTTGTAGAGCGAATTGGGTTGATCTTTACGCAGCATCGATTTCCCGGACTCGAAAGCGGCAATCGCTGCCTGCTGTGCGCCCAGCACGATGTCATAAATCTCGCGCTGCCGAGCCGTAAATTTCCCATTGGCCGGAAGCGTGCGCGTGATGTCGGAGGCGTACATCGAATATTCCCCGGCTGCATCGATGACCACGACATCTCCCGCCTGGATGGTCGCGGAGTCCTCGGAATAGTGCAACACGGTGGAATTGAATCCCGAGCCCACAATCGGAGAATAGGAGGGACGCTCGCAGCCGCGTTTCCCCCACTCATATTGCAAGAGAGCAGAGATTTCGCGCTCACTGATGCCTGGCTTCATCGCGTGCATAGCCGCCAATTGCGCCGCCAGGCTCGCATTCGTAGCCTTGCGGATGAGTTCGATTTCACCCGCATCTTTCGTCGTCCGCAAGGAAGAGAGCAGTGGCTTCACATCCTGATAGGTCGCGAACGGAATGAAAGCATTCGCCCGCTTCAGCCAGTCGAGGCTACTGCTCGAGGGCGAATCATGCCCATACTCAGGCAGATCGGTGTACACCGTTGGCCGCTCCGGCAGAAGCCGGTTGATTTCGTCCCGCAACTTGTCGAGGACTTCTACGCGGTCGAAGCCGGTGACTCTCGAGGCCTGTGGGTCGCTGGCATTCAATTTCGGACCAGTCCACTTTTCTTCCACCTTATTATTGGCGGCCAAAAAAAGAATTTCGGTATAGGGGCGGGCCGGCTTGTCTCCCGAAGCCTCGGTGGCCGGCACGATTAGCAAAACTGCTCCGGGCTCGACCCAGCCTGACAGATAGAAGAAATTGTCGTCCTGCCGAAACCCGTAAACCGCATTCGGTCCCTCAGCTTCCATAGGCGCGAACAGCAGCACCGCCGATCCGGCTGTCTTCTTCGACAATGCCTCGCGGCGCGCGCGATAGTTGGCGTTCGGCTGCCGCTCCATTGTCCAAGCGCTCAGAACAGTTAAAAACACGAACAGCACGATCCAGCACTTCTTCATCGTGACCTCACTTCGGCGCGCAGCAATGGCGCGTCGCTCGAGAAGATCCAGAATGTCGGCAAATCTCAAACCCCGACGGGGAATGGCTTGGTATGCGTCTCCGCGCTCAGGGACAGGCCGGTGAAGCGTCCTTGCAGCAGCGACATCAATCCGGTGTACCAGTAGCCGATAACGAAAAGCAGCAGGAAAGGTACCGTAATGTAGTTCTCGTTGTCGAGTGCGTAGTAAACCGTCAGGGCGAAGTAGGACCCGATCAGCAGTTCTGCCCACGGAATCCATCCCAGCCGCCGCCGATACTTCGACTTCGCTCCCACCTTGTGTTTCTTCGTCTCGACCCCGTATTTCGGCGTCCGTGCGAACGGGCTCTGCTGCCCGATCAGCGCCTCCAGCACGGCTTTCGTGTTGGTAATCGTGAGCCCGATCCCCAGTGCCATCAGGAACGGCAAATAGAGCAAAGCCCGCGGCCAGGTCTTCGGAAACAGCTCGCGCTGCGAAACCAGGTAGAAACTCGAGATCGAGAACGTCGACGCCATGAAAAGCGGCAGGTCGATGTATAGCATCTGAAACCAGCCCTGGTAGAAGCGGATGATCATCGCCGGCAGCAGCAGTACTGACAACACGACCATCAGCGGGTAGCTGAGATTCGCGGTCAGGTGATACCAGGCTTCGATCTTGGTGTGCAGGGGCGCATCGCTCTTCATTACGCGCGGCAGCATTTTTTTGGCAGTCTGAATCAGTCCTTTTGCCCAGCGCGCCTGCTGCGTTTTGAATGCGGTCATTTCCACCGGAAGCTCGGCCGGACACTCGACCTCTTGCAGGTAAATAAACTTCCAACCCTTCAATTGCGCCCGGTAGGACAGGTCCGTATCCTCGGTGAGCGTATCGTGCTGCCAGCCGCCAGCTTCCTCAATCGCGCGCCTGCGCCACATCCCCGCCGTGCCATTGAAATTGAAAAACACTCCGCTGCGCGCCCGGCCAGAATGCTCCAGCACGAAATGCCCGTCGAGCAGGATCGCTTCCACTTCAGTCAGGAATGAATAATTGCGGTTGATATGTGTCCAGCGTGTCTGCACCATCCCGATCTTCGGATCGGTGAAGTGGTGGATGACCTTCAACAGAAAATCTTCAGGCGGCGTGAAGTCCGCATCGAAGATGGCGATGAACTCGCCCTTCGAGGTCTTCATGCCCTCCGCGAGAGCCCCGGCCTTGAAGCCTTCGCGGTTCGTGCGGTGGTGATACGCGATGGGGTGACCCAGCGCCGCATATCGCTCGACGAGATTTCTCACCACCTCGACGGTCTCGTCGGTCGAATCATCAAGCACCTGAATATCCAGCTTCTCGCGCGGATATTTCAACTTGCAGACACTCTCAATCAACCGCTCGGCCACGAACTGCTCGTTGAACATAGGCAGTTGCACGGTGACGCGCGGTAGGTCTTCAAACCGGGTTGCCGGTTCGCTGGTATGGTTCTTGCGGTTCTTGTAATAGAGGTACACCAGGATGTAGCGGTGCAAGCCGTAGGACGCCAGCAGGATCAATACGACGAAGTACGGAACAAGCAGTGCGATATCGAACGCATTCGCCCGGTAGAGCCCCTGGAAGGTGCGATCTAGAAAGTGCTGGCGAATATACGAAGCAAATCCCTTGTTCGCATACAGAACTACAAATGACGCCACGTTGCTCAGAAGGATGTTATGCAGCGGCATGCTCTTTCAGACTGGCTCCCCGGGACGCTCGTAAACTCATCATTGTACCGGAAGGGCTCGTTAGCGATGAATACGATGGTTCCGTGAAGACTACGGTTGGTTTGCGACGGCAGGAGTGGCGTTCAACGCAATTGTCTGACGGCTGGCCTTCTCCACCTTGATCGGCGTGCCCTGGCCTTCGAACTGTTTCAGGAAATCGGGATCAAGATACTCATCGCCGTCGAGAACCTCCCATGCGTAGAGCGTGTAGTTTCCGGGGCGGAGGCCGCCTAGGCTGAATCGTCCTTGTTGGTCTGTGGCGCTCTTCTTGTAGCGGTTTTCCCGCTTTCGATATTTTTCTTCCGGCACGGCCACCACCACGGCACCCGGGAGTGGTTCACCCTTATTGTTCTGCACAACACCATTGACCTCGCCCGCAATGGCACTGAGGGCGACGTCAATCGTGAGAGTTCCTCCGTTTGCCTTCAGTCCTGTTTCAGCGACGTCCATCTTCCCCAGAACGACAGTGTCCACCAGATTGCTTTGCAGCCCTTTCACAGCACTGGAAAATTCGACCTCATAGATTCCAGGAGGAACATCCTTCAGTTCGAAACTGCCGTCCGGTTGCACCTGCGCGACCGGCGGCAACGTGCCAATACCGTCCGAGGGGAAAGGAACAATGTCGCTGAACTCATCGCCGCCGTCGATCCGTCGCACAACGATGCTGTCGTACGCGCCGGGTTTGTCCTTGCCCTCAAAGTGCACCTTGCCGCGAATCAGGGTTCCCGCGAATGGGGCCAGGATGACGCCGTCAATATCCGCATCCCCCACCTGGATTGTGCGCGGCGCGCTCAGCGGCGAGTCGATCATCGCAGTCGTCGCAATGATGGTGTACATGCCGGGCGCGATGTGGGAGATCTCGAACTTTCCCTGCTTGTCGACTTCGCTGCCCAGCATCAGTGCGTCCGAATCCTGACCTCGAATCATCACAGCCGCTTCCGCATTCTCGCGAAGGCCGGCCACCGAACCGCGAACCTTCACGGTTTGAACACGGCTGAGGGAAAAATCGACCGGAGTCTCCTCTCCCGCATGCAACTCGATCGGCGCGGCTTGCGCCCGGTCCGTTGCGTTTGGATAGAAAGTCGTTACATATGTGCCTTGTGTCGTGGCCGCGTCCTTCACGCCGCTCTTCTGCACGCCAAACATATTCTGAAACCCTACCGGCGGGACCACACACACGAAGTACTTATCCGCCAGCAACCCGCCAATCCGGAATTCGCCCAGATCATTGGTTCGCGTTCCTCCCAGAGGTTCGAGTCTCAGACCTTTTGGACCAAATCTGCGCCGATAGATCCTCACGTCCGCATCCGACATGGGATCGCCATCTTCGTCGAGCACGCGGCCGGTAAGAGCCGCAGCCGCCATCATGTGGAGCGTCTGATCTTGCAATTCCTGTCCTGCGCTGAAGGAGAGATAAAGGCCTCGCGACCGCCGCCGCTTTTGGTCCACTTCGATGAAGCCGGTGCGTTCGGCGAACATCTGGTACCGGCCAGGCTCAATGCCGTGAATCTGGAAATGTCCTTCCTGGTCCGAGGTGGCCGTGTAGTTGCCGTTCTCCTGTTGATCCTGTCCTATCAACTCGATGATAGCCTTCTTGACAAGCTCTCCGCCCGGCTCTTTTATAACTCTTCCCTCTACGGAGGCTTTGCCAGTCTCCTTCGCCGACAGCACCTCTTGCGCAAACACTGTGCCTGCGAGCACAAGAAAGCACGAGAGCATGATCACGTGTCTCATTGAGGAAAGGGATTGGATTTCAGCAATTAGCTACCAGCCACCAGCTACTAGCCATCAGCCAAAAGCGAACCCCGATTTTACGGCAGGGAGGGCTTAATTGAGGAAGTACGTCCGGTACAGCGTATCGCGTTGCGCAGGCCGGAAACCCGCGTCGCGGATGATTCTTCTCAATTCCTCTTCGGTTGTGCAATTGGTGACACCCGCCGCGCGCACCACATTTTCTTCCAGCATGACCGAGCCGACATCATTTCCGCCAAACCGCAACCCCATCTGGCAGACCTTCAGGCCCTGCGTCACCCAACTCGACTGCACGTTCAGGAAGTTCGAAAGATAAAGCCGCGAGATCGCCAGCACTTTCAAATACTCGACGGCAGTGGCCTCATCCCAATGGCGGCCGCCGAGCGCAGTGTTGGCAGGCTGGAAACTCCAGGGAATGAACGCGGTGAAGCCGCCCGTCTCCTCCTGCAGCTCGTACAGGCGCTGAAAGTGGTTCACGCGATGTTCAAAGCTCTCGCCCACCCCGAACATCATAGTCGCGGTCGTGCGCATACCGAGCTGGTGCGCCGTGCGGTGCACGCTGATCCAGTCTTCGGTCAGGCATTTCAGGCGGGCAATCTTGTAACGCACCTCGTCATCCAGAATCTCCGCGCCGCCACCCGGAATCGAATCGAGCCCGGCATCGCGCAGGCGCATGATCGTATCCCGCAGACTGAGGTTGCTGTATTCCGCAATCGCCAGAATCTCCGACGCCGAGTAGCAATGCAGATGCACTTTCGGAAAGCGCTGGCGAATGCCGCGCAGCATCTTCTCGTGCCACTCAATTTTCAAATCCGGATGCAGGCCGCCCTGCATCAGAACGCCTGTGCCGCCCAACTCCACCGTTTCGCGGATCTTGTCGTAGATCGTCTCGAACTCCAGGATGTAGCCTTCCTTGGCGGCCGGTCCTTTCAGTGGGCGGTAGAACGCGCAAAAGGTGCAGTACTCCGTGCAGAAGTTCGTGTAATTGATGTTGCGGTCGATAATGTACGTGACCACTCCCTCGGGATGCAGCTTGCGCCGCACCGCATCCGCTTCCATCCCAATGCCGATCAGATCATCGGACCGGAACATTTCGAGGGCTTGTTCTTTGGTCAAGGACATATTTCGCTTGATGCCACCCAATATTGCCTGTTCTTGTCATTCCGACGCCGAACGCGGCGGAGGAATCTACCTTGCATCACGGCCGATTCCTTCGCCTCTGCTCAGAGCAAGCTTACTCAATTCTAACGTTAGCCGGTTCCACCCTCCAAACCGAACCGCACAGAAAACTACTGCTTCACAGGAGCCTGCAGCGCAGCTGATCGCCACGCCGTTAAGACCGCCAGTGTTACCACGATCAGATTGGCCCCAATCACCGGCATGGCATGAAGCAGGATCCCGTAAAGAATCCAGCAGACCGCCGCCCCCGCTTGCACCCAGCGCATGGTCACGGGATTGCGAAAGAAGTAGGACGTGGCGAAGATCGCCGTCGCCAGCCAGCCAATCCACTCAGACACCCGCCACCTCCGCTCGCGAAATCGGAATTTGCAGTTCCACCGGGCTGCTGTCACGAATCGTGACAACGTCCGTCGATACTTTATCCCATTCCTGAATCACGAAGCCTTGCGTCTCAAGGAAGGCGCGAATCTGCACGCGTTCCCAGCCCACAATTTCCTCAAGGATGGGAATCAGTACTCCCAGCGCGTTCGAACTCAGCACGGTGCGCTTCGCGATGGGCGCCAGGTGCTTGTTCTCTGACACGGCAATCGTGAACCCATCACGCCGGTTGACGTGCAGCATCACATGAACGTCCGAGCTGCCGTCGCCAACATAGACGATGCGGTCCGAGCTGATCTGCAGATCAGTCTGCAGACGGTCCAGGGCCGCTACCTTGCCATACCCGGCAGTCACGTTCTCGATGGCCGCAATCTCACCCGAAGGGTGATAACGGAACTGCGTCCCGAAAATGTGATCCGCGGGAACAATGTTCTCGAGCGCCGACTGGATCACTTCCACGGGTGCCGCGGAAACCACGTAGAACTCGAAGCGATGTCCCGCGATTCCTTTATCCAGAACACGGTGCAGGAAGTCGATGTTCTCTTTCAGGCGGATGCGCTTGCCCACTTCGCGCAGGTGTTCGGGACGCACGCGGTCGTGAAACTCCGGATCGTGCAGCAGCAGGTAAGCCAATTCTCCTCCTTGCTGCACGAGATTGAGCTTGGCCATGCCCTGGGCCTTGCGTTCGAATTCTTTTGTAGGAATGCCGAGCAACTCGCTCAGCACGTATCCCGAGTCGTTGTAGCTCAGCGTCTGATCGAAATCACTGGCAAATATGTAGTGCTTTACGGACGGAAATTTTTGCATACGTTATTAGATCGAACGAGTCCGGAAAAGGCTAGTAAAAATGTCGTGAATGTTAGCTAAATCATTGATTCTAAAGTGTTAACCAAAAAACTGCTCAGCGCTATCAGCTTGCGTGCTGCCCCGAAGCACCCATGGGGACGTCGGCGTCGCTTTCGCCTTGGTTTCGATAGCGCAGATAAGTGACTAGCGCGAGGATTCCAGCGATCACCGAGAAGCCGATCAGCACGTACAGCGTGGGTTTGGTGTACTTATTGAAGAAGCGCAGGAAATGGCGCCCGTACACGACGCCCAGGTAGGCAAGAATCGTATAACGCAAACCGCGCCCCACGGCCAGCGCTACTAGAAACTTCTTGCGTGAATATTGCAGCGCGCCCGCCGCCAGCAGAAATGGAACGAACGGGAAAGGGGGCGGTAAAAGGGCTGGTACAACGATTCCCCAAAATCCCCAATGCTCAAAACGTTGCGAGAACGACTTGGTGCGCCCAGGTCCTAACCGGCTTTGCAGTGCCTTCTTGCCGCCCTTGCGTGCCAGTCGATAGGTAATGTAGCCGCCTAGCAGCGATCCCGCCGTGGCCATCAGGGCGAAGTAGTACCACTCCTTGCGATGATGGACAGCAAACCAGATGGTCAGCACGTCCATGCTGCCCGGCATAGGGATGATGGAGTTGTCGGCGAGACCGAGCAACAGCAGACCAGGACCGCCCTGGTTGCGAATCCAGATCCACAGCTTCGATACCAGGAAAAGCCCGAGTGCGCTGCTCATCGGGAGGCCAACTTAGTCGGGACCACACTGGCACGAACCGCTACGTGGTCGCGAATCTGGCAACCTCCAGGAACTGGAGTGCCGGTGCGGACGGCAGGACTCCACACTCCGCCGCATAGCGATAAAACAATTGCAGTCCATCCAAACAACCCGGGTCGAGGTGGTAGTGGATGTTCTCTGTCAGGTAAGAACGAACATCCTCTTCGGAGAGGCCCAGTCGCCCGGCCCAGTCTTTCGCGATTAACGTGACACTTTCCGGCACCACCCCATGGTCGCGTGATGTCTGAAAAATCGCTGCCAGATCAGCGGGAGCGTTGGTTAACGCGGCTCGTCGAATTGCCCAAAATGCGAACACGAATGGCTTGCCTGTAAAGCGAATCCATTCCTCAGCCAGGTCGAGCGCGAAGTACTTGCGTCGATCGACCTGGAGCGCCGTATCGCCGATCACGAGACAAGCATCGTGATCGCGCAGCATGGTATCAACCTCCGGCGCCATCGCCGTGAAGCTTCGTCCACCGCCCAGCCAGCGCTCGAACAGGATCTTCGTCAGCGCAACCGATGTCATCGACGAAGTGTCGAGCGCCACGGTCCGTATTTTCTCAATGGGAACTTTGCTCAGCACCAGAATGGACCGCACGGGCCTACGAGCCGCAATCGCGATATCCGGAATAATCACGAGATCGGGAATGTTTGCATAGGCGGCCGCCGGAATAATGCCGATGTCCGCCGTTCCTGCCTGCAATTCCGCGGCGCACTGCGATGGTAGCGTGTAGGAAATATCGAAACTCGCGCCGGCCGCTCCGTGTTCGAAATCCCACATCAGCGGCACGGTGTTCAGGAAGGAAATCGCGGAAATACGCAGCCGGCTCATCTGTATGTTCGATTCTAACAAAGCAATTGCGACTCTTTCGCGGGCGTAACTCGTTGAAAATGCTAATTCACGAACGGCGCTGCTGGCTCTTCTACTGCACATTCACTGCACACAAGCTCCGACTCCTCCACGAGCCTCTCTAACTGCTTCATTGCATTGACCGTTTGAGTTGGCAGAGTCTTGATGTAGCAGCGCTGAGTAACGGCGACGTTGCTGTGCCGCAGAATTGCCTGAATCGTCTTGTCATCGACGCCCATAGCATGCAGGTTAGTCGCCAGGCCGCGCCGGAACGCGTGGAAGCCTTTCCATGCGATCTTCGCTGCTTCCAGCGCCGGCAGGATCTGGCCTAGGAGCTGGCAGACGCTCAGAGGTTTGTCGGGCGAGGCGCGGAACATGATTCCGGTGTCCGGATTGCCCGAGCGCGCGCGGTGATGATCCAGAAACTTCCGCAGTGGTGCGATCACAGGAACGCCGGCCCTCGAGCTCTTGCTCTTGGGTTCGCCGGCGATTCCGTACCACATCGCTCGCTTGACGTGAAGGATTTCGTTCTCGCGGTCGTATGCCTCCCAGACCAGGCCACGCATCTCGCCTCTACGAAGTCCAGAGAAAGCAGCGACCGCTATGAACGTCCTGGCTGGCTCAGGGACGACCTGCAGCATCGCCATGACGGTGCTGATGTCGTACGCGGCTGTCTCGCTCGATTCGGGCGCCCGCGGCAGGGACGTCTCACGCACCGGATTCGGTCCGGAGCGATAGCCCTGCTGGATGGCCAGCCGAAATAGCGCGCTCAGAACGCTTTTGAGGCGCTGCAGGGTGGCCTTCTTCATCTCGGGGTTCTGCCGCGAAATCTCATCGAGGAGCGCCTGGCCGGTCGGCGTGGCGAAATCTCGTAGCAGGTTCCGGCCGCAGCGAGGCTCAAGGATTCGCTGCCAGTAATAGCGGTTATGAAACACCGTCGAGGCAGCGTGACGATTTTCAATGAAGGGTAGCCAGACGTTCTTCGCGAAGTCGCCCAGCGTGACGTTGCGCTCCGGGTTGTTTCGGTTCCCATTGATTCTCGCCATGAACCGCTGCTGCTCCTGGCGAACATACTCGGGCGGCCGACTGAGCCTGTTGTGCTCCTCGAGGACCGGCGAGAGTTTCGACGCGACCTGCTTGCGGACTAATTTGCCATCTATGACTAGGGAATCCCGGTAGCGCAGCATCCACCAGTCTCCCTCTCTCCAAACGTAGCCTTGCTGTTCTCTTACGCGCATGTTTCCTCCTCCTTCGGGTTGGTGTTATTTGGTGAACTCGCAGTCAGCAATTTGGTTATGGCTGCCAGCAAGTGTTGTGTGGTTTTGTGGAAGTCCTCCTGCTTCTCTAGTGGCTTGGTGCCCCTGGCTTGAGTGGGTGGGTGCTTTTTTGCGCTCAACGCCTCGAGGGCTTCGCGCATCGCTTCCAAGCGCGTGTGCGAGTAGCGCTTTTTGGTGTGTGGGTCGATGTGTCCAGCAATGTCCTCCGCGGTCTTGTCGGACACCTTGGGATCTTGCAGCAGGTTCGTGATGGCGGTGTGGCGCAGATCATACATCCGCAGCTTCCCGATTCCAGCAGCGGCTGTGAGTTTTCTCCAGGCGGTTTTGAATGTGGTCTGATGTCGGGCTGGGTCGTGCTTCTTGCCTTTGTTGGCCCGAAACGGAAAGACGTAGTGATCAGGCCCAACCGAACCGAGCAAGCGGGCCCGGGCCAGCGCCAGGGTCACAGCCTCGAGCGCCTCATCGTTGAGCGGGATCGTGCGGATGCGGTGCACGTTCTTGGCGCCCTCAGGCTGGATCCGAATCACGCGCAGCGCGAGATCGATGTCCTTGAGTCGGAGCGTCATGACTTCCTTCGGGCCCGCAGTCGTATTCGCGCTGATCCGGGCAAAGCAGCAACACGCGAGCCAGTTTGGATCAGAAGCAGCCGCTTTAAACAATTTTTTCTTTTCCGCGTCGCGCAGCGCTCGGCCGCATTTCTCTTTCGGCAAGGGCAGCGGCTGGTAGTCCTCGAAGGGCATGCCGATCCGTTTGCGCATTTGCGTCAGGACGCAGCATTCATGATTGATCGAGAACGGGCCGCACTGCGTCAGGCGCATCTTCTGGTAGGCGCGCACCTGGTCAGCCGTGATCTCGGGCAGACGCATCTCGCCGAAATAGGCTGAGAGCGTCTTGATGTTCAGCTCGTATTCGTGTGCAGTCTTTGCGGAGATGTAGGGCCGCCGCGTTTCAAGCCAGGCGACGGCGGCCTCTGTAAATGGCACCACTTTGACACCACTGTGGTTACTCTCTGGCATGATTGCCTTCCTTCGCAGGTGCGCCAGCGGCCAGCGCGCGGATGGCGTCCACTTCGAGAGCCTGAAGGCGAGCACGTTCCTCGAGATAGTTGGAATGCAGCGCCTGAGAGCACTCGCGCACCACGGTGAGTACTTCCCGGGCTATCTCTTTGGCGTCGAGAGGTTGAGAGGGTACGGCGAGAATGGTACGGTTGGAAACAGCCATGGTTGCCTCCTAGATAGGCGACTTTGGTTAGGGTCAGGTGGGTGTTTCCGCACTCGCCTGGCCCGCTTGAGTTATGGCTTCGGCTTGGGTTTTCGGCCTCGGCCCTTGCTGTAGTTTTCCGTCATGAATTTTTTGATGCTGGCGACATCTTGCTCGGTCCACAGCCGCACTTCGACGAAAACGTCTCCGCCCTTGCGAAGGATTGGGGCGGCTTTGATCTTGCCGTCTCGCATCCAGCGGTAAATGCTTTCTCGCGAAACCCCCAGGTGCCTCGCGAGTTGAACCGTCGAGAACTTCCTCATGCGAGTAAATATAAGACAGGTCTGTTACACAAGTCAAATGACCAAAGAACAGCCCCGTTGGCAGCTCTAGAACCGAAGATGCTCCGCTTCCGCGCATAACCGCCTCTTCTGGGCCCGTCTGACCGCTCAATAGAATCCCCTGGGAACACTGTCCCCCGGCCCTTGGTGAGGTTTTTGGCAGATCCTGCGTCCGTAGCACCTGCGCATCCTTTTCGCGCGCTCCAGGAGGCGCCAGCGCCAGGCTTGGTGCAGGAACTGCACAGTCGGACCGCCGGTGGCGGGAAACTCGCCTCAGATCAGCTGGTTGCAACTCCCGATTTTCGTTCTTGTCTAGGCGCAACATGAATACACCAGCCTTTTCAATTGGACCGGATTATCTTTGGGTTTTTCACGACTACCTTGAGGACCACTCCATCCTGATCGGTGAGCATTGTCACCATGGGGAATTCCAGGGCGCACTCGAGATAGTCACGGATTAGGGCCCGACTGAGTTCGACGACCGGCTGGCAGGTGGGATCAAATACGAATGGGGCGCCACTCTCTCCTCGCGCATCAACCGTTTCCACGTGAAAGGGCGGCTTAAGCCCCTGCTGTTGAGAGAGAACTAGAAGTTTGTCATAGACCTGGTTCAGAGGTCCCTCGAATCCGCGGCGATCTTCATCCGACAGCTCTTTCATCGATGCCCTTGCTTCCTGGAAGCCGCTGGCAACCTAGTTCCTTGTTCCTGCGATCGACCAGAACATACCGGCCAGAGTTGAATCCGCGCTCGCCTGCATTACGAAGTCAACAATGTCGCCCGGATTGAGCGTGACAGCAGCCGAGAATGTGAAGGTCATCACGGTCGCGCTGGCGGCGATGTTCAGCGTGCCGATCGATGTTCCGTTCTGTTTGATGGTGATCGTGATCGCGCCAGTCGGTGCCGTCTTCGCACCGCCGGCTGATCCGGTGAGACTCGCCGGCAACGAGATGTTGTTGACGTCGGAGGGCACGACCAAGCGCAAGAGCACTTCACTGCCAAGAGGCTGCGCCGCGTCGCCTTCGAAGTAGGTGATGATGTAGGGATTCCCCCCAGTGCTTGAGCCGCCGCCGCCGCCGGTGCCGCCACCGCCACCCGAGGCGTACTGGACGCTCGTGATCGTGCCGATGCGCGTGTAGCCGGGAGTATTCCAGCGCGTCTGATTGAGATCCGCGTAGGCGGTCAGCGTGGCTGAGCCGGTTGGCTCGCCACCTTGCGTCGGATCCTGAATCGTTACCCAGGCTTGCTGGCCGCCCGCCGTCGAGGTGAAGACCACGAGGCCACTGTCGCGAGCAACATAATTCGCATCGCCCGACGGGAAGTGTGCCGTCACGTTCGGGAAGTAGACCTTCGTCGGATCCGTCCAGGTCGTGGCGTTCGTATCGCCACCGGTGCCCGACGGCCAGCCACCCGACTTCCCTTGATAGACTGCGGGCGAAGGCGTGACCGTGTAGGCCTGTGTGTTCGACCAGCCAACCGCGCCGGTCGGCGTGAAGGTGTACGCGACCACACTAGGATCTGAGAGCTGCTGCTCATGGCCGCCGTAAATATTGAAGGCTGTGAATTTGAAGTAAAGCGTCTGGCCGATCCAGTTCGGATTCAGCGCCAGCTTGAAGATGTTGCCATCCTCAAGGAACGAGAACTTTTGCCCGATAGCGTGTGACGTGATAGGCGTGCCAAAGACGCCGCGGCGGAGTCTAGTGCCGAGCGCGTATTTGTTGGCAGCCGCCAGCGTCGCTGCCGAGTAGGCAACCAGCTCGTAAGGAATCGTGAGCGTCTGCCCGTTCACGGTCACGGTTCCGCCTGGCTCGAGATAGCAGAGCGACTGGAAAGCGTCGGCCTGAGCTGCCGTGAACGGCAGAAGCGTGCCGAGCGACTCGGTCAGGTCGACGTTCAGCGTGTCCACCGTGTCAGGGTCGGCTTGGGATGGAAGAGTCGAACTGTAGACGACTCCCATGGTGTTCTTGGAAGATTGCATCCCGACCACGTTGTAAGTATTTCCGCCGTCGGTCGAGAGCCAGATCTCGCAGCCGCCGTAATTTGGATTTGAGCCCGAGAGACCAAACCAGAGCTGTGGGCTGGTTGAGAGCTTCGGGATCGATTCGAAAATAATGGGTGTGTTAACAACGCCAGGATCGACGTTCTGATTGATGAAAATGCCGGAACCTGAAGGCAGAGTGGCGTTCGGTGTGGCCGGCACGCTGGCGCCGTAGAGGAAGGGCTCCGCCTCGATCTCAAGCGAAAAGTCTTCCTTCTCGGTGATCTTCGTAATGCGCACCGGGATGCCTGAGCCCGGCGGCGATGATGGCAGCGCCGGATCGACCACCGCGATCAGATCCATCAGCGAAAGCAGGCTCCACGCCGGCCCAAGCGTGAATTTGTAGGTGGAGCGATTCACGGTCAACGCTCGCCGCAGAACACCCCATCCCACGCCCGAGGCTGTGGCCGCATCGTGGATCCATTTGTAAGTCTTCGTTGAGCCCGGAAGTGGTCCTTGGACTGTGACGTCGAGGGCATCAGCCACCGTGAGATGGGCGACGTTATACATGTTCGAGCGATCGGTGTATTCGATCGAGAGCGAATTAAAGTTTTGATTGCCGCGCGTGCGCGTGAGTGTCACCGGCGGAGTGCTGGCGTCGGCGATGAAATGTGAGTCTCTCAGGGTAAAGAGCGGCCCGGAAGCGGTCGGCGCTACAAAGCTTGCCCCGTTGCCGTACTGCGAGACTTCGCAATAAGGGATAAAGTTCAGCCGGGCACCATCCCAGCATCCGGCGCAGTTCGCAATCTCGCACAACACATCGAGCAGCGAGGCGGCAGTCTGTTGTGAATCGAGCACGCCCGAGATGAAGATCCCATATGCCTGGCAATAGTTCCGCACTGCATTCAGCCCAACATTTGAGCCGTTGCCCGAATACGTCGGACTCCAAAAGTTCGGCTCGTCGCCAAGGATCCCGCCGAACCGGCTGTAAGCCGGGTTCACATAAACCGGGGCACCGATCGAGGGAGGAGAAAAACTCGTCAGGCTCAAGCCATGGTTCCAGACCGGAAGGGGCAGCGCTGTTGCCGGGTTGATCCATAGGCTGTTGCCGCTGCAAACGATATCCGCGATGATGTCGGCGGGGTTCGCATCGCCACGACTCGACGCGCCGCTGTAGAGCCCCTTCATCTCAAATGTGTAGTTGGACAGTACGTTTGCAGCTCCTAGCGTGATCTGGATCCCCACAACGCCCGAAAAATCCGTATACGTGATCGGCCCCAGAACCTGTCCCAGGACGCGCTCGAAGGCCATATTGTGAGCCTCGAGTGCGGTCTGATTTGTTTTCCCGGAATCGACGGCGTAGAGGTAGTAGATCGTGATCGTGATGCCCGACACCGAGGAGGGAAAGACCACAGTCACGGAGGGATCGCCGTGGGGCGTAGCCGAGTTGTACTTCGCGTATGGGCGCCCTGAGTACTGCCAGTCGCCGTTGTTCGGCGCCGGAAAGAGTTGGTTCGGCAGGGGAACGACCGATGTCCCCGAAAATGACTGTGAGCCGGCCGCGTTGCCATAGTCGTTGTAAGTCACCGAAAAGGGCAAGTTCGCGGTGACGCCACACACCAGCTCAAGAGCGTGACCAGAAGGGACGTTTGAGATCGTGAACGTGAAGGTCGTGCCGGTGCCGGTCGTGAAGACTTGAGTACCGAGGCCAGCCGTGAAAAAGTTCTTGTCGTACCAGAGCGAGGCGGCGCCTTCGATGGGTCCGTAGCTGAGCAAATAGTCGACGTCCATCGCGAATGTGTTGGGAGCGCGGACCTTTTTGCCCTTTGCTGCCTGCCCAGGAAGCGAAGTGAGATTCGCGTGGTGGATCAAGATGCCAGACGCACGCGTTGTCCCGTAGATCACCGGAATCGCCTTCCCATAGACGGAGCTGGTGAACCGGATGCCGTTCGCCGTTGCTGACTGTCGGTTGTAGCCGCCTTTAAAAAGACTCTGCATAGTTTTAAAAAATCGAGAAGAACTTGAGCTCGTGCGCTCCGAAGAGCAGATGGAGTTTGGCGTCGTCGATTTGCACTTTCTTGTGCATCGGGCTGGTGTGAATCACCATCGGCCAGTCGATGACGATGCCGCTGTGTGAAAAGCAACGCCCCCACTTCGCGAGCACAATGTCGCCCGGAGATGGCGGGGCGGTGATCTCGTGTAAGCCCAGCTTGATGAGGCTCTCGATGTAGAGTTCACGCTCGCGATGCGCCCACCACTGCGGCGAATATTCGGGCATCTCGAGCTCCGGGATTAGGCCGAGCACCCGATAGCTCGAGTAAATGAAGCCCTGGCAGTCGGTGCCCGCTCCCTTCACAAATGCCCGATGATGGAAAGGCGTGCCGAGCCAGGTCTTGGCTTCTTCGACAATTCGCGCGCGCGTCTCGCCGACGATGTTGTCAGGCAGTGCTACTGCGATTTCGAGAACGTTGTCAGCCATTCAATCAATTCACTCCTGTGTGCAGGAACCGTGCAGGGCGGCTGTCGAGCTGCATGCAACTACGACACCGTCAGCTATTTGCAGCCGATGATTTCCGTTCTTGTCTCACCCCGACATGGCCTCCACGCTCAGCAGCGCGAGCTCGGAGGCGTTCAATAACGGCGGTAAGTCGCTCATCGACATCGTCGCTCACTGACAGAGGGCCTTCCTCAGGTCCAACGAGTGGCAGCGGAGACTTGCCTTCAATCGCCTCACGGATCTCCTTCCAAAACGTGAAATCGCCAGCGATCGCCTTCTTTAGACCTGCCTCGACGAACTTATGCAGCAGCTTGCCATCGTCAGCGAGTAGCGCATCGAGCAGCACCTCGCTGATCGGCCGCCGCTTCGGTCGCCCGCCTGGATTCCCGCTCTCCCCTTCTTTCCACGGTTTGAGGTTCTCAACTTTGCCGCGGCGCTTCTTTCCCACTGTTTTTTCACTGTTCTGAGTGGTGGTCATCGCTTCCTCCGAAATGTCCCTCGCCCCGCCAGGAGGAGTCCATGCGCGGAACTTTACCGGCGAGACGAGGGGGAGCGCAGGCGCTGATTGGTGGCCTACGCTTTCTTCGGCGGCTGCATCGGCCGCACTGGGAACTGCCAGTTCATTCCAACGCCAACCCCGGGCGAGGTCCACCCGGACTGCTCGAGATGCAGAGGCCTGCAAACCTCAAAGAGTGCCTCGTCCAGCTGAGCAGCCGCGCCAAGAGCGGGCTGTCCGAGGTCGCGTCTTTCCTGGCTAGCAGTGCAGTACTCTGCGAGCTTCGAGGCGAGAAGCTTGTAGGCGTATAGGCAGTCGGCTTTCAAGGTGTCGCAGATCTGCTCAAGTTCCATCGCCCTGACCCGACGTGATGCGTGCGCGATGGCTTCGCGGTGATCGCCGTGTTGTTGTTCCTTGGCTACGATTTGCTGCTGCACCGTGGCCAGGTGCTGAGTCACGCCCCTGCGAAGATAACGCTTCCGGCGATCGTCGGCGTCAAGAGCGTCGAGCACTGCGCCGGCCTTCGCGTCGCCGCCGGCAAGCTTATGCGCGGCCTCCGTGCGCTTCGCTTCAATGGTCTCGAGCTCAGAATCGATCTTCACGAGGCGATCGCGCAGCTCTTCGCGAGTCATTGCGGCCGACTCGATATCAGCTAGCAGCACCGAAGCTTTTTTTTCGAGCTCTGGCAGATCTTCCACCCTGATGTGTTCAACCGGCGTCATGTGTGGCTCCCTTCAAAAGTTTCTGCTTTCAAAAAACGCCTCCGCCGTGGAAAAAGGCGCTGCTGGAAACACGGCGGAGGCCTTGTGGTCACCCATCAGGCTGAGGAGTATGCAGCCCGGGACAGCTGTGACCCCGGCGCGAGTGACAACGCCGGATTTCAAGGTCGATACGGCAACGGATTCGAGTAGATCTTCTTCGCGAGCCTTCTCTTAGCCTCTTCGTCGAGATCCCGGTCTCCGTTGGGCAAGCTCACCACATGCCGCGCCATTTTGACTGTGTCCGGATGCCGGCTCCCCGCGCTGGGCTCGCGTTCGAAAGTGCCCGAATGATCAACGGTCTCGGCGCCGCCCTGCATCTCTTCGTGATCGCCGAGCAGCTTTTCGACGTAGCCCTCGGCCTCATCGTGCATCTCGGAGGCTTTTGCGTGGTGTTCCTTCAGGGCTTTGTGCACCTTCCTCAGACTGCGCAACATATCCGCAGTGTCAGTTTGCTTCGCCATGATTTTTTCTCTCCCTTTCTGATTCCGCGCGCGTTCGAGTTCGACTTGCTTACCCTCCCATCGAGAGGCTAAGAGCCTGCAGAGCTGTGCCCACGTCGCCGGCATCCGCGATCATCTGCGAGATGAGGGCGCCTCGCATTTGAACGTCAAGCTTCAGAACGTCGGCCCACTGTTGCAAAGACGGATCCTGCAGGTCGAAGTTGAAAGTTCCCCTGAGCGTTGGCGTGGCGTCGAAAACTTGCAGCTGAATTTGCCTCCCCTGGTCGATGTCCGGGTTCGCCTGCGTAATTGTGCATTTGTACGGTAACGGTCCGAGTGGCATGCTTTTGTTCTCTCCCTAGCCGCGCGTTTTGGAACTTCACGTTCAATTCCAACAAAGCGATTTTGGCTCTCGACAGTACTCAACTTGTTGAAAGGGCTCTCTGCTCGCGCCCGTTCTACTGCACGCTCGCTGCACTTTCAATTCGTTCTCCCCTGGCGCCGGCGCCGATTCAGCCAGGCCGCGAGTGCCGGATCGTTCAAGTCGACGCGCGGATATCGCCCGAACTGAAATCGTGGAAGCGGATCCGCGCATCGCGATCGGCAGGCTTCCTTCAGCCAGGAGTACGGCATCTGCCAGAGCTCCGCCAGTTGCTGCAGCGAAACAAGCCGCGGAACAGTCGACGGCTGCTTCGGCGCTGCCATATCGTTGACGAGTCTCAACTCGCTGCCCATTGCGGCTCCTCCTCGGTTCTCGATTCGCGCGGCAGAAACTTCAGCCGCTCCCGGCTGAACGTGACCTCGATCGATCCCATCGGACCGTGCCGGTTCTTGCCGATGAGAATCTCGTCGCGACCCGTCGGCGCGTCGCTCTCGATCGGCATGTAGATCAGGAGCACGACGTGCGCGTGCGCCTCGATATCGCCGCTCTCTTTGAGATCGAGCATCGTCGGCCGGCTGTTGATTCCGCCTTCTGGACGTCGCAGCTGTGAGAGCGCGACCACGGCGACCTTCTCACTCTTCGCGAGCTGCCGAAGCGCGTCCGTGGCGTTGCCCAAGCGCTCGCGCAGTTCCTTCCCGGGCGCCTGCACCAGGCGCAGATAGTCGACGACAATCAGCTTCACGCCGTGCCGGCGGATGTAGAGCCGCGCACGCGCTGTGAGAGCTCCGATCGTGAGGCTGGGCGCGTCGTCAACGTAGAGAGGCCAGTTTTCCATGTGGGACACGCAATTCACCATCGCGGCCCAGTCTTCGTTGCGCATCCAGCGCGGGTTTCGGATCTTCGACGCTGGCACTCGCGACTCGTTTGACAGGAAGCGGCCTCCCAGTTCGTCGCGCGTCATCTCGAGCGAGAAGATCACTGCCGCTGTACCCGTCGTTGCATTTGCCAGCGCGATCTGCGCACCCAAGGCACTTTTCCCGCGGCCGCTGAGGGCACCGAGCACCCACAATTCCCCCATCCTGACACCAGTCGTGAATTCGTCGACCTGAGAAATGCCGGTCGGCAGCCCGACCAGGCCTTTGACTTTCGATCTGTGCTCGAGATCCTGAAGCAGCTGTGGCATGAAGTCGTTCACGCGCTGCGCCTCACCGGACTGAAAACCGGTTTCGATCTCGAGCAGTGAGTCGGACAAATACCCGAAGCAGGCGTCGGTCGTTTCCGTGGGATCTTCGACTGCCAGGATGGCGCGCTCGCACGCAAGCTTGAGACGTCGGCGTCGCGATTTTTCCTTGAGCTGCTGGACGTGCCACTCGACGTTCTTCCGCGCCACGTGGAGCGGATTCGTGAGATCTGAAAGCACCGCAGTGAACTGCTCGGCCTTCCTGCCCGCGACTAACGCCGAAATCACGGACTCGTAATTCACAGGATTGCCGGCTTCGCCCAACTCTGCCATTGCCTGAAAAATTGAGCGGTTGCCGTCCTCGACGAAGTCAGCCGCGCTCAGCCCCAACGCGACTGCCTGGTGATAGGCCTCAGAGTACTCAAGCGCCGATGCGAGCAGGACGCGCTCAGCTTCAGGATTCGCGAATGAGCTCATGCGCTCACCCCATCGTCGAGACCAGGCCACTTCGGTGCAGACGGTCGGCTCTGTTGCGACTTCGTATCGGAGTACTTCGCTTCGGCGAAGAAATCTTTCACCTTGCCCGCGAAGCGAACCCCGCAGCGGTCAATGTGACCTTGCCATCTGGCCACGAGCCACTCCGCAACTTCCTCGAGGCTCTTCTCTGGCATCCGCGGAGCTTGAAACTCGAGCGCACCTTTAAAAATCCAGATCATCTGAGGCCCAGACCAGCCGTTTTGTTGACATACGATCTGAGCAACCTCGGTTGCGTTAAAAGTCGTTCCTGGAAGAGTGCCCGGTTTTTCGGTAAGGGGTTCTTTGGTGGTTCTTGATGGTTCTTTCCTTATTGCGTTGTCGCAGATGTCACCCCAATCTGCTTCAGATGTCACCCCATTCGGCGCAGATGTCACCCCATCGCTTGTCGGTTGGGGTGACACCGTGTCACCCCAATTCGAAGTGTAGGGCGGCTTTGTCGGCGCAGCCTCGAGGCTGATCTGATATTCCGTGCCTCGTCCTCGCCGTGCAGGCATCACCATCTTCAGGACGCCCATCTGCTCGAGCTCTGCCACCGTTCGCTTGACCTGGCGCAGCGAGTAGCCGGTCTTCCAACTCACCAGCCGAAGGCCCGGATACACACGGCCGCCATCGTCGTTCGCGTGATCAGCGAGCGCGTGCATAACAGCCTGCTGCGCGTGTGTGAAAGAATGCTCCCAGACCGCACTCATGAGCTTGATGCTCATCGCGCCTCGCCTAACGTCTCGAGCTTTGCGATCGCTTGAGCCAAAAGTCCTGCGACCTCGGACTTTCGCGCACTCGTTGTGCCAGCTTTGAAGCGCAGCACCAACAATTTCGCCTGTGCCAGACAGAGCTCTGGTGCCTTTTCGCTTGACGTCTTGTGATCACGCGGCTTATCTTTCGATTCGTTCGTCGACATTTCAAAGTCTCCTAAAGTCAGCCCGAAACCCGTGGGGGGTTCCATCGGGCTGATTTTTTTCTACCGCGCGCCGAAGCATCGATCACACACACGAACTCTGTCCACTCGTAATAGCGAACGACGAGTGAGAAGTGCACCTATCTAGCTGTCTTTGGAGTTGGTTGGCTTCTGAAGATTTTTACTCGTTATAACGAGTGCCACGAGTGCCACGAGTGATGAGTGCCTTGAAATCACGAGCGATCTGATTCTTCTCTTTTTGGATTCTCACGGCCCACTGAGGATCGCGATACGCCTTCGAGTATGTGGCTGGGCAACCTTCATCCCGCCAGGCCTGTCGAGTCTGTGGAAGATCCAGCCGTTCGTCCACCTTGCTGCAGTACTCCGGTCCCTTCAGCGATGGGAACTCTGTGATGATCTCAGCGATCGCTTGCTGGCGGGCGAGCTCTTTCGCGGACTTCCTGCTCGGCTTCCTCGATGGAGTGGTTCGAGCAGTCTGCAGCTGCGCCGGGACAGCGTTCCTAATTTCGGCCAACTTGCGTTCGTGCTCTAGTTCCTTCTGACGCTCTTGCTCGCGATGGTGATTTTCGATCGTGCGGCGGAGCCAGGTACGTGAAAGGCTATCTTCAGTGGGCAATGTGGTCACCTACTCTGTGACCAGGGCGGGGACCGCGAGTAGTACGGTCCCCTTCGCTGCTGGTGATCAAGCCGGCAGCTCCCTGTTCTGGACCTCATGGTCTGCCATGCCAGCCACTTCTGGCAAGGAATTTTCGCGACGAGTGACCGCGCTTGGAAGGGTATGTCGGGGCTAGACACGAGGGAAAACCGAGCGCGGCAACTCGCTGACTTGCAGCCGGTTCTCCGCTGGCTCGAGCCTCACTGGTCAGTTCCTGCACAGCGAACCGGGTGTTCCATCGTCGATTCGCAACTTGCCTCTGATTCGGTCAGAGGTATTTCAACGGCCGCGCGCGTGAGGATAGGGCCGGCTGACTGCGAATTGCCGATCGCCTTGGCTAGTTGCACGGCCTCGCGCTCGATGCGCCGCTGGGCTAACGAAAGGGTTTGAATCTTGCCGCGCAGCACTTCCACTTCGCGAGAGAGTCTTTCGAGAGATCTGTTCACGTCACCTACCTCCTTCGAGTGTTGGTTCTCGGCTGGCGATTGCCGGAGACCTTAGCACACCGTCGTGATCGATCGGCTTGGGTGAGGTAGAATTAGGCTTGGAGTCACAAACTTTTCTGGCCCGACAGTGCTCCCGTACTTTTCACATCGTCAGCACTCCTCCCCAGGAAAGAAAACAGCGGCGGGCGTCAGGTGTCGGGAGACAGAATCGGGGCGCGATTGGTTGATGGCCGGTAGCGCCCCGGGCTGCCGCCGGATCACGGTCGCTCCAGCTTGGTCGGTATTCGCTGGAAGATCTTCGCGTTGCCGGCTCGCATGCGGGCTACTGTTTCCTTGCGTTGGCGGATCAATTCTCGCGTTTTTTCCGCCTGCTCACCAGAAAGAGTCTCCAATCGTTTCTCGTCATAGCGAATCCACTCTTCCTCTTCTTCCGGAGTGATCTGTCTCCTGGTCGCTAGGTCGGCCGCGCTCGGCTTTCCGGGCGCTGGGTATTTGGGAGCACTGTCGTCGGAACACATGACTTTCCTCCGCGGATCCGACTGGCGGCCGGTCCAAGGCTCGCTTGTCGGTCTACTGCACAGTTCACTGCACAAACTTTGCCGCTGAGCACGACGGGCCCCGCTGAGGAGGCCCGCTGTGTCGGTGTAACCGCTTGATTGTAGGTTTCCCGCTTCCTCGAGCCTGTTCGATTCTAACAAAGGCCTGTGCGGCTCTCCCTTGACAGCATTTGTTCACCCGACGTAGACCGGAAGACGGAGGTATCCGTGTCTACATTGACTTCCGTAGCCGATCGACCAACGGGCGAGCAGACAATGCAGTGGCTGGCTCTGGGATTGACCCCCGGGCTCGGCCCCAGTAGGGCCCGCAGGCTGGTGGAGCATTTTGGCAGCGTCGCAGCGGTTTTCCGGGCGTCGCTTACCGAATTGGAGGCGAAGGGCCTGCTCGCAGTTTCCGCGCAGTCGCTGGGCACTGGGAAATCGCTCGAATTGGCGCAGGAAGAATTGGCTAAGACCGCGGCAGCGGGGGTCGTGATCGTCTCTCTCGACGATCCCGCCTACCCGGCGCGCCTGAAGGAAATCTACGATCCACCCTTGGTGCTCTACGTACGCGGCAAAGTCGAAGTACTCTCGCAACCCGGCATTGCGGTGGTGGGTACCCGACATCCCACCCCCTACGGTTCGGGTATGGCGGAGCGCCTGGCCATCGATTTAGCGGCCCGGGGACTCATCATTATTAGCGGCATGGCGCGCGGCGTGGATAGCTCTGCCCATCGCGGAGCGATTGCCGCCAAAGGCAAGACGGTCGCTGTATTCGGCACGGGCGTCGATGTGCCTTATCCCAAGGAAAACACCCGTCTTGCCGATCAGATTCTGGCACTCGGCGGAGCTCTGATCTCTGAATTCCCGATACAAACCTTTCCCGCTCCCCAAAACTTCCCCATTCGCAATCGCATCATCAGCGGCATGTCCATGGGCGTGCTGGTGGTCGAGGCGGCCGAATACAGCGGCACCCGCATCACCGCCCGCTGCGCGCTGGAACAGAACCGCGAGGTCTTCGCCGTCCCAGGCAATGTGACCAATAAGAATTCCTGGGGTCCGAACACGCTGATCAAGCAGGGCGCCAAGCTGGTCGCCACCTGGGAGGACGTTTGGGAGGAACTCCCCGAGAATGTTCGACTTGCGCTGGCTCCAGCCAAGGGCGATGAATCGCCGGCCGGGGAGACTGCATCTCTATTCCCAAGCGACGACAATCCTCTGAGCCCGCACGAGCGCAAGATTCTCGCCCTGCTCAAGGCGGACGAAGCCACCCAGATCGATGAACTCGTAGAGCGGCTCGAGCCGAATATGTCGTCGTCCGAGATTTTCGCGGCCCTGTTCGAGCTGGAGCTGGCGGGAAAAGTGAGGCAGTTGCCGGGGAAGAATTTTGTGAAAAGCTTTTAGAAGCCTTCAGCTGTCAGCTATCGGCTTTCAATGGCGGAATGAGGCAAGGCATGCAAGACTTCCGACATTTAAAGGTTTCGCAAAAAGCGCACGTGCTTACGCTTGATGTTTATAAATCAACCTTAAATTTTCCACGTGAAGAATTGTATGGATTGACTAGCCAGATGCGACGCGCTGCGGCTTCCATTGCTGCAAATATTGCCGAGGGATGCTGCAGAAAGAGCGATCCGGAACTGGGCAGATTTCTCCAGATTGCGATGGGTTCAGCCAGTGAAGTGGAGTATCACTGCTTGTTGGCACGTGACTTGAAGCTCTTGCATGCAGAAGATTACGGGCGATTGTCGGGGGAAACCGTTGAGGTGAAGCGCATGCTGGCAGCGCTCATTCGCAGGCTGAAAGCTGATAGCTGAGAGCTGACAGCTTTCCCCGTAACTTGTACCCTTCCCCAGCTTCGTGCTAGCTTCGAGACCAGAAAAACACCAAAAGAGGAAACATTGTCAAAAGGTTTAGTCATCGTTGAATCGCCCGCCAAGGCGAAAACCATTCAGAAATATCTTGGCAAAGGGTTCACGGTCGAGGCCTCGCTGGGCCACGTGAAAGACCTGCCCAAGAGCACGCTGGGCGTCGATGTCGAGAACGAATTCGATACCGAATACATCGTCATCCCGGGCAAAGAGAAGGTTCTCACCAGGCTGAAGAAGCTGGCGGAGTCGGCCGACCACATCTTCCTGGCGCCTGACCCGGACCGCGAAGGCGAAGCCATCGCCGCGCATCTGGCCGATGAACTCGATACCAACGGCACCAAGAAAAAGAAGAAGGCCGCCAAGAAGACTAAAGATAAAGATAAAGACGGGAACGGCCTGCGCATCCAGCGCGTGACCTTCAACGAGATCACGCAGCGCGCCGTTCGCGAAGCCTTCGAACATCCGCGCCAAATTGATCAGAATCTGGTGGACGCGCAGCAGGCGCGCCGCGTTCTCGATCGCCTGGTCGGTTACCAGGTTTCCCCGCTGCTCTGGGACAAGGTCCGCCGCGGCCTTTCCGCCGGACGTGTCCAGACGGTCGCTCTGCGCTTGATCGTCGAGCGCGAGCGCGACATCAAGGCCTTCGAGAAGAAGGAATACTGGACCATCGACGCCCATCTTGCCGCTGCGAAGCCGCCCGCGTTCGATGCTCGTTTCGTCGGCAAAGGCGAAGAGAAGGTCGAAGTCGGCAACGCCGAAGACGCCGAAAAGATTCGTGCCTTCGTTGAAAAAGCCGACTGGCTGGTTCGCTCGGTCGATCGCAAAGAGCGCCGCCGCAATGCTGCCCCGCCGTTTACTACCAGCAAACTTCAGCAGGATTCCGCACGCAAGCTCCGCTTCAGCGTGAAGCGCACCATGATGATCGCCCAGCGTCTGTATGAAGGCGTGGAACTGGGCGAAGAAGGACTGGTCGGCCTCATTACTTATATGCGTACCGATTCGACCCGCGTTTCGAACGAAGCGCTGACCGAAGTACGCGACCTGGTGGGCAAAGAGTACGGTCCCCAATACCTGCCCGAGCAGCCGAATACCTTCAAGTCGAAGAAAGGGGCGCAGGAAGCGCACGAAGCCATTCGCCCAACCTCGGCAGTTCGCAATCCGGACTCGATTAAGCAGTACCTGAAAGAAGATGAGTTCAAGGTCTACAAACTGATCTGGCAGCGTTTCGTCGCCTCGCAGATCAATCCCGCAGTCTTCGATCAGACCACTGTCGACATCGATGCCAAGCAGGGCAACGACACCTATTGGTTCCGCGTAACCGGATCCATCCTCAAGTTCGACGGCTTCCTGAAAGTCTACGAAGAGTCCAAGGAAGGCAAGGACGAAGAAGATGAGGAACTCAAGCACAAGCTCCCGCCGCTCGAGCCCGGCCAGAAGCTGACCCTGCGCGAACTGAAGCCCGAGCAGCACTTTACCGAGCCGCCGCCGCGCTACAACGAGGCCTCGTTGGTCAAGGAACTGGAAGAGCGCGGCATTGGTCGCCCCTCGACCTACGCCACCATCCTGGGCACGATTCAGGAGCGCCAGTACGTCACCAAGATGGGCGGAAAATTTGCGCCCACCGAGATCGGCCTGGTCGTCACCGACCTCCTCGTGGACAACTTCCGTGACATTTTCGACGTCGCTTACACCGCCCGACTCGAAGAAGAACTCGACGAGATCGAAGAAGGCAAGGAGAAGTGGACCGACGCCATGGCGGAGTTCTACAAACGCTTCGCCAAGGACCTCAAATACGCTGAGAAGCACATGGAGAACATCAAGCGTATGGAGAAGCCCACCGACGAGAAGTGTGAGCGCTGCGGCTCGCCACTCGTCATCAAGTGGGGCAAGCACGGGTCCTTCTACGCCTGCAGTTCCTACGACAAGGACAATCCCGAAAGCTGCACCTTCACCAAGGAAAATCCCATCAACCTGCCCGATCTTGACTCCGCCGATGTGCAGGAGACGGCGCAGGAGGAATACTGCGAAAACTGCGGTCGCGTGATGGTGCTCAAGCGCGGCCGGTTCGGCCAGTTCATGGCCTGCACGGGTTATCCCGACTGCAAAACCACACGTCGGCTGGACCAGGGCAAGCGCGTGCCAGACATCCCGCTGGACGAACCCTGCCCGAAATGCGGACGCAATCTGATGATCCGTCACGGCCGCTATGGCGAGTTCACCGCCTGTTCCGGCTATCCCGATTGCAAGTACGTGAAGCAGAACTTTATCGGCGTGAAGTGCCCGCTGTGCAAGGACGGCGAACTGGTCGAGAAGAAGGCGCGCAAGGGCAACACATTCTACGGGTGCTCGAACTATCCGAAGTGCAAGTTCACGTCCGCCAACAAGCCGATTGCCGAGAAATGCCCGTCTTGCGGAAGTGAATTCCTGGTCGAAAAGAATCTCAAAGCCGGCCCGGTAATCGCGTGTCCAAACAAAGAATGCGATTACGAGCGCCCAGCCCCAGCCGAGGCCGCCGGAGCCGCAGGATAAGAAGTCTGTGGAGGGGCTGTCGTCCCAAATGTAGCGCCGGCGTCCCGCCGGCCATCTCGAAGTTCCCGCTCTCAGTTGGTCGAGCGCGCCTCGTACCTCAGCTCATCCACCATAGCCAATGGGACGGTGGCGCTACAAACACCCGCCAACCTTTTGCCGCCTCCAATCGCATCCTGTCATCTAATGCCGCAGCCGTTCAATCCAACCTTCTTGGAGGCTTTTCCCATGCCGCAAGCCACTCACGCCGACGCCGAACTCATCCTCAAGCTCTACGACGCTCGCCGCGAAGCCGAAATTCGCAAAGCTCGCCATTGGTGGGCCACCACCTTCTGGCCCGAGAGCGCCGACGACGTCGTCAAGGTCATGCGCTCGATAGGCGCGCAAGAAAATGCCTGGCTTCGCCAGGTGCTCGGCTACTGGAGTATGGCGAGCTCGTTCGTCAGTCACGGCGTGCTCAACGAAGATCTCTTCTTCGAGCCCAGTTTCAGTGGCGAAATGTTTTTCATCTACGCAAAGATCGAGCCTTTCTTGCCCGAACTGCGTGAAAAACTCCAAAACCCTCTTCTCCTCGCAAACCTCGAAAAACTCATCCACTCCCCGAAAGGACAGGAGCGCTACAAAGTCATCTCGAAGAACGTGGAGAACTTGCGCAAAACCCGCGCGGAGAGCATGGCGAAAGCCAGCTAACCAGTTCTTGGAATCCGTCCGTGGTTTGGAGTGCGCGGACGGTGATCCGAACGAGATTCCTCAGCCGCGTTCGGCGTCGGAATGACAAGACAAGGTATCTGGCGCTCTCTTGTTTTTTTGTCATTCCGACGCCGAACGGCGGAGGAATCTGGGACACCAGCGCAACCGACAAGCGGAACGACGGGTTGATGATTCGCGGCTCCGGGCCCATCTACGAAATGTATTCCCGGATGTACTCGTCCCGCGAGCTCACGAGTTCATGGAGCTCGCCGTCAAAAATCACTTTGCCGTCCCGCAAAATCAGGAACGTCAGGGGAACTTCCACCCGGCCACCCGGCGGCACCGGTTGCATGTGATTGCTCTTCGCATCGAAGCAGTGTGTCGCCATGGTGAAAGCGTCCTGCAAGCGATGGGTTACGAGCAGGGAACTCGTTTTGTAGACGTCCCGTTGCTTCACAATCAATTCGATAATGGTGGTCGAGGTGACCGGGTCAAGGCCGCCCGTGGGTGAGTCGTACAGTAGCGTTTCTGGTTGTGTGATGATGGCGCGCGCAATCGCCACCCGCCGCCGCATGCCGCCCGAGAGTTCCGAAGGGAACATATTGAGGGTATGCTCCAGTTCGACGAAACGTAATGCCTCCCGCACACGCCGCTCGATTTCTTCGGGCGAGATCTCTCCCTCTTCCATCAGCCGGAAAGCAACGTTGTCGCGCACGGTGAGGGAATCGAACAGCGCGCTCTCTTGAAACACAATGCCCACCTTGCGGCGAAGCTCGAACAATGCTTCTTCGGACATCTGCGTCACGTCTTCGCCTAAGGTGTAAATGTGCCCGCTGTCGGGCTTCACCAGTCCGATTGCCATCTTGAGAATAGTGCTCTTGCCTGACCCAGCCACTCCGAAGATAGCTTTAGTCTCGCCGCGAGGCAGCTGGAAGGAGATCCCGTCGAGAACCATCTTGTCTTCAAATGAAATGGAAACATCTTCGAATACGATGGCCGCGCCGGACGGATGCTCGGCGGTTGCGGCGGGAACCTGGAGCGGCAGGGAAGGAGTCGCCATCGTTCAGGATCCCAGAATCACCATCAAGAACCGCGTGACAAACACGTCGACCACGATAATCAGAATCATCGCAGCCACCACGGCTTCGGTGGTAGAACGCCCCACGCCCTGCGTGCCACCCTTGGTCGAAAGCCCGTAATAACACCCAACCGTCGCGACGATGAACCCAAAGACCAGCGGCTTCATCAGCCCCATGAACACATCGGAGAACACCAGGGTCTGCCAGGCATTGCTCCAGTACTCGTGCGCATCCAGGCCCAGCAGAAGGGCAGCCACGAAGCTTCCGCCCAGCAGGCCCATGAAGTCGCCCAGAATGGTGAGGAAGAAAAGCATGAACACCGTCGCAGCCACCCGCGGTGTCACCAGCTTCTTCATGGGATCGGTGCCGAGCGCCCGCATGGCGTCGATCTGCTCGGTCACAATCATGGAGCCCAACTCGCTGGCCATGCCCGACGAATTACGCCCCGCGACGACTAGCCCAGCCAGCACCGGTCCCAGTTCTCGGACGATGCCAATCGAGACCAACTGTCCAATGACTGTCGTCGCGCCAAACCGGCTCAGGGTGGTGGCGCTGTTCAGCGCCAGCGCCGCGCCCGTAAAGAACACAGAAGCCAGGACAATCTGCAGCGATCCGAAACCGATCAGATCCATCTGCTGGACCGTATCGGCCCAATAATGAGGCGCCCGGAACAAGTTGAGCACCGACTGGGCCGCAAGGATCGAGTAGTCCTGAACGGACTGGATCTTCTTCTTGGCGAATTCCGTAGGTGAGATGAACTCGATGCCGCTTAGAAAATCTCCGGCTGCCATTCCTCGCTCCGTCGGACCTTAACGGAAATATACAGGAGCGACGAGCCGCGAGCTATGAGCTTCGAGCTACGTAGCCTTCAGGCTCTGGGCTCTAGGCTCTAGCAGGCTGCGGAAAAACTAGGTTTGGGCATTGTTTTGAAAGGGCGCGGCTTCAGCCGCGCCGAACAAGTCTTTTTGTTTTTGTCATCCGAGCGGGCTTCAGCCCGCGAGGAATCTGCTTTTCAGACTTTTTCTGCAATCTCCCGGACTCCAGCACCAGGCTCCAGCAATATTCGGCAGGAATTCCTTCGAGGTTGGGATTATCGAAAGCTGGAACCAGAACGGAACAACGTAAATTGGGTAAATTGTAAAAGGAGAGCAGATTGTCTTGGGAAGCGAGTGTCTGAAAGCGAGAGCCTGATTGCCAGAGCCTAGAGCCTAGAGCCTAGAGCCTAGAGCCTAGAGCCTAGAGCCTAGAGCCTAGAGCCTAGAGCCTAGAGCCCGTCCCTACTCCCTCGTCTTCTTCTTGATCTCGATATTCAACCGCTTGATCTTCTGATTGAGCGTCGAGAGCGGCACCCGGAACCGTTCGGCCGCTTCGGTCTGGTTCCAGTTGCACTTCTCCAGCATGTCCGTGATGATGCGGCGCTCGCAGTCTTCCAGGATGTCGAACAACGACGCGTCCGGCCGATGTTCCATGACGGGCATAGTCGAGCCTCGACCCACCATGTGATCGGGAAGAAGCTCGCTCCCGATCTCGATCCCGGACGACAAAACTACCGCGCGTTCCACTACATTCTCGAGCTCCCGAACATTCCCGGGCCACGAGTAGGCGACCAGGGGCCGGAGGGCTTCGGGCGTGATGTGGCGCGCGTCGCGTTCGTTCTCCTGCGAATATTTGTGGAGGAAGTGCTCCACCAGTAACGGAATGTCTTCCTTCCGCTGCCGTAGCGGTGGCAGGTCGATCGTGATCACGTTGAGTCGGTAGAAGAGATCTTCGCGGAACTTGCCCTCGCGCACCATTTGCCGCAAGTCGACGTTGGTTGCGGCGATAATCCGCACATCCACCTGCAGCTCATGGATTCCACCCAGGTGCATGAACTTGCGGTCCTGGAGCACGCGCAGGATTTTGCTCTGCGTGTCGAGGCTCATGGTGCCGATTTCGTCGAGGAACAGCGTGCCCTTGTCGGCGACTTCGAACAGGCCTTTCTTGGAAGCAATCGCGCTCGTGAACGCGCCTTTGACGTGGCCGAACAGGGTCGACTCGAGCAGGTCCGGCGGCATCGAGCCGGTGTTCACGGGAACAAAGGGCCGATCGCGCCTCTGCGAGTTCAAGTGGATCGCCTTGGCGATCAATTCCTTGCCCGTGCCGCTCTCGCCCTGCAACAGCACGGTCGAGCGGCTGGGCGCCACCTGTGCGACCAGGTCGAAAATCTTCAGCATCGGCTCACTCTTGCCGATGATGTGCTCGAAGTTGTAGCGCTGCTTCAGCGCGCGCTTCAGCTGGATGTTTTCTTCTTCCGCGCGATGCCGGGCCACGGCGGCGCGCACATCCGCCAGCAGCTTTTCATTGTCCCAGGGTTTCTGAACGAAGTTGGCCGCGCCCGATTGCATGGCCCGCACTGCGTTTTCGACCGTGCCGTAAGCGGTGATCATGATCACCGACACTCCCGGATCCTGTGCCCGAAGTTCCGCCAGAATATCGAGCCCATTGCGGTCGGGAAGCGCGAGATCCAGAAGAATCAGATCGAAGGTCCGCTGGCTCAGCCGATTGAGACCCTGCTGTCCGGTTGCGGCGGTTTCGACGTCGTAGCCCTCCAGTTCCAGCAGCGTTTGCAGGGACTCCCGAATCCCGGCTTCGTCGTCGATGATCAGCACAGTCCCCGAAATAGCAGCCGGCTCGCCATCGTTAAATTTGCGCGCAATGACGGCGGCTTCAGACATTGACGGCCTTCCTGGTCAGCGGAAAATCCAGGTAGAACGTCGTGCCCTCGCCCGGGCGGCTCTCCACTCGAATCTTGCCCGCATGCTCCTGGATAATGCCGTAAGTTACCGACAGGCCCAGCCCGGTACCACGCTTCTGGCCTGCATCCGATGTAGTTTTGGTGGTGAAGAATGGATCGTAAATGCGCGCGATGTGTTCCGGCGCGATGCCGCTTCCGCTGTCGCTTACGCAGACGCTCACGCCGTTGCCGTTCGCGGTGGCGACGCGCAGAGTTCCGCCCGTCGGCATCGCATCCTTCGCGTTCAGGAATAAATTGAGGAACACCTGTTGCAAGCGTCCGGTATTGCCCTGGATGGGCGGCAGGTAGGGAGCCAGTTCGCTCTCGACTGTGATGTGCGAGGTGCGGAACTGGTGCTCGAGCAATGCCAGCGTGTCGGTGACGATCCGGTTCACATCGACGTTGGTGAACTCGGTGCCGCTGGTACGCGAGAAATTCAGCAGATTGCTGACGATCTCCGATGCGCGGAACGTCTGGCGCGTGATCTTCTCCAGAAGGTTGGCCTTCTGCGGATCGGACTTCAACTGCTTTGCCAGCATCTGCGTGTACGAGGAAATCACCGCCAGCGGCGTATTTACCTCGTGCGCCACGCCCGCCGCCAGCAAGCCAATGGAAGAAAGCTTGTCCGCTTGCGACAGTTGCGCTTCCAGTTCCGTGCGCTCGGTGAT
>Ga0210399_10000414_pt1 | contig 34265 bp, 34 predicted proteins | sample IncBWC14MmetaG_FD_150865 | JGI IMG/M metagenome (GOLD analysis project Ga0210399, IMG submission 150865) | Forest soil microbial communities from Barre Woods Harvard Forest LTER site, Petersham, Massachusetts, United States - Inc-BW-C-14-M | ecosystem: Environmental > Terrestrial > Soil >... | reverse complement strand
CCTGATCAACTAGTCAACAATATCGGCGTCCCCTCGGGCGCCGTCAAAACGACTGCGGGCACGGAACGTAATGTCGGCGGCAACTCGCCGTTCGGCACTATGCCCAATTCGGCGAGCGGACCCAGGGTACCCCCGACATCGTCGACTTCGAACCGCAGGGTGGCGCGCCTGAGATCCGCGGGAAGATAAAGTCCGAGGTCGATGAAGTCGCTGGTGCAGGTGATGTGGGGCAGGCAATCATCGGCTTCGTCTATCCCCACGAAGCCGAATTCCTCCCAGTATTTTTTTGCCGACTCGCGCTCCGGGCTCGGCATCGCGATTTCCAGGAAGTAGCCGCAGCGCGATGTCTCGGTGGCCGGTCGCTTGCTCGGCGAAAAGGTACGCGCCTCGACGAGCCGTACAAGCTGGCCGGACGGATCGAACCAGGCCGCTTCGTTGAACACATCATTGCCCAGACGCCGGAACTCGAATTCCACCCCGCGCCGCTCCAGCTCATCCACATATTTGAGCAGGCCGGGTCTCACGAAAGTCAGCGCCGCCGGGGTTGCGTGTTGGTGCAGTCCCAGGCAGATCCTGCCGTCGGTAACCACCGCATAGGGGTGCGCCCATGCCTCGCCGACCTCGGCTTGCGAGAAGCCGAGACTGGTGTAGAAATCCAAGGAGGCCCGGATGTCCGTCGTAGCCAGCGAAAACTCCAGGAACCGTCCCAGCATGGGCTTAAATCAACTCACTCCGCCGACGCACACGTACTTGATCTCGGTGTAGTCGAGAATGCCGTACCTGGAGCCCTCGCGCCCGATGCCGGATTCCTTGACGCCGCCGAATGGCGCCACCTCCGTCGAGATGATTCCGGTGTTCAATCCGACTATTCCGTATTCGACGGCCTCGGAGACCCGCCAACTACGCGCAAGATCTTGCGTGTATATGTAGGCAGCCAGGCCGAATTCCGTGTCATTCGCCATGCGGATCGCGTCAGCCTCGGTCGCAAACCTGAATAGCGGCGCCACAGGGCCGAAGGTTTCTTCACGGGCCACCAGCATGTTGGGATTGACCTCGGTGAGGATCGTGGGCTCGAAGAACGATCCGCCGAGGGCGTGGCGCCTGCCGCCCAACAGCACTTTCGCGCCCTTCGACACCGCGTCCGCAATGTGCTCTTCGACTTTCGCGACCGCTTTGGCGTCGATCAGGGGCCCCTGATCGGTGACGCCCGCAAGACCATCTCCCACGCGCAATTCCGCCACCGCCACTTTCAGTTTCGCCGCGAACCTCTCGTAGACGCCGGCTTGTATCAAGAGGCGGTTGGCGCAAACGCAGGTTTGTCCGGTATTGCGGTACTTGCTGGCGATCGCCCCTTGAACCGCGGCATCCAGGTCGGCGTCGTCAAATACGATGAAGGGCGCATTGCCGCCCAGTTCGAGCGACAGCTTCTTCACGGTGCCGGCGCACTGCTGCATGAGTTTTTTGCCGACCTCGGTGGAACCGGTAAAGGTGAGCTTTCGAACCGTGGGATTGCGCGTCATCTCGCCGCCGATGCTTGCGGCGGAACCCGTAAGCACGTTGAACACGCCCTTCGGTATGCCGGCTCGCGAGGCGAGTTCGGCCAGCGCCAGCGCCGAATAAGGCGTGTGCGTGGCCGGCTTGCAGACCAGGGTGCAGCCCGAGGCAAGCGCAGGCCCGGCCTTGCGGGTGATCATCGCGGCCGGAAAATTCCAGGGCGTGATGGCTGCGACCACGCCGACCGGTTGCCTGAGCACCAATATCCGCTTGTCGGCCTGATGACCTGGAATCACGTCGCCATACAAGCGTTTCGCCTCTTCCGCAAACCATTCGATGAAGCTGGCGGCGTAGAGGATTTCGCTCTTCGATTCGGCCAACGGCTTGCCTTGTTCGGCGGTCATGAGCTGCGCGAGATCCTCCAGATGGCTGGATATGAGGTCAAACCAGCGACGCAGGATGACGGCGCGCTCCTTGGCAGTGCGCGCCTTCCATCCGGGCAGTGCCGCGTCCGCGGCAGCGATCGCGCGCCGCGTTTCGGAGACACCCATGTTGGGGACGGAGCCCAAAGTGGTACCCGTGGCGGGGTTCTTTACCTGCAAGACACCGCCGTCATCGGCCGCCACCCAGCTGCCGTCAATGAAGCACTGCTCGCGCAACAATCTTGGATCAGCCAGTTTCATTGTTACTATTGTTCCTCCGCGGTCAGCGTTCGAGAATGGCCGTGACACCCATGCCTCCCGCCGTACAGATCGAAATGAGTCCGCGCTTGGCTTTGCTTTCATCGAGAATCTTCGCCAACGTGGCCAAGATGCGCGCCCCGGTCGCCGCGAACGGGTGGCCGATTGCGAGGCTGCCGCCTTTCACATTGAGTTTCGATCGATCGATGCTGCCAAGAGCGCCGGGCAGCCCGAGTTTATCCCGACAGAAATTCGGATCCGCCCAGGCTTTGAGCGTGCACAGCACCTGTCCGGCGAACGCCTCGTGGATCTCGTAGAAATCGAAATCCTGCAAATTCACCTTGGCGTCCTTCAGCATTCGCGGCACCGCATACGCCGGCGCCATCAGCAGCCCTTCCTTTTTTTCGACGTAGTCGACCGCGGCCACCTTGCCATAACTCAAGTACGCCAGCACCGGAAGATTGCGCTCCCGGGCCCAGGCTTCGGACGCGAGCAGCACCGCCGCGGCTCCGTCCGTCATCGGCGTGGAGTTTCCCGCGGTCAAGCTGCCGGCACCGGAAAAATCAAACGCCGGGCGCAGCTGTCCCAGTTTCTCGAGGGTCGTATCGGTGCGGATGTTGTTGTCCTGAGAAAGTCCCAGATAGTCGCGGACCAAGTCCTTGTAAAAACCCGCCGCGTAGGCGGCTGCGGCCCTCTGATGGCTTTCCAGCGCCAGCTGATCCTGCTCCGCGCGCGAGATGCCCCAGGTCTTGACCATCAGCTCCGTGCTTTCGCCCATTGACAAACCGGTGCGCGGCTCCGCCATTCCCGGCAGCACCGGCCTGAAATTGCTCGGCCGCAATCCCAGCCATGGCGCCAATCTTTGCAGCGCGCCCTTGCCACGGTAGCTGCGCAACAAAAGCTGCTGAAAGCTGCGCGGAAATACCACCGGCGGATCGCTCACCGTGTCGACTCCACCCGCGATTCCGCAATCGATCTGGCCGAGCGCAATCTTGTTGCCCAACAAGATTGCCGCTTCGAGACTGGTTCCGCAGGCGCGCTGCAGATCGAGGCCCGGCGTTTCCGCGGCCAATCCCGAGTCGAACACCGATTCGCGGGTCAAATTCCATTGACTCGAGTGTTTCATGACCGCGCCGGCGGCGCCGTCGTCCACGCGCTGGCCGAGCAATCCAAAGCGCTCGACCACGCCGCGCAAGGCTGCGACCAACATTTCCTGATTTCCCACCTGCGCATAAGCGCCGTTGCCGCGCGCAAACGGAATACGTGCGCCGCCGACTATGGCGACGCGTCGTGGACTTGCTCCAACCAACATAGGTTCCGCCCTCGATGTGTATTGCGAATTATGGACCTACCCACCGGCATATAATCTACCAATGATCCGATTTTCTCATGGGGTATCCCTCGGGCTTGCATTGTTGACGCTCATGGGCTGCAGCAAGGCGCCGACACCGGCTCAGCCCAAGGCGGCGAATTCGCCGGCGCCGTCCGAACAGCTCGGCCGTATCGTCGATCGATATTGGTCGGAACGCATCGTCACCGACGATGCCATTGCACCGCAGTTGCTGGCGGATTCGCTGAATGTCGAGCGCCGCAATCTCGCCGAGCTCAACGCTGTTGCACGCGACGCGTTGGATGCAAATTCGCGGCTGACATACGACATTTTTAGAAGGCAAAGAGAGCTGGCCATCGAAGGCTTCACCTTCCCGGCCGAACTGCTGCCGATCAATCCGTTCCGCGGAATGCCGCTTGATCTCGCGGCGGCGGCGGCGGATGCCGGCCGGTATCCGCTGACAACCGCCGCGGATTTCGATGCCTGGCTGCGGCGGATTGATGCGTACGTAGGCTGGACCCACCAGGCCATCGTCAACATGCGCGAAGGAGTGCGCCGCGGCTACACCTCGCCCCGGGCACTGATCGAGCGCATGCTTCCGATCCTCGAACTCCTCGGCGCGGATGGCGCCGGCAATGTTTTCTACACGCCTGTGCATTCGATGCCGGCAGCCATCAAAGATCCGCAGCGGTCGCAGCTGACGAAACTCGTCTCCGCCGCGGTCGCGGAGAAATTGCTGCCCGCAAACCGCGCACTGCATGATTTTCTGCGGAACGAATACCTGCCGCGAGCGAGAGCGGGTCTCGCCCTGTCGGAATTGCCGCTGGGCAGGGGATGGTATGCGTACCGCATCAAACGCGCGACCAGCTTGGGGTTGAGCGCGGCTGAGATTCACCGCATCGGCCTCGCGGAAGTGGAACGCCTTGGCGCGCGCGCGCCGCCGCTTCGCGATGGCGGGGGCGCCCCCGCATCGGGCGCTGCGGTGCCGCTCGCCGCCGAGGAGCTGCTGACGGCCTACAAGGAGCTGGCGGTAAGGGTTCGCGCCGCGATTCCCGCTGCATTCGCCGAAAACCCCAGCGGTGATTTCGATATTCGCCCGACAACGTGGATCGGCGAGCCGGCAACACCGCTGTTCTACGAGGCGCCGGGAACCGCGGCATATCCGCCCGGGCTGTACGTCAACACGGGGACCGCACGAGCGGTGTCGATCTTTAGCTTTCTTTCGCAGGCCATTCCGGGCCGCTATTATCAAATTGCGATTCAGCAGCAGCGCGTCGAATTGCCGCGCTTCCGACGCTTGGGCGCCGAGCGGGCGTTCACCGACGGCTGGGGCTTGTATTCCGCCTTGCAGGGCGAGCAGCTGGGTCTGTACCCTGATGAGGCGGGGAAATTGGACGCTGCAGCGGGAGAAATGCGCTGCGCGGTTGCCTTGGTGGTCGACACCGGCTTGCATGCGATGGGGTGGACGCGGACTCAAGCGCTTGATTATCTTCATGCGCATTTATCCGTGGACGACACCGACGCCCAATCGCTGATCGACTGGTATGTCGCGAATCCGGCGGATGCGCTGGCATGCAAGATGGGCGAAATGAGGTTTCAAGCATTGCGGGTGCACGCGCAGCAGCTGTTGGCGGGGCGCTTTGACATTCGCGGATTTCATGCCGAGATTCTCAAGGATGGCGCAATGCCCCTGGACCTGCTCGAAACCAAGATGAACGTTTGGATGGGTGGATTGAAATGACGGCTTTGGCATGCCACAACCGCCACGCGGAGATCTTGTTCGAACGCGAGACGTTCGAGGGAGTCAAACTAACCAGTGCGCTTTTCATTGTTAATTGCATTACTGATCGCGTCCGGCACGGCATGCGCCGCAACCCTTTCGCAAGAAGCCGCGCAGCACGGCGATATCGAGGTGCGGGTATCGCTGGATCCCGCGGAGCAAAGCGGCAACGCCATTGCGACCGTCAGGATTCATGCACATCGCGAGGTGGTGTGGTCGCTGATCACGAGCTGCCCGGAATCCTTGGTTTTGGTGCCGGGCCTGGTGTCCTGCCAGGTGCTGGAGACCGCGCCGGACCGTTCCTGGCAAATGATCCGCCACGTCATGAATTATTCGTGGTTTGTACCCAAGATAACCTACGAGATACGCGCCTCCTACGACCCACCCACGCGGGTATCGATCGAGCGCGTTTCCGGGGACCTCCGCGTCCTCAAGGGCTCGTGGGTCTTGAACAGCGACGGCGAGGATACGCTTGCGCATTACGCGGTCGACCTGGCACCCGGTTTCTGGGTACCGCAATGGATCGTGCGCTCGGCTCTGCGCCACGATCTGCCAAAAATGCTCCGTGCGCTTCGCTCCCGTGCTGAGGCCAGGCAACTCCAGAACCCTTGAGAGCGGGAGCCCGGCGCGCCCAGCCTGCCTCATCGCCGCGATCGCGGCCCTGGCGCTGTGCGCGTGCGAGCGTCAGCCGGAAGCGCCGCCGCCGCGCGTCAAGCAGATTTTTCACCTCAACACGTACGAAAAGGACTTCGGTTATTCGCAGGCCGTCCTGATCGATAAAACGCTGTATATTTCGGGCTCGGTGGCCGCGGATCAGAACGGCCGGCTGGTGTCGCCCGGCGATATGGCAGGTCAGATGCGCGCTGCTTATTCCAATATTCGCCGCACGCTTGCTGCGCACGGGGCCGGCTTCGAAGAAGTGGTCAAGGAAACGATATACACGACGGATATGGACGCATTGCTGAAAGCCTCGGATTTGCGCTTCGAGTATTACAACAAGGAGCGATTGCCCACCACCTCATGGGTGCAGGTGCAGCGTCTGGTCGATTCCGGATTCCTCGTGCAGATCGAAGTCATCGCCGAGCTGCCGTAAGCGGAATCGAGGGTTCGTTGCGCAAAATGGTGGATAAGAATTTCGAGCGCCGCATCGCGGGCCTCATCAATTCAGGGGAGCGGGCGGTCTTGCGCGGCGGCCGCAAAGGCGTCGAAAAGGAATCCTTGCGCGTGTTACCCGACGGTTACATCGCGCAGACACGTCACCCGGAAAGCCTGGGCGCGCCGCTCACCAACGAAAATATCACCACGGATTTCTCCGAGTCGCTGATCGAGCTGGTGACTCCGCCGTTTGGCGAGACCTGGGAACTGCTGCAGTATTTGTGCGACATCCATCAATTCGTATATCGCCACCTGCAAGATGAGCTGCTGTGGGCGACCAGCATGCCCTGCGCCATCAAGGGCGACGCCAGCATACCGCTTGCACAGTTCGGGGATTCCAATGTGGGGCGCATGAAGACCGTTTACCGCCATGGTCTGGGGCTGCGCTACGGGCGCATCATGCAGGCGATTTCCGGCGTGCATTTCAATTACTCCTTCAGCGCGAAGTTGTGGAGCGTGCTGCAGGAGATCCATCAGTCCAAGCAGCCGCGCCAGGATTTCGTCTCCGAACAATACTTCGGAGTGCTGCGCAATTACCGCCGCTTCGGCTGGTTGGTGCTGTACCTGTTCGGCACGTCCCCGGCCGTATCGAACAGCTTCTTTGCCGGACGGGAAAATACCCTGGCTGCGCTCGACGGCGACACCGTCTACGAGCCCTACGGCACGTCGCTGCGCATGAGCGACATCGGCTATCGCAACAAGAATCAGTCGACTTTGAGCGTATCGGTCAACAGTCTGGACGAGTACGTGCGTGATCTTTCGCGGGCGATCGGAACGCCGTATCCGCCGTATGAAAAGCTCGGCGTCAAGGTCGACGGCGTGTACCGGCAGCTCAATGCCAACATTCTGCAGATCGAGAATGAGTACTACAGTTTCATACGCCCCAAACGAATAGCGCGCTCGGGCGAACGCCCGACCAAGGCGCTGCATCGGGGCGGGGTGGAATACGTCGAAGTCCGCGCATTGGACGTCAGCGCATTCGACCCGGTCGGCGTCAACCAAAACAAGCTGCGCTTTCTCGAGGCCTTTGTCGCCCTGTGCCTGCTGCGGGAGAGCGCGCCGATAAGCCGCGGCGAACAAGAGGCGCTGGACGCCAATCATCTGCGGGTTGCGCGGCGCGGCCGGGAGCCGAATCTCATGCTGAATCGGGAAGGGCGCGACATTCCAATGACGGAATGGGCGCGCGAACTGCTCGATGCGATGCAGGGACTGTGTGAAATGCTCGATCATGGCGAAGCGGCGCGCCCCTACTCGCTGGCACTGGAGCAGCAGCGCGCCAAGATCGACGATGTGGAGCGCACTCCCTCGGCGCGGCTGCTGGCCGAGATGCGGCAGACCGGCGAATCGTTCTTTCAGCTCGCGCTGCGTATGTCGAATCTTCACAAGGACTATTTCCTCGGGCTGTATCCGCCCAACGAAAGCCGGCTCTCCGAATTCGCGGCGGCGGCCAAGGAATCGCACCAGGCGCAGCGCAATATCGAGGCCAGGGACGACACCGATTTCGACACCTATCTCAAGCGCTACTTGGCCGATTGACCACTGTATTTGACATAATGTGATCTCACCGGTCAGCGCAGCAGGTCAAACAGTGCCCCAGGTCATTGAGTACTGAACGCCATGCCGGTACGGTGATGCCAATGAGCCAACCTGCGGCAATTCCCAACGAAGATTTGCCCGACTCGCCCCACGCGCGTCAGTTGCGGGCAGGATTCCCCTGGCTGACCTTCGGTGCTGATCTCGAGGCGGACTTCCGGCGCAGAAATCTCGACGAAAACCTGCATCAAACCCGCGTGAACCTGTGCTTGGCGATCCTGTTCACCATCGTCTTTTCGGCGATGGACTCCACGGTGCTCGGCCCGGAACTCAATCGAATCCCGAGCATGATCCGCATGCTCATCATCGTTCCGGCGCTGCTCATCGGCATCGCGGCGAGCTTTTCAGCACAGCGCCAGCGCATTAGTACGCCGATCATCATCGTCGCCATGACCACCGTCGGCTTGAGCGCGGCTGCGGTCCAGATCGTCGCTTCATTGGGCGGAATTTCTATTTTGTTTCCCAGCCTGATGATCACCATCCTGTTCATCTACCTCATGGGCGGCCTGATTTTCTATCACGCCGTCGTCGCCAATGTGTTCGTGATGTTCGTGTTTCTTGCCGTGGGCACCGCGCTGACGATGCCCGGCCGCGAATTCAGCCACGATGCCCTGGCGATACTTGGCACCAACCTGTTCGGCGCGTCGGTGGCCTACATGCATGAGAAAACCAGCCGCAAGCGCTTTCTCGAGGCGTGCCTGCTGCGGGAAATGGTGGCGCGCGACGGCCTCACCGGCATACAAAATCGGCGCATGTTCGATCAGCACATTGCGCGGGTCTGGCAGCAGGCGGTGCGCGAAGAAATGCGCATCGCGGTGCTGCTCGCGGATATCGATTGCTTCAAGGACTACAACGATCATTACGGCCACCAAGCGGGCGACGAGTGTCTGCGCGCGGTCGCGGTGTCGCTCAGCCAGTGCGCGCGCCGGCCCCTCGACTTCGTCGCGCGCTACGGCGGCGAGGAGTTCGCGATCGTGTTGTACCAGGCCAGCCACGAATACGTTTCCGAGGTGCTGACGCGAATTCAGCGCTCGATCGCCGAACTGAACATTCCGCACGATGCATCGAGAGTCGCGAGTCGACTGACGGTGAGCATCGGCGCGGCGTTCGTGCTGCCGGCGGGCGATCGCACTCTCGAAGGGTTGATCCAGCTCGCCGACGAGGCCCTGTACTGCGCCAAAGAAGAAGGCAGAAATCGGGTCATTGTGATGGAGGCTGAATACCACACCATGACCACCGGCCGCTTCGAGAAGCGCCGCGGCCAGATCAGCGCCTGACGGGCGGCCGCTCAGCGGTAGATCGCGATCTGCGGTTCCTCGCCGGATTTTCTGCTGGCGCGAAACATGCCCTCGGAATTGAACTCCATGGCGATTTCGCCGCGCGGGTCGATTGCAATCACGCCCCCCTCGCCGCGCAGCGCCGGCAGTTCCCCGAGAACAACCTCGCGAACCGCTGCGCTTAAAGTGCGCCCGCCGAAGCGCACGCGCGCGCAGATGTCGTGGGCGACCGCGGCACGAATGAACACTTCGCCATGTCCGGTAGCCGACACGGCGCAGGAACGGTTGTCGGCGTAGGTCCCCGCGCCGATGATCGGCGAATCGCCGATGCGCTGATAGCGTTTGCCGGTCATGCCGCCGGTGGAAGTGGCGGCGGCAAGCCGGCCGGCGTCGTCGAGCGCGACCGCGCCGACGGTGCCCACGTGCGAAATGGTCAGCGCGGAAAGCCCGGCATCGCCGCTACGAATACGCTCGAGCTGTTTCCAGCGCTCCGGAGTATGGAAGTAGCTTTGCGGCACGAACGCAAAACCCCGGCTCGACGCGAATTCCTCCGCCCCCGGGCCCGCCAACATGACATTATCGGATTGCTCCATGACCGCGCGCGCGAGCTCTATGGGATTCTTGATTCGCGTGAGGCAGCACACCGCGCCAGCCCTGAGATCGCTGCCGTCCATGATGGCCGCATCCAATTCGTTGCGGCCGTCGAGTGTGAACACGGCTCCCCGTCCCGCGTTGAACGAGGGATTGTCCTCGAGCAGCACCACGGCCCGGGTCACCGCATCCAGGCTGGTCCCGCCCGCTTGCAGCACGGCGAAACCGGCGTCGATCGCCTCCCGCAAGCCGGCGCGATACTTCACTTCCGCCTCGCGCCCCATTTCGGCGCGCGGCAGGGTGCCCGCACCGCCGTGAATAGCCAGACCGAACATCGCCAAAATTGCTCCTTCGCCGCGAAACCGCGGTTTCGAGACCGTCAAGCATCGCTTCCGACGGTTCCCGCACATCAGATGTGCCTGATCGCGGCAATCGTAATAGTATTGCGCTGACGGCCCAACGTTGACCGGAGTCTATAATGAAATTGATCACCGCCATCATCAAACCCTTCAAGCTGGACGACGTGCGCGCCGCCCTTTCGGAAATCGGCGTCTCCGGCATGACGGTCACCGAGGTCAAGGGGTTCGGGCGACAGCGGGGACATACCGAGCTGTACCGCGGCGCGGAGTATGTGGTGGACTTCGTGCCGAAGACGCGGATCGAGGTCGCCGTCAAGAACGAGCTCGTCGATCAGGTGATGGAAGCCATTGTGGGCGCTTCGAAAACCGGCAAGGTGGGCGATGGCAAGATATTCGTCACAGATATCCTACGTGTACTGCGCATCCGCACCGGCGAGAGCGACAACGCCGCCCTGTAGACCGTTTCCCGGATGAGGCTATCCGACGGCGGACGCCTGATCGCATTCGCCCTACTCACCGCGTCGGTCGCGCAGCCGGGATTTGCTGCGAAGTTCAACGATCTGGAGCACACCCGCATCGATTACCCGCGTCCGGCGGATCTGCCGAGCGATGCCGCCCTGGAAGCGGCAGGCGCGGTGATCGGCAGGATCGACATCGACATCCGCAACATATTCGACGAAAGCGACCAGCGCGAGAGCAACAAGCTGTACCGGCTCGCGGACCGTCTGCACATCCGCACCAAGCCGGCGACCATTCGGGCGCAGCTGCAGTTCGCGAGCGGCGAGAAATACCAGGCGCGCAAGCTGGCGGAAACCGAACGGGCGCTGCGCCTGCTGACCTTCATCTACGACGCCCGGGTCGTACCTGTGCACTATGCCGACGGCAAGGTCGACATCAAGGTCATCACCAAGGATGTGTGGACCTTGAGTCCCGGCATCTCCTTCGGTCGTTCGGGCGGCAGCAACTCCACCAAGTTCAACCTCGAGGAAGAAAACTTCCTTGGCTGGGGCAAAACGGTACAGGTGTCGCGCGGCAGTACCGTCGATCGCACCAGCAATACTGTGGCATTGACCGATCCCAACGTGTTCGGATCGCACTGGACCTCTGCGGTCTCCTACGCCGATTCCAGCGACGGTTCGCAGCGCGCGGCGCTGGTCCAGCACCCTTTTTATTCACTGGATACCACCTGGAGCGCGAAGGCCCTGGGATTGAGTTTCGACCGCACCGTTTCCCGCTACAACCTCGGCAACATCGTCGATCAATTCAACGACAACCAAAGCGCCTACGAATTGAGCGGCGGGCTGTCCAACGGCTACATCAACGGTTGGACCCGGCGCTTGACCTTCGGCGTGCGCTACGACCGCAATATTTTCCTGCCGACGCCGGGTACCTCGACGCCGACGCCGCCGAGCCTCATGCCGCCCGATCGAACGTTGTCGTATCCGTTCATCGGATTCGACATGCTGCAGGACAAGTACAAAAAAGTCGGCGACGAAAATGAGATCGGCCGAACCGAGGATCTGTATTTTGGCAGCGACATCAGCGGCGAGATCGGCCTGTCGAACAGTGTATTCGGCGCCAATCACGACGCCGTCATGCTGGCCGCCAAGGCGCTGCGCGGGCTCGATCTGCCGGTGGAGCAGCAGCTGTTCCTGAGCAGCGATTTTTCCACGCGCCTCGAGCAAGGGCATGCGCGCAATCTGATCGCGGATGCCGCCGCCAAATACTATTGGCGCTGGCACGAGAACTGGCTGCTGTACGCGGGACTGTCCGGAACCACCACCTACATGCTGGATCCCGACATGCAGCTCTTGCTCGGCGGCGACAACGGACTGCGCGGTTATCCGCTGCGCTTCGAGTCGGGCACCTCGCGGGCGCTGTTTACGGTGGAGCAGAGATTCTTCACGGATTGGTATCCTTATCGCTTAGTAAGGGTCGGCGGCGCAATTTTTGCGGATGTGGGGCGCACCTGGGGCAGCGGCGTGGTGGGCAACAGTGATCCGGGGCTGCTCAAGGACGTTGGCTTCGGTTTGCGCATCGGCAATACGCGTTCCGGCCTGGGCAATGTCCTGCACGTCGATCTTGCCTTCCCGCTCAGCAATATTGCCGGGATAAAGCAGGTCCAGTTCCTGGTGCAAACCATGCAGAGCTTCTAGTCCTGAGCGCGTTTGCGCCGGCGCGAGAACAACCACAGAAAGCCGATGCACACCGCGAAGTTGAGCACCCACCACCATAGCTGCCGCGCATTGCTGCGGTCATCCGACTGACCGGCAGCGGCCGCGATCTCGAGGCTACCCTTGAGAGTCTCGCGCACCGTGCCCTGGTTCACCTGGAATTCAAGCGCCGCGGCTCCAGGCAGCGCGAGATCCCGGGTCTTAAGCGTATAGCTGCCGTCGGTTTCGGCGGTGGCGGGATGCGCCGCACCGCGCAGCACCACGGTAATCGCGGCATCGCGCACCGGCGCGTTGTCGATCAGCCGGCTGAGGTGGATGACCATCTGGTCGTCACGCACCACTCCGACCACCAATAGATCCTGCGAGCGCGCCTCCACCCGCGGGTTAGCTGCGGCGTCCGCGCCGGCGGCCGGCGCAACCGCCCAGGGTGCGAGCGCAGCCGCCGCCCCCAGAATCGCCAATGCGCGGCCTGCGCGCGGAAGCAGCCGCAATGTCACAGCAGAAAACCCGCCACGCCCATGGCAATGCCGGCGATGCTCGAGAGCACGCCGAAAATCGGGAAGAATGCCTTGCGCGCCAGAAAATACAGGGAACAGAGAACCAGGCCGAGTTCCAGCAATCCTTCGCCGATGTCGAAGCGCAGTGCGCGCCGCTCCTCGGTGTTCGTCTCCGCGTCCTTGGCGCGCGCATCATCCTGAAGCTTTTCCGCATCCGCCGCGTACTTGGCGCGTGCGGCCTCGAGCTTGCGCGCCGCCGCTTCCGTTTTCGACGGGTCGGAACCGAGGGCCTGCATCAACGTCAGCGCCACTTCGTCGGTGGTTTCGCGGATCTTCTTGGCCTGATACCAGCCCCATTGATCGTTCGATTCGGTGCGGTGAATGACCGCCTGGGTGTGCGCGCGGTGCGAGGCAATGGTCACCACCGACAACAGAATTCCGACGACCCCCACCAAAATTCCGACGCGACGGGTGTCAGGATCCGCGGCATGGTGCGTCGAGACTTCGATTTCTGGCATGACTGGTGAATATCCTCAGAATTTTAGATCCGATCATTTGACGGCATGCAGCCGCGGGTTGGCCCGCGACATGCCAAGCACCCCGCTGCGCACGACTTCGACGATCTCGCCGAAAGCGCCGATCTCGGCGATGAACTCGCCGATTTGCGTCTCGGTGCTGGTGAGCTCGACGATGTAGCTGGACGGATTGGACGACAGCACCTTGCCGCCGACCTTGCCGAGCAGCGCGGCCAGCGTTGCGACGTGCTCGGCGGCGACCCGCAGCTTGATCAGCAGCAACTCGCGCACGATGGTGTCGCCGCCCGTCATGTCTTCCACCGCGACCACATCGACCAGCTTCAGCAGTTGGGCATTGATTTGCGCGATGACATGATCCGAGCCGACGGTCACGAGCGTTACCCTTGAGACCGTCGGGTCATTGGTCGGCGCCACCGACAGCGATTCGATGTTGTATCCCCGGGCGGAAATGAGGCCGGCAACGCGAGTCAATGCGCCGGCTTCATTTTGCAGGAGTATGGCGATGAGATGGCGCATTCGAGAAGGATACGGGGGGTCACACTTGGGCGCCAGAGCGGGAACTGCTAGGCTTTCTCGGTGAAGGACCGTTACGACCTGTCGAACCAAGCCGCGCACCGACTCGCGGGCCGCATCATGACCGGCGCGGACATGCTGGTCCAGGTATTGGCCGACGAGGGCGTCGCCACGATTTTTGGCTACAGCGGCGGCGCGATATTGCCGATCTACGACGCCGTGTTCCGCTACAACCTGGAACACGATTCCGCGATGCCGCTGATCGTGCCGGCCAACGAACAAGGCGCGGGGTTCATGGCGGCGGGATACGCGCGCGCCAGCGGCCGGGTCGGCGTCGCCCTGGTCACCTCCGGTCCAGGCGCCACCAATACTGTCACTCCAGTGCGCGACAGCATGGCGGACTCGGTGCCCATCGTGGTGATTTGCGGTCAAGTGCCGACCACGGCAATCGGTACCGATGCGTTCCAGGAGGCGCCGGTGCCCAGCATCATGGGCGCGGTGGCCAAGCACATCTTTCTGATCACCGATCCGACAAAATTGGAAGCCACGGTGCGCACGGCATTCGAGATCGCGCGCACCGGCCGGCCGGGACCCGTGGTTCTCGACGTGCCGAAGGACGTGCAGAACTGGCAAGGTGTGTTTCATGGTTCGGGAAGCCTGCCGATCCCGGGCTACCGGCAGCGGATGAGCCGCCTGACGGCAGCCAAATTACCCGAGACCGCGTGCGCCGATTTCTTCGCGGCGCTGGGAGCGTCGGACCGGCCGATGATCTATGCCGGCGGCGGCGTGATCAATGGCGGCGCGGCGCAGGAGCTGCGAGAATTTTCCAGGGAGTTGCAGATTCCGGTGGTCACCACCCTGATGGGTATAGGTGCCGTCGACACCACCCATTCCCTGTCGATGCGCATGCTCGGCATGCATGGCGCCGCCTTTGCCAACTACGCGGTCGATGATTGCGATTGCTTGCTCGCACTCGGTGCGCGCTTCGATGATCGCGTCGCCGGCAACCCCGCCAAGTTTGCCGGCAAGGCCAAATTCATCGCGCATTTCGACATCGACGCCTCGGAAATCGGCAAGGTCAAGCGCGTCGATTGGAGCCACGTGGGCTTGATGTCGGAGGCGCTGCGCGCGCTGCTCGAATTCGGCAGACGCAGCGGCTTCAAGCGCGATTGGTCTCGCTGGCACCGGCATTGCGGGGCGCTGCGCGAAAAGTACGCCATGAATTACGCGCGCGACAGCGAGTTCATCCAGCCGTACTACGTCATCGAGGAGATCAATCGGCTCACCAAGGGCGAGGCCGTCATCACCACCGGCGTAGGCCAGCATCAGATGTGGGCGGCGCAGTACTTCGATTTCCGCAGCCCGCGCCTGTGGCTGACCTCGGGCAGCATGGGCACCATGGGCTTCGGGTTGCCGGCGGCCGTCGGCGCGCAATTCGCGCAGCGCGATCGATTGGTCATCGATATCGACGGCGATGCCAGCATCCGCATGAATATCGGCGAGCTGGAAACGGTCACAACTTACGACCTGCCGATCAAGGTGATCGTGCTCAACAACTTTGGCGACGGCATGGTCAAGCAATGGCAGAAGCTTTTCCACAAGGGCCGTCTGAGCGCCAGCGACAAGAGCCTGCATACCAAGGATTTCGTCAAGGCGGCGATGGCGGACGGCTTCAAATATGCCGTGCGCCTCGATCAGAAGGCGGACGTGCCACGCGTCATCGGCGAGTTCATCCGTTTCAAGGGCCCGGCATTTCTCGAGGTGATGATCGATCGGGACGCGGGCGTTTATCCCATGGTGGGGCCGGGACAGGGCTACAACGAGATGATCACGGGTGAGCATATCCCGTCGCGAACGCAGGTCGACATAAAGCCCCCGGACGCGTCGGAAATGTTCTGATTCCGGCGGCTACCACTGGCCGACATTCGGCATTGTGGTCCAGGGCGGAGCGGCTGGCAGAGCGGCTCCTTTCTGCAGCAATTCGACCGACACGCTGTCCGGCGACCGCACGAAGGCCATTCGGCCATCGCGCGGCGGCCGATTGATGGTGACGCCGTGTTCCATCAAGCGTTGGCAGGCGGCATAAATATTGTCGACCGCGTATGCCAAATGCCCGAAGTTGCGGCCGCTGGAATATTGTTCAGGGTCCCAGTTGTGGGTCAGTTCGACCTGCGCGTCTTCATCGCCCGGAGCGGCCAGAAACACCAGCGTGTAGCGGCCCTGGGGGTAATCCTTGCGCGATAATTCCCGAAGGCCGAGCGCATCGCGGTAGAAGCGCAGCGATTGCTCGATATCCGCTACACGGACCATCGTATGCAGGTATTTCATGAGATCTCCTCGTGAAGTGCGCAAATTTGGAGGAAGCAATGCATAAAAGCAAACTTGCGGGATTCATCATCGATTGCCAGACCAGCGACCTTGAGCCTGCCGCGAATTTCTGGGGCAGCGCGCTCGGCATGGCGGTGCGCGACCTGCCGCCTGGAGAGGGCGAGATCTACAAAAAACTCGAGGACACGTCGCACGGCCTGCACATCGAGGTGCAGAAGGTAAGCCACCCGAGCCGGGTGCACCTGGATATCGAAACCGACGATATCGCGGCTGAAGTACTGCGGCTGGAGAAATTGGGCGCCCGCCGAATCCAGATGGTACACACCTGGTGGGTCATGGAAGCCCCCACCGGCCAGCGATTTTGCGTGGTACGAGCAAGCTCCGAGGACTTCGCGGCCAAAGCGCATCAATGGCCCTAAGTGTGGTTTTTGTCACAAATAGACGACGGTTTTGACATAGTGCAGCAATTGATAACTAGTTCCTCTTAACTATTGGATTTGTTTGAACTATCGACTATCATGCGGACCATTAGGAGTTCGTGTTTATTTCCAGCGTTACTTAGTTGCAACACTGGACGACACAAACAAGGTTGAACGTTTTGGCACTTTTGTGCGGCGTATCTTCCAATTACGGACGTGTAGGGTTTTTACCTAAGCACCAGTTCCACTAGTTCCCCGGCTTGTCCGGGGATTCTTTTATCAACAGCAACGATTGCGATTCGCGTAAATTTTGCGCGATGAAAACCCAATCCTCCGCGCTTTAAGGTATCTCGATGGCCATCCGGGATGGATTCACCGATTCCATCGGCAACACGCCGTTGATCCGTCTGCGACGCTTGAGCGACGAGACGGGCTGCGAGATTCTGGGCAAAGCGGAATTCATGAATCCTGGCGGGTCGGTCAAGGATCGTGCGGCGAAGTGGATCGTCCTGGATGCCGAGCGCCGCGGCCTGCTGAAACCGGGCGGCACCGTGGTGGAGGGCACCGCAGGCAACACCGGCATTGGGCTTGCGCATGTCTGCAATGCGCGCGGCTACAAATGCGTGATCGTGATGCCCGACAATCAAGCTGCAGAGAAGTACCAGATCATTGAAGCGCTGGGAGCGGAATTGCGCAGGGTACCCGCCGTGCCGTACAGCAATCCGAACCAATACCAAAAGGTCGCGGGCCGCCTGGCGCAGGAATTGCCCGATGCCATCTGGGCCAACCAATTCGACAACACCGCGAACCGCGATGCGCACTTCGAATCCACGGGTCCGGAACTGTGGCGGGAAACCGGCGGAAAAATCGATGCGTTCTGCGCCGCCACCGGCACTGGAGGCACATTGGCGGGCGTCGCGCGCTATCTCAAGCAGCAGTCTGCCGCGGTGCGCATTGTTCTCGTCGATCCCCCGGGCAGCGCGCTGTATCACTACATCAAGGACGGGGAATTGAAGACCGACGGCGGCTCATCGATCACCGAGGGAATCGGCACCGGGCGGGTGACGGCCAATCTCGAGGCGGCGCCGATCGACGACGCCGTGCGGATTTCGGATGCGCAAACCATGCACTTTGTTTATCGGCTGCTGCGCGAGGAGGGATTGCTGCTCGGGAGCACCGCCGGAATCAACGTCGCCGCGGCGGTGGAGCTGGCGAAACAATTGGGTCCGGGTCACACCATCGTCACGGTGCTGTGCGACGGCGGCGCGAAGTATCAGTCGCGCCTCTTCAACAGAGCCTGGATAACCGAGCGCGGGTTTCTCGAAGCGATCAAGCGCTGATTTCTTTATGCCGTTTGCGCAGCCTCGTGCTGCGGCTCATTGTTGAACCAGGCAAGCGACGCATGCAGGGATACCACTTCACCCACGATCAGCAGCGCCGGGGATTCCACCTTTGCGCGTGTACAGGCATCGGAGATGCTGGACAGCGTCGCCGTGATGACGCGCTGATTCTGCTGCGTACCCGAAGCGATGATGCCGGCGGGAAGACTCGGCGCGGCTCCATGTTCGATCAGTTTGCCGGCGATGTGCGAAAGCCGCGCAAGTCCCATGTAGAACACCACCGTGGCACCCGGCCTCGCCAGCGCGCGCCAATCCGGTTCCCTGTCGTCGCCGGTCTGGCCGGTTACGAAGGTGACGCTGTGCGCGTGATCACGATGCGTCAAGGGAATGCCGGCGTAAGCCGCGCAGCCCGCCGCCGCGGTTACGCCGGGCACGACCGAAAAGCTGATCCTCGCGCGTGCCAGCGCTTCCAGCTCCTCGCCGCCCCGCCCGAAAATGAACGGATCGCCGCCCTTGAGGCGCACCACCCGTTTGCCGAGCAGCGCATGTTCGACGAGCAGGGAGTTGATCTCTGATTGCGAGCTGCCGACGCTGCCGGGCGCCTTTCCCACGCAAATGCGCTCGGCGTCGCGCCGCGCCAGATCCAGAATGGCCTGCGGCACCAGCCGATCGTGCAGAATGAGATCGGCGTCCTGCAGCGCACGCAGCGCCTTGAGCGTGAGCAGTTCCGGGTCGCCGGGTCCGGCGCCCACCAGCGTCACCTCGCCGGCGGCGCTTGGGCCGACTTCAGCCGCAGCCAGTAATTGATGTGCAACGCGCCGCGCACCTTGCGTGTCGCCCGCGACGAAGCGCGCGGCCGCCGGTCCGTCAACCAGCTGCTCGAAGAATTTTCGCCGCGCGTCGGTGCTGCGCAATCGCCGCCGCGCGGGCCTGCGCAGCGCCTGCAGCCAGCCGGCGAATTCGCCGATTTTTGCCGGCACCAGCGCTTCGAGGCGTTCGCGCAGGCGGCGCGCCAAAACCGGCGAGGTGCCGCCCGTGGACACCGCCACCAGCACCGGGTCGCGATCGACGATGGCCGGAACGATGAAGCGCGATGCCTCGCGATCGTCGACCACATTCACAGGGATGTCGCGGGAGTCGCTCAGTTTGGCGATCCAGCGGTTGATTGCGCGCCGCGCGGTCGCGACGATCACCAGGCGCGCACCGTCAAGATCAGAAGGCAGGAATTCCCGGGGAAATAGTTCTATCTTGCCGGCGGCGGCCCGTTGTTCAATATCGGGGTGCACATGCGGCGCCACCACCGTAATCGAGGCCCCGCAGCGCTCGAGCAGCGCCACCTTTCGCAGCGCCACCGCGCCTGCCCCGACGACCAGGACTTTTTGCCCCGCAAGATCGAAGAACACCGGGAAATAATTCACGGCCGGCACTCGCGTAATGTTTCCGGATATTCGATCATTGGATGACTATAGGACGAACAATCCGCGCGCTGAACGACTTAAGCGGCATGAGGACATGCCTGTTTGTGATCGGCCCAGTGGGCCTCGTTTCGCATGGTCCGCGTTATCCTTATAGACTGATTGCGGCAACTCTTTGACACTCAGGGCACCGTAAGTAGATGAAATTCCAGCAATTGCGCTATCTGGTTGCAGTACACGAGAGCGGCCTGAACATCACCGCGGCCGCACGGCAACTGCATACCAGCCAGCCCGGCGTCAGCCGCCAGCTCAAATTGCTTGAGGAAGAGCTGGGTTTTCAGCTGTTCGAGCGCGAGGGCCGGGCGCTGACGCGCACCACCGCCGCGGGCGAGGAGATCATTTCGCGCGCCAGCAGCATCCTGCGCGAAATGCAGAACATTCGCCGTACTTCGGCGGAGCTGCGCAAGGCCGACGGCGGCACATTGTCGATCGCCACGACCCATACGCAGGCGCGCTATGTCTTGCCGCAAGTGATCCGGGAATTTCGCACCAAGTATCCGAAGGTGCGCCTGCATCTGCATCAGGGAACCTCGGAGCAGATTGCGGAAATGGTTGCGCGCGATCGAGTCGATTTCGCGATTGCCACCGGATCGGACGAGCTATTCCCGCACCTGGTACGCCTGCCGGTGTATCGCTGGCACCGGGCCGTGGTCGTGCCCATGGGACACCCGCTGGCATCCGCCGGCAAGCTCACGCTCAAGAAGCTGGCCGAATATCCGATCGTCACCTACGTGTTCAGTTTCTCCGGCCGGTCCTCGCTGCCCGCACTATTCGAGACCGCCGGACTGTCGCTGGATGTCGCGCTGACGGCGCGGGATTCGGACGTGATCAAGACCTATGTACGCATTGGCTTGGGTGTGGGGATACTGGCCCGGCTGGCCATCGACCCTGCTACCGACGGCGATTTGGTGGTGCTCGATGCGGCACACTTGTTCGAGGGGCACACGACATGGATTGGCTTTCGCCGCAGCGCGCTGCTGCGAGCCTACATGTATGAATTCATCGAACTGCTGGCGCCGCACCTGCCCCGCAAGCTGGTACGCGAAACCGAAAAACTGGAAACCCAGGACGAGGTCAATCGTACTTTGGAGCACTTGCAGATCCCGCTGCGCGACATTCCTTGACAGCTTCAGGCGCTGGCAGGCATCTCCCGGCGCAGTTTGAAACTCAGGCCCATATCATTCGACGGCTGATAGGCGGCGGAGAAGGTTAGCAGCGCCGCGTGTGCGTCCTCGATGTCCGCGTCGGACAATTCAAAGCTGTTGAAGCCGCATCGCGCCAAAAAGAACAGCTGATCGCGGTGCACGTAGCCCGTGGCACGCAGCTCGCCTTTGTAGTCAAAGCGTTCCCGCAGCAACCGTCCCTGGGTATAGCCGCGCCCGTCGGCGGGCCCCGGGAACTCCGCGGCGACAAGTTCGAAGAATTGCAGATCCTGCGCGATGCTTTCAACCTTGTGAGCCGGCGCGATCGCTAACCCCAAGCGGCTGCCGCGCGCAATCCACCGGTCGCGCTCGGCCCGCCATGCATCGACCGTCACGATCAGCGGCGCGAGCGCATCGCCCGCCGCTTCTGACGCATAACGCCATTCATCCGCGACTATCTGACGATCACGCAGCAACCGGCGCGGCATACACTCTCTCCTTGAAGGGTTTCACGCCGAGGCGGCGCACCGTATCGAGAAAGCGTTCCTCGGGCTGCCGCTGTTCAACATACACCTCCAGTAGTCGCGCGATGGTTTCGGGCACCTCGGACTTGGGTACAGACGGACCGATGACCATCCCCAGGGAGGCGTCGGCGCCCGCCGCGCCGCCAATGGTGATCTGATACCACTCCTCGCCGCTCTTATCCACGCCGAGTATGCCGATGTGCCCGACATGGTGATGCCCGCAGGCATTCATGCAGCCGGACATCTTTACCTCGAGCTCACCCAGATCATAAAGATAATCGTAGTCATCGAAACGCTCGTTGATGAGCCTGGCGACATCGATGGAGCCGGCGTTGGCGAGACTGCAGAAATCAAGACCGGGGCAGCAGATGATGTCGGTCAAGGTACCGATGTTGGGAGTCGCGAGGCCGGCCTTCTCGAGAATCTGCCACAGTTCATGGGTGCTCTCCTGCTCGACGTCGGCGAGCAGCAGGTTCTGCGTATGGGTCACGCGGATTTCGCCGAAGCTGTATCGATCGGCGAGATCTGCGAGCAACTCCATCTGGGTGTCGGTGGCATCGCCCGGCGCCACGCCGGGCTTTTTCAATGACACATACACCGCACGATATCCCGCCACCTTGTGCGGCGCGGTGTTATAGCGGTACCAGGCGCGAAACGCGGTGCTCTTCCCCGCATCGGGTTTGCTGTCCGCCAGCGTTCGATACGCAGGCGGATTGAAGCTGCCGAGCATGCGCGCAACCTGTGCGTCATCGATGCTTGGGCCCCCATCGCGCAACAATTCCCATTCCGCCTCGACGCGCCTCTTGAATTCCTCCAGCCCCAGACTCCGCACCAGAATCTTGATGCGCGCCTTGGTCAGGTTGTCGCGGCGGCCTTCCGTGTTGTAGACACGCAGTACGGCCTCGAGATACGACAACAGGTGCTGGCGCGGCAGGAATTCGCGCACCACCTGACCGATGATGGGCGTGCGCCCCAGGCCGCCGCCGGCCAGGATTTCAAAGCCCAGATCCCCCTCGGGCCCGCGCACGATGTGTACGCCCACGTCATGCACCAGCGAGGCGGCCCGGTCTTGCGGGGCGCCGGTGACGGCAATCTTGAATTTCCGCGGCAGATAGCTGAACTCGGGGTGGAAGGTCGCCCACTGGCGGATGATTTCGCACCATGGCCGCGGATCCGCGAGTTCGTTGGGCGTTATGCCGGCGAGGTGATCCGAGGTGATGTTGCGTATGCAATTGCCGCTGGTCTGAATGGCATGCATTTCAACCTCGGCGAGCTCGGCCAGAATGTCCGGAACGGCTTCGAGCTTGGGCCAGTTGTACTGAATATTTTGACGGGTTGTGAAATGTCCATAACCGCGATCGTAGCGCCGCGCGATTTGCGCCAACGCGCGCAGTTGCGTGGATGACAGCAAGCCGTAGGGAATCGAGACCCGCAGCATCGGTGCATGACGCTGTATGTACAAACCATTGCGCAACCGCAAATGTCGAAATTCGTCCTCGCTCAAGTCACCGGCCAGGAAGCGCCGCGTTTGATCGCGGAATTGCGCCACGCGCTCGTTGACCAGAGTTTTATCCGTAAGGTCGTACCGATACATCGTGCAACCATACTGCGCACGGGCTCGGAAACGCCAATTACCTCACGGCATGAGCTTATGACTGCCGATCCTTGTCAGTGATTGCCGATCCTTGTCAATCCGCAGAATGGTTCCTCTAGGAACGCCAAACAGTTCTGTAGGACGAGCTAAAAACCGTGATTTGCTTGGCAGAGGGATTCTTAGGTTCAGTGCAGCATCACGGTGGTAATCAAAGGGTCCCCCATTTGGCCAAAGAACTCCCGGAAGTATCGGTCGCACCTGACACTTATCACGTCTCGCCCGAACCCATGCTTTTGACCGCCGATTTGCACGGGGCGCTGGCGCTTTGCCTGCATGACGAAGGCCGGGGCGTGGGCGGTTTGCTGCACTTGAGATTCATGGGCGGCACCGGCAGGCCCAGCGATGTGACGGACAACACATTGAGCTCGGTGCTGGTGGTGCTAGACCGCTTCAAGCGCGCCGTGCTCGGCAACGCATTGCCGCGCGACGAGGTTCAAGCGCGGATTCTCGCGCATGCCCTGCCGCCCACGGATGCGGGCGAGCCCAGCGCTTCACTGGTCGATTTGATTCAAGCGGATCTGGCCGACGGCAAAATCGCCTGCGGCACGCAAACCATGCGCCGCACCGAAGGCGTGCGCGTGTGTTTCCAGCCCTTTGAAGGCCGCGTTTGGATATGCGGTCCGAATGATCTGCGCGCCTCCGGACGCGCGCATCCCTCCACCGGCTGATTTCATTATAAGATTCCCCTAAATTCCAGGGGTTCATCATGCGGTTCGCCGTGTTTGCGGCAGTCATTGTCCTAAGCGCCTGCGCCGCCGACCGGCAGAGTTCGGCGCCGCCGCCCGGCGTGGATTTCGGCGGCCAATGGAAGCTCAACGCCGCAGATAGCGACGATCCAACGCACATCATGCAAGCCGCCAGCGGAGCGCGTGGCGGAGCCTCGGGCGGTCAGGGAGGCCGCGGCGGCGGGCGCGGCGGAAACGCCCCAGGGCCCGGCAACCTAGGCGCTATTGGCCCCGCAACGCCACCCATGAGCGCATTGGGCGAAGCCCTGCGCTGGCCCGGCAGGGGGCTGAAAATCGAGCAGGCCGGCGGCGTCCTGACATTTACTTCGGATGGCAAGACCCGCGTCTGCCAGCCCGGCAGCCGCGACAAAAAATCACGCCATCATGGCGATGCATCGGACCGTGACACCCTGCCTGCCGAGCGCGACGCGCCGCCGCCGCGCTGCAGCTGGTCGGAGAAAACATTGATCGTTGAAAGCCGCGACTCCGACGAGGAACGCCCCTCGTTCGAAGAGCACTACAGCATCACACCGGACGGGCAACGTCTCGTCGAGATGGTGAGCTTCAAGGGCGCGCGTTACACCGGATTTACGGCGTCCCGGGTTTGGGATCGGGTGGCCTTGAGCATCAATTGAATTTGATCCCCGAGAGGCCGATCAGTCCCGCAGGTCCCACGTACCTACCGTTTAGAATCGCGAAATCCAGTTCCTCGGGGGTGTTACACACAGTCCGTTCGAGACGGCTGCCGATCTGCTGCTCGTTGTGGCAATACAGCCTTAATCCCTGGCGGGTTATCGGCTTGTAACCCAGCGCGCGAAATCTTGCGTCCAATGCCTCGGCCTTGGCCTTGGCATCCGCTTCGGATTGCGCATCCGGCTTGGTGGGCTGCTTGGCCGGTGGCGCTGCCGCCGGCTGCGGTTCGTCGGCGCGGACCGGGGACACTGCGAGGACACAGAGGCACGCGATCAAACAGCATAGATTCCGCATGGCCGGCCTCAGCAGGTACCCGTAGGGCAGGTTCGCTGGGAGCCGTTCACTCTCTGCATCGTTTCCGTCGCCTCCTTGCCGATCTGAGCAGCGATGCCGAGTTCCTCAGGCGTCCCGCATACCGGGCGTTGGAAGCGGCTGCCCAGCTGCTGCTCGTTGCGGCAATAGCGCACCGTACCGTTGTCATTTATCGGCTTATAACCCTGCGCCCGTAGATTCTTGTCAATCGTCTTGGCTTTGGCATCGGCTTTGGCTTGGTCAATCGTCTTGGCTTTGGCATCGGCTTTGGCTTGCGCGGTCGCGGCCGGGTCTTCGGCCGCCGACGTGGTTGGCGACCATGCCGGCGTTGGCGGGTCGGCGGCGAGCGCCTGAGAAAACGCCACGATGCTCAGGGAGACTGCTAAACATAGCGAGTGGCGCATGGGGTTTAAGGACGAGACGCGGGCTACTTGCCGCCGGGCAGCGACGCGCTGTTCTGCTGTATCTGTCGCACAGTCTCCTTGCCCTGCTGTTCGGCAAAGGCCAGCTCCTCGGGAGTCCCGCACACCTGACGCTCGAAGCGGCTGCCGAGAGCTTGTTCGCCGCGGCAATAACGCAGAGTGCCGTTGACATCCCTCGGCTTATACCCCATCGCGCGCAGCCTTTTATCGAGCGCCTTGGCTTTGGCATCGGCATCGGCATCGGCCTTGGCTTGCGCGTCGGCCTTCGCCTTCGCCTCTGCCTTGGCTTGCTCTGCCCCTGCTGCCGGGTCTTCGGGAGGCGTTGTGGCGGTCGACGATGCCGGCACCGCGGCGGCGGACTGCGCTGCAGCAGGCGGCGGAGGATCTACCGCAAGAGCTTGCGAGGAGACGGCGATGCAGAGAGAAGCGATCAAGAATTGTGTGTAGTGCATGTAATGGATATGCCATGGTGGTTAAGGTCCGTCAACTTGAGATAGGCAATAAAAAAGCCGGGCCAAAGCCCGGCTTTTAATTCCCCATGCCTTTCGCGGCGCTTTTTGCTGCGCTCGGCGATGTCGGTCTTTTTGTTTCCCTAGAGTCCAATTGCGTCGGAGCAACACTCTAGCCTCGCGGCGGCGTTGACGCTAGCTCTATTGCGAAGAAGTGTGAAAATTAATGTGGCATAGAAGCAACACATGGGCTGGCGCCCATCATCTGGGAGGCCCATGAAGTTCTAGTATCCTAAAGCAGAGAGGAACCGCCTTAAGGAGATCTTAAGCCTTGGTCAAACCCCCAAAATTGGCGCCTTCGCCCCAAAAGTCGGTGCGTACGCGACGCGCTTATTTCGACTTCAAATTTGGGCAACTGCATGTCCGCACCGCCTTTCCGGCCACCGGCGGCTTCGACGAGCAGGTGACCCTGTTCTGTTTGCACAGAGAGCTGGGTTCGAGCCGCGACTTTGCGCGATTCCTTCCGGAAATCGCCGACGTGCGCTCGGTATATGCGCCTGATTTGCCCGGCTACGGCGAAACGGATCCATCGCAGACGTCAAGCGTGACCGATGCGGCGGATGCAATTTCCGATCTTGCCAATGATTTGCGCCTGCGCCAGATCGACCTGTTGGGTGTTCGAGCCGGGGCGGAGATTGCCTTGAGCCTCGCGGCGGCGAGACCGGAACTTGTGCGGCGTCTGGTGTTGATCGGCATCCCGAGCGCCGATCGGCTGCCGCGGGTCGGCTCGTCGGTGCTCATCATGCGCACGCGGCCCGAATCCCCTGAGGTGCTCGCCAAACTCAAGGCGGTTCTGCCCAACGCGAAGTTCGAAGACATCGCTGACTACGCAGACGATGTTTTCGACGCGCAACCCAAGACCTTGGCCCAACAAATCGGCGCATTCTTGAGCGGCCGCCCTTGAGAGGAAGTGTTGCGGCTCAATAAGTACATAAGCGAAACCGGCGTGTGCTCGCGGCGCGAGGCAGACAAGTGGATCGAGGCAGGCCGCGTGACATGCAATGGCCAGCAGGCCGCCTTGGGCACACAGGTGGCCGATGGGGATGATGTGCGAATCGACGGCTTGGCCGTAGGCTTCAAAAAAAAGCAGATTTACATCGCCCTGAACAAGCCGGTCGGCATCATATGCACCACCGAAGCGCACATCAAAGACAACATCATCGCGCACGTGGGATTCCCGGAGCGCATTTTTCCGGTAGGCCGGTTGGACCGGGATTCGGAGGGGCTGATTCTGCTGACCAACAACGGCGACATCGTCAACGAAATTCTGCGCTCGGAAAACAATCACGAAAAGGAATACGTCGTCTGGGTCGATCGTCCCATCACGGATCTGGCGCTTAGCATGATGGCTGGCGGGATAAAAATCATGGGGGAAAAAACCAAGCCGGCCAGGGTCACCCGCATCAACCCCTGCGCGTTTCGCATCATTCTCACACAGGGCCTGAATCGACAGATCCGCCGCATGTGTTCGGCGCTGGGTTACAAGGCGCAGCGGCTGCAGCGCGTGCGCATCATGAATATTCACGTGGGTGATTTGAAATCCGGTCAGTGGCGCCATCTGACCGCGCCTGAACTCAAGGGTATTCTGCCGCGGGGAATCTCGGGCGCTACGCCGGCCGCAGGGCCGCCGAAGTGACGCCTTCCGACCATTGACGGCCGCTGCTGATGCGCCAGTCAGGATCCTGGGCCTTGTCGGCCAGCCAGCGATAGAAATCCCGCCCTTGATTGGTCCAATAGGAATAGTTGAACAGCACGCCGCCGCTGCTCGATCGAACCGTAAAGCGCCTGCGGAAACCAAAGCTCGCCAGTCCGCGGGTACAGGTTATCCGCGGCGAATTCTCCGACAACGCGTATTGGTTCGGGCCGACCTGCAGGCGCAGGTGTCCGCCGTGACCGTAGATGCAAATATTGGGTCCGGTCGCCCGGATTAAGGCTATGCCATGCACCAGCGGCGGGGGCGAGTCGCAGGCCGTCCATGTACCGCCGAGCGCATGCCATTGCAACACCATGCTGTGGCGGCGGAAATCGATGACGGAAATGGTCGTTAGGCTATCCACAGCGAACGTTCAAGGACGCCGCGTCATGGACCGGGCGCGTCCGCGAACGCACTTTGCACGACGCCGGCGGTGAGAATCTGCGGCAACACTTGCGGCTCCGAGGACCCGCGTTTTCCGTTGTACACCACGTACAGCGGTACCCCGGCGCGTCCAAACGCGGCCAGGGCTTGAGTGATGGCGGGGTCCCGGTTGGTCCAGTCGCCCTTCATCAACGTCACTTTCTTGTCGCGAAAAATTTCCTGCACGGCGGAATCCGAAAATGCGTTGCGTTCGTTGACTAGACAGGTGAGACACCAACTCGCGGTGAAGTTGACCAACAGCGGCCGGCCGGCGGCGTTCAATTCCGCAACTCGCGCGGCGCTGTAGGGTTGCCACTGTTCACCGCCTTCGGTATTTGCCGCCACGCTGGCCGACGCCGCGGCAACGTCGGCAAAGCGCACCGGCAGGATGACCGCGACGGCGAGCGCCAGACCCGCGGTCACGAGTACTGCAGTGCGGCCGCCGCCGGAACTGGAATTGGACTTCTGATAGGCCCAAGCGGCCAAGGCAATGAGAATGATCCCGGCCAATGCAGCGCCCAAACCGAAAGAAGATGTTTGCTGCGACAACACCCACAGCAGCCATGCCGCGGACGCATAGATCGGAAAGGCAAAAATCTGCTTCAAGGTATCCATCCATGCGCCGGGCTTGGGCAGCGCGCGGCGCAGCCACGGGGCGAAGGACAACAGCAGGTACGGCAGGGACAGCCCAAATCCCAGCGCTACAAAAATGCACAGCGCGACCCAAGCCGACTGCGTGAGTGCGGCGCCGACCGCGAGGCCCATGAACGGCGCGGTGCAGGGTGTCGCCACCAAGGTGGTCAGCACTCCGGTGAAAAACGAGGCGCGGTAACCGTCGCCCTGAGTAAGGCCATCGCCCATGCCCGCGAGTCCGCCGCCGACTTCGAAGACGCCGGAGAGATTCAGGCCCACAGCGAACAAGAGGTAGATCATCAGAGTCACAAACAGCGGCGACTGCAACTGAAAGCCCCAGCCGACTTCTTCGCCGCCGGCGCGCAGGATCAGCAGCGCGGCCGCGAGACACAGCATGGAGCTGATCACTCCCGCAGCAAAAACCAGGCCCTTGGCGCGCACCGCCGCGGGCTGCTTCTTCGCCTGTTCCACGAGACCAATGGCCTTGATCGACAGTACCGGAAACACACAGGGCATCAGGTTCAAGAACATACCGCCCATGATGGCCAGCAGGACGAGAACGGGCAGGGAGGTTGCCGGCTCATCCTTGGGGTGGGGCATAGGTGTGTAGCGCGGGCCGGCCTTGAGTTGCGCGGCGCCGGCGCCGGAAAAGTCCGCCGCGATTTCGATGGGTACCGCTTGCGGCTGCGCGCCACTCTGCTCGGTGGCCACCAGCACGCCGCGTATGGCGCCGGCTTTGGGGGGCTCAAAGCCGATTTTCATCGATAGCTCAAGCGCATCCTTGCCCCGCGTCAGCGTCTGGGGCGCGGCGTACTCGATGCCGCCCTCAGCGTAGGGAAAGAACTGCAGCGACTTGATCGCAGACAGGGTGGCGCCCCACGCCGGCCCCAGCGTGATGACCAGCCGATCGCCGGAAATCCGGGCCGTGGTCGGCGCAGGCTGGGCACTGGGCAATTCGCTGCGTGCTGCCGCGAACAGCGAAGCCGCCGCCGGGTCGACGCCGCCGGCCGCCGCGCTGGCCGGCATGGTCAGCTGCAAATCCGCGCCTTCGGGAATACACACGTCCGAACAGACCAGCCAGCTGGCTTTGGCGGAAAGCGGGACCGGTGTGCCGGCTTTCAAATCCTTGGCAGCGCTGATCTGCACCAGATGCACGGCATGCTTGGCGTAGCCATAGTTTACGAGCGGCGCAATCTCAAAGAGATGCGGCGTGGTCCAGACGATGTCTCCCGCCGCGAATCCCGGCGGCAGCTGCCATTTCAGTTTGGTCGCCTCGCCGGAGTCGCCGGGATTGCGCCAATAGGTATGCCAGCCGTCGCGGATATCCAGTTCCAAGGCGACCCAGAATATCTGGCCCGGGCCGATCGAATTGACCTCGCTCACCAAGCGCGCCTTCACGTTGTCAGTGGCCACCGCGCTTCCCGACAGCGCAAACGCTGTCGGCGAGGCCAACAACATGCCAAACAGCAGAATCTTAAGTGCGCGCATAGCCCTATGTTACCGAATAAACCCAGCCCCAGAACCTAAGCCTTGGGCAGGCTGTGGATCGCCTCACAATATGGGTCGACGTACCGCTTAACTGTCGCTTCGGCTAATGTAGACCTCCCGCATGTCGCCAATACCCGAAAATTACGTCGACCGCATCCTCAAGGCAAAAGTCTACGATGTTGCCGTCGAGACGGCCCTGGAGGCCGCACCGCGGTTGTCCCGCCGTTTGAACAATCGCATCCTGTTCAAACGTGAAGACCTGCAGCCGGTGTTTTCGTTCAAAATTCGCGGCGCCTACAACAAGATCGCGCAGTTGTCGCCGATCAGCGCGCAGCGCGGCGTCATCTGCGCATCGGCCGGCAATCATGCACAGGGAGTTGCACTCGCGGCGCGCACGCGGGGAATTCCGGCGGTGGTGGTCATGCCGCTGACAACGCCGGAGATCAAATTGCAGGCGGTCGCGGATCTCGGTGCCGAGATCATTCTGCACGGCGATGACTACGACCAGGCCTACGAACATGCAACGGAACTTGCCCGCCAGCGCAGCCTGGTATTCGTGCATCCCTTCGACGATCCGGACGTGATCGCCGGACAGGGCACGATCGCGATGGAGATCCTGCGTCAGCATCATGGCGACGAGATCGATGCCATCTTCGTGCCGATCGGCGGCGGCGGCCTGATCTCCGGCATCGGCGCCTACGTCAAGTCCTTGTATCCGAGAATCAAGATCATCGGCGTGGAGCCGGAAGATGCGGCCGGCATGTTCGAATCGCTGCGCGCCGGCAAACGCGTCACCTTGGAGCGCGTCGGCATGTTTGCCGACGGCGTCGCCGTGCGCCGCGTCGGCGAGGAGACCTTTCGGCTGACGCGCCAGTATGTCGATGAAATCATCCTGGTGACCACGGATCAGATCTGCGCCGCCATCCAGGACATCTTTCAAGACACCCGATCGATTGCCGAACCGGCTGGCGCCCTGGCGGTGGCCGGCATCAAGAAATACGTGACGCGCGAGAATTGCAGTGCACGCACGCTGATCAGTATCAATGGCGGCGCCAACATGAATTTCGACCGCCTGCGCTACGTCGCGGAGCGCGCCGATATCGGTGCGCAGCGCGAGGCGCTGTTCGCGGTGGTCCTGCCGGAGGTGCCGGGATCATTCCTGCGATTCTGCGAAGTCTTGGGACAACGCAGCGTCACCGAATTCAATTATCGCTATGCCGATCAGAAAGCCGCTCAGGTGTTCGTGAGCCTGGCGCTCAACAACGGCAGATCCGAACGAGATGAACTGCTCGGCATGCTCGCGGCCGCGGGCTTCAGCGTGCGCGACATGACGGACAACGAGATGGCCAAGCTGCACGTGCGCTACATGGTGGGCGGACATGCGCGCGGACTTGCCGACGAACGCCTGTACCGGTTCGAATTCCCGGAACGTCCCGGGGCCCTGCTCAAGTTTCTGCAGGCGATCGGCACCAATTGGAACGTGAGCCTGTTCCACTACCGCAATCACGGCTCGGACTACGGCCGCGTGCTCGCCGGGATTCAGGTGCCCACCGAAACCCGCACGGATTTTCTATTGCACCTCAATGTGCTGCAGTACGCCTATACGGAAGAAACGGACAACCCGGCGTATAAAATTTTCCTGGGCAGTTGATTCGGCGCCGGGCACCCCCCGTGGTTCAGTGCACGGTCGCGGCGGTAGTGGCGGTTTTTACCGGGTCGGTGTGCGCTACGTTCAGCCAATTTTGCGCGCGGCGCACGGCGACATCGTCGGGGCCACGTGCCTTCAGCAAAATAGGGACTGCGGCTTCGAGTTCTACGACGGCTTCCGGCGATTTACCAGCGTGCTCCAGCGCGTAGGCGTGAATGGCGTGCGCTTGCGCCAACGGCGGGCTGGTTTCAGGAAGGGTCGCGGCCCAGATCTTTATTGCCTCGTCGCTCTTGGCAAGTGCTTCGGCGAATTTCCCACGATCCACGAGTAGCCGTGCAAAATGCATGAGCAACGACGCGCGATATTGATGATCGGCCGGCAGTGATTTGTCATAGACGGCAAGAGCTTGGTGAAATTGGTTTTCCGCTCCCGCCAAATCGCCTTTGTCGTGCAGCAACATCGCCAGGCTCACGCGAGAATAACCGACCATGTAGTGGTCCGCTCCGAGCAGCTTAAGCCTCACATCCAAGACGTTTCGCAACAAGGGCTCGGCCTCCGCGAGTCGTGCTTCTCGTTGCAGGAGCAACCCGTAGTTGCTTTTGGTTACCGTGGTCTCAAAGTGCTGGTCGCCGTATGCTCGTTCCTCACGGCGCAGCGCATCGAGATAGAGCGCTTCCGCTTGCTTCAGTTCTCCCATGTTTTGCGCCACGATCGCCAAGTTCTCGAGAAGGTAGGCTACTCGGGGATGATCATCGCCAAGCACGCGCCGATCGATGTCCAGTGCTCGTTCCCAGGTTTGCTTCGCCAGCACCCATTGCTGCTCGCGTGTGTAGACCTTCGACAGATCGTCAAGCCCGACGGCAATGTCGGTAGGTGGTGCAGATTTTTGCTCCAAAATGCCGAGGCTTCGAATATATAAGTCCTTGGCTTGGGATGTTTGACCTTGTTGGTAGCGGAGCAGGCCAAGCGACCATAGTGCATGGCCCGATTCCACGCTTCTCGCGCCAAAGTCGGTCTGGGCAAGGTGCAACGCTTCCTGCAGTGGTTGTTCCGCGCCGTGCAGATCCCCGGTCCCAATGCGTGCGCGACCGAGTTCCAACAAAGTGTCAATGTGCGATGCATCGTGCGACTGCGATTGCAGCCGCAGCGACTCGTCCAATATGGGCAGGGCGTCCTGGTATTGTCCGAGGCTGTCATAAACTGCCCCGACGGTCGACAGTAGCGCGGCCTTTGTTTCCGGCTGGTCCTGTAAACCCGCCTGCAGGCGCTTGGCGCCGGAATCCAGCAATTCGCGCGCCGTGACCTGGTTGCCGCGGTTTTCCTCTGGATCTGAGAGCTTGAAGAGGTTGACGAGAAAGCTCGATACTTCCTCGGCTCTCGCTCGTTCATGCTCGGCCCGTTCGCGTTGCTGCGAGACGCGGTCGCGCTCCGCGGCGATGCGCAAGGATTGTCTATACGTGGTTGCTGCAAACGCCAGCACCAGAGCGGCGGCGCCTACCCCGGCAGTTACCGGCAGCCAATGGCGTCTGACGAACTTGGAGCTGCGATACGACCAGGTGTCGCGCCGCGCAATGACCGGCCTCCCTTCGAGATAGCGCTGAATGTCGCTTGCCATCTGCTGCGCAGATGCATAGCGGCGCTCGGGCTCCTTGCGCATGGCCATCAGCACGATGTTGTCGAGATCACCGGTCAGAGTTCGGGCCAAACGTTTAGGAATGCTGCCCCGGGCACCCGCAATGCTGCGCGACTGCTCGGAGTCATCCGTGTGCACCGTCTGACTGGGCGGTCGCGGATCTTTTTCGCAAATGGCGCGCTCAATCTCGCTAAGCCGCACCGACGAGATGACGAAGGGGCCGGTACCCGCCAGTAATTTGTAGAGCAGCACGCCCAAAACGTATACATCGCTCGAGGTGGTGATCGGCTGTCCCTGAACCTGCTCCGGGCTGGCATGATCCGGGGTCATGATGCGAATGTCCGCCTGGGTCACCGCCAGGGTGTGCTGCCGTGCCTGGCGCTCGTCCAAAAGCTTGGCAATCCCGAAGTCCAGGAGCTTTGGAACACCGGCTTCAGTTACCAGGATGTTTGAGGGCTTTAGATCGCGATGCACGATGAGGTTCTGATGAGCGTAATGCACTGCAGCGCAAACCGTTTGAAATAGCTTCAAGCGCGCCGCAACATCGAGCCGGTTCGAGTCGCAGTACACGTCGATGGCGACGCCGTCGACGTACTCCATGACGATGTACGCCCGGCCATCGGGCAAGGAGCCCCCATCCGTGAGATGCGCGATATTCGGATGTTCGAGCTGGGCCAGTATCTGGCGCTCCAGCTTTAGGCGCGAATGCATTGAGCCGCCTAAGTCTCCGCCGTGCACGACCTTGATAGCCACCTGCTGTTCAAACTGGGCGTCGGCACGTTCGGCGAGATACACCTCTCCCATACCGCCTGTCCCTAAGGTGCGCAGTACCCGGTAGGGTCCTATGCGATCTCCCATCATTTTCAAAGCATGCGCTTCGCCGCGGGCTTCCTGCAAACCGCCAGCCCTTGCGGGGGGGTAGTTCTTGCGTGTATGAAAGCGGGACCGCCAACGGTAAAACCCAGGAGCTGGACGCACATGTCAAATGGAAATCCCAAACAGCCGCCACCACCACCTCCTCCTCCTCCGCCTGGGGACACCCCTGCTGGCGGCGGTGAATCGCCCCCCCAGGTTGCTGTCGCCGCCGGCGTGGGCGGCGTCGTCGGCGGCATCATCGGCGCAGTGATCGGCAGCTTCTTGCACTGATTGGATAGCGTGACTGCGTACCAGCCGCTGCGGCAGCCGCGGCACGAGATTCTGCGGGTCCGTGGACTCGACATGCACC
>Ga0210399_10000413_pt1 | contig 34303 bp, 27 predicted proteins | sample IncBWC14MmetaG_FD_150865 | JGI IMG/M metagenome (GOLD analysis project Ga0210399, IMG submission 150865) | Forest soil microbial communities from Barre Woods Harvard Forest LTER site, Petersham, Massachusetts, United States - Inc-BW-C-14-M | ecosystem: Environmental > Terrestrial > Soil >... | reverse complement strand
CTACTACAATCAGCTGGCCGCTGCGGGAGCAGTGGCTCGCAATCCGAAAGGACCCCAAACTTCTTTCGACCCGGCGGAACCATCCGAGAAGAAGAAAGTGCATCGCGGAGGATCTTTCCTTTGCACGGACCAATATTGTTCCCGTTACATGGTGGGAACACGCGGTATGGGTGAAGTTAGCACGGGGACAAATCACCTGGGTTTTCGTTGTGTTGCGAACGCGCGGAACTAGGACGATGGGGCATAAGATCCACAAAAATTGAGTTAAAGGAGATACGCCATGCGGCAAAAAGTAGGGAACAAAGTAACAAAACTCGGGATCGCGCTCGTTTTGGCTCTTGTAGCGTGCACGCTGACGCGCGCTCAGGACGTAACCACCAATTCGATGCCCGGCACCGACTTCTCCAAGTTTCACACCTATAAGTGGGTCGCCATTGAAGGCGCAACCCAGCCGAACCAGATTCTCGACGCGCAGATCAAGGCTTCCATTGATTCACAGTTGGCCGCCAAAGGCCTCACCAAAACCGACGGGGACAAGGCCGACCTCCTTGTCGGCTATCAGACCTCCCTCGACCAGGAAAAACAGTGGAACGCCTACGGCATGGGCGGCGGGCCCCGCTGGGGCGGCGGGATGGGAACGGCCACAAGTTCCACAATCAGTGTCGGCACTCTCGTCCTGGATATGTACGACCCCTCTATCAAGAAACTCGTCTGGACGGGGCGTGTCACCAAGACCCTCGATCCCGGCAACAACCAGGAGAAGAAGCAGAAGAATCTCGACAAGGCCATGCAGAAATTGCTGAAGAATTATCCGCCCAAATAAAAATAGAAAGTAAAGGCTTGAAGATGGTTGAGAGAGGACTCTTATGAGAAATAATGTGCAACGGATCGCGAAGGTCGCGCTTCTTACTCCATTCGTTTTTCTGGGCGGCTTTGGTTTCAGCCGCCCGGCTAACGCACAGAACCAGGAGCTGCAGGAGCGAGTCGCGGAGATGAAGGAAGCGGCTGCGAAGAACAAGCAGGCAATGGCACAGTACACGTGGGTTGAGCAGATCAACATCAGCCTCAAAGGGGAGCAGAAAAAGCAGGAGCACTTCCAGGTTCGCCTTGGACCCGACGGAAAGCCACAGAAGACCCCGCTCGATCCTCCCGCCGATCCCTCGGCGGGCGGTGGCGGCCGACTGAAAAAGCACATCGTCGAAAAGAAAAAGGAAGAGTACAAAGAATATGCGGAGCAGATGAAGGCGTTGGCGCAGCAATACGTGCCACCCGACAAAGAGCTGATCCAACAGGCTTATGCACAGGGGAACATTACCTTGGGTTCAGTCGCAGACGCTCCCGGTGAGCTTCAACTGGTTATTCACAATTATTTGAAGCCCCAGGATTCGATGACTCTGGTATTCGACAAGACTCAAAAGGAATTATTGCGGCTTCAGATTGCTTCCTACATGGATGATCCAAAGGATGCAATGAACCTGACCGTGCAATTCAGCCGCCTACCGGAGGGGCCGAACCATGTCTCCAGTATGATGATCGATGGTGTTAGCAAGCAGTTGAATATTTCTACGCAAAACTCAAATTACCAGCACCTCTAAACTTCTCGAGTTCACGTCGCCCGGCAGGTGCAGTGTCGAATCTTGATCAAAAATCGGGGAGGACCGGTATGAGAAATAAAATGGTTGCAGTCGTTTTGGCGAGCGCGTGGGTATTGGTGGTCCCAGCCGCGCACGCCCAGTCGCCGGCCAGCAAGGATTCCGCAACCGTCACCGACCAGGATATTCAGCTATTGCGCCAGGATCTCCGGTCGGGAAAAAAACAGCTGGTTGCGGCGAATTTAATCCTGACAGACGCTGAGGCGACAAAATTCTGGCCGGTTTATGACCAGTACGCTGCGGAAATGACGAAAGTCGGCGATCAGAAGTACGCCTTGATCAAGGAGTACGCTCAGAACTACGGTTCGTTGACGGATGCTCAGGCAAGGAGCTTAATCGATCGCTCATTGGCCTTGGACGAGTCTATTGCGCAGCTCCGCATCAAGTACGTCCCTATCATCAGCAGCGTGCTGCCGGGTACCAAGACCGCCACCTTCTTTCAGATCGACCGTCGCATAAGCAGCTTGATCGACCTGCAACTGGCATCGCAGATCCCATTGGTACAGGGACAGCACTAGTCTCGAGTCCGGGCGGCGGAAGAAAAGCCGAGACCTCAATTTGCTGGACGCCCACTACAGGGGTTTGGGGTGCGCGGTCAGAGCTTCGCGATAGACCTTGAGGTTGCCCTTGTCCACTACTACCGTGCCGGTATCGACGGACATGGGCATCGGTGGTGCGAGGGCCGTGCGCCAGTCGTTAAATTGATGTACGGCGTTGTGGTGCAAATCATCCAGGAATTTCAATCCGTAATAACTCATTACGTAGGGCTTTTGCGTGATCGTTACCGCAATTACGCCGCGGTCGATCCAGTCAAGCGTCTCAGGATCGTCGTCGAACGCAACAATCGGCGGCTTCCCTTCCCTGTTGAACCGGTGCAGCGCTTCGGCGGCGCCAGAGCCTCCTGTCGCTTCCAAGCAAATGATTCCGTCCACTTTTTCTTTCTTCTGTATCAGCTCGGACACCTGATCAAACGCGCTTCGCGCGTCGCCCTTGTCATCGAGTATCTTTGTGAGCTTAATGGCAGGGAAATTCTTCAGCGCGTCCGCAACGCCCGCCACTCGATCGTCGAGGTTCCGCTGTCCCGTAATGGTGATAACAGCAACGCTCCCACCACCCGGAACCAGCGCCGCCATCTGCTTCAGACTCTCTGTGCCCGCCTTGAAGTTATCCGTTCCGATGTACATCACCCGCTTCGAATCCGCGACGTCTGAATCCACGCAGATGACCGGGATGCCTTGGGCGACCGCCTTGTCAATCTCCGCCTTAAAAATCTCGGGTCGCGCCGCGGAGAGACAGATTCCGGCTGGGTGCTGTTCCACGATGTCGCGAAACATTCCGAGCTCCGCGTTCGGTTGGTAGCCCGTGGGGCCGACGAGCTCACCCTTCACGCCGAGGGCACGGGCCGCGTCCAAAAATCCTGCCTCAGCCTCCTGCCAGTATGGCAGCTTAATATTCGTGGCCACGAACACGTAGCGTTCGTTTTCCTCGTGGTAGGGCTTGGCACATGACGCAATCAAAACCGCCTCAACGAAAATGAAACCAAGAACCAGCTTCGTCCCATTTGTCTTCATTGCAATTCTCCTTTCCACTAGGACTGGCCTGACGGGCTTGCACCGTCGGAAATTCGTGATGGTACCTGCCTCTCGTCGGGAAAGTTCGAAGACCGCGAGGCAACCCCCACCTTCCACCGCTTGCGCCTTGTTCGGGTTTTCCTTCTGATATGTCGCTAATGGGACCATAGAGCGGGCACGCCTTGGCTGTCAATCGGGTGGTTGTGGTCGTGCTGAATAGGCTCGGCTGACCTCAGCACCGGCCGGCGCTACAAATGGCGCTACGAAGGCGCGGAAATGTTGTAGCGACTCGGAGATTGCGAAGGTTCGGTCCGAGATCGACAACGAGTGGCGCTTAGACGCGGCCTTCTGTGTTTTGGTGACTGATCGCGTAAAGCAGTAACTCGAGGCGAGTCGATACTCCCAACTTGTCGAAAATTTTGTATAGATAATTACTCACCGTATGTTCGGCGACACGCAGGTGCTGCGCAATCTCCCGATTCTTCATTCCTTCGCCAATCAGGGTAACGACGTGTTGCTCGCTGAGAGTGAGCAGGGCCATATCGGAGTTCGCGCTGATTTGCACTGGTTTCAAGCGTGTGAGGGCATCCAGGATATATTCGAGTTCCTGGCGGCCGGCCCAGATTTTGCCCTCGTGCACCCTGCGGATGCACTTTGCCAAGGCCTTGAAGGAGTCCGCTCGGCAGAAAATCCCGCGGGCACCAGCACGAAACGAAGCAACGACAGAGTCTCGCATCACGGAGTGGAGCATCATGATCCCGGCGGTTTCGGGATGAGTTGCGCGAAGAGTTTGCAGCACTTTGAACCCGGTCTGCGTTTCATCCTCGAGGTCCGGGCTCACTAGTGCCACGTGAGGTTTGTAGATATTCAGGCTTCCAATTGCCTCGGTGGAGTCGGTAGTAACCACCACCACATCGAACTGGTTGCGACAACGCCGCAGAGCGCTGGCCATCAATTGCCCTTCCATGTGATCCCGATCTGCAATCAGAACGTCAATTCTCGTGCTGGCCAAATTCATCAAGATGCACCTTTTCAGAGACCGTTTTGGGACAAACCGACCAGTGCGCGGCGAAACCGAGTGTCACCGAAACTCAAATCAACCACTCGGCATGCGAACTCTTGATCTGAACTTTCCAGCGGTAACTAGTCAACCCGAACGGAAATGCCACGAGAGGTTCCAATTTGGGCATTCTGGGAACACCTTCTCTCAGCATCCATCGGCAGGTGGGACACAAACTTTAGACGCCGACGAAATAGCCGAGACCGCAATTTCGAGATTCAAGCCTCGCGGCTTGCAAATGCATCACGGCGGTGCCGTCTTTTATAGACGCCACCGCCGTGACCAAGCATATCGAGATTGAACTAGGTTTTTATGCGCGAGCGCTTTTCGCTTTGCGAATTGGGGTGGTTTCGTCGGAATCTTCCTCTTCTTCTACCCCTGCGCCTTTCGCCTCGACGTTGATTTCTTCCGAGAGCTGGGTCAGTTTCTGGTCGGTTTCTTTTTCTTCTTCCAGTGTCTTCTCCAGCAGAGCGTTGGCTTCGGACTCGCCGAGCAACTGTGCCCAAGCACTGACGCAACCGTATGCGGCAATTTCATAGTGCTCGACGCGTTGGGCGGCGGAGATCAGAGCGGCGTCCATCACCTCCGCGCTGAAGTCCTCATCGATGATCTCTTCGCCTTCTTTGACCAAACCAGCCATCCCGGCGCATTTCTTTCCGGTCGGTTTCTCGTCAAGAGCTTCGAAGATTTCCTCAAGGCGCTCTACGTGGCCGCGCGTCTGCTCCGAGTGCTCCTCGAACCCGGCGCGAAGCTTGTCGGAGCCGGCCGCTTTGGCAAGTTTTGGCAGAGCCTTCACCAGCTTGTTTTCGGCGTCGTACAAATCTCTTAGCTCATCAATGTAAAGTTCCTTCAGTTCGTTATGCTCCATATGGTGTTCCTTTCCGATCCATTAGAAATCGTTAGCCGTCGCATCGCTAGGCTGGTGTGACGTTAAGAGCTAAGCGGAGCCGCGTCCATACATGGAACGACCTACGCAAGGCGTTGCGAAGACGTATGCGGGTGTAGTACGCGTCAGTCGTCCACGGAGTTGCTATCGAAGTTGAAAGCGAGCACGGAGGAGCCAACGCTCGCGAATCCATCTGGACAGGCTACGGTAAGTATCGCTTGGCGTAATTGAGGCGATGGAGAAAACTGCAAACATTAATTGCGCTGCGGGCACAACAGCTGATGCGAAGACACTCACTGACTTGTATTCGCTGGTGCTAGAAAGTCTCGGACGAGGCCCACCCGGAGCTCCAATTGGGCAGGTCTCGTCTACCTAAGAGAACTTCCGCTGCCCAGGCTCCGAGGTAGACGGAAAGCGCCACGCCGTGGCCGCTGTACGCACCAAGGACGATGGCTCGGTCGCTCGCTGTATGGCGAGCGAACACCGGCCGCCATTGTTCCGCGATCAATATTGGTCCTCCCCATTCATGGCTAAAATGAACATCAGCGAGCGCGGGATGAAGACCGGAGACTCGCTTCTTGAGGCGCGCAAGAAGTTCGAACGCCTCACCCGCGCCTATGTCTAGTGCCGCCAGTTCCCTCCAGTTGTCGAGGCTGACCAGCCCGCTGCCAAAGATAATTTGGTTTCCGTGAAGCAGACGTCCCCATAAATAAGGCAGGTCCACGGTGTAAAACGGTTTGCCCGAAGCCAATCCGATTGCCGCCAGCTTGTTCTCCTGGACGGGTTCCGTAGCCAATGCCAGAGTGAATTTCGGTTCGGCCCGGCCGACTAAGCCGCTTATCTCAAGGGACTCAGAGTTCGTAGCGATCAGCACGCGCTGAGCTCGAATTCGCTTGCGGCTGACATGGAGCGTCAAGGGATCGTCGAAATCGATCCGATCGACTCGGGCGCCCTCGAAGACGAGTGCTCCGTGCCGTTCTGCAGCGTGCGCAAGCCCACTGACGATTTTTCCGGGATCTGCCGTACCTCCCTGGACCTCCCGGGCGACGCGAAGTTGACCGGAATCGCTCCAGAGGATGGGCGAATTCTCGAGCCGCGACGTGCGGTCTAGTTCCCAAGCGCCAGGCAAGGTAATGTCCGCGTCAACCTTCAAATTTCTGAGCACACTGGAATAACCTGCTAGAACATCTCCAAGGCCGGGTAGATCGCCGGAAGCGGTTTCGGCTAAAACAAGCCCGCCGGTGTGGCCGCTCGAGCGGGCACCCACAGATTCGGCTTCAAGGACCGCCACGGTCTTGTTCGGATCGATGCGCCGAAGTTCCGCGGCGGCGGAAAGACCCGTAAAGCCGCCGCCAACCACGGCGAAGTCCACACTCTGCGGAAAGGAGATCGCCTGAGGATGAAAATCGATCCTCCAAGGAGTCTGTCCCCAGTGAAGTTGCTTCCATCCATTCGTCATATTCGCCCCAACCTTCGCCGCAATGAAATGATACGTATGGCGGAGGCTATTCGCCATCCACCGCTTGCTGGGCGTTCCTCGGGTCCGGTGGGATCAACCATGCTTGGCGATTCTCGTAGTTGGAGTGTTGTTGAGCCTGTTCAGCCCGCGTTCCCGCCGATAGGGCCTCCCTTAATGCCCGTTTTCGAGTCTTAGAGACTTTAGTCTCTAATATCAGAGTCTTAGGACTCTGCACAACTATGGGTCCATCGGGAGGTCCGCAGACCTCTGCTCTCGGCGACACTCGACCTCTTTACTATCGCCAGCACACGAGTAGATTTGATACGACGGATGGGTGTTTCAGCTTAACGAGTTCCCCATACGCAGGTGGGAGGTCCAGATGTTCGCGCGTCCAAGTCCATCGAGCCGCGTCGCGGAACGAAGAACAGCACTACGGTACCCCTTGCGACTTCCTGTCGTTTTCTCCTGGCAAGATGATGCCGGGCACGTGCAAGGGTGCGACGGGTACTGCCGCGATTTAGGTAGTCGGGGGATCTACGTTCAAGCTGAGTTTGTTCCACCGCTAGGCGTCTCCGTCGAAATGAATGTCTTCCTCCCCAGACCAGAGCATTCGGCTCGTCCGTCGGAAATCCATGCCATAGGAAGGGTCGTCCGATCAGAGCGTCGCGCAACGGGTTCTGACATTTGTGGGTTTGCAGCGATGAACCACACGACCCGCTTGCGTGAGACTCGCGGGCAAAAGGCAGACCAAGAATATACCGCGCTCGATGAGCTCCGGGTGGATGAGGCAGCAGAGGATGACGGGAGGGCAAGTGGGGAGTAAGAACAAACCAAGCCCGGCCAAGGAGCCTACGGTCATTAGCAGCGCAGGCTCAATCCTTGCAAATAGTACGATGGGACCGTTTGGCTGGACCGAAAGTGCCTCCCTTCCAGCCGAGTACTTCGGTACTGCTCTTGAGGAACTTGAGGCCCATTGGCCGAAAGGACAGGTCGTGGCAAAGTGGAGTGGTCAGGCCACCGTGTCTCCTGTCGATGTGTGCAATGTTCAGGTGCCCGGATCTTATTGAGGATGGGCGAGATTTTGGCGCTCGCAAAGTTAAGCGAGCCGATGGGTTGGATGAGTCTGAAGGACAAATGTGACTCAAAGGGCGGTAGCTTACCCCTAACCCAGCAGTAGCGATTGGACTGAGGATGAAAGAATTGGAAAATGGCCGAGCAGGCGAGGCTCCGGAGCAATCCGGGGAATCCAATCCCCATGATAAGGCTGGGCCGAGCGAGCTTGGACAACTTCAGTCGACGGTGAGGGTTGATGGTGAGGTGACGCTGGCCGTGGCGCCCTGGTTCGCGCTGCGGGTCCGCCCCAACTACGAGAAGCCGGTCGCTGCGGCCCTTCGAGGTAAGGGTTTTGAAGAGTTTCTTCCCCTGGTCCGGAGTCGGCGGCAATGGTCCGATCGCGTGAAGATGATGGATCTTCCGCTGTTCCCTGGATACCTCTTCTGCCGTCTGAATCTAGAGCAGCGTATGCCGCTTCTGACCACACCGGGGTTTCTGTACCTGGTTGGGGTCGGCAAGAATCCTGAGCCGGTGGATGAAAGCGAGATCGAGGCGATACAATCGGTGCTGCGATCCGGCCTGCCGGTAACACCATTTCCGTCGCTGATGGTGGGCCAAAAGGTGCGGCTGAAACATGGGCCACTGCGAGGTTTGGAAGGCGTTGTAACAAAGATCGCGAATCAGCACCGAATGTATGTCGCGGTCACGCTACTGAAAAGATCGATCTCGGTGGAAGTGGCTCCAGAATGGATGCACCCGATCAGCGGACCCAGCGAGCCAGCGCCAAACGCGAAGGCGCCCATTGCAGCCGAAATTTCCTCGGGCCGGGTCTAGAGAGCATCTAAGAGCAAAGAGACGAATGAGGACAGCAAGTGAAAATCGAAATTCATAACGTGACAAAAGTGCGGAGAGGGGGGTCGATGACTACTTTAAGAGGTTTCACGATCGGCCTGGTGGTTCTCTTCTTGACAGTAGGTGGAGATGGGCGAGCGACTTCGCCGGAGGCAGCGGACTCCCAGCAAGCGGGTTGCAATAGCCAGGTGCGTTCGACGTACCTGCTCGGCCCAGAAGATGAACTGCAGATCTCGGGCCCCGAACTGGAAGAGTTAACCACCAAGACCGTACGCATCGATGGTGAAGGTGATATTCAGGTGCCATTGGTTGGCCGAGTGCATGTCGCGGGCTTGACGGTGCAGCAAGCCGAGCAGGAATTGAACAAGCGATTGAGCACCTACATTCGCCACCCGCAAGCAGCTCTTGACGTTAAGGATCTGCGCAGCCAGCCCGCCTCCGTTCTGGGAGCGGTGAATAGCCCGGGTGTGCATCAGGTGGAAGGACACAAGACCTTGCTCGAAATGATCTCCCTGGCGGGAGGCGTGCGGCCGGATGCCGGCTACAGCATCCGCATCACGCGGCAAGTGGAGTGGGGATGCATCCCGCTGCCCGGCGCGAAGTTGGACGCTTCGGGACGATTCAGCGTCGCTCAGGTGAATCTCCAAGAGATTATGGAAGCCAAGACGCCCGAGGAAAATATTCAGATCTTGCCGCATGACGTCATCTCGGTGCCGAAGGCGGAGTTAGTGTACGTGACCGGCGATGTAAAGAAGTCCGGAGGTTTCGTTCTCGGCGAGAGACAAACCATGTCCGTGCTGCAAGCCGTTTCTCTTGCAGAAGGCATGGGACCAGCACCGGATCCGAAGCATGCGAAGATTTTGCGCCTAGCCCCCGGCGCAGACCAACGCACGGAAATTCCCGTGGACTTGAAGAGCATTCTACAAGGCAAGGGTGGAGACGTTCCCATGCAGGGCAACGACATTCTGTTTATCCCCGATAGCACGGGCAAGAAAGTCGCACTGCGCTTCATGGAAGCAGCAATTTCGACCGGCACGGGTCTGGCGATTTATCGCCCGTAAAGATCCCTCAAGGAAACAGAGCGATCGCGGGAGATGTCAATTTTAGCCGCAGGGCGGAACGGCAGGTAATACATGTCTAAGCATTTCGATCGAGTGAACAATCGGACGCGAGCAGTGCAGCTCAGCACCTATTCGGATAACCGCCCCACGGTTTATCGAGCGGATGAAACCGTCCAGGCGGACAATGGGGAGGCGCAGGGCTACGACAGTCTGCTCGGATATTGGCATATCCTCGTCCGCAACAAGGTTACTCTTTTGTGTTTCGCACTGGCAGGGCTCGCTATTGCGGTTCTGTTCAGCCTGCTGCAGACGCCCGTTTACCGGGCACGAACCTCGCTGGAAATTCAGGATTTTAACTCGGAGTTCATGGATCTAAAGAACGTCGATCCGACAAACGCTGGTCCGGGCGCCGCCACCGACTCGTATTTCCAGACGCAAATCAAAATCCTGCAGAGCGATTCCCTGCTGGACCGTGTCGCCAACAAGCTTGATCTGCAGCAAGAGCGGCCGGGAAGCGGTTGGGGAGCATTTTCGGAGCGCGTGCAGCGGATGCTCGGTTTCTCGGAGCCCAACCAGGAAGTGAATAAAGATGCGTTCGTAGCGAAAGCCCGCAATAACTTGACGGTTCGCGCTTCCGGCCAGACCCGCCTCGTGGAAGTGATGTACGACTCCGAAGATCCGAAGTTCGCGGCGCTGTTTGCCAACACGCTGGTTTCCGAATTCATCGAACAAAGTCAGGAAATGCGCTGGAAGTCCAGCCAACGCACGGGCGAGTGGCTCACCGGTCATTTGAGCGAAATGAAGAACAACCTGGAAAAGTCCGAGGCGGCGCTCCAAACGTACGCGCGCCAGTCCGGGTTGACGATGACCGAAAAGGAAAACGTCACCGAAGGCCGGCTCAAGGAGCTTCAGGACGAACTCGACAAGGCGCAGGCCGACCGCGTCGACAAACAAGCGAAATTTGAAGAAGCGAAGAGCAAGCCTGCGGAATCTCTGCCGGAAACGATCGACGACCCTATGTTGCGCGATTACAGCATAAAGTTGACCGACTTGCATCGGCAGCTCGTGGAGTTGAGCGCGACGCTAACTCCCGAACACTACAAAGTCCAGCGTGTGCAGGCGCAAATCAACGAATTGCAGGGCGCTCTGGAAAAACAGCGCACCAACGTGCTGCGCCGCGTGGGGAACGAATACGCCGCGGCATCACGTCGCGAGAAATTGTTGCAACAGTCCTACATCGAACAACAGAAAACCGTGGCCAATCAATCGGACAAGGTCATCCACTACGACACGCTACGCCGCGAAGTGGATTCGAGCCGTCAGTTGTACGACACGCTTCTGAACCGCGTGAAGCAAGCCTCGCTGGCTTCCGCAATGCGCGCCAGCAACGTGCTAGTCGTGGACGAAGCCAAACCGCCTTTCCTGCCAGCGAAGCCGAATGTGCCGGTGAATTCGGCACTAGGATTGTTCTGCGGCATCTTTCTGGGACTAGGTTTCGTGGTGTTCCGCACGCGATTCGATCGCAGCATTCAAGCCCCTGGAGATTTGCAGGTGTACTTGAATCTTCCGGAACTCGGCGTCATTCCAATGGCCGAGGTCTGCGACACGCCCGCGGTTCGCAGCCAGCGAGCGCTTGGACCCGCCGACCCCAGCGATTGCCTGGAACTAGTGACCTGGAAGCACAAACCGTCCGCAGTAGCGGAATCTTTCCGAGCCATGCTGACTTCGATTTTGCTGCCCGGGCAGAATTCTGACGGACCGCAGGTAATCGTGGTAACCAGCCCTGGACCGGCAGAAGGCAAGACCACCGTTGCGAGCAACCTCAGCATCGCCATCGCCGAGATGGGACGCCGTGTGCTATTGATCGACGGTGACTTGCGACAGCCGAAGTTGCACAAGATCTTCGGATCGGCAAACACCCGCGGAGTGAGCGATGTTCTGTTGTCCGAAGCGCCTCTCGAAACCGTGCCATTGAATCAGTTGGTGGTCGAGACGCGCATTGCGGGTGTGTCGCTGCTTCCGAGCGGCACGCGCACCACAAGCATTTCGCAACTGCTGCACTCACCGCGGGTGGAAGCATTGATGGCCCGCATGCGCACGGAGTTTGACATGGTCATCATTGACGCTCCGCCGATGATGCATTTGGCGGACGCACGACTACTGGGAGGTCTCTCGGACGGAGTCATTCTGGTCGTCCGTGCGGGCCACACCATGCGCGAGGCGGCCTTGATTGCAACGCAGCGGCTGTCCGAGGACGGCACGCGAATTCTGGGTACCGTGCTCAACAGTTGGGATCCGCGGAAGACTCCTGGCCGCACCTATGGATACGGCTACGGTTACGGCTATGGCTACGGTTACGGCCAGACTGCGGACGCAAAGCATCCTCCAACGCCCAACGCCTGACGCAGTCTGTGTTCGGGCCAAAATTATCTCTTCTACTAACCGTACGAACCGCAACGGATAGGTGACTCTCCACAAATGTTCTCTGCCAGAGTGCCGAGCCAGCAGATGCCTGGGACAAATAGGGTAGGGCCGATGGGCGGTGGTCGTCCGGTCGCGTCAAAGGGCGGCCAACTGCTTACCTCCTCCGCGTTTGCATTGCTTGTCCTGTTCGTGTTTGCAATTCCGCTCGAAAACGCGCTCGTCCTGCCAGGAGTGGGGACGTTTGGACGGCTGGTGGGTCTAGCGGCATTTGCCCTTGGAATATTTGCAGTAATAGAAAAAGGACGACTGCGATCGCCGTTACCCGTTCACCTTGTGATGCTGGCCTTTGTGACCTGGGCGTGTTTGACGTACTTCTGGACGGTCTCTCCGGACGATACGGTAGAAGAGGTCCTCAGCTACATCCAGTTTCTGGCGATGGTATGGCTCATTTGGGAATTGTGCCCGCTACCCCGCCAGCGAGTCAACCTGATGCAGGCATACCTTGTGGGTACCGGTGTGTCCGCGATAGGAGCGTTGCTCCACGTCGGAGCGGCAGCTGGAGTCACGCGCAATTCCACCTTCAACATGAACCCGAACGACATTGGATTGCGCCTCGCGATAAGCATTCCGATGGCGCTGTACTTGGCGGTGTCGGAAAAACAGGACTTTCGCGTATGGCTTTACCGCTTGCATATGGTCTTGGCCGTTTGCGCATTGTTTATGACGGGATCGCGGGGCGCGCTGATCGCGCTTGTTGGTAGCCTGCTGATGATCCCACTGACATTCCGTAAGTGGACGTTCCGCCAGAAGGCGGTTATGAGTGTGGTGGTGGTGGCCGCTTCCTTTACGGCAATCGCCATGGTGCCGGCTTCTACTTGGCAGCGCATGAGCACCACTGGAACGGAAATCAGCCAGGGAACCATGGATGCCCGAACTGTAATCTGGCGGGCCGGCTGGGATGTCTTCCTGGAGCATCCTTTCTTCGGAGTGGGAGCGGGCGGATTTCCAACGGCCATCCAGCGGAACGTAGTGACTGCTTGGGTCGCTCACAATACCTTCCTGTCCATTTTGGTGGAGCAAGGCGTCGTCGGTTTTGCGATCTTCGTTGTTTTGCTGGTGATGTTGATTCATTCAGCGTTGCAACTGCCGGTACTGCGCCGCAGCCTGTGGTTGATGATGCTGCTTACGTGGGCTTTGGGGAGCTCCGGAATGACTTGGGAGAACACCAAGCCCACATGGCTACTTTTTGGGTTGCTGGCCGCGGATGCGGCCTCAATCCAAGTGGCTGCGGCGAGGAGGCATTTCACGGCGCGGGCGTTTCGGTCCATCGCAGTGGCGCAAGCAGCACACTCGCCAGCGCGCGCAAGAATGCTGCGTGAGTTGCATGTGAAGCTGCAAAAAGCGGGGCTGGAAAAACCGCCTACTCTGGAGCGCCGATGAGTTCGGCCTCCAACTCAATATCTTCACCGGAGCCTGGTTTGCCGGGACCAACGCCCTTCGCAAACGGCGGACTCCAGCAGCAACCGAATGAGGGAACGCAAATGAATTCCGCTACTCCGGAATCGGCTGGCTTTTCAACCCCGGCCAGTCCAAGCGCCGCGAAAGTCCATGTGAGCAGCGCATCTCTTCGTTGGAATTTCAGTTGGACCTTTGTTGGCAACATCATTTATTCCGCGTGCCAATGGGGAATGCTTGTGGTACTGGCGAAGATTGGGAATCCGGAAATGGTTGGGCAGTACGGGCTGGCGATGGCTATCGCTACGCCCATCCTGGCTCTGTCAACCTTGCAGCTTAGAGCGGTCCTAACGACCGACGTCCGGGAACGCGTCCCATTCGGGGAGTACCTTGGCTTCCGGCTAGCGACGACAGTGTTCTCGGTGCTCGTCATTGGCGCCATTCCCTTCGTCATGCATTACCGCCGGGAATCGACGTTGGTGGTTTTGATCATTGGTATTGGCCAGGCACTCGAGACGCTGAGCGATCTTTATTACGGGCGGCTGCAGTTCTACGACCACATGGACCGCATCGCCAAGTCGATGATCGCCCGGGCCTTGCTGGGACTCAGTGCTTTGGGCGCGACGGTTTATCTCACCAAGAGCGTCGTCTGGGGAGCTGTTGCCTTGGTGCTGGCGCGTACGGTAGTGCTGATCGGGTACGACATTAACAAGCGGACGCAGTTGTTACCGCGACACGCGGATACCCAAGAGGCTGAGCAAGCTATTGCTTCCAAGAAAGATGCGCTGCGGCCGCGTTGGAATTGGGATACGCAAAGCGAACTGTTCCGCACGTCCATTACGCTGGGAGTCATCGCTATGCTGGTATCGCTGCTTCCCAACGTTCCGAGGTATTTCATTCAGGGATCGCTTGGAGAACGGGCGCTAGGCATCTTTACGGCGACCGCTTTCCTCGTGTCATCGGGTAGCCTAATTGTCAACGCACTCGGACAGTCGGCGTTTGTGCGGTTGGCCAAGCACTACGGTGGGGGAGACATTGCGGGATTCAATTCCCTGCTCTTGAAGCTGTTGGGCATTGCGGCGGTGCTGGGTTTGGGCGGGATCGGTGTTGCGGTATTTTTCGGGCATATGCTGCTGACGTTACTCTATCGGCCCGAGTACGCAGAGCACACGGACGTGCTGATCGCGATGATGGTTGGTGGCGCCATGACGTACGTGTCATCCCTTATGGCATCGGCGGTCACGTCAGCGCGGTGTTTTGCGCGGCAGATTCCGGTCCTCGCGTCCGCGGTTGGAGCTGCCGCTCTTGCAAGCTGGGTGCTGGTGCCCAAATATGGACTGCTTGGTGCGGCGTTTGCCGTGATCATCACTTCGACGGTGCTCAGCGTGGGCGAAGTCTTGCTGTTGTGGTATGTGCTCAGCAGACTCAATCGTGTGGCAGAAGCAGAAGGCTGACGCTGCGGCAAATCCGGAGTCTCTTTCGGCAGTTCCAAAGATGTTGTAACCAGGGTAGAAAATCATGACCGAAAATCTGCTTGAATTCGAAAGCCACTTTTCCTTCGGGGAAAACTGGGCGCAGTACGCCGAGAAAATTGACGAGAGAAGGATCGAAGAAGCGCAGAAATCCCTCATTCGTTTGGTGGGTCGGGAATCGATCGCGGGTCGCACCTTTCTCGATATCGGTTGCGGATCGGGACTGTTTTCGCTGGCGGCGGTGCGACTGGGTTGCCAGCGCCTCTTGGCTGTAGACCTAGATCCAAACAGCGTGCAAACCACGCGTAAGACACTGGAGCGTTACGCTCCCGCTGGGTCGAATTGGGACTGCCAGCGTCTCAGCGTTTTTGATCTGGATCCCAACAAAGTGGGGACGTTCGACATCGTTTATTCCTGGGGCGTCTTGCATCACACGGGCGCGATGTACAAAGCGATCGGAAAGGCGTCAACGGTTGTTAAGCCTCAAGGAATTCTAGCGCTGGCGCTGTATGGAAAGACGCCGTTCTGCGGTCTCTGGCGGATTGAGAAAAGAATCTATTCGCGCTCACCAAAATGGGTCCAAAAAGCAATCGAACAAGTCTATTACGTTGCAGTTGGCGCGCGCCTAGCGCTCAAGGGTGAAAGCCTCAAGAAACGCCGCGAGACCTATTTCCAGCAGCGCGGCATGGATATGTACCACGACACACGCGATTGGCTTGGCGGCTATCCGTACGAATCGATTTCTCCGCAAGAGGCCATAACCTTCATGCACAAGCTGGGATTTGAGCCGATTCGTTCTTTCGTTACTCCATGCATCGGCCTTCTCGGCGCGGGTTGCGACGAATACTCCTTCACCAAGTCTCCTGCGCAGAGGACCTAACAATTTGGCCCGGGAACAGGAACACGTTGTCGACTGACTTTAGGATGGATGATGATCGCGATGGCGGGTTCTTGTGGCGCGACGAAAAAGAGCTCGGTGGCAGTGGTACTTGGGGCAAGCTTGCTGGTGCTCGGCGGTTTCGCTCCTTGCGTGGCGCAAAAGCCTGCCTTTCCGGAAGCTCAGGGCGGCGGAGCTGCCTCCCTCGGAGGACGCGGCGGTACGGTCCAGGAAGTAACCAATCTGGATGATTCGGGACCAGGCAGTCTTCGCGCTTGCGTGGAAGCTAGCGGCCCGCGGACGTGTATTTTTCGCGTTGCTGGGATGATTACCCAGCACAGCGATCTCATCGTGAACAATCCATTTCTGACTATCGCCGGGCAGACGGCACCAGGCGAAATCGTCCTGGGAGGACCGGGAAACAAAGGCTATGTCTTGCGAGTGTCTACTCGCGACGTGATTGTCCGGTACGTCACGATTAGCCCAGACGATCCCGGGACGCTCTCGGGTCCATCGACTGGCACAGTTGGATTTGCCGTGATCAACGGCGACAACTACAACATTATTCTCGATCACGCGAGTTTGCGCTGGGCAGGCAACAAGCTTTGGATCACGGGGAGCAACTACGTCGGCCCCAACCGATCAATCACGGCATCCTGGAGTCTGTTTTACGAGCCACACGCGGGTCATCCGGTGGGGCCAGGCACAGCAGGAAATCCAGTCGGATGCCCGAACGCAGCACCCGACCCTCATCTTGCGAACCCGTGCTTCAGTTCTCTGGAAACGGACATCGATTTCCATCACAACATGTTTGTAAACATCAGCCACAGAATCCCGGAGACCGACAACAAATCGGTGCGTTGGGTAAACAACTTGACCTTCAATTGGGCGTTCTACGCCTTCGCCGGCCTCGGCGGCGAAGCGCTGGACATCATCGGCAACAAGTGGGTTCGCGGCAATCTGAACGAGTATTCGCAAGCCCATGAGATCCACGTCACCGAGAAAAGTCCGAAAGTCCTTGGCAACCCGTCAGTTTTCGTTTCGGGCAACGTCGGCCCGAATCAATCGAACTCCAATGGCGACCAATACCTGATGGTGTCGCACATCACTGGAGAAAACGGGCGCGAGAATGGTCCGATACCCGATAGCTGGAAACGCAGAGCGCCACTGCCGGCGACCGATTTCCCGATCATCGCGGATCCGGTGGCAAGTTTGGACGCCATCCTGCTGCCTACTGTTGGCAATTCACAACATCTAAGTTGCGACGGAACCTGGGTCAAGCACCGCGACGATGCCGACCTGCGGATCATTGCACAATACCAGTTTCAAGGCTCGGGCGGGTTTTGGCCCAACGGCATTACCGCGACAGGCAGAGCGGCGCTGCCCCTACCAACACCAGCCGCCCAATGGCAGGATCGGCCCGTACTTAGCGGTGCCGCTTGCGCGGAATCGCTCCACGACGGAATCCCAGACCAGTGGAAGAAGCTACAAGGCCTGAGCACGACAAACCGTGACCTATACAAGAGCGTTGCCCCTGACGGTTACACGATTTTGGAGCACTACTTGAACGGCATACCTGTGCGCCCAGTCCGAGATAAAAACGAGAGGCGCCCGTGAAGGTCTTATTTCTGGTAAGGCAATTGAATATCGGAGGCGCGGAGCGCCAGTTGGTAATCGTGGCTAATGAGCTAGCCTCCCGCGGACACGAGGTGATCATCACTTCGTTCTATACGGGGGGTGCGCTTTCAAAGCAGCTGGACCTCGGGCGAGTCCGCTTGCTTTCCCTGGAGAAGCGTTCGCGCTGGGATTTGTTTTCGATGTACGTGAAGGTCTTGCAGATCATGCGCCAGGAACGTCCCGACATCTTACACGGCTGGATGCACACGCAAAATGTGATCGCGACGACGATTCGGCTTTTTTATCCGGGGGTGAAGCTCTTCTGGTGCGTGCGAGCCTCCAATGTTGAGAATGTTCTTGATCCGGTAGAGAGCGTTTTAGTTTGGCTGCAAGCGCGGCTATCCACTTTCGCCGACCGCATCGTTGTAAATTCGATGGCCGGCCTCGAACACGCCGCGTCGCGAGGCGCTGCGCGAGACAAGATGGTTTTCATCCCGAATGGCATCGACACCAACGCGTTCTATCCCTCCGAGAAGGAAGGCAAACGCGTTCGGACCGAATGGGGTATCGGCGAGGGCCTGAAAGTAATTGGCAAGGTAGCGCGCTTCGACCCGATCAAGAATCATCCGCTGTTCCTCAAGGCCGCAGCACGCGTTGCGGCTGAGCGCCCAGACGTGCGCTTCGTTTGCGTTGGCCACGGCGACGCTGCCTATCTTCAGCAACTGCAAGAATTGACACGTACCCTGGGAATCGAGAATAAGGTGCAATGGGTCCAGGCGCGGGGTGATGTGCGAGCCGTTTATAACGCGCTGGATATTTTTTGCTCCGCTTCTTCCAGCGAAGGCTTTCCCAACGTAATCGGCGAAGCGATGGCCTGCGCACGGCATTGCGTGGTCACCGACGTAGGCGATTCCAAATTCCTGGTAGGCGCAACAGGACTCACGGTGCCGTCAGACGATGTGGAAGCGCTCGCCACTGGACTGCGGGAGACACTAGATGGCAGCCCTCTGAATCTGCGCGCTCGGCAGCGGATTCTGGAGAATTTTACAGTTGCCCATCTAGGTGACAAGACCGAACAGGTGCTCGTCCGAAGCCTCGAAGGCAGAGACAGACGCGCCGCGCCGGCCCTCGGGCACCCGGAAGAAGCTCACCCTCGGGCAGACGCTTAACCTGAAGTGGCTTGACCCAATGCGGCATGGGCCGCGCTGGGTTGGTTGAAGAACGGCAACGGAGAGCAAGTCCATATGTGCGGAATAACAGGATTTCTGGATACACGACAAAGCATGCGGCACGATGACATGGTAGCCACCGTGCGTCGCATGGCTACCAGTCTGCGCCATCGCGGGCCGGAAGACGAAGGCACCTGGGCCGATGCTGCGAGTGGAATTGCGTTCGGACATCGTCGCTTGTCGATTATCGATCTTTCTCCAGCGGGACATCAACCCATGCACTCGTCTTGCGGGCGCTATGTCATCACTTTTAACGGTGAGATTTACAATTTCAAAGCTCTGCGAGCCGAGCTCGATGCACTCGGGCAAACCTTCCGCGGGCACTCCGACACCGAGGTAATGCTTGCCGCCATCGCGCGCTGGGGCGTAGAAGACGCGCTAAAGAAGTTTAACGGCATGTTCGTGTTTGCCCTCTGGGACCAGCAGGAGCGAATTCTTTATTTGTCGCGGGACCGCGCCGGCGAAAAACCCCTCTACTACGGCTGGGCTGGGCACACACTGCTGTTCGGTTCCGAGCTGAAAGCCCTGCACCAACATCCGGATTTCCGAGGCGAAATCGATCGCGGAGCGCTCACCGTCTATCTCCGCCACGATTACATTCCCGCGCCCCATTCCATCTATAAAGGCGTTTACAAGCTGCTGCCCGGAACCTTGCTGACCATTCGAGGTTTTGGCAGCGATGCCTCGCCCAAGCCTTACTGGTCCGCAAAACGCGCCGCCGAAGATGGATTGAGTGCTCCGTTCGTAGGGACCGATGCGGAAGCGGTCGATCAACTCGACACGCTCTTGAACGACGCCGTCAGCATGCGCATGGAAGCCGACGTTCCGCTCGGGGCGTTTCTGTCGGGTGGAATTGATTCGTCCCTGATCGTCGCCATCATGCAGGCCAATAGCGACAGACCAGTGAAAACGTTCACGATTGGCTTTGAGAATTCAGACTTCAACGAGGCTGAATCGGCCAAGGCCGTTGCGAAGCATCTGGGAACCGATCACACCGAACTGTACATCACTCCGGAAGAAGCCATGGCCGTGATTCCCCGGCTTCCGACTCTGTATGACGAGCCCTTCGCGGACTCTTCACAGATCCCGACCTTTCTGGTCTCGCAACTTGCGCGCCGCAAGGTAACCGTCAGCCTCTCGGGCGACGGCGGAGACGAACTGTTCGGCGGCTACAACACCTATCTCTGGGGACGCAGCGTTCAGAAAAACATCGGCTGGATGCCGCGGCCTTTGAAAGCCGCGCTCGCGAAATCGCTAGACCCATTGTCGCGATTGGACTGGAATGCGCTTTTGGGCGGAAGCCCGTCGGTGCTCCCACAAACCCTGCGGAAAAAGGACCTGAACAAGGTTTTGCAGAAGCTCGCTGGAATCCTGAAAGTGAATCAACGCGAAGCGCTCTACTGGGTGCTTTGCTCGTATTGGATGGACCCAGCTTCGGTGGTCATCGGCGCAAAGGAACCACTGACACCGCTCACAGACCCCACCAAGTGGGCCCAGATCAAGGAATTCATGCACGTCATGATGTATCTCGACACGATCATGTATTTGCCCGATGACATTCTCGTGAAGGTTGACCGCGCATCCATGGGTGTCAGTCTTGAATCTCGCGTGCCTTTGTTGGATCACCGCGTCATTGAGTTCGCCTGGAGGCTGCCACTGGCGATGAAGGTCAAAGGCAACACCGGAAAGCGGCCGCTCCGCCAGTTGCTCCATCGCTATGTCCCCAAGCACCTCGTCGAGAGGCCAAAGCAGGGTTTCGGCGTGCCCGTTCACGAATGGCTGCGCGGCCCGATGCGTCCTTGGGCCGAGGAATTACTTGACGAATCGCGCTTGAACAACGAAGGTTACTTCTCCCCCGCCCCCATCCGGCAGAAATGGTCGGAACACGTCAGCGGTCGGCGCAACTGGCAGGCTCAGATGTGGGGCGTGCTCATGTTCCAGTCATGGCTCGAGCAGTACAAAAGTCTGGTTTCAGGCAAAGTAGAAGATGCAACCGTTGCGGATGCCCCCGTGATAGGCGTGTCTTCCCGTGTGGCTGACGCGAGTTCCATTCAGCCGAGCATCACGTAAATTTCACAGCTGTGCGTTTCATCCGCTTCACCCTCTCCGGATGCTGTGCGGTTAACTGATGTCATAGGAAAAGGCGGGGCTCGAACATGAGTGTCAAGTTCTTGCTGCGGTTTGACGACATGTGCCCGACGATTAATTGGGACGTCTGGCAAAAACTCGAAGACGTTATGATTGAAGAGGATGTCCGGCCGATTCTGTCGGTCATCCCCGACAATCAGGATCCCATTCTTCACGAATGCGAACCAAATGAGCGCTTCTGGGAGCGCGTACGAGCGTGGCAAGCGCGCGGATGGACGATTGGTCTGCACGGATATCAGCATCGGTACGTCAGCAGAAACGCCGGCCTCGTCGGATTAAAGCCTTACAGTGAGTTTGCCGGTGTACCTCTCGAAGATCAGCGGATCAAGCTAAAGCAGGCGCTGGCAATCTTTACTCGCGAGGGCGTGCGCCCGGATTGTTGGGTAGCGCCGGCGCATTCGTTCGACGAGAATACGGTTTCGATTCTCATTAGCCTGGGTGTCCGTACGATCAGCGACGGCTTGGCCCTTTATCCTCACCGCGATTCTCAAAACGTAGTGTGGGTTCCGCAACAGCTCTGGAGATTCCGCGCGGTGCCTTTCGGCGTGTGGACAATCTGCATTCACTCAAAGGACGATCTTTACCTCAACCCTGAGCACTTCCGGCGATGCATCCGGGAATATAAGCACTCGATGACCAGCCTTCCCGCGATGGTTGCCACTTATGGCCAACGGAAAATCAGCTGGACGGATCGCGCTTTCGGCGGACTGTGGCATCTTGCGATTCAAGCTAAGGTCGCCATGGCTGCGGCTAACGCGCCAGCGCCGGAGATAAACCTCGAGGCCGATGCCGACGCGCGACAACGCCTGAAAGCGGTTCTATAAAATCGGTCGCGGCAGGACACCAAGCTCTCGCGGCCCATTAGAAGTACATCGCGGTTGCTGAAATCACTCGCAATGAATTCGCACTTCACACAAAAGCCGGACTTTGGCGCGCTGGTGATTTCGCTCGACTTTGAGCTCCACTGGGGCGTGCGAGACAAGTGTGCTCCGGACGGACCGTACCGCGAGAACCTGCTGGGAGCGCGCAAGGCTATTCCACGGATTCTGGATTTGTTCGAAGAGTTTGACGTTGCGGCCACTTGGGCAACCGTCGGATTTCTCTTTGCGGAGTCGCGCCGCGAGCGGGAGGGATTCTCCCCGGCGGTGCGCCCGCAGTATGCGGATCAGCGTCTCGACCCTTATGCCGAGCCCACGGGTGAAAACGAGGACGACGATTCGCTGCACTACGCCGGCAGTTTGATCGCGCGAATTGCGAACCAACCGAAACAGGAAATCGCGACCCATACCTTTTCGCATTACTACTGCCAGGAACCTGGCGAGACACGCGAGGCCTTTGCCGCCGACTTATCCCGTGCGGTCGCCATCGCACACCGCCATGGAATCGATGTGCGCTCCATCGTGTTCCCCCGCAATCAGTTTCGGCCCGGCTACGAGAGTCTGCTGAAGGAAGCTGGCATCATTTGTTATCGCGGCAACGAGCCCCACTGGATGTACCAACCGCGCCCGCGTCGCCAGGAAACCCTCGCGGTGCGAGCGCCGCGTCTCCTGGACCACTATGTTTCGCTTTTCGGATCCAAAGTAGTGCGCTGGGAGGAAATCCTTCAGCCGAGCGGCCTTTGCGATGTCCGATCGAGCATGTTCCTCCGGCCGTACTCGGCGCAGCGGAAGAGCTTTGAATCCATTCGGCTCCGCCGGATCGCCGGCGGAATTCGCGCGGCGGCGGAGCAGCGGGGCATATTCCACCTCTGGTGGCACCCGCACAATTTCGGCGCCAACACGGATGACAATTTGGACTTCCTTCGTAGCGTCCTGGATGTGTTCTCCCGTTGCCGGCAGACGCATGGCATGAAGTCGCTCTCGATGATCGACGTGGCTGCACTCGTGACTAATGTTGATCGTGGGCTGGAGACTTCGGAAGCGTATACGAGCGATACCTCGGCCTGGGAGCAAGTGCTGTGATTCGCGTAACCCACATCATCGCGGGATTAGACCCGGACGGCGCCGAGAAGATGCTGCAGCGCCTTATTGCTGGAATGGATTTCAGTCAATTCCAGAACGAAGTGATTTCCCTGACGAACCTGGGGCCCATGGCTCAAAAGCTCCAGGCCAGCGGAGCGCGCGTTCGCGCGTTAGGCATGAAGCGGGGTAGCGCCAACCCATTCTACCTGCTTCGACTTGCCGCCTGGCTGCGGAAATCGCGGCCTCAAGTGGTCCAGACCTGGATGTATCACGCCGATCTGGTCGGCGGGTTCGCTGCCAAGTTGGCAGGCCTCTCCACAGTTGTCTGGAACATACGCCACAGTGAATTGCGTCCCGAAACCGACAAACGTCACACCATCTGGACCGCTCGAGCGTGCGCCCGGCTCTCGCGTCGCCTGCCGAGGCGAATCGTCTGCTGCTCGGAAACGTCGAGGACGTTCCATGCAAATCTAGGGTACGCGTCGGATCGTATGCAGGTCATTCCGAATGGCTTCGACCTGGATCGTTTCAAATCCGATCTCGCGCAGCGCAGAGAGACCCGTGAGGCACTAGGGATTTCACGGTCGGTGCCGGTGATCGGCTTGATCGCTCGCAAACACTCAATCAAGGACCACCGAAATTTCATGCAGGCGGCTGGTCTTCTGCATCAAGAATTCCCCGAAGTCAGGTTCGTGCTGTGCGGCGAGGGCGTCACGCCCGCTGATCCGGAGATCATGGCCTGGGTTCAATCCGCGGGAATTCAAGAGGTGTGCCATCTGCTGGGCCAGCGTGAGGATATTCCGCAGATTCTCAACGCGTTGGACATCGCCACTTCCGCGTCCACCGGCGAAGCGTTCCCGAACGCCATTGCCGAAGCAATGGCATGCGGAATCCCATGCGTAGCGACCGACGTTGGCGATTCGCGGTTCATCGTGGGTGAAACAGGCCGCATCGTGGCCCACAAGGTTCCCACCGCCTTGGCACAAGCGTGGAAGTGGTTGTTAGATGCGGGTCCGGAGACTCGAAGGCGGCTGGGATTGGCGGCGCGCGAACGAATCGAACAGAACTTCGGCCTGGCGGCGATCATCACCCGTTATCAGAACCTGTATAAGCAGATCGCCGACGAAACGTCAGCCAAACGGTTCTCGCAGCCCGTTGAAAACGTGCGCTCGAAGCAGACTCATACTGTACTGCACCGAAATTCTTTGAATCCTCAAGTTAGGATCTTGTTCGTCGACAATGACGTGAACTCGTTCTATTCCTACCGCATTGAAATGGCCAGGGCCGCTCGCGATGCCGGCTTCGATGTTCACATCGCTGCTCCCGAAGGCAAAGCAGAAGAAACTCTTCGGAACGAGGGTTTTCGATTCCACCCGTTGCCGATGACGCGCAGCGGCTTGCATCCGTGGAAAGAACTCGCAACCATCGTCGCGCTCTTCCGATTGTATCGAAAGCTCCAGCCGGACCTCGTGCACCACCTTCGGCTGAAGCCCGTTCTCTACGGGGGCTTGGCCGCCTATGGCGCACGGGTTCCCGCCGTCGTGGGGCTACTCACGGGTTTGGGCTACGTATTCATCGCCGAGACCCGCAAAGCCGCGGTGATTCGGAAACTGGTGACGCTAAGCTGCAAGGTCGCGTTCCGTCACGGCAATCAACGCATCATCTTCCAAAACCCGGATGACCAGTTTGTCTTCATTCAAAACAAGATTCTTGCGGCGCGCCAGACGGCCCTGATCAAGGGCTCCGGCGTGGATGTAAATACATATGTCCCCACTCCCGAACGCGACGGAGTTCCGGTGGTAGTGCTTGCTTCCAGGATGCTCCGCGACAAAGGCGTGGACGAGTTCGTGGGCGCGGCGCGCAGCCTTCGCGACGCGGGCGTCCCCGCACGCTTCGTTCTCGTCGGCGAAACCGACGCTGGTAATCCAACGGCAATCACCGCCGCCCAATTGCGTCAATGGGCAGACTCCGGCGTCGTCGAATGGTGGGGCCATCAAGCCAATATGAGGGACGTACTGGCGCAGGCTCACATTGTCTGCCTCCCATCACTCCGTGAAGGCGTACCCAAGGTTTTGATCGAAGCGGCAGCTTGTGGCCGCGCAATCGTCACCACCGATGCTCCAGGCTGCCGCGAGATCGTGCGCAACGGCGAAAATGGTCTGCTCGTGCCGGTGCGCGACAGCCGGGCCTTGGCCGAAGCCTTGCGCTTGCTGATTGAGAACCCGGCACTCCGCGCGGGCATGGGTTTGAAGGGCCGCGATATCGCGGTACAGGAATTTTCGATCGAACGTGTGGTCAGCGAGACCCTTGGAGTCTATCGCGAACTGCTGGCGGCTGGGCCAAAGAGCTCGCGCGAATTCAACATCGTGGAGCAACAAGCTAGATGAACCCGCAAGCGCATGGCATCTCGGAGTTGATCAAACGCAGCTTCGACTTCGTGGTCGCGCTGTTTGCCCTGCTGCTGCTGTCCCCGATCCTGCTCGTGGTAGCTCTGTTCATCAAGATTGGCTCGCCGGGTCCAGTCTTCTATCGCGGCGTCCGCATCGGGTTCCGCGGAGTGCCTTTCCGCATCTACAAATTTCGAACCATGGTGATCAACGCCGAACAACTGGGTGGCTCAGCAACCGCCGAAGACGATCCGCGGATCACTCCCATCGGCAAATTCCTCCGGCGCCACAAACTCGACGAGTTTCCCCAGTTTCTGAATGTTCTCGTCGGCGATATGAGCTTGGTGGGCCCCCGCCCGGAAGTTCGGAAGTACGTGGACATGTATTCCGACGAAGAGCGCGCGATTCTGGAGCTTCGGCCAGGGATCACCGACTGGGCATCAATCTGGAATTCGAATGAAGCAGCAGTGCTGGAAGGCAGCAAAGATCCGGAAAAAACCTACGAAGAACTGATTCGTCCAACGAAGCTTGCGCTTCAGCTATTTTACGCGCGCAATCATTCGTTGAGCGCCGACATCAAGATTCTGTTCCACACTTTCTGCAAGCTGATTTTTGAGGACTGGACGCCGCGCGAACTCGTGCCCTACGGCAAAGTCCGGCAGTACAAAATGATTTCGCAGCTTCCGACGCAGTAGCTCAACGTCCCAGCAACTCAGCATCAATATCCGGCAGAAATTTGCGGGAAGCCCCCATCCGTGATTTTCTGCACCTACATCAAAGGAGAACTCATGTCACCGAGTGAAAGACTGGGAGAGAATGACCTGCCTGCAATTCATGGAGGTCGCCCTCTCTTCTCTCAGCGCTTCCGCTTCATCCGGCCTAGTCTCCCATCACTCAACACCGTGATGGCAACCTATGGCGCGGCCTACGAAAACGGCTTGATTACCAACGCCGACATCGTAGGAAGGTTCGAAGCGGCGGTCGCCGAGCGACTGCAAGTGAAGCACTGCGTGGCCGTTTCCAGCTGCACTAGCGGCCTGATGATGACCCTTCGCGCCCTGGGAGTTACAGGCGAAGTCATCATTCCAAGCTTCACTTTCTTTGCCACCGGGCACGCCGCTCGCTGGAACAGTTTGACCCCGGTCTTCGCCGACTGCCTGCCGGACACCTGGAATGTCGATCCGGCGGACATCGAGCGCAAAATCACCGAGCGCACCAAAGCATTGCTGATCGTGCACCTGTATGGCAATCCCGCCAATGTCGAGGTGCTGTCCAAGATCGCGACACGTCACAACCTGAAGCTCATTTTCGACGGCGCGCACGCCTTCGGCAGCCAATATCGAGGGCGTCCCATCGGTCAGTTTGGCGACGCCGAAGTCTTCTCGCTCTCCCCGACCAAGCTGTTGGTCGCCGGAGAAGGCGGCCTGGTCACCACCAATGACGCCACCCTGGCAAAAGCTATCCGCGCCATGCGCAACTACGGCGACACCGGTTCCTACGACCCGGAATGGCTGGGAATGAACGCACGCATGTCCGAATTCAACGCCGCGCTTGCCCTGAGCGGCCTCGCGGACATCGATGAGCGCGTCCGCCGCAGAAACCAAATCGCCCGGATGTATACCGATCAGCTTGCCTCCCTTCCGGGACTTCGCTTCCAGTCCGTGCATCCAAATGACGTGAACACCTACAAGGATTACTCGATCCACGTCACGCCCAGCCAGTTCGGCATGACCCGCGACGAACTCGCCGAAGGCCTCCTGGCGGAAAACATCGAGACCAAGAAATACTTCTATCCGCCGATGCATATGCAAAAGCTCTACAAGCCCTTTCACGACGCCGCACGCAACGATCTCAAAACCACAGAAGAAGTCACCGGCGGAATTCTCAGCTTGCCAATCTATGAATCGCTTCCGGACTCAACTATCGAAACCGTCTCGCGCGCGATTCACCGGCTGGCCCACTCAGCCACCACACGCAAGGAAGTATCACTCTCGGGGAGGCAGTAAATGTTAACGTCGGTTCGAAATTTCAAGACATCGCAAGCTCTGCCGCGCATGCTGGCCGATTTCGCGCTGGTCCAGATCTGCATGATCATGGCGCTCGGCATTCCGGTGGTCTTCCTGCTTTCGCGCGGGGATTCAACCGCCGCCACCGCGCGGCTGGTGGAAGCGCTCTCTTACTACGTTCCCTACTTCCTGTGCATCTCGGTGCTGTTTCCCCTCGTGTTCCTGCTGAACGGCTTTTACACGCGCTCACGCGCCTACAGCGGCCGCTATAAAATGGTCGTTGTGATGCGCGGCGCGGGAGTTGGCATCCTCACGCTCCTCGCGGTCAACTACCTCTTCTTCCGCGCCAACCTCGTGCCCCGCCTGGCACTCCTGTTCTTTGCCGTCCTCACCGTGCTCGCTCTCTCCCTGACTCGGCTGGCAAAGGCCTTGCTCACCGAGCGTTACGAAATCCGCGCGCGCGACAACCAAAACTCCGAAGGCACAGTTCTCGTCCTCGGTGGCGCCGGATACATCGGGTCGAGCCTCGTGCGAAAGCTTTTGGAATCAGGGCGCAAGGTTCGCGTCGTCGATAGCCTCGTCTACGGAGACGAACCGCTCCGGGGCGTTTTCGGCCATCCCAACTTGGAGATGCGCATCGGCGACTGCCGCAACATTCAAGACATGGTAGCGGCCGTCCGCGGAGTCGATTCTATTATCGACCTCGCTGCCATCGTCGGCGATCCCGCGTGCGAGCAAGACAAGCAGACCGCGCTGGAGATCAACTACGCCGCCACGCGCATGCTGATCGAAGTGGCAAAAGGCCACGGCATCCAGCGCTTCATTTTCGCCTCCAGTTGCAGCGTCTATGGCGCTACCGACGTGATGATGGACGAAAACTCCGCCGTCCGTCCCATCTCGCTGTACGGCCAGACCAAGCTGGACTCCGAACACGCCCTGCTGCAAGCACGGTCCGAAACCTTCCACCCGACGATTCTCCGCCTGGCAACGGTTTTCGGGCTCTCCTATCGTCCGCGCTTTGACCTGGTAGTGAATCTTTTGATGGCCAAAGCCTACAACGAAGGCGTCATCACCATTTTCAACGGCGAACAATGGCGCCCGTTCATCCACGTTCACGACGTGGCCGCGGGCATTATCCGCACCCTGAATGCGCCTCTACCGATCGTAAGTGGTCAGATCTTCAACCTGGGTGACACTCGCCTCAACTACACGCTGACGCAGCTTTCGCAAATGATTCTCAAGATGTTCCCCAACACGCGCGTGCAGCACATTGAGGACACCGATCGCCGAAACTATCGCGTCTCCTTTGACAAAATCCAGACCCAGCTCGGCTTCACCGCTTCCTGGCAACTGGAAGACGGCATGCGCCAGCTTCGCCAGGCCTTCGAAGACAAAGAGATCACGGACTACACCGACACGCGGTATTACAACCAGAAATTCCTCAAGATCGCGGGCAGCCCGTCACGCAACTTGCTCGACGAGCACCTGATGGCCGCTTTTGCCAGCGCTCCAAGGGGTCCAGTTCCGTCGGAAAAGATCGTCGTAAACAAACCCAACGGGCACACGGAAACCATCCATCTCACAAAGAGAGCTGCCGGAGACTGAACTCGGCGTTTCAGCAAGCTTCAAAACCGATAAGCGTAGTCGGTGTCGAGATAGCTCAACGGCCACAGCTCCGGGACGGGCTCGCCCGTCTTCCTGCTGGCGATGATATGCAACGGCCGTCGCCGCGGCGCAGCCAGAAACTTCTTGCTGCGGAGCAGTTCGATCACAGACTGATCGAGGCGCGACACCACAAAGGACAGCAAGAATCCTTTGTGGTCGTAGACACGCCGGATGACGCTGGAAACGAGAATTTCCGTCTCTTTCTCAGCTCGTTCGCGCGACCACAAAGCGAACCGCCAGAAGTCCGGCGAATCCTTGTGCCTCCAGATCAATGCCGCGGCGCGCGGTTCGGCTCCGTTCGCAATGGTGCAGGTCTCAGAAACTACGAACGGGCAATCGCCGATCTGCCACTGAATGTACTCGAAATCATAGCGCGAATGGATCTCGCCGCGTTGAGCAGGCTCCAACAAATTTCCCAAGGCTTTGGAGACTCCAGGCTCAAACATCACCGACTCAATCCCTGCCGGACGGCGCGGAATCCGGAAGGGCAGCTGATTGACGAATTCGAGAACGTCTATTGGTAGTCTCGGAAACTTGCGCCGCGCCACGCGCAGCATCGCCCCCAAGCGGAGCGGAAGATGGAACACGATTCCGGCATCGTTGACCGTCTTTGAAGAAAGCCGCGAAATGATGCGCTGCGTCGCTTCGTTTCCTCCCAGCTGCGTCAGGAACTCATATTTATCCTGCGCCTGCCGGATCAGCAAAATCCCGATTCCTCGGGCCGTCGGGTCTTGCACCGACCAATCGCAGGTCCAAGCCGCATCAGCCACGCGGTCCCCGACGACAACTTGAAAAGGGATCAGGCCGAGAAAACCACCAATCTTTCCGTCTTTGACCCATGCATAGCCGCGTTCGCGGTTTCGATTGAAACGCGAATCAAAATACTTCCAGCGCACCGCTTCCGCAGCGTGGCCTTCCCGGCCGAGATACTCAACGAGCCAATCTGGATCAAGCGCGCTCAACGGCTGGAAGCCCCACGCCATATCACAGAACTTATACTAGGAACGTAACTCTTTCAAACCACTATGCCCCCAACGACCGTCAACCCCTCTCTCGAGGACGTCCAACTCGAATCGCAAACCACCGGCGCGCCCGCGCATCGCGCCGCGCTGCCCGGCCAGCCCTCCCGAACAAGGTGGATCCTTCCCACCGCGCTTTGCATGTTGTTCGTAGCGCAATGCGCGTGGTTCATCAACACCCAATCGCTCAGCAACGACGAACCTCTCCACATGGTCGCCGGCCTGGATGCGTGGCGCTACCATCGTTTTGAGCGCTGGAACGACCATCCGCCGCTGGTCTTTCTCTTGTGCGCGTTGCCGCTGCTGCTAAATCACACCGAACTCGATATCCAGCCCGAGGCCAAGTATTTTGACGGAATCAAGCCCAATCCCGAGGCGGTGGCTTGGGCCGCTCGGCCGGTCATTGTGCTGTTGGGAGTCCTCCTCGGCGTCTTGTTATGGATAACCGCAAGGCGCCTTTTCTCCGAAGGTGCCGCAAATTTCGCCCTTGGATTGTTCGCGTTCTCACCCTCGCTGATCGCCAATTTTTCCATCACCTGCAACGATGGCGCGGTAGCGCTGATCACCTTCGTGACCGCCATGCAGGTCGTCTATTGGAAGCGCACTCAGTCCTGGGGCCGAACCATCGCGCTAGGCTTGATCCTGGGCGCTCTGCTGGCCACCAAGTTCAGCACGCCCGTGCTGTTTGCGCTTGCCTTGGCCCTTGTGCTGATTCTGAAGCCCGGTGGTGTGTCCTGGAAACCACAGAAATGGAACTGGCGCAAAGCGATCGCGATGATCGCTATCGCCTTTGTCTTCGTGTGGGGGACCTACTTTTTCCACTGGACCAAAGTCAGTGTGAAGGATGGCTTCGTCACGGTAAGTTCTCCGAATCGCACCAAAGCTGCCACCGGAGACATGCACCGGCACTTGAATCTGACCATGTATTTACCCGCGGGTGAATACGTCGAAGGCATGGGCCGCGTAGCCAATCACTTGAACCTCGGGCATCCCACTTTCTTTCTCGGGCAAGTCTCCGTGGGCAAAGGCTGGAAGTCGTACTTCCCCGTCGTGGTGCTCCTGAAGTGGCCCACCGTCGTTCTTGCCATCTTCTTGACGGCAGTTGTTCTCGGGTTCCTCAAGCGTATCCAGTTCCCCCCCGACCTGCTCATCTTTTCCCTTTTTCCAGCGCTCTACTTTCTGTTGGCCATTTTCTCCAAGGTAGACCTCGGAGAGCGCCACATCCTGCTCGTCTACCCGTTTGCGCTCCTCTATGCCGCGGCGTTGTGGCATTACGCTCGGCGGCGTCGCGCAGTACTCACTCTGCTGGTCGCGTTGGTTGTCGCGAACGCAGCCGACACCTTGCGCTACGCTCCAGGCTATCTTTCTTACTTCAACATCTTCGTCAACCCGGCCACCAGCTACAAATTACTCAGCGACAGCAACCTCGACTGGGGTCAGGGCTTGCTCGCGCTCCGCAAATACCAGGCCGAACACCCCAGCGAAACAATTCACCTCGCCTATTTCGGAACCGTGGACCCTTCTCTCTACGGCATCCGTTACACGCCTCTGGCTCCTAACGAACGCGTCACGGGAACCGTGGTCGTCAGCGCAACGCACCTATCCGGGCAACTCCTCGACGATCCAAACGGCTACCACTGGGCTTTGCAATATCCGCAGACGGAAATCCTCGATCATGCCTTGCACGTATTCCACGTTCCCGACCAGAAACAATAAAATGCCGCTTGCGAAGTACGGACCGCCCGAGTCTTCGAAGCAATCACCGGAAACAAATTCGAATTCCTGTGAACATCGGAATGCCTAAACTCTCTCGTTATATCGTGCTTCCCTACGTGGGCTTCTTCCTGCTGCTCTCGGCCTACGCCGTCTTGCAGCCGGAGTACTCCTGGGATTTGCTTGGCTACATAGGCTCCGCGGTAGATAGCACCGATGCCCGCACGATTCATGACGTCGCGTTCGACGCCATCCGCCCTGTCTCCGCAAAAAAAGACATTCAGGTTGACAACCCCTATCGCGTGGATGTCGCGGCGAATGCGTACCACTTCGCCGAACAAATGCCGTTCTATTCCATTAAACCCGTCTACGTAGCACTGATAAAGGGCGAGCACCGCCTGGGGATGCCCTTTCCGAGAGCTGCGGTCGCCATCTCCGCGGTATCCAATTTCCTGCTGGCTCTGCTCGTATGGCGCTGGCTTTCCCCTTATCTCGCTGGTCTCCCACTCGCAGCCTCTTGTACGCTCATCATGCTCTCCCCCAATATTCTGGAGCTGTCCAGATGGGCGACTCCCGACGGTCTTGCCACACTTGCGGCCGCGCTCGGCGTCTACCTCATACTCGAGCGAAATCTTTATTTCTGGGGATGTTCCTTCTTAGTTTTCGACATCTGGGTCCGCACCGACGTACTGGTATTGGCCGGAATCGTCTTCCTGGTTTTATTGCTCCGCGGCAAGCTCGATTTCGCCCAGTTTGCCTCACTCTGCGCGCTCAGTCTGGGCAGCTACTTCGCGATCAATTATTTTGCCGGCAACTACGGGTGGCCAGCTCTTTTCTACAACTCTTTCTTGGGCGGGCTCACCACTCCGGGCGAGACAATCCTGCACTTCTCGCGCTCCGCGTACCTCCACCAGGTCGTCCGCGGCGCCTACCTTTGGCTGATCTCCGGCAGTTTCGCGCTCTACTTGCTTCTTGGTGGCCTGGCCATTTGGCTCAATCGGACGTCACTCTACAGCGACATGATCGCAGCGGTTCTTGCGGCCCGAGCGGTCAGTTACGGGCTTTACCCAAATGGCGATCAGCGCTATACCGCGGTTCTCTTTGTGCTTATTCCTGTGGCCCTGGTGATCGCCATTCGCCTATCCACACTGCGAGCTTCGGCCTCCACTGCGGGACGGCAAGTAAACGAGACATCGTTAGGCGGACTGTCGACTGCCAACCTGAGTCCTGATCCGGCGGTCAGTGGAACTATTGCGCGCTGAGATTTATGTCCGCTACGGACTCCGGTGATGTAGGGGCGAGTTTTAGCGAGTCCTGCCGTTGCTAAAAATTCGTCAATGGTGTACAGGTCCTAAGCCGTGGAAATCACAACGGAATCTCGAATCGAAAAGTCGACAAACAATCCTACGCGATCTGAATACCTCTTCACGGTATTCACTCCGTCGTATAACCGTGTGCGAACATTGCCGCGCGTCTATGAGAGCCTCCAACGACAGACCCTTCGCAATTTCGAATGGCTCGTTATGGACGATGGCTCGACGGATGACACACGACAACTGATTACCCGTTGGCAAGCCGAATCCAACTTCCCGATCCGCTATATCTTCCAGGAAAATCAGGGCAAACCTGCGGCTTTCAACCACGGCGTACAGCAAGCTCGCGGCGAACTATTCCTAACCCTCGATTCCGACGACGGTTGTGTCCCCGAAGCGCTCGAGCGCTTCAAGTATCACTGGGACAGCATCCCCGGGCCGGAAAAAGCGAAGTTCTCCGCCGTAACCGTCTTGTGCAAAGACCAAAAGGGAGACCTTGTCGGCGACAAGTTCCCTCGCGACGTGCTGGACTCGGACACCATTGAGGTAACTTTCAAATATGGCGTCCGTGGCGAAAAGTGGGGTTTCCAGCGAACGGATGTGCTCAAGCAGTTTCCGTTTCCATCGCTTCCCAATGCGAAGTTCATTCCGGAAAGCATCGTTTGGTTCGCTCTATCGAGAAAATACAAGACGCGATATGTCAACGAAGCGCTCCGCATCTACCACGTGCACGACGGTGCTGACGACCACTTGTCGACTCTGACCCCGGCCGTGCTATCCGGTCGCGCCTATCTCCATCGGTTCGTTTTGAACGAATTAATCGGTTGGCTGTTTCGCACGCCGCGAAGCTTGTTTCGCTCCGCGATCAACTACAGCCGCTACTCGTTCGGATTGGGAATCGGACCATTGTCCCAATTCAAGGAACTCCGCACGACGGCGAGGATCTTGGTCGCGGTCTCGATCCCCGCTGGTTTCTTGATGTCACTCCGGGACAAGCGAAACGCTTAACCAGGTTTTGATCGCCCAGGTAAGGTATTGGGGAAATGAGGCAACGCCCATTTCCCCAAAAGTAGTGGATGGCTAGCCTGACCTACTGTCCGTTGAGATAGTTCTCCAGCCAGGTGTAGCCGTTCGGAGCGACTGTCTTGTAGAGATTTGGATCAGTCGTGCTGAGCCCCTTCAGGGTCTTCCACTGGTCTGGAATCCCGTCGTGCAGCGATTCCTGGCAAGCGGTGAAGTTTGTTACCGGGTTATCTTGCCAGTTGCTAGTCGGTGTCGGAATGTTCGGTTGGCCAGCGAATGTCACGCCGTTCGGCCAGAAGCCGCCGCTTCCGCCGTTCTGATATTGCGCGATGATGCGCTGGTCTGCTGCGTCTCGGTGCGAAACCCAGTTGCCGCTACAATCGAGGTGCTGGGACTTTCC
>Ga0210399_10000412_pt1 | contig 34313 bp, 25 predicted proteins | sample IncBWC14MmetaG_FD_150865 | JGI IMG/M metagenome (GOLD analysis project Ga0210399, IMG submission 150865) | Forest soil microbial communities from Barre Woods Harvard Forest LTER site, Petersham, Massachusetts, United States - Inc-BW-C-14-M | ecosystem: Environmental > Terrestrial > Soil >... | reverse complement strand
TCCAGAAACCGATCCACGTCGTCGCTACTCAATAAGGATGCAACCGGGATGGAACCAGGCAAGATCCGCGGCACGCCCCCCCTCTCACGCACAGGGGCTGGAAGGTAAGGAAATATCTTCTCCTTCCGGTCGAGGGAGAAAAATGTCCTTGACTTCTCCTCTTATAGATCGGGATTTTTCAACAGTTCGCCACAGATCGTCTGGCCTTGATCAATAAATCTGCAGAGCGTCTCCCAGAGCGTGAGCTCGTTCGGGCGGCATGTAGTAAGACAGTCTGCCGGGAGAGAAGCCGGAGCTAATTTGCGGGGCAGGAAAATTTCGCTCCAATAACACGCCAGTCAACCCGGACTCTTTGCAAACCTCTCCGACCCGTGCTGTTACGAAACGGAACCTTGGCAGCGGCCAGATCATGAAGAAATCTGATCCGTCCCAGTTCTTTGCGCTCACGAGATCGCGAGGCTCTTCTAGCTCAGAGTAGCGCAGGTGTCCACAGTAGGCGCACCTCCCGACTTCCTTAACACCGGAGTCGGCTGGTGCTATGCCGCCCCAACCTGTAACAAGCAATTCCCTGACGGCAACGGATTTCCCATTACTTTTCAGCCTTGCGTTCGCGGGTCGTGTAGCGAAGCCCGTCAGACCCGCTTCTTTGAATATCCGAAGTGCTCTTTCTTGGACGATGCACTCTGACATCCATGTGAAGATCACATCTGGAGGCGGATCACACGGGATTACGATGCTCAAGTCCGAGACTCGCCGGCCATCTCTCCGATGGCCGGGAAACATACTACAGTTAATCATCTGATACTCAATGACCGCATCTGGATCGGTGTCCGCGATGCATGGATTTTGCGCGCCATCGGTGAAAAGCAAGAAAGGATCGAGATCAAACCCGCCTAATCTTCCCAAGCAACTTCCTCTTCCAATGCATTCGTTGGCTGAGAGACAGATTTTAAGGCATTTTTGCGTAGGTGTCGTAAACAGGCCTCTCTAACAATGCCGACGCCGTCAAGTACTTTTTGAGCGTAGTAATCCGTGCACTCCGAGGAGCGCGCCATTTCGCTCTAGCTGAACAAGTGCCATACCCAACCAAGGCTCGCTCGTAATCGCTTCAGGTCAGGAATCTCGATCCGACCCATGCATCTCTTCGGTCACAACCGCGATCATGATTACTAATTCAGACTCCTCCGTGAAGAGGAGCGGGACGCCCAATCAATTACTCGGTGTTCTGTACACACCATCGCCTGTTCCGGGCTGTCCCGCGTGCGAACCGAACTTTTTCAACTGCTCGTAATCCCATTGCTTGCGCATCATCCAGTACAAACGAACCGCCAGTCTTCGTGCCATCGCTACCTTGGCGATTTTCCGTCCCCGCCGCATCCTCAGATGGAAATATCGGCTGCGCCATTCCGGGATGCTACGGGCTGTAACTTGGGCCGCTTCCACCAGCAAGAAGCGCAACATGGAGTTGCCCTGCTTCGTGATATGTCCCAGCCGGCGCCGATTCCCGCTCGACTTCTCCAGCGGCACCAGTCCTACATAGCTGGCAATCTGCTTGCCGCAGCCAAATCGCTCGGCCTCCCCAATGATGAGTATGAAGGCCAAAGCCGTCAGCGGACCCACCCCGGGATGCGTCATCAAGCGCTGGGCTGCCGGACACCTCTCCACTTCCTGATCCACCGCTTGGTTCAGCTCGGCAATCGTCGGATTCAGTCGATCCAGCAACTCCAGCAGATCCTGTCGTCGTCGGCTCGCCCAGGGAGCTAAGAGCCCCTAACAAAACCTCACATAAAGTGGTCTTGGCTACTTGCTTCACTCGGTCAACGATGTGCACGTTGGCTTCACGCTGGAATCGGCAATAACCAGCAACCAGAGAATGAACAGAGACCCCGTGCGCTGGTATCTGCACGTTGTAAGCTTGCAAATCATCTTCAAGAAGAGGAGAGGGGGGTGGAGCTGCTAAGTTTTCATCCAAGCTGTTTGGAGTGAGTGCCAACAGAGTAGAGCGCACGCAAGAGACAAGAACGCCTCGTGGATGTCGGCTCGTCTCTCATAGCGAACGCGTAGCCGGCGAAACTGATTGAGCCAGGCAAAAGTTCTTTCTACCACCCACCGCCAACGGCCCAGCCCACTCCCGTGTTTCGTGTTTCGCTTGGCCAGCCAGGGCTTGATCCCACGAATTCTCAAGCCCTGGCGGATTGCTTCGGCATCGTAACCGCGGTCACCCACCACACAATCGGGGCGATAGCGTGGCCGTCCTCGTGCTCCTTGTAAGGGTGGAATAGCATCAACAAGTGCGAGTGCCTGCTGCGAATCGTTACGATTGGCCCCAGTGAGCCGAATAGCCAGAGGAACTCCGCGCTTGTCGCAAATCAGATGACGCTTGCTACCGAGTTTAGCCCGATCGGTGGGATTCGGACCCGTTTGCTGCCCCCAAAAACCGCTCGTACAGAGCAGCTATCCACGACGGCTCCGGACCAGTCGATCTGACTTAAGCGACAAAGCCAGTCCAACAGCGCAAAGTGGATCAATTGCCAGATGCCAGATTCCTGCCAATCTCGAAGGCGCCTCCAACAGGTCATACCTGAACCGCAGCCCAACTCCTTGGGCAACATCTCCCAAGGAATACCACTGCGAAGAACGAAGAGAATACCTCTAAGGCAGTCGCGATCGGGCAACCGAGGTCTACCCCCGTCAGGCTTAGGCCTCGGCCGTGGCAGAAGAGCTTCGATCACTTCCCACAGGCCGTCCGGAATCAGCGCGAGTGCCATGAGCGTACCCCCTTGGCAAAGTATTGTGTCCCTTGTGCGGAACCTAGGTGCGTACTCTAGATTTTCAACACTCGCCCGAAGAATGTAGCCCTCCGCAGTTCAATGCTGACCGGCCCGGTGAAGCCATTCCAGGTACTCAGCGCGATCGTCATTGGCGGCCTCGTTGATCCCACGTTGATGGAAACAGGCGATACAGAAACAGATGTGCCGAAGTCCGGTGTGGAGGAGGCGTTGGCACACGCCTCTCCATAGCCAATCAGCGTCAAAACCACCGTGATCAGTCCGAGTAACGGACTACTGACGGTTCTCCGTACCGCATCGCAGTCGGGAGATTCCACCGATGTGACGTGACATCGAATTCGTGCACTCTATTGCCGGCTCTCTTCAGGATTGCAAAATTCCAGAGTTCTCGCGAATCATGCACTGAGAGCCCCCGGGCCTTGAATATTGCGCGAACTTCGAATGGCCATCACACGAACCCACGTGTGCAAACAAGCAAAAAACGCATACGATCCAGTCGAGCCAGTTATTGGCCTCTGGGACTCAGTGTGAGCTGCTCGATCTGTGCCTTTAGGTGCTGGATTTCAGCTTGTTGCGACTTAACTGCTTCGATCAGCAGGGCCGCCAGTCTGGAGTAGTCGACACCTTGCACTTCGTTGTTCTCGGGATCGCGAGACACCACTTCGGGAACGATCTTGTAGACATCCTCTGCTACAACACCGATTTCGTGTTTCCCATCGGTCTTTCGCTCGTAGGCCACTCCCTGAAGCTGCTCGATCTTGTCCAACGCTCCTTCGAGCGGCCGGATGTTTGTCTTGAAGCGACGGGAGCTGCGGATGCTCCAAGCGTCAGCAAGCGTAGTGCCACCGACCACAACGGCCAGCGTGGCGGTCGGGCTTGCCGTCCCGATGCCGAGTTTTCCGCCAGTGGGCGCTAGAATAACGTTGCCCTGTTTACCTGAGGAGCCAGTCCCAGTGCCCCCCGCTCCGGGTTGTATCGTGATCGAACCACCGTCTCCGCCGTGCGTCCCCCCGGACGAAAATGTTTCTCCGGTGCCTGGGGCAACCTGGATCAAACCACCAGAACCAGCTGTGCCCGCGACAACACTCGGTATACTGCCTCCGCTGCCGGCTACGATCCGGATCTGACCACCGACGCCACCCTTGACAAAGCCGTGCCCCCCTAGACCGCCACTCACAAGGACTGAGCCGCCACTCCCGCCGGGGAAGTTGCAGATGCAGCTGCGACCACCAGGGCCAGCCCCGAGCTGGATGGGGCCGCCGGCGCCACCCGCCCCAGAGTTTAGCGATACCCCACCGATCCCCCCACTTACCTGGAAAGCCGTCGGAGCATTTGCTCCAGTGCTTCCGTCCGAACCCTTCACATCCAATGTGGCGGCGGGATTAGTGTTGCCGACCCCAACCTTGCCGCTGTTCTGGAACAGAGCCGAGTTTCCAAGCGTAGCGGGACCGGTCCAAATGGGAATGTAGTTATGTGCGCCGCTGCCGCCTACCTGGGCCGACGCAGACAGAACAAGTGTCAAGAACCCCGATATCAAACAGCCAACACAACGTTTCATAAGAATTCCCTCCTCTCCGAGGCGGACAAAGCATTGCCGATGCGATCATTCTGGTCGGGATCTTTCCGCCACTCTTACGCTTGACCCAAGCGCACTGGCCGATAGGACAGTCAGGTGCTCAGACGCGATCGCCGCTGAGGCGAACTTAGGAATGAACGCTTTCATACTCCATAGTGACTGTCCCCGTTGCTCAGCGCTCCATAAGTCCCGATGTTCCCGTGATCACAATGGTGTGGGTCGCAAGTGGAGTACTTCCCCTTACCGGAGCCGCTTGACAGATCTGAATCACGTTTCTGCCAACAAGGTCGTTCTAGTCCTTCGGATTAATCCTTCTAGCAGTAGCGGTCAGAACAAAACCGGGATTGGTGAAAATCGCGCTAACGCCGTTAGTATTGTCGGTCCACACGAGGTTTACCGTTGACGTGCGCGTATCCGGTTGCACCAGCACGGTGAAGGAGCCCGTGCAATCGGCATTTACGCTGTACGTCCCCAAGTACGTCTCGTCCAGGGAACTACCGGCTACCACTCGAGTCTGGGTTCCGCTGACATTTCCGTGCCCGTCAAACGAGATTTTTCCTGCCGCTGCAACCGGAACAAATGTGCCGGCCGGGGTGGCCACAAATCCGCTAGTTGTGTACCCATAACTTCCAGCCACACTGGGTAGATTGCAGTCCTTGGCCTGCGCGGGCAGTGCTGCGGTTACAAACAGTACGAAGGCGACGGTGGTGAGAGCTGCGCTTACGAGCAAGTTGTCTTTCATCGGTATCCTCCAGATATAGTTCCGTAGTACTGAGTATGGCCCGCTCATGGCGCAGGGTGGTTGTCGGACTGGGTACAAGCAGGCGGTGGGAGATCGGTGGAGATGTCGGACCCTGCGTTTTGAAACGCCATGTTTTGAAGGATCACACTTGGGCAGCTTGCGACAATACCACCCTGCCCATTAGCTGTGACAGTGTTGCCGATGATGCTGCTGCCAGGAGAGGCGAGTAGGTTGATGCCGGCAAGGCCGTTCGCACTGGCTTCGCTGTGTTGCACTGAGTTTCCACTGCCCCCGAAAGAAAGAATGCCAGTGCCGTTGAAGTCTGCACGAACCTCCTCGGCCGTAAGGCCGCCGCCATCGAATGTGAGCCCAGCCCCTACGTTTCCCGTCACGCGGAGCTCTTTGGCTGTATGGCCTGTGCCCTCGAGAGCAATGCCTCTGTCGAAGTGGGTAGCAGCTCCATCGCGCACGTAGCTCGCAGTGCCGCCGTGCACATAAATGCCAAAACCCGTTCCTGGGCCGCTGATCGTGTACCCTCGGAGATCGAGGGTAACAAAATCGGCGACAATCAAGATGCAGCTTGGAACACTACCTGATCTCGTCTTCAGGCTGTTCTGGGTCGCGATGATACCCTTCGCGAGCTGGTATGAACCAGGTTTGTCGATCACGATACAGCTGCTGATGCTCTGGGTTCCGCCTTGGTATTGGGCGTTGGAGGTGCCAACGGTTACTAAGGTGAGGAGCGCCATTATACAAAGAAGCGCCCGGCCAGAGAGGTTGTTCAGACGAGGGATCTCCTTTTTCATAGTTGCCTCCTGCAAGAAATGCTGGCCCCCACTCTTGCTCGACCCGGCCCCCAACCGTCAATACCGCGCAAATCTCCCCGTACGCTCGTCTCGATATCGAGCCAACTGATTGAAAAGACATTGGCTAATAAGGCATATATCCGAGCTCTTGGGACAGTGGTAAACTCCGCAGACTGGTGAGGTGCTGGCCATGGACGTTTATGGGGCCAGAGAAGCGGTCGTTCGGTTCGGCGTCTTCGAAGCTGACTTGCGTTCTGGGGAGCTGCGCAAGCAGGGTGTCAAGGTAAAACTCCAGGAACAACCCTTCCAGATTCTCCGAATCCTTTTGGAACATCCAGGCGAAGTTGTTAGCCGAGAAGAACTCCAACAGAAGATTTGGCCGGCGGACACATTTGTTGATTTTGACCACGGGCTCAACAACGCCATTAGGCGCCTACGCGAAGCCCTTGGGGATACCGCGGACACCCCACGCTTCATTGAAACCCTGCCCAAGCGGGGGTATCGCTTCATCGGACCGGTGAATGGGAAGGGGAGCGCAGGGGTTGTGCCGGTGCAAGACGTACCGCCGGTCATTCGGCCCGCCACCGTTCACCGCCGGTGGCGTCGAACGCTTGCCGCGAGCCTCGTGGCGGTTGGTGTAGCCGTAGCCTTGGTTCTGGCCACTGCTCTCGGCTCAACCTTTGGCAACCTTCAACGATGGGTGTCAGCTGGAAGCAGTTCCCCTTCCATCCACTCTTTGGCGGTGCTGCCTCTCCAGAATCTCTCTGGCGACCCGGCGCAGGAGTACTTCGTCGACGGGATGACGGAAGAACTGATCACGGTTCTGTCTCGCATCAGTGGGTTGAAGGTGATCTCCCGCACCTCGGTCATGCGCTACAAGAAAACAGACCAGCCCCTGCCAGAGATTGCGCGGGAGTTAAACGTGGACGCGATTGTAGAAGGCTCAGTGCTGCGCTCGGGCGACCGAGTGAGAATTACGGCACAACTGATCTACGCGCCCAAAGACACAAACTTGTGGGCCGACACCTACGACCGCGACTTGCGAGACGTGTTGACCTTGCAGAGCACAGTAGCGGGTGCGATCGCGGACGAGATTCAGGCCACGATGACCCCGGCCGAGCGACGAAGTCTGGAGGCCAGACGACACGTAGATCTCAAAGCCTTCGAAAGCTATCTGCAAGGCATCTATCACGGAAATAAATGGGGCAGAGGCTTTAGTGATGAGGAATCGAAGATCGCGGTCGCCTACTTTCAGAGGGCTATTGCGGAAGACCCGAGCTTCGCTCCCGTCTATGTCGAGTTAGCGGACTCATGTTTCATGCAGTCACCTGCGCCCGAAATCTGCCGGAGCATGAAGCAGTTCGCAGAGAAAGCTGTGGCTCTCGATCTAACCTCCTCGCATGCGCACAATATCCTCGGAAAGGTCAAGTGGCTTGGCGACTGGGACGCTGCTGGCGCTGAGAATGAATTCAGGCAGGCTGTACTCTTGAGCCGCAACAACGCAGAAGCACACCATTGGCTTGGCATCATTTTGAATGCGACGAACCGCTTGGAAGAAGGGATGAGTGAGTCCCAACTCGCTCAGGAGTTAGATCCAGCCAACGATCATTTGTCGGAGGCGTTTTACAAGCGAGGGCAATACGACCAAGCGATTGATCGAGCTCAGAGATTCCTCGAACTCGACCCCAATAATGGTTTCCTCCATTTACAACTCTTAAGCTATTACGAAGACAAGGGCGCGTATCCGGAGTACGCCCGGGAGATACAGCAAGTGCTGACATTGTACGGATTCCCGGAGGCAGCTGAACGAATCAGGCGTGTCTACGCAAGTTCCGGTTATCGGACCGCTTTGCAGCAGTGGGCAAAAGAGGGTGAGCAACTCCACGCGCGACACCAGATCTCTGAGCCAGGCATGCAAGCGGGCGTGTACGCGATGTTGGGCGACAAATATCACGCATTTCAATGGCTGCAAAGGGCGTATGAGGAACACAGACTGGGGCCAGAGGGCCTCAAGTGCTCCCCTGTCTGGGCTCCCTATTGCTCTGACCAAAGATTTGTAGACTTGGTACGCGCGACTGCATCGAAAAAACAGAGCTCGACGAATTAGCCGCGATGAAATATGTCCAACGATAGCGAGCCAGCTAGCCTCCTTGTGTGCGGCAGGGTATGCCTCCAGCTGTTAGCTCTCGCCTCAGAAATTTAACTTTAGGGACAGCTGAACGATGCGTGGGCTGGAGCTGAAGCTTACGATCCTGCCAAAGTCGCCGGCGCTGATGTCGCCGATGGGGTTTTCTCGATTCGAATGATTCAGCAGGTTGAAGAAGTCGCCGCGGAACTCGAGGTTCTTCGACTCGGCAAGTGAAAAGCGTTTGCCGACAGAAAAATCGATATTGGCCTGACTCGGCCCACGTAGCAGGTTGCGTCCCACATTGCCGATGTCGGTTCCGGTACCACCAGTCAAAGCGGTTGGATCATGAGCGCTGGGTATGGGCTCTCCAGGTTGCACGGTGGCGACGGCAAAAGCTGCCGGACTGAAGTAGTAGCCTTTGGGAATGTTGCTCAGAGCATTCCTCCGATTTGCACCCGGCGCCCAGTTCGGACGTGCGCCGGCCAGGCCATACAGAGATCCTCCCAGGGGATCGAACAGATCGACCGGTGTGCCAGACATCGCGGTCACAATTCCTGTTACCTGCCAGTTGGAGGCTAGCAGACGTGCAAGGTTTGACTTGCGGCTCAGGCCAAACGTAGGCACATCCCACAGGAAATAGCCGGTGAAGCGATGGGTGCGGTCGAAATCGGAGAGGCCGCGGTTACTCTGGGCCATAAGCTGGTTCCCTACGATCCCGCTGGTATCAAGGCCTGGCAAGGAGCTGTTATCAATGGACCGGGAGAAGGTGTACGAACCCTGAAACTCCAATCCGCAGGTGAGTCGTCTATTCAACGTGGCTTGGAGCGAGTGATATGTGGATTGCCCGTTCGACTCGTTGAGAGTAAAGAATGCGGGGTCGACTCCCTGCATCGGCGCGCGTAGCGGTGCATTCTCGTTAGTGTTGACCGTGATCACATCTCCAGTCACAGGATTGGTGATCGGGTGATTCACGCTCGCGATTCGAGCTTGATTGATGTTCACCTGTCGGAAAAGACGTAATCCTCGAGTGCCGACATAAGCGACCTGCAAGACGGTGTCACGGATGACTTCGTACTGGATGCTGCCGTTGATGTGCTGAAAATAAGGCGTACGAAGATTTGGGTCAAAAGGACTAGAGGCCAACGCGTAGCCCGTCTGCACGAGCGGGAAACTACTCTCCCCGGGCACGCTGGGAAAGGGATTCGCGAAGCTGTGGCTGGAGGAAACAAAATTTTGGTAGAACGGCGGCGAGAAGTAGTCCCAGGCGAGATAAAAGAACGACGGCTCTGAGAAGTAGATGCCATAACCACCACGCAAGACCAGTCGTCCTGAATCGAGTGGGGACCACGCAACGCCGAGACGCGGCCCAAAGTTTCTTGGGGAGACGCTCTTGACCACACGTTTGCCGACCTTGGGAACATCCGGCAAGACGTACTGCGAATTGCTGGCCATCACGATGCCGCCGATAGGCGGTCCGACCGGCAAGCCATCGGATCCGATCTCCGTGCGCGGGCGGTACCGCGCGGGATCAAAGCCGCCAATCAATCCATCCGTCTCGTAGGGTGGCAGGTTCAATTCATATCTCAAGCCCAAATTGAGTGTGAGCTTGTGGGGCAACTTCCAGTCGTCCTGCACGAAGAAGTTGTAGTCACTCGTGCGGAAGTGGCGGTGGCTTAGGCCAACGCCGATGGAAGAGAAATCACTATTGCCTATCAAGAAGTCGTTGAAGGTGGGAAAATCAATTTCTCCATAGGTGTTGACATTCGCGTGAATGTCCCACAAGTAACGGCGCAACTCGCCGCCCATTCGGATGGTGTGTCCGCCCCGGTGAAGGGACAGGACATCGCTAACCGACAAGGAATACGTGGAGGCGTTGTTGATAGTAATCCACTCCGACCCTACTGACGCTCCGCCCTCATCGCGCCCCAGGACGATATTCGGCAAGCCCGGAAAATCCGCAGCAGTGGGACGCTGAATGCCAATGGTCGAATCCAGCAGTGCTTCTTGCGGGAGCGCCCGGTTACGCAAAAAGGTGGAACCGAAGCGGGTCTCGTTGGTTGCGGTCGGACTGTACGTGTGAACGTAGGACACGGACAGGAGCCGGTTGTCGTTCTCCACCTGCAATCCAAAGCCGGGAAGGCTGGTCGCACCGAATGCGACCTGACCAGGCTCCCATCCCCCGAGAGCGTGAAACTGCGGTGCATCCGCGAAAAAGAACTTCACTGCCAGAGTGTCTCGGGGCCGGGGCAGAAAGTCGAAATCGGTATTGAATTGTTCTTCGCGGTACGTGGATGGCGCCGTGCCGGAGACTCGTCCGTCAGCTTGCTGCGGCGTGGGGATAAGGTAGTCTCCGTTGGTCAGCTTAGCGGTGAGAAGTGCCAGCGAAATGGGATTGATGGACGTCGCCGGGGTGATGCGGTCGGGCAACTTGGGTTGAAAGGTGCTAAGTAGCGTTGCTTCCGCCCGGTCGTCGGTGAGACCAGGAGCAATCAGGACGCTCTTGTAAATGCTCTGGTCGGTAGCGCCGTTGGTCTCACGGACGCCCTGATAAGAAAGAAAATAGAAGGCCCGGTCTTTGCGGAGCGGACCGCCCAGAGTGGCCCCATACACGTGGCGTCGCAGCGCAGGCCGACCCACGCCCGCCTGTTTTAGATTGGCGTCGTTGGCATTGAGCGCGTCATTGCGGAGATAGTCGTACAGGCCGCCGTGCATCCGATTCGTTCCGCTTTTCGTGGTCACCTCAATGCTGGCTCCGCCCGCGCTCTTCAAGGACGCGTCGTACAGCGAAGTGTTTACCACGACCTCTTGGATGCTTTCCGGGGCCGGAATCGGGACTGCAGCGAAGTCATGCCCATAAATGTCATTGGCATTGACTCCGTTAATTTGCAAATTGTTTTGCTCGCTCCGGGCGCCATTCACGTAGAAATTGGGTGAGTTGCGGCCGATGGCGTTGTTATTGGCGAGTTCCACCGATACTCCCGGCGCAAGCGTCGCCAGCTGCAGGAAGTTGCGGGTGGGCAGCGGCAGGTTCGATACGGCCTTCGCCTGCAGGGCTGTGGCGAGTTGGGGACCCTCGGATTGAACGAGCGGGGGAATACCGTTGACCGTCACCTCAAATGAAGTACTTGCGATCGAGAGTGCGACGTTAACCGTCGTGAGTTGATTGACGCCGACTCGCAGACTGCTGAAACGCCCCGTCGCGAACCCTGGGGAGGAGACGTTTAATTCGTAAACGCCGGGAGGAAGAAAAGCCAGCGCGTAATTCCCGGAGGTGTCGGACGCCGTAGAGCGATGCTCGCCGGTAGCAATATTCTCCAATCGGATCGCGGCTTTCACGATGACCGCGCCTTGGCCATCACGAGCGGTGCCAGAAATTTCTCCCGTTGTCGGCGTTTGCGAGAATGCAGAAATCGCGACAAGTGCCCAGGAGAAGGCGACGAGGCGGACGAATCTGGCGGAAACATTCATATGGACTAAGGCGGTAGCCCCACCCGCCGAATCAATTCTTTGAATCTTGGATCTGAGCGGATGGGAGCCCACTTCGGGTCATCCTTGAGATGGATCATGACGCCATCGTGCTCCTTGTATCCCTGTTCCAACAACGCAAAAGCTTCCTCCTTGTCACCTAGCATGCTGTAGAGCCAAGCCGCAAAAAACTTGGGCATGTGATGACGGTTCGAGGTCGCAACGTACACCTTCATCCAGGCACGAATCGCCCCTTTGTAGTCGCCCTTCGCATAACCGTTTTGCAGGATCCTTGCGTGGTCGTGAAAGCCAAGGATTTCGACGGTTCTTATGTACTGTTCAACCGCCTCCTTAAATCTGCCCGCTCGTTGGTAATCTACGCCCAAGAGTGCGTGATAAAAGAAGTTATCGGGGCTTCCTTCGAGGATCTGCTGTCGTCGCTGGTCGAGACTCAAGTCCGCCGGGAAAAACTTACCGATGCGATCGTTTACAGGATCAAGCCGCTGCGCCAGCTCGATCTCTTCTCGCCCCGCACGGGTTTTCTCTCCCGACATCAGATCCAGGTAGTTTGAATACTCCACATGCGCATCGGCGGAGTTCGGATTAAGCTCCATGGCGCGCTTGTATTCTTTACCTGCCGCCTGCCAGTTCCAGTCGCCCAACAACAGCCGCGCATTGTCTAAGTGAGCTTCGGCAACGGAATCATCTAATTCCAACGCTCTCGCTACGGCAGCCCTAGCTTTGGAATCCAGGTCCGGGATCGCATCTACCAGATTCGTCATCTCAAAGATTGCCAGATAAGCAGGAATGTAGTGTGGGTCCTCTTGAACCGCGTGTTGGAAATCCGCAATCGCCTTCCGCTCTTCTTCAGCGAACTCTTGCTCGAAACCTTCTCGAAGCTGAAGTTCGCTTAACTTAGCAAAGTGGAAGCGGCCATTGAGGTACGCATCGAGAGCTTTGCGATTCACCGGGCGGAGGCTCTTCAGGTGCTGTTGTTCCTGACGCGTCATCTTCGCCTGAATTTCATCAGCGATGGCACTCGCGACCGAACTTTGCAGAGTGAGAACATCTTTCAAATCGCGATCATAGGTCTGGGCCCACAGGTTCGAATCTCGCGGCGCATAGATCAACTGGGCCGTAACGCGCACCCGGTCACCTGAACGGACCACTGATCCTTCGACGATCCCGTCTACTCCCAACTCCCGCGCTATTTCCGGTAGGGGCTTGTCTGTCTTCTTGTAACGCATGACCGAAGTCCGTGAAATAACCCGGAGTTCGCTCAGACGTGAGAGCTCCGTGATCAGTTCCTCCGTCATGGCGTCGGCGAAGTATTCCTGCGTTTGATCGCCCGAGAGATTCTGCAAGGGCAGAACGGCGATGGAGCGAATCTGGGGAAGGTCACTTCTTCCACGGAGATATTGCCACCACTTGTTAGGTGCAAACCTCTCAATCCCAAGAAGCAGAACGACTGAGCCAAGTCCAATCAAGAGGCCTGCGCGCAGAATCCGACGGCTGAGCCGGAACTCTGTCCTTGGCTGTGATCCATGAACAGGGCTGGAAGGGGTGCTCCCATTGACTGTCCCGATGAAGCGGTAGCCGCGCCGGGGCAGGGTCTCGATGAAACGCGGGGAATCTGCCTTGTCCCCCAGGGCTTCGCGCAGGCGTTTGACCGCGTTATTTACTCCGCCGTCGAAGTCCACGAAGGTGTGGGCGGGCCAGATCCTTTGCCGCAACTCTTCACGAGAGACCGCCTCGCCGGGTCGTTCGAGAAGAAACTGAAGCAGTTGGAAGGGTTGGTCCTGCAGCTTGATCTTCACGCCCTGCTTGCGCAACTCTCCCACGCGGGGGTCAAGTTCGAAAACCCCAAAGTGCACAACCTCGCGTGGTGTAGTGATTTCTTGCATGACGATCAATTCAAAGTTGCTCTGGCAAGCCTACTCGACGGACCAGATCCACGAATCTTGGATCAGAGCGAATCGGATCCCAGATCGGGTCTGACTTAAGGTGCAAAATGCACCAGTCGTGCTCTTGGTACGCTTTTTCCAGCCACACAAACGCCCGGTCCTTGTCGGCCAAGTTTGCGTACATGAAAGCAGCCCAGTACGTCGGCAGATGCTGACGCTTCGACAATGCCTCCCACGCTTTCATCCAATCGCGAATCGCACCTTTGTAGTCACCTCTCGCATAACCCCGCTGCAGTATTTTTGCCTGGTCCTGATAGCCATAGACATTGATGGCCTTTATATATTGCTCGACTGCATCTTTGTATCGGCCAACGATCTGATACTCCTTTCCTAACTCAGCCCGAAACTCAGCATTGTTGGGATCTTTTTCATCAAGATAGTCGCGGTCCTGGTCGAGGCTCCAATCTTCGGGAAAGTAGCCCGACGTAGAATAGCGATGGTGCTCCGGATCGAGTTGTTGCGCGAACTCGGCTTCCTTCTGGCCCTTCCCGGGGGCCACATCGCCCAAGTAGTCCGCGTACGCCGCATGGGCATCTGGGGAGTTCGGATTGAGCTCAATAGCGCGCTTATATTCCTGCTCTGCTCCGGCCCAGTTCCAATCCTCTGTCATGAGAATCATCGCCTTGTCGAGGTGAGCTGTGATTAGCGAATCATCTAACTGCAAGGCTTTTTCGAGGGCGGCTCTGGCCTTTGGCACCAACTCCCGGTGGGGTACGATCCCCCCGCTGTTTCCGACATCGAAGATTCCCAGGTAGGCCGCAGCATAGTCCGGGTTTAGCTGTACTGCACGCTCGAACGCCGCCATCGCTTTTTGCAGTTCTTCTTCATACTGGTTCTCCAATCCTTTGTGGAATTCCAGTCCCAAGGCTTGGTCGAAGTGATAACGGCCATCCAAGTACGCGTCGACAGCTTTGCGATTCACCGGCCTGCGGCTGCCAAGCCGTACCGCCTCTTTGGGGGTGATCTTGACCTGGACCTCTTGCGCAATCGCGGTGGCCACGGCGCTCTGCAACGTGAGCACGTCCTGCAAGTCGCGGTCATAGGTCTCTGCCCAAACATTTGTGTCGGTGGGCGCGTAGATCAATTGTGCTGTGATGCGCACGCGTTCGCCGGAGCGTAACAGCGAGCCCTCAACGATTCCCTGTACACCTAGCTCGCGGGCGATTTCAGGCAGTGACTTGTCCGTATTCTTGTAACGCATCACTGAAGTACGGGAGATGACCTTCAAGGCACTGATGTGGGAGAGTTCTGTAATCAGTTCCTCGGTCATGGCATCGGCAAAGTATTCCTGCGCAGGGTCGCCAGAGAGATTTTGCAGGGGGAGCACGGCGATGGAGCGAATCTGGGCAACGGGGTTCCCCCGCATGTGCCGCCACCACTTGTTGGGTGCAAACCCTGCTATCGCGAGAAGGAGAACTGCAGAGCCAAGCCCTATCGAGACGACAATCCGCAGAGGTCGATTGGGCTGGGTTGTGGAAGGCAACCCTGCGATCGTTGACGACCCGTTTGCAAGTGTCGGCACACTCCCGTGTATGGGCCCGATGAACCGATAACCTTTGCGGGGCAGTGTTTCTATGTAACGTGGACGATCCGCTTTGTCCCTCAGGGCTTCGCGCAGCCGTTTAGCGGCGTTATTCAACCCGCCGTCAAAGTCCACGAATGTGTCGGCAGGCCAGATTCTTTGCCGCAACTCTTCACGAGTAACCACCTCGCCAGGTCGTTCGAGAAGAGTCTGAAGCAGTTGGAAGGGTTGGTCCTGCAGTTTGATCTTCACGCCCTGCTTGCGCAGCTCTCCCGCGCGAAGATCAACTTCGAAGTCACCGAAGCGAATTGCCCCCAACTGGGATGGACTAGCCGTGTCCATGGAGGCACACACCCCACTAGGCCAGACAGTTTATCACCGTTTCAAACCTCGTTAGCTGGGACTACGCGTGCCCCAATGCCTTCCCCTTCAGTCACTTGGCTCGACTAGAACGGGACTGAGACAGGACAGGCGTAGTCCATTGACGAAAGCATGGATGTCGCGCAAACCAGGGGCCTGCACCGTTGCAGTCTTCGCGATAGCCACAAGGTCTCGGGCGGTCCCAACGGTACAGCTGGAGGATGGTCATGAAACGACACATGGTTTCAAGAATGCTAACTCTCGCGTGCCTGGCGCTCAGCTGGGGTGTGGCCCTCGCCCCGCTGCAAGCGGAAGCCACCCACTGCTCGGCCGAGGCCACGGCCGGAAAATGGGCGTACACGTACACCGGAACCATCTTGACCCCCGGTGGAGCGTTGCCGGCTGCATCGGTAGGCCACTTTGTCTTGGACGCTGCGGGCAACCTCACGGGCAGCCAGACGCGCAGTGTGGCCGGAAACTCCGGAATCGAGGACATCGCAGGCACCGTCACCACCAACAAAGACTGCACCGGTACCGCGACCATCAATGTGTTTGTGAATGGGCAGTTGCAGCGCACGGCAGTTCTCGCCGTGGCGTATGACAACAACATGAAGCATGCCCGCGCGATTTTCCAGTCGCTGACCCTACCGGATGGCACCAGTGTTCCGGTGGTGATCACCCTCGATGAAACGAAGCAGTTTCCCAGGAACTGATCAGCGGAAGGGTCCGACTGAACCGGCCTCCGACGACGGGAAGGACGACACATGCTGAAGGAATTTTCCTGTTCGATCTTATGTTTTTGCAAATTTCGATCCTGGCAACAACGTAACTAGCAACAACAGAAACGGCGTCGGCGCGCCCTTGACGTCGCGTGCTTTACGCAATACACCGCCACGCGAGGAGTGTTCGCCAACACTGCGGGAGCAACAACGAACTGTTCGGAAAACTAGGCTGCATTGCAGCGGCGGCCCTACCGCACGCGGAGTCAGCTTTTTCGAAAGGAGTTCCATTAATGCTCGGACGAGACAAACAGTTCGCCATCACCGTGTTGTTACTCTCCGTGATTGTCTCCAGGCCGAGCGCGTTCGCGGTCGAATTCTCCAGCCCAGTGAGCTATTCCGTAGGTACATTTCCGTATGACATTGTCACCGCCGACTTCAATGAGGACGGAAAGTTGGATTTGGCTGTGGCTAATTCCGGGGGCACGAACATAAGTGTCTTGCTGGGGAACGGTGACGGCACTTTTGAGTCGGCGGTGAACTACGATGCTGGCGCACCGAACCCCGCGTTTTTGGCAAAGGGAGATTTCAACAATGACGGCAAGACAGACTTGGCCGCCGCGAGCACCAGTGGCATGGTGAGTATTCTCCTCGGTAAGGGAGATGGTTCATTTCAAGCTCCTAGAGTGCTGGCGGTACCTTTTGGTCCCATAGTCGTGGCGGATTTCAATCTGGACGGTTTTTCAGACCTGGCCGTTGGCGGTACGAGCGTCAACATTTTTCTGGGAAACGGAGATGGAACCTTTCGGCAGCCTACGCAGGCATCTTCGTCAAGCGCCGGACTCTTGGCCACAGCCGATTTCAACCACGATGGCAAACCCGACTTGATCGCCTCGGCAGCGACCATCGATATTCTCCTCGGCAAAGGCGATGGATCATTTCAGCAAGGCGCAAATGTCACCGTGCAAGAAATAACGTCAGCTGCGAGTACCTCGGTTTCGGCGGTCGTTGGATTGGACATCAACAACGACGGACTATCCGATGTAATCGTGTCGGCCGACGGCTTTAATTCAATCTGCAGCTCGGGCGTGTGCGTCTCCGGAGTTACCGATAAGAAGATCAGCTGTTTTCTGCAAAACAGCGACGGATCCTTCCAGAGCGAGCAAATCATCGCAGAATCGCGTTTGGTCTTTGTTAACCACCAATTTACGACTTTGAGGGGATACCTAATCTCGGGACTTCTCCTCGGTGATGTAAACGGCGATGGAACTCCTGATGTGGCGTATCGCAAGAGCCATTTTCTAAACGGATTTCCAGAGAGCGCTTCTCTGGAAGTCAGGCTCGGGCGAGGGAACGGAACTTTTTCCCCTGAGATCACGCTTTCGGTCGATCCAGGAACTTTGGAGAGGACGGGGACTCTGGCGAAGTTGGTAGACTTGAACGGCGACCAACTGGTTGATGTTGCCTCTTTTGGAAGTTCCGACAACATCCTTGTGCTCATGAACGAGAGCCCTGCTTCGGGTGCCGACCTGAGCATCGTTCATGCTAGTGCATCGCCGGAGCCCGTTGGCATCGGATTGAACCTCACGTATTCCATCGACGCGCTCAACGAAGGTCCACAAGACGCTTCGGGGGTGATGCTCGCAGATAACCTGCCTGGTGGAACGAGTTTTGTCTCTGCTACGCCATCCCAGGGAAGTTGCAGCCATGCGAACAGAATAGTCACATGCAATTTTGGGTCGCTTGCCTCCGCTTTCGACGCTACCGTGAGCCTCGTTGTAACACCTACCGCCACGGGGACCATTACAAATTCGGTTAGTGTTTCGGGAGCACAACAGGACCTGGCGCCCGCCAACAATTCCATTACTCAGAATACGACCGTTGTTCCGGTTTTCATTCTGACAGCTGCTATAGCTGGCGCGGGAACCGGTACCGTCACTAGCGACCTGGGTGGGATCAACTGCCCCGGATTGTGCTCCACCAGTCTTGCCATGGGAACCTCAGTCTCGCTCATGGCTACTGCGGCATCGGGCTTCACCTTCACTGGCTGGGGCGGCGCCTGCTCAGGCACGGGGGCATGCAACATAACCATGAACACCGATCAAACGGTCACCGCCACTTTCGTCCCCACCCCGGACTTCTCACTCTCGGCCGATGTGGCTTCACCTGCGTCGGTTGTTGCCGGACACTCTGCTACGTCAACGGTCACCATCAGTTCGGCGAACGGCTTCAATAGCGCGGTTCAATTCACTTGTTCTGTGGCGCCGATGCCAGCTTTCGCTCCCACATGTTCGTTGAATCCAGCTTCCGCGACTCCGGCCGCCAACGGTTCGGTGACCGCGACACTCACTATTGCTACTGCCGCTCCAACTGTCGCATTGCTCGCTCCTTCCACTCTTGGGTGGCTCTACGCGATCTGGCTACCCGTCACCGGGCTGGCGTGGGTAGGGGTGGGCATCTCCTCTGCAAAGTCACGTTCACGAAGGAAGATATTTGCAGGGTTTGTGGTGTGTATTGTGCTGGTGGCCGGTACAGCGCTCCAGGTTGCCTGTGGTGGCAAGTCGGAAACTCACACGATTGGGGGTACACCAGCAGGCATGTACACGGTCACAGTCACGGGCACGTCGGGAGCTGCACAGCATTCGACGAGAGTAATGCTTACGGTGCAATAAGGCGAGCAATTAGCAGCGAGGGTGGACAGCCCAGACGAAATTCATCCCTGTCGGCCGCAGGAAACGCCCTTAATTGCTTGGTTGGCGACCGTGGTTATGACGCTGAGGCGATCAGGAGAAAATGTTCGGGCCCGCGACACAGTAACCCTTGCTGGCGAAACGAAATAATAGACATGGCGGCGGTCCGGGCAAACATCGGTGGGGGCCGAACGAACTTTCGCCTGGCTCAATCAGTTCCGCCGACTCCGAGTTCGCTATGAAAAGCGCGCCGACATCCACGGAGAGTTCCTGTCGCTCGGTTGCCCTCTGATCTGCTGGAGATTCCTCCGCACTTGGCCAAGCGAAACACAGAACACGGCAGTGGGCTGGGCCGATGGCGGTGGGTAATAGAACGAACCTTCGCCTGGCTTAGTCAGTTTCGCCGCCTGCGCGTTCGCTATGAAAAGCGGGCTGACATCCACGAAGCATTCTTGTCGCTGGGATGCGCTCTCATCTGCTGGCACTTTCTAAACAGGATGCGAAAAAGGGGGGCGTTGGGTTTAACCAGAAAGACAACCGAAACTACGACCGCATGCTCGGACAAACCAAGATCAGGGAGTTGCCCTCATAGCGTTAACTTAAAGTGTTTGGGGCCGAGACGATGCCAACTTCTCAGAAGCCCACTTTTGGGTGCTTTCCGTGCTGGCGACCATCCTGAAGTTGAGCGACTTCGTTCTTGGCTGCGTCGTTACACCTCGTTACACCGACCATCCGATGCCGATGGTGAAACAGGTAGCTATGATTGGCTTTGCTCGGGACTGAAGCCGTAATCTAATTGGCAAGGCTCTGGTCGGCTGGCACTAGCGATTTTTGGTTCCTCGGTTTGTTAGGCCGGTGCCTCTTGCGCATGCATGATTACCTTCATCATTCCGGCCCATGACGAGGAGTTCCTGATTGGTCGTACGATCAGCGCGCTCCATGCGGGCGGGGCCATGAACGAGCCGTACGAGATCATCGTTGTGGATGATGCGTCGACGGACGCGACAGCCACGGTGGCGGCGCGTTGCGGCGCTCGCGTCGTCTCGGTCAATTGTCGGCAGATTGCCGCAGCCCGCAACGCGGGAGCGGCGCAAGCTCAAGGTGACCTGTTGGTGTTCGTCGATGCCGACACCCATGTCCCTGGAGCGGTTGTCGGCGCTGCCGTACACGCAATGCGGACCGGCGCGGTCGGCGGCGGGGCCAGGGCAAGGTTCGATGGGGCCGTCCCAATCTACGGGCGTATTCTGGCGTGGCTATGGCTGTGGATCCAGCGGTTCGGACACCTCGCTTCCGGTTGCTTCCTCTTCTGCGCGCGTGACGCCTTTGAGGCCGCAGGTGGGTTCGACCAGACCCTGTACGCTGCCGAGGACGTCGTACTGAGCAGCCGACTCAGGCGCTTGGGTCGATTCGTGATCCTTCGGGAGGAGGTGGTCACGTCAGGACGGAATCTACGTTCGCACTCTGCCTTCGAGGTTCTGGGTATCGTGGTTGGTTTCGCATTGCGTGGCCCGGGGTTCTTCAGAACCCGGCAAGGACCGTGGTACGGTAGGCGCCGCGACGATCCAGACCATAGAGCCTAGCTGTTCCACCCGACTGTCGCGAAGCGGCTTCGGAGCAAACCGATTTCCTTGGAAGGCGAGATATCCGATCGAGGCGGTTCTCTCGCACTGCAAGATAAGGAGCGAAAGCGGTTGGCTCTCCGTTTTGTTAGAGGCTCTAAGGAGAACGACTCCAGTTGCTGCCGTCCGCATTCCCGCCACAACTTCTTCTTCGCGCGCAGTCCTTCGTTGAGGGCTACCGCTTGCAACTGGTTCATGATCCGGGTGCGTGCCTGCACCATGCGGTGCCGGTGCCACAACAATTGCCGTAGATCGCGGTTTTCCCAGCTTGGCACCCAGATCCGCGGAAAACGATCTTCCAACAGCAAACGCAGCAGGAGTCGCGCATCCTCCCGATCCGTCTTCGCCTTGCGTACCCGCTTGGTTTGAATCTCCGCCGCATCGCCGATCCACAACTCAAAGTTCAGCTCAGCCAGCAATCGTTCAAACCAGCGGGCGTGTCCACTCGCTTCCATTCCCACGCGCACTTTCTGTCCCTGCGCCGCCAGCTCTCGGTAGAACTTCTCCGCTTCCTCACGGTGTTGCAATTGCCGTTCCTGGAACTCTCCAGTATCTGTATCCACAAACGCAATTTGCTGGAAACCCGGGTGATAATCTGCTCCTATAATGATCATTGTCCGGCTCCTTTCTACCCGAGCCTCCTTGGTTGGTTATGGCACCACCAAGTTTACTCAGGTCTAGGAGCCGGCATTGTTATGGAATCAATTACACTCAAAACCCGGTAAATCACTGTCCTGTAACAGTCCCGAAAGTTGAGTTTGAGGTAGATTCACGTGCACTCGCAGAACTAAGGAGCACGTAGAACGTTGGGGTTACGCTGGCATGGACTCCCTGCCGACATTTCGTAATCGGCAGGTCATCGGTTCAAGTCCGATCGTCGGCTCCAACACACCTCTACTCCTCTCGGGTCGGCGTCGTAACCGGCAGATTTCGTGTTGACAATTTGCTTGTCGAATAACCTCCGACCTCACTGAGAAAGAAGAATCTTGTCTGCTGACAGGAGAGTCGCTCAGTGGCTCGTGTCGTTGGGCGACACCACACGGCCATACTCCGATGCCCGCCCCATGCGATCGAACATCCGGTAAGCTGCCGCCGAGATGCGCGCGATCGTATCCTCTCCGTCGCGCTCCTTCTGCAGATAGCTCGTCATAATGCAAATCACATACGGACGATTCTGGGCAAAGACGATTCCCGAGTCGTTGCGCACGCCTTCAAGAGAGCCGGGCTTATCGGCTACCCGCAGTCCTTCCGGCAAATCTCGCGAAATCCAGCTGTCCTTGTGCGTGCTGAGGACCTTCAGGAAGTCGTTTGTCATTTCCTGGTTTAGCACCTTCCCGCGATAAATCTGCTCGAGCAGGATCATCATTTCTCGCGGTGTCGACACGTTTTCCCGGCCTTCGCCTGCGGCTTTCAAGTCCATCATTTTTCGGCGAAGCCGCGTGTGGGGCAGTCCCAGGCTGTCCAGCAGCCGATTCACGTTTTCCATGCCCACATGATCAATGAGGACATTGGTCGCGGAGTTATCACTCACCGCCACCATCATCGTGGCCAGGTCGCGGTTGGTGATTTTTGTGACCGAGGGAGTAAGGCCGCCCATGATGTCGCTGTCCGGTACCAGATCGCTCGCTTGCACCGTGTACAGATCCGTGAGCTTCGCTTTCCCAGATGCGCCTTGACCGGCTTCTTGATTTTGACGATAAAGCTCCGCCAGGACTGTAATCTTGATGGAACTGGCTTGCGCGAAAATTTCGTCTTCGTGCAGAAAGAATTTCTGCCCGCTAGTCAGATCCTCGATTGCCACTCCTAGAACGCCATCCAGATTGTGGTCGGCCTCACGTATGGTCGACCCAAGTTTCTCCCACAAAGCCTGTTGTTTTGCGTTGAGCGCCGTCTGGGCCGCAGCCTGGGCCGTAAAACTTACCGAAACCAGGCAAAGAAAGAAGATAGCTTTCACGATACGTTCTCCAGCAAGAGATAAAATCGTCCACGCAGTGTACCGCGTGCATTCCGCGGAAATTTCGAGCGATATGAATCAGAGGGTTGCGAAGAGAGCGCGACTGAAGGCGCGTTGCCACAATCCTGCAGCTTGCTCAGAGAATGGCCGCTCACGCTGGACTGAGTCCCAGCCCTGGCTTGTCAGGAAGGATGAGTCTCCCGTTCTGCACCCGCACTCCCGTATACGGGTCATTCGAGATCAGCAGGTTCCCGTCCAGGTCGGCGTAGTCGACGAGCGGCGACAGGTGCGCCGCGGCCGTAACGCTGACCGAACTCGACACCATACAGCCAAGCATGGTTTTCATTCCCAGTGATTTCGCCACATCGATGCAGCGCTTCGCTTCCTGGATGCCGCCACATTTATCGAGCTTCACGTTTATGCCGTCATAGGCATTCACGAGGTGCGGCACCGCGGCAGAGCTCAGGCAAGCCTCGTCCGCAATAATCGGGATGTGCACGTGCCCTCGTACCCAACGCGTTTCTTCCAGCATCGCGGCCGGCATGGGCTGCTCCACAAATTCCACCCCTTGCGATTCCAGCCAGTTGATCTTCCGCACTGCCTCTTCTTTATTCTTCCAACCCTCATTGGCATCCACGCGCAACGGTTTGGTGGTTACACTGCGCACCGCTTCCACCGTCGCCTCATCCGTATCCAGACCCACCTTGATCTTCAGGACAGGGAAGTCTTTGGCCTCGCGCACTTTTTCTCGGGTAATGTCCGGTGTATCGATGCCGATCGAGAGGGTGGTCACCGGCGCGTCCGCAGCGTCCAGCCCGAAATAACGATACAGCGGAACACCGAGTTTCTTGCCCACCCAGTCGAGCACGGCAATATCGATGGCTGCTTTGGCGGCATACTGGCCATCAATCCGATGAAAGACGCTGGCCATTACTTTTTGAAATTGCCACGGATCGGCAGAGATAAGCCACGGACGCAGAGACTCGACCGCATCACGGGCGCCCTCCGCGGTCTCATGATAGCGAATGATCGGCGCGCCTTCTCCCACCCCAGTAATGCCTTGGCTCACCAAACGCAAGGAGAGAGTATCGCGATACTCGCTCGAAGACATGGTGGTAGTCCACGTATGCCGAAGTTTCAGACGCGTGATGGACGTCTGCACTTGGCACCCGTCCCGATCCATGTATGCCTCGGTCGAGCCAGCGTGCGGCTCACAAGCGACGGCCGCTCCTGCCACGGTCGCAACTTTGATCCATTCGCGGCGATTCATTTGACCCTTCGTGACGCCACCAGCAGCCGCGTCCATGGCTGATCCCGCAACCGGCAAATCTGAACTCCAGGATGACCATGCGTGGTGTCATGGATGAACTCGCCATGACCAATGAACATGCCGGTGTGCGTGATGTGATCGGGCGCGCTGCCAAAGAAGAGGAGATCTCCCACCCGCAGATGCTTGCGATCCACCGCAATTACACCACTCCATGCGGCCTGCAAGTCTGCGTCGCGGGGCATATTGATGCCCCGGCTGCGCACCAGCATCTGGGTGAATCCGGAGCAATCGTAGCCCAGGCTCGAGCGTCCACCCCAAAGATAGGTCACGCCCAGGAAGCGCTTGCCAAGTGCAATGGATTCCTCGATGGTCAGAGGCCGTGTATTCGTATTCACGTCTCCGTCCTGAATCCATGCTTTCTGCCCGTCCACGAGCCGCACCTCCAACCAGCCGGCATCGTCGCCCGCGCCTTCCTTCTCAACTTCGAGACGCGTTTCAAACGGAACACTCAGCAGGGGACGGTGCGCGGTCACGTCGGTTTCGCGATATAGATTCGCAAGTAGACTATTGACCTGAACTGTCCTGGCCGAAGTAGCGTAAGGAGCCCCGTTTACGCCTCGCAGTGTCACATCGAGCCGCATCCATCCCGTGTAGTCGTCCGGCGTGCGCACTTTCGCCCACCCGGAGGCTTCCTCCAGCACTTTCACATCACTGCCGTAAATTGCCTGCGAGACGACATCGGAATCATCGCTCGCCCGGGAATACAGGTTCGCCACCGGCACCGCGACCACCAGGTTCTCCGACTCACCCGGCCGAGCCCAGCCGGGAACGATGAACGACATCCACACGCACGCGGCGAGCAGTTTACGTGCCGCCAGCGCAAGCCGTTGCCCAACCCGGCGTCCTGTCATAAGCATCATTCTGTTCTGAACCGGATGCTTTCCGAATTCACGCGGCTCAGAACGTATACTTGGCAGAGAGCTGCATCTTGCGCGGATCGCTGGAAAGCCCGCGCCCATCTTCGCTGACCGTCAGCGGATCGACCACTCCGAAGTCGCCATTTCCGTAGCGATTGCTTCCCGGCTCGTCGTAGTGCACGGCGTTCGGGAGGTTTTGGACTTCCAGACGCAACTCCAGTTCGTGTCCTTCCCGGATGCGGGTGGTCTTTGCCAGGGACACGCTCAGGTTGCGGTATCCCGCGAGGCGGAAATAGTTTCTCCCCACATTGCTGAACTGTCCCGCCCCCGGTGTGGAGAACTTGCCGATCTGGTCTGGCGTGACGTAGGTCAGAAGTCCCGTACTCGGATCGCGATGAATGCGGAACATGTCATGCGCGCAGCCGGTGCAATCCGCTACGGTGCGGACAATGCTGCTCAGCGTATAGTCGCTCGAATTGGAGAACACGGTAGTCGGGCGCCCGCTTTCGACAATACCGAATCCGCCAATCTGCCACCCGCTGACGATGCGGTCGAGGAATCCATTCGCTCCCTTCGCCCAATGCTTGCCGCGGCCGAAAGGGAGCTCATACACCCAGATGGTCTGGAACACATGCGTCCGGTCGAAGTCCGAAGGCGCGTAGTTCAGTTTGCGATTGTCGAGATCAAACGGGGTGCTAGATGCTCCAAACGGCGTTGACTGCACTCCCACGGTTGTGAACGTCGGATCAAACGACCGGGTGTCCATCGACTTCGACCAGACATAGCTCGCCTGGAAGGTCAGCCCGTTCGAGAACGCCCGGCGCACTTCGGTTTGCAGCGCGTGATAGGTGGAGAAGTCGTGACTATCGAGAACCACCAACCCGCCAGGGCTGCTGGGGAAATTACCGGCAAATTGGGGATAGGAGTAGAAGAATGTGTCTCCAAGCCCGGCCGCGAGATCCGTCTGTGCGACCGCCAACTTCGCGGCCATCCCGGCAACTCGACCATTCGCGAAGTCGTTGTAATAGGGATTCCCGCCGTTCGGGTCCGCGAGCCACTGGGAGCCGGTCTGTCCAGCGGGAACTCCACCGACTGCCTGCATCAACCGATCGATCAATGGACTATCCTGCCCGTTCTTGACCGCATTAAACGCACTCAGAAATCCATTACTCCGAATCTTGGCCTGGTTCGCGTCATAAGCTCCGTACAGATGCACACCCTTGCGGCCGATATAGTTCATCTCCAACACGAACTTCTGCGGCAGTTCATGCTGCAGGCCCAGGCTCCACATATAGGTCTGCGGCGGTCTCCAATTTGGGTCTACCACGGTGATGGAGTTGTTGCTGAAACTGGGCGGCTGACGCAGCGCTGTCGGGCTGTTGCTCGGCCCATTGATATAGGAGCCGATAATGGAGTTCAGAGCCGCGGGCGTTAGCTGGCTCAGACGTCCTCCTCCGCCTCCGAACGTCGTATCAGTCACCTGCGTGCTGAGCCCAGGCATTCCCTGAAAGACCGCAGAAGACAAGCTGAACGTGTTGATGCGGTCGTAGGCGATGCGGAAGTTTCCGCGAATCGAGGTCTTCCCGTTGCTGTGCGGATCCCATGCAAAGCCTATCGACGGCCCAAAGTCCTTATAGGAGTCGTGATAAAGCTGCCCAGGAAGCCAGGTGAGCGAGTCGCTGCTGACTCCCCACCCCAACGGCGGGTTGGGACGAAGCATGTTCGCTGCGTTTGTCACGCGGGGAGAAAGCTTGACCTCCCATCGCAACCCAAGATCAAGCACCAGGTTGGGCCGAATTCTCCACGTATCCTGTCCGTAGAAATCGTACTCAGGCAGCCGGAAGTCAGCATGGAGCAACGCTCCCGCCGGATACCACGTGCTCGGATTCTGAGCCACGATGCCTTGCTGAATCGATCCCACGTTGCCGAGCAGGTCATTGATAAATCCTGCTGCATTCGGAAGGTCGTTCGTTGGATCCATGTTGACGTGGCTCTGATCATATTTGTATGCAGCCGGATCGGGGCTATTCACGTTGGGATCGAAATTCACAGCCAGCGCGGCATTCAAGGCGCCGATGCTTCCTCGCTGGTCAATGTGCCGTTGATAGCGGAAGTTGACTCCCCACTTGAAGGCGTGCGCCCCCTGCAGGTACGTCATGTTGTCTGCCAATTGAAACGTGGTGAGATAGCGGGCATTTCCCGCATAGTTCTGCAGAGGTACCTGCATGCATGCAATGCCATTCACGCACAAAGGATTCGCTAAGAAGTTAAAAAACGGATTGCTCTGGGATTTCGGGTCGGGGTTGGCGAAATTGAACCCGAACCTGTTCATGCCGAGCACCAGCTCATTCAGGGTTCTTGGGCTCACGACCCACCGCCAGGCAACGGCGAGGTTTTTCGGGCTGCGGAACGTATCCACCACGTTGGGAAATCCCGGGAAGATGGGCAATCCCAGGTTCGCCGTATCGCCAAACGTGTTCTGATGTCCAGCCGACCAACGCACGAATGCACTGTGACTCGGGTTGAAAGTGTGATCTACACGAACTGTGTAATCGAGCTGTTTTTCGTGTTCGGAAGCAAGCCAGCTGAAAGCGGCAATGTTCAGTCCGTCTCCGATCGTGTAATTGTTGGGGGAAGGCATGGCATTGAGGACAGCTTGCACTCTTGGATCTAGGCCCAGCCCCTGGGGATCGTTCGCGACGACGTTATAGCTGTCGACAACAACACCCGGAAGAGGCTGGCCGTTCGAAGCTACTGTCGCATTCAAACTTCCAGCGGCGGTGTTGTTGCATGCCCCCTGGTAGTTCCCGCCCTGGCAAATCGGTGAACTCTGATCGATAAAACGCAGAATGCCTTGACGGGCCTGGTCCGTGTACACAGTATTGGAGTTGAGCGTTGTGAGGGTCGTGCGCAGCCATTGGAAATTTACGAAGAAGAAGGTCTTGTTCTTGATGACTGGACCCCCCAGCGTGAACCCCGGAATTTGTTGTATGAATTGGGACCTGGAAAGTCCTTGTTCTATGTTCGCCGGATCGTTCGCGTTGAAGCCGGGTGTCTGGTAAAAGAAGTAGGCGGACCCGTGAAACTTGTTTGTGCCTGACTTGGTCACCATTTCTACCTGGGCACCGCTATTACGCCCATATTCCGACGTGAAGTTGCTTGTGACGACGCGGAACTCCGCGAGCATGTCGGGGTTGGTACGCAAAGGCGAGAAATTGGATCCACCCGCGCTGGTCTCATTGATGTCGATTCCATCCAGGGTATAGTTCCATGCCCGGTCGCGCGATCCGTTCACATGGACCCCGCCGCCGGCCACATTCGGGCCGCCCTGGTTGAAGCCACCCGAATCCACGACTCCCGGTTCAAGTTCCACCAAGGAGAGCGTGTTGCGGCCCCGAGTCGTCACGATCGGCAGGGAATTGAGCGCAGCATTATCCACGAGATTACCGATGTTGCCCGAAGTCGCCGTCTGTACGAGTTCTGCCGCACCGCGCACTTCCACCATCTCGTTAATAGCGCCCACTGAAAGGGTTACGTTCACCTCGGTCGGTTGGCCGATCGTGACCACATTCCCCTTATAGTTCGACGTCTTGAAACCTTTCCCCACCACCTTGACGGTATACACGCCGGGCTTTACTGCATCGAAGACATAGGTTCCCGCAGACGTCGTACTCGCAATAAATGAAACTCCCGTGGCTTCATCCGTCAGGGTGATCTGGGCATCTGCAACCAACGCTCCACTGCTGTCCTTGACCACTCCGGTTACGCGCGAAGTAGTTTGCCCGAGGGCGATCATGCTCGCCAGCACAATCCATAGAAACCAGCCAATACGTACCACAGTCCCGTGTTTCATCACGCCCCTCCGTCCCGGTTGAAGTCCACGACTCCACTTCCCGACAAGTCGACGGTCCTTGTTCGCGGTGCCACCTCTATAAACCCTTAACAATAGGTGTCAAGAATTTAGTGAACCTATCGCTACATTTGTTTCACAATGAAGACCAATTGGGAACGCCAATCCACAGCTCATGCTCATGATGAATTGATGAGGTAGGCCCACCTTTATCGGCCTATAAGCGCCGATTTTATGGTTGAATATATTCCTAGATGCAACACTTGTTTCAACACGACAGGCTGGGCTCATAACTGAGCGGGGGATTAATCCGGGTACCAGCGAAAACCGTGGCGCTGCTCTTGATCGACCTTCTTCAGCAGCGCCAGCGTCCGCGCGCGCCGGTAATGCGCGCAGATCGTGAAGAGCACGTGGATAAAGCTGATGGGAGCAGAGTAGGAATTGCTGAACGGGGCCTCGACCGAAGTCAGAAAGCACTCGTCTGCGAAACGGGCCAGCGGCGAAACGAAGGTGTCCGTGATTCCGACTGTATACGCTCCGCCGGCTCGGGCCTGCTGCACGCCTTCGACGGTTTGCCGCAGGCAACGCCGAAAGCTTAAGGCAATGACCAAGTCGTGTTTCCCAAGTGTCCGGGTCACATGAATGGTCTTGCCCGGCGTCGTCGCCGGAATCACAGGCAGGCCCAGAAGTGTCAGTTTGTAGTCCAGAAAATCCACCAGGCCGATGGCCATGTCCCCGCCCAGCAATATGATACGTTTGGCCTCATAGATTCTCTTGGCGAGGTTCGCCACCCGGTTCATGTCCAGCGTATTGCGCAGCGAATGCAGATTGTGCAGATCCCGCTCCAGCGCTTTGCGTCCCTGCGAGGCCAGGCTGCTTTCATTCGGCGACGAGGTCTGCATTCCTTCCAATGACGTGGCGCTGGCAATCGACAACTCGTGTAAATAGGCCTTGAACTGTGGATAGCTGTTGAAACCGAGGCCCCGGGCAATGCGCAGAACGGTCGCAGGGTCCGTTTCCAGACGCTGTGCCATCTGCCGGATACTCATCAGCACGAATTCCCGGGGATGCTCCTGAACTGGCCGGATGATTTCCTGCCTGGTCTTGTTCAGCCGCGCGATCCGATCCGCAAAACTCAGATGATCCCGGCCGCCGTCCAGTCCTGCATTCGACTTCTTCATTACGAGCCTCCGAGCATACGCGGAATGCCGCCAAAGCCGTTCCCTATGGAAGTGTCTAACCGCATCAAATGTAGCAAAATATTGACTCGATGTAACAGATGTAACAGGTGGATCCTTTGCCTGCAGTCTCACATTGGCCCTAAGAGGCGTGACCCTGATCACTGCCTGGCCTCCAGAGCCAGGTCACAATATCGGCGTGTAGGTGTGTCTCTAGCGTGCGAAATGGCATTGATCGCGATCAAGCTCGTTCATACCGCACTCTGGACTTTCTTCGCGGGATGCATTCTCGCCTTACCGGTCACGGGGCTGCGGCGTCGCTTCGACTGGGCCGCCATTCTGACCGCCGTTATCCTTGTGGAATGCTTCGTGCTCGCTCTGAACCGTGGGCGATGTCCTTTAACCGATCTTGCAGGACGCTTCACCAGCCAGCAAGCCGACAATTTCGATATCTATCTACCGCTCTGGCTGGCCCGCTACAACAAGACCATTTTTGGCACGCTCTTCATCGTGAACGAACTGATTGTCCTTGGGTGTTCGAGAATGAAGACAAGATGTGCTCGAGCCCGGCAGCCTGAGGGAAGCAGCAGGCCATGAGGATTCTTGCCGCGAGTTCGCTCTATTTCGCGCAGGTTTTCGGAGCGGGCTTCGTGCTTGGAGTTGGCCAAACTGTAGTGCTCCGTGCCGCATCTCGCATTCACTGAGCGTCACTTTGTAAGCGAAATCTCTCCTACCAAAGCGCAAATCAATGCGCACTTCCTTTCGCTGCCGGACTCCTGCCCGCGCGCCATAAGTAGAAGATAAGGAAGGAACTAGAGGCGGACCCGCACGGATCTGGATTGGCCGTTGACATGCATACTAGTGTAATTGAATAATGTCTATCTACAAAATAGACATTATTCTCCGGGACACTAAACGCAAATTTTTCTTGGGCCTTTTTAGAAAGCCAGAACAGCCAGGAGAGAAACATGTCAGGCTTCAGATTACGGATCGTGTTTTTTTTGTCGCTCGCAGCGGTCCTTCCAGCGCTCGTAAACGCTCAAACTTCCGCAGATGGATCGACTCCGCCGTCAAGCCAGGTAGCGAACACTTCCTCGCCAGATGCGGACCTTCGCTCTCAGGTGGACCGATTGGAGCGCCTGGTGCGCGAACAGCAGAAGCGTATTGACGCGCTCGAGGCAGGGCGTCCGACGACCGCGGCCTTACCAGCCCCGACGAATGCTGCACTGGCCGCCGTCAGCCAGTCGGAAGCTTCTATTTCCTCTCCTGCATCGCCTGCCGCTGCGCCACAGAATCAGCCCCCTGCGCAGATTGTCGAGGCCGGCAGCTCCGACCAGCGCATCCGTAATTTGGAGCGGCAGATCAAAGGCCTCGGCCCCATCTCGTTTAGCGGAGACGTGCGTCTTCGGGGTGAGCCCTTCTTCGGTGGACCCGCGGACGGATCGCTGGATCGTATGCGTGGCCGTGTACGGGCCCGCTTCAATGCAGTTGCCGATCTTGGCTCGCAATTCCGAACCGGCATGACGCTCGCGACCGGCGACATTAACGATCCCGTCTCCACCAACCAGACACTCGGCGGCTTCTACACCCGCAAGACCATCGCCCTGGACCAGGCGTTTGTGCAATTCACGCCCAAGCAGTTCAGCGCTCTGACGCTCACAGGCGGGAAGTTCGGATATCCCTGGTACAACACCGAACTCACTTGGGATAAAGATCTCAATCCGGAGGGCGCGGCCCAGAGCCTGGCCTTTCAACTCAACACGCCGGTGTTAAAGCGAATCGCGCTGGTCGGATTCGAATTGCCTTTTGCGGAGGTCGCCGGCACCACCGTGAACGGGAAGAGAATCGCGCAGCAGATCACCTACGGCGGCCAGCTGCAGACTACGTGGCAAATCGCTCCGCACGTCAAGCTGAGTGCCTATTCCGGCTACTACGATTTCCATGGCGCAGACGCAATTGCGATCGCTCTCGCGCGCGCCAGCAGCAAGAATCCGCAGACTCCTTTCACCGGCGTCCTGCCTTTGAACTCCAGCAGCCCGGTGCAAAATTCCATGTACACCACGACTGCCACCAACGTAGTGACCATCAGCGGCACGGCTTACCCGACCGGAGTCACCTCCGTCACCAATTCGCAATTTGCCTCCAAGTTCGGCATGTTCGACAACATCGCCCGCATCGATATCGATACTGCACATCCCCGACTGCCGCTGGTTTTGATCGGCGATTATGTCCAGAACACGGAAGCTTGCGCCAATCTCGTCAACATCCTGCCCGCTCCATCGAACACGTCCACGCAGACTTTCAAACGAAGTGTCAATGCGCCGTGCAACCCGCATCAACGGCACGGCTATTGGGCGGAGGCGCGGGTGGGCCGACTGCAAAACAAGGGCGACTTCCAGATCGGCTACGCCCACATCTATATCGAGCGAGAGGCCGTACTGGGCAACTTCAATTACAGCGAACTGCGCCAAGGTACTAACGTCACGCAGCACCGCGTGGATTCGTTCTACCAGCTTGACCGAAACGTGCAATTGGGCTTCACAGCTCTTATCGGCCGTCCGCTCGCAAGCCCCGAGCCTTGGCTCACACGATTGCAGTTTGATGCGGTTTACATCTTCTGATGAGGGAGGTTCAGGCGATCACGAGGAAAAGTCAACGCAAGATTGCTGGCGCGAGCGGATTCTCGCTCGCGCATTTTTTATTTTCGAAGCCTCAATATTCCCCGGAGTCCCGCCTCGCTATTGCAACTCCACCAGTCTCAACTTCCGCCATAATCTGCGCGCCAGAGCTTGTACCCACCAAATCTGCGCCGGCCGCGACCAGTTCCCGCACCTGCTGCGCGGTCTTGATTCCCCCCGAGGCTTTCACGCGAACCCGCGCTGGAGCCAGCCGCCGAAGAAACGCAATCTGCTCCGCTGTTGCAACTCCGACCGCGCCGCCGCTGGCGTTCTTCAGGTACGCCACTCCCGCCTCGATGCTGAGAGCGACCGCCCGTTCTTTCTGCTGGGCATTCAACAACGGAAGTTCAAGCATGATCTTTACCGGAACTTTTCCGGCAGCCCGCACGACTCCGGCGATATCTTCCGCATATTCGCGTTCCATGCCAGAAAGCAGGAAGCCGACATTCGGCATCAAATCGACCTCCTCGGCCCCGTTGTCGACCAGTTGCCCGGTCTCGTAAGCTTTTCCAGCACTGGTCATCGTGCCATACGGGAAATCGACAAACGATGCAACCCGTATCCCGCTTCCCCGGAGAACCTCCGCAGTCCTCTTTACCCATGCCGGAGGAACCATCGCGGCCTGAAAGTGATACTTCAGGCATTCCGCAACATGCTGCTCCCAGCGAGTGCGCGTGAGAGTGTTCGAAATGATCGTGGACTGAATCCGGCTCGCCAGGCGCGATGCCTCCGTCTCCAGAATGCCGGAACTGTTCTTCGGGTCACTCATCATGGACCTCATGCCCTCTTCATAGGATCACTGGTGAGCAGCCATCCCGGGGGCTGCAAGCTGCGCTGCTGATAGAACTGCACTACCTCGTCGCGCCTAGGCAGCGATGGGATCACGCCTTCCTTCGTGACGGCCATGCCTCCAGTAACCACCCCAAACTCGACCGCTGACTCGAGGCTCTCGCCCGAAGCAAGCGCCGTCGCGAGACCGGCGTTGAATGCATCCCCCGCCCCGGTCGTATCCACGGCGCGCAGCGGCGTGGCAGGAATGTGTTTCGACGAGGAAGCGGTCACGATGAGCGCACCGTATTCACCCAGGGTCATCACCACCTGCCTCGCACCCAGCCGAAGCAGGTCGCGTGCGACTTCTTCAGGCTCTGAGCGGTCATCCGGATCTCGTCCAGTGAGCACCTTCGCTTCCGTCTGGTTGGGCGTGAGGACATCCACCAGTTGCAAAACGGAAGCGGGCAGGGACCGCACAGGAGCAGGATTCAGAATTGTGGTGCCACCGTTTGCTCGTCCGTGGGACAACGCTGCTTCGGCGGCTGCTACCGGAATCTCCAGTTGCGTAAGCACGACGGCAGCCGACTTCAAGGCAGCGCCGCATCGGGCAACATCGGCGGGCGACAATAGTTCATTCGCTCCCGGGTCCAGTGCGATGCAATTGTTCCCACTCCCAGCCTCCACCAGAATAAAACCCACTCCGGTACTTTGCTCGGCTGTCTGCTGAACGAACGCGACGTCAATTCCTTCATCTCGATAAAGGCGCAGCGCCATTCCTCCAAAGTCGTCTTTGCCGATGCGAGCGACGAAGGCCACCTCGGCTCCAAGCCGGGCGCAACCCACCGCCTGGTTCGAACCTTTTCCCCCATAGTCGACCCGGTAGCCGGACGCCAGCACTGTCTCCCCCCGGCTCGGCAGGCGTTTGACTTTCAACGTCAGGCCAGTCGCATAGCTTCCCACAACCGTGATGCGCGGAAGAATCAAAGGAGCTCCGGAGATGTTGAATCTGCGCGGGACGGCTCGACAACGTCTGTCAGCACGCATAGACCTGCACCCGCGTGGCACGTGCATTATATGCGCTCTCGGATTTTGTCCAATCGACCGCCAAAGCCGATTCAGCACTCTGCCTTCGTACCAAAAACCTGCTTCGCGCAATCGGAAATTTCTATGGCGAGCGATCTCTGCCGCTCGACCCGGTACTCTCCCCGCCCGCATTCTGACAGTTTTTCCACCGCTCCTGCACCAGTCCTGCTGCAAGCAGCCTGCAAGCAACTCTGCGGGAAGCCTTCTTTCCACTTGCCAACTAGAAGTGAGC
>Ga0210399_10000410_pt1 | contig 34438 bp, 27 predicted proteins | sample IncBWC14MmetaG_FD_150865 | JGI IMG/M metagenome (GOLD analysis project Ga0210399, IMG submission 150865) | Forest soil microbial communities from Barre Woods Harvard Forest LTER site, Petersham, Massachusetts, United States - Inc-BW-C-14-M | ecosystem: Environmental > Terrestrial > Soil >... | reverse complement strand
CCCGTAACTGGTCGTCGGGCCATACTGGAACTGAACACTCGTGGTCAACCCATGTGGATTGAGTGAGCCATTGAGTGTAGCAGAGAAACTTGCGACGGACGTTGCCGGATTGGTTGTAAGAGCCTGTGTAGGAGTCGGAGTGGGAGTTGGCGTTGGTGTGGGAGTTGGCGTCGGCGTGGGATTCGACACCGTGACCGTGCCTACCATTCCGCAGCATGGCCCATGCGCGGTGCAATAATACGGAAACGACCCCGCGGTGTTGAAGGTGTGCGAGAAGGTAGCTCCTAGGGGAAGAAACCCAGAGTCCCAAAGCCCATTGGGTGACCCCGGAGGAGAACCCGAGGTGGTGGTGTGGCCGTTGGAGCTAAAGGTCCACTGCACAGTATCGCCCGGGTGGATCGTGACTGATGAAGGCGAGAATGTGAAGCCGTCGGCCCCGACCATTACCGTCACCGTGGCGGCGTTTGCCACGGTTGGGCAGAAAGCCAGAAGCGGAGCGATAGTCACCACCAGTGCGGCCATGCGGAGTAAAGAGGTTTTCATCATATTAATTATTTCGGTATACAGAGAGCGCTGAGCTGAGAGGTTTATTTTGGGGTTTTTCTTTCGGTCTTGACCGTGAAGGTATTTGGATCTCAGCCGTAGAACTGAAACGATCTGTTGCCACAAGCAACACCGGAAAAGTAACGCGATTGTTACTTTGACGGACCGTCGGAGCGCGTGATCAATGCACAGTCTGCTGCGCGGCTAAACCTTCCGTCTCCGATCTGCCAGTTTTCGAAGGGACGAGCGGAGTTTATTACCGTTCGCGAATCGTGTAGCCAACGTGACGTATGGTGTGAATGAGCGGAGGATCGCCAATTTTTTTTCGCAAACGTCCGATGAAGACTTCCACCAGTTTGGTGTCGTATTCGTGCGCATGCTCCCAAACGCGTTCGCACAATTCGGTGCGGGTAAAGACGCGGCCCGGTTCCCGCATCAGCACCTTCAGGAGCATTAGCTCGCGCACAGACAACTCGATTTGGCGCGCGCCTCGGCAGACCCTGTGATCTACCAGCTCGAGCGTAAGATCGCCGACGCGCAAGAGAACAGCGGGTTCCTCCGGATAACGGCGTCCGAGCGCACGCACGCGCGCGATCAGTTCCTGCATGGCAAATGGCTTTGCCAGATAATCGTCCGCGCCGAGTTGCAATCCAGTCACACGATCTGCGACTTGCCCACGCGCGGTGAGGATGAGAACACGGCTGGTCACATGTTGTGCGCGCAGCCGGCGTAACACTTCAAACCCATCTATCCGGGGCAGGCCGAGATCGAGCACGATCAAATCGAAAGGAGTCTCCAGCGCCGCGTGCAAGGTCGCTTCGCCGTCGTGAACCGCGATTGGATCATGACCAGCCTCAGTCAGAGCAGACGCGATCTGTCGCGCCAACCGGACTTCATCTTCCACTATGAGAATATGCACGATTAGATTGCCTGTTTAGAAACGCACCGTGAATTGCGCCGCAATCAGATGATTGTCGTTGCCTGGGCCGGAAGTGTCCTTCTGAAAGCTATATTGCAATTTTAACTGAGTGTGTGACGTGAAACGGTAGCCAGCTGCGATGTCAACGCGGCCCACATTCTGGCCCCAGCGAATATTGCCTCCTTCGCCATCACTGACGGTCCCGAAGAGTTGCTGATTCCAGCGGAACGCGCCGAAAAGCTGGGGCGTAAACTTATATTTCGCTTCGAAATAGTAGGCGAATGTGTCCGCATCGCCGACACGTGGGACCTGAAAACGCACCTCATAAAATTCTGCCCACAATTGCAGATGGTGCCACGCGAAACTCGCGTCCTGACCAAGCAGGAACTCCCGGTAATCATCGATATCGCGGCCGCGTGGCAGTGTCGGTTGAGCTTCGGATCGAAAATACGCGCCGTCGCTCGCGGAGAAGCCGAAATTCCACATTTGATTAGGCCGAAATCCGATGCGTGCGCTGAAATCCGGATTGCCGAAGCCGACTTCGGTGACACTCCATGACTCTGGACGTGAAGAGAGCGAAGAATTTTTCAGCTCCGCGGCGTAGTCAAATTGCCCGAGCCGCCCTGAAACAGAAATGCCACTCGCGTAACTCGGCCCCCAAATCACCGGATTCCAAATCACCGGAGTGTAGACAAACCCATGAACGAAGTTGTACGACGAGGTCGGCGCGAATGCGTCGCTCATAGGGGTCACATTTTCATAAATCAGGGGTGCGTTAATGAAGGGATTTTCCCACGACAAATGCCGTGGAACCCAATTGCCGACCACCGTAGCAAACTTACCGACTTGCAGATTGAAACGCCCGTCGTCCCACGGCGTTACGCGTACTGCATATTCATCAAGCCGGACCTGGGCGCCGTGGTCGCTGGGATCGAAGCCGCGATCGACTCGCGCCTGCGCGAAGAAATAAACCTGCGACCCGATTTGCGCGTCAAGAAATAGGGTGAGGCGCGGATTGAAGAGATTGTCGATGTTCGAGTCGATGAGACCAGGTGCCGGCTGTTGAAAGTGATAAGCTTCAAGGTCAATCGTGCCGCTCAATCGCGCACGAAGATTGTCTTGAAAGGCCGCGACCGTCAGCGCGGTATCGAGCCGGTCAAGTAAATCATCCACTTCGACCGCGCGCACTGTACAAACAAGAAGACAAAAGCTGAAGGTAGGCCACAGTTTCATACAATTTCCGCAGCCCGACTCGGCGGTTGCTGCGCAACCCGAAAGCACACCTCGAATTCCGTCCAATCGTCGTCGGAACCGACCAGTCTCAGATCGCCACCATGTAATCGGGCGAGCTCGCGCGCCAAATTTAAACCAAGGCCGTTACCGGAAACAGCCGTGCCAGAGGAGCCGCGATGGAAGCGCTCGAAAATGTGTTCCTGCTCATCGCCTGTGATTGGGCAACCCGTGTTGCCGATGTTTAACACAATCTTGTCCGTGTTCCTATGTCCAGCGACGCGAATCCGACCTCCGGGTCGATTGTACTTGCGCGAATTCTCCAAAAGATTTTGCACAATGAGCGAGATGTATCGTTTTTCGCCAGCAACATATAATTCGGCCGGAAATTTCTTCTCGATTTTGACATCGAGTGAATCGGGAAGCTCGCCAAGATCATCGAGCCACTCCTCGACGATCTGGCTGAGATTTATAGGCTCAGATTCGATCTGGAGGTGCCCGGCGTCGATGCGCGACAGGAGCAGCAGGTCATCGATCACGCCGGTCAGGCGGTGAGTTTGGTGGAGCAGCACAGAAAGTTCGTGATAAACCTCGGGGTTGAAATCTTCCCGCGTCAGCAATGCTTCGAGACCGGCACGAAGAATGGTCACCGGAGTCTTCAACTGGTGCGAGGCGTCGGCGGAGTAACGTGCCGATCTTTCTAACTCCTCGCTGGTTGAGGCAAGCGCTGCCTCGGCGCGTTTTCGTTGCGCGCGATTCGTCTCGGAGTCCTCCGCCAGTTTCTCAACCGGCGCCGAGAGGCGGCCGGCAACGAAATTGCTGGCAACAAAACCGCCAAGCAGAAGAAGCGCGCCCGCGCCACCAATTTGCCAGCGCAGCCGATGGAGCCGAGCCATCAAATCAGCGAGCGGATAAATGCAAATTTCGTAGGCGGGCGGAAAGAGCGAATCGGGATTCAGTCGCCCATAAAACAAAAGATACGGCGCACCATTCACGCTCACAGCAAAGTTGCTTTGCGTTCGATCCGATTTCGTGACTGCGTTCGTTATTTCGCCGCCGAGATATGCCTGCGCAGATTTCGACAACGCTGGCAGGTACAGTCGTCCATTCAACCAGATGCCGCTTTTTATCCCCGCACCTACGCGCTGGCGGGCAAGCTCGAAAGGCTGGAATCCGACAACGAGCGCAGAAATAACATCGCCGGTCTCAGTGGAAAAAATCGGTACTACCATCACTTCGTCCACAGTTTCACCCCCGACATCGCCACTTTCCGAAAGGTAACCAATTTGTTGCATCTCAGGTAAGTTTTTGAATGTCAATTGCCCTTCTGCGGACCCGCTCAGATTCCCGACATCTTTCGGATTTAGGGGCGATAGAACGGCACCGGTGCCATCGAGAAAACGATAGAATTTTGCATCAAGCGTTCCCGCTTCTTGCTCCGGCGATGGCTCATTGCCCTCCATCAAATCGCGCAATTCATCCTTCGCGCTCGGATATAATAAATCGAGAGCGTTGTCTTCCAGCGCGGCATGAATTCGCGGCTTCGCTACCAGCGCGCGGCAACGTTCCGCGAGTTCCGCATGGCGTAACTCCTGGATTTTGTGCAGCCAAGAAAGTTCGGCTTGAAAATTCTGCTGCGAATCGCGCTCTGCGCCCGCCGCGACGGTGCGTTGAGAGAGATAAAGTCCCAGACTCGTCAGCGCGGAAACCACCAGCATCATCGCGGCCAGCAATTTCGTCCGGAAACTCATCGTGCTGGGTTCGCCTTGATCGGAGAATTCACGGGAAATCGACGTGCAGTGTGGCACCCCTTTTCAGGTCCACAGGCTTTTCCCGCGTCGTCTTGCTGTCGATCCACGCTTTGAGCGTGTAGTGGCCTGAGGGAAGTCCGCTCAATCGAAATCGCCCCTCCTCATCCGTCCTGATAAAATATGGAGTGTCGAGCACGAGAAGAAGCCCGCGCATGTGCTCATGAATATCGCAGCGAAGTACCACCAGCCCCGGCACATCAAAAACCTCCGATGGGATCGGCCGTTCCTCCGGACGATAGCGCCCGAGGTCGAACCGTTTTGCGGGAGAGTACGAAAAAATATTGTGGTAGACATCATCGAGACTCGGGAATTCCACTCTGGTACCGACTTGGACCGCCAGAAGCGATGGAAGGAACGCCAAATCCTTCTGCACGATCTGTTTCATTGAAGGCGACTTTGGTTTCGGAAAAGAACCATCGAGGTATACAACCGCCAGCGGTGGTTGCGTCGCGAGGACGCCCCCGATGCTGACGATCTTGTAGCGTTTCTCCATGACCGGCGCGGAATGCGATTTCGCCAGTTCTACCCGCCCTTCAACGCTCGCTTGCGCGAAAGCTAAAATCGGGAGCAAAGCAAAGATTGCGTTGAACGAAACGATCCCGCGCAAGTCCATTGCTTGCTAGTTTAGCAGTCGTTGTCTTGGACGGAAAGCTTTCCGCGGGCTGACAGAGACCCTCGCAGCAGAAAAATCGCCGGCCTACAATTTCGACTTTGGCTTAATGCGATAAGTCAGGAAACATTCGTCGCCGATGACGCGCATGCCGGTCAAGGTGCAATGGACGCTTGCGGGCAGGAACCTCTTACTCAAGCCAGTCAATGTTGGCGCACCAGCTCCGCCGAAAAGATAAGGGGCAATCGTAAGATTGAGTTGATCAATCAAGCCGCGCTCGAGCAACGAGCGGAAAAGCGTCGCGCCACCTTCACAGGCAACCGTGCGCACTTTGTATTCGTCGCGAAGAGTTTGCAACATTCCAGCAAGATCCACATGTTCTGATTTGCTCAGATGCAAAATCGCTTCCCGGCGAAGCGGCGTTTGAAATTTCTTCGGCATTCGCCTCGTGGAAAAAATGATGACTCGTCCCGCAGTCGCGGGATCCGATTGAAAAATCTTTAATCGATTGTCGATCTTGCCTTCATTGGAAACGATCACGCGCAGCGGCGCGGGTGTTTGTCCACGTTTCCTTCTCGCCTGTCGCAATTCATCGGGGACACCGAGCCGGACATTGTCGAGTCTGAGCGTTTTATATCCGATTAAGACGGCGTCAGCGAGAGCGCGTTGACGAAACAAATGCATTTTGTCTTCACGCGAAGTGAAATCGACCGGCGAGAAATTTCGCGTCGTGATTTTGCCATCGACTGTCATGGCAAAAGTCGCGCTGACAAATGGGCGAGGCGATTTCCTCGACGATGCCGATGTTCGTTGCGATTTATTTTGTCTCGCCGATCTCATGCTCCAGCGTCGCGACTTCCCGTTCCATTTCACGCAAGCGCACGCGCCGCGGCACGCCGCTCGGCCGGTAGAAGAAGTAAACGATCCCGCCGGGCGCGCAGCAAAGGAGAATGACGAGAAATCCAAGTGATCCGATGAGCTTGGCTTTTTCGACCGTGACACCGCAGAGATTGTTAAGCATGACTTGAAGGAGTTTTTCGCGCAGGCCAATTCCAGCGAGACTTATCGGAACCGCGGTGATTGTACGCTCGATCGGCATAACGGCGAAAAAATCGATGGCGGGTACCGGGACCGGCGGTGTTTTTCGCACGTCTTCCGTGTGAAGGGCATAGGCGACAAAGAGAAAGGTCGTGAATGTTGCTAGATGGGCGACAAGCGAGGCGCCGAACGCGAGGAGCGTTGCCAACCAATGTCGCGCGTAAAGATGATACGCAGCCGCGATCTCAATCAATTTATCGCGGCCCGGGAATTTGTGCGGCAAGAGATGAAAAAGATTAAAACCACTAATGATAAAGCTGATAAGCAGGCCGGCGATAGAAACGCCAAGAAGGAGACCGAGGACGACTAAGAGTTGGTGCGGGGTAAAACCGGATTCAATAGTGACCGGAGTTCGCCATAACAAATCGAATCTGAGAGTAACCAGCGTGACGGTAATCGTGACCAGCGCCACCAGCCCGATTAATCGATCGAACACGACCGCAAGCAACGCGCCCGCTTTGTGATGGGCCGTCTCTTTCAAAAGCAGGTAGCTCTTAATAATATCGCCGCCGGTGCCGCCCGGCAGGAACTGGTTGTAAAACATGCCGATTAAGAAAAGACCGGCCAGGCGGAAAAAATTGAGTCGAATGCCCTGGACGCGGAGCAAAATCTGCCAGCGCATCGCGGCTGAAATTTCGACAAGAATGTAAGCAAGGACGGCGGCGACGACCCACCGGTAATCCGCGGCATGCAGCGCCTTACTCATTTTGTCGCGCTGCTCGTGATCGTGAAAGACCCACCAGAGCAGCGCGATGGTGACAGCGAGCTGAAGTATGGTGATGAGGATCTTTCTCATGGTCCGAAATGTTTTTGCCAAAGCTCGACTGAATGCCGGATTTCCTCGACGGTTTTGCGCGGGCTCATTTCCCAAACAAATACGCAATCGCGCGGCAGAAGCGGAACAAGTTTCTTAAAGTCGATATCCCCGGCAAACGGCGGCTGATGATCCTGGGCCGGCCAAATGCAGTCCTGCAAGTGACAACCGAACGCGCGCGGAGCGATCGTGCGCAGCCATTCGGCGTGATCGAGGAAAGCGAGATTTTCTTTGATCTGAATATGCCCAAAGTCATGCCAGTACCCGAGCCGGGGCGCATTCATCTCCTCCAGCAGCGCGGGGAGTTCGCGCTCGCTTGGGATCTCTTCATATCCGCGCCGCCCTTCGATGCCGAGCCGGATGTTTTTTGAGGCAGCGTAGTCGACGACGCGGCCCAGACAGTCTTTCACACGCTCGAGGAAACAGGGCGCGGCGGCCTCACGCTGTTCAACGGCTCTAATTTTTCGGCGTACATATTTTCGCGAAAGCAGTTCTCCTTTTTTCGCGAGCGCGATCAGTGAATCGGTGATCGGCTGCATCGGCACTGCGCCGAGATGCATGACAACGAATGGCGCGCCGAGTCGCGCCGCGAAATCAATTGTTTGAAATGTCTGTTTCACTGCGCGCTCCCGTTCCTTCGGATGACTCGCGGAAAATTGGTAGCAATCCGGAGAGGCGCCCATCACTTCCACCGGCAGCGGGCAAAAGTTGTGCAGGCTGCTGAAGCGGACTTCGCCCGCATCGAACATTTTTTGAATTCCGGGCATGAGCGAGATGCGGATGCCGTGGCCCAGCTCGATCGAGTCGAACCCGAGCTCGCCCTTGATCTCGCGCAGCATTTCATCGCCCGCAGTGTGGCGCCCGGAATTCCAGCAGGTCGAAAACGAAATCATTATTTCCGCCTAACGAATGCTCACGCCACTGGCGCCATCTCTGATTCCGGTACCGGTGAAACGGGGCGATCGCACACGTGCCGCCCAGCCATGCTCAGGACAACGAAGGCGGCAATTCCATAGATTACCGAGGCAGCGGCCAGCGCCGTGCGCATTCCAACCAAATCGGAAAACCCGGTGACGATGAGACCGGCAATTGGCATCAGGCCAAAAAAGCTCAAACCGAACACGGCGGAGACGCGACCACGAAGATGCGAAGGCGCGTGCTCCTGAACGATCGTATTGGCCAGGCCAAAGTTCATGGAGAGTGCGATCGCGAGAACTCCCAGGGAACAGGCGGTAAGTAAAAAGGTGTGCGACCGCGACATGAAAAACACGCCCGCGGCGATGGCAAGCACGTTCCCGCTCATAAATCTCAATCGTTTTTCGCGCGCGATGCTTAGCAAACCGAGCGACCCGAGAAACGCGCCGGTTCCCGACGTTGCCATAAGCCAGCCCATGCTATCAGGACCGAGTCGCAGGACGTTCCGAACATAAAGCGGCAGCATCACGGAAATTGTCGGGAAAATGAAAATGGTGGTGAGCGCAATGAGCATGATCATTGAAAGAATGGTGCGATCCGATCGGACATAGCGAAATCCCTCCAGAATCCCGCTGCGCCGTTTTTCTTCTTCTTCCTCTGTGCCAACTGACCGTCGCGGAAGCGAAATCAACGCAATGATAAGCGCAAGAAACGAAAACGCGTTTGCAAAAAAGGCTGAGGCCGCTCCCCACCAACCTACGAACAAACCGGCAAGCGATGGCCCAATGAGCCGCGAGCCATGAAAAACCGAACGATCCAAAGCAACTGCCGATGCAATTTGTTCACGCTTCACGAGCTCCGGCACGAGCGCTGAGATGGCCGGCATTTCAAACGCGATCGAGACACCAAGCAACGCTGCAAAAAACATTACGTGCCAAATGTGGATTTGACCGGTGAAAACGAGCCAACCCAGCCCAAGTGCGAATGCGATCTGCGCGATTTGTGTGGCGATTAGAATCTTTCGTTTGTCGAATCGATCGGCCGCTGAACCGCCAATCATAGTAAGGGCGAGAGTCGGCAAACCGGCGGCCAGATTCACCAAACCGAGCATGATCGCCTTGTTCGTCAATGTGCTCATGACCCAGCCTTGCGCCATGACCTGCATCCACGTGCCAGTATCGGAAATGAGCGAGCCGATGATGTAGCGGCGAAACGGGCCCGCCCGCAGCAACTCCAGAGTTTTGCCTCCAAACGGTTTTACTTCTGCGCTCATCGCTCAGACTCATACGCGGGGACAAGCGCGGCTGCAATGGAGAGAAAACGGTGTGCGTGCGAAGTGGTGGTTAAAAGCGCGTTTGCTGCGCTGGAGGCCATAGTTCATGGTGAGCTGTGCGCGTCGACAAGTTCACGCAGAAGATGCAGGAGGCGCTGCAAGCAGCGCAGGATATCGCTTCGCAATTCAATCATCAGGAAATTGCGAATGAACATTTTCTTTCCGCGCTTCTCGATCAGAGCGACGGTATAACGCAGCCGTTGCTAGAGAAAATCGGCGTCCCGGTTGACCGTCTGCGCGAACGATTGGCGAGCGAGCTCGAGCGTCGGCCGAAAGTTCACGGTGCGACCGTCGATCTTCGCCTCTCTAATGAACTCCGCAGCGTGCTCGACGGCGCGGAGAAGGAGATGGCGAAGTTGAAAGACGAGTTCACGAGCGCCGAGCATTACCTTCTGGCGCTGGCCGGCGTCCCGCAAAGCGGGATTCCCGCGGCAAAACTGCTAAAGGATCTCGGGGTTACGCGCGACAAACTAATGCAAGCGTTGCAACAGGTGCGCGGTTCGCAGCGAGTGACCGATCAAAATCCCGAAGGTAAATATCAAACGCTCGAGAAATACGGCCGGGACCTGACGGAGCTGGCGCGGCGCGGAAAGATCGATCCGGTGATTGGACGCGACAATGAGATCCGCCGCATTATGCAAGTCCTTTCGCGCCGCACCAAAAACAACCCGGTGCTGATCGGCGATCCGGGTGTCGGTAAAACGGCAATCGTGGAAGGGCTGGCGCGACGGATCATCAGCGGCGACGTCCCCGATTCGCTGAAGCAAAAACGCATTATTGCGATGGACATTGGAGCGATGGTGGCGGGCGCGAAATTCCGCGGCGAATTCGAAGATCGCCTGAAAGCGTTTCTAAAGGAAGTGACCGATTCGCAGGGCCAGATCATTTTGTTCATCGACGAATTGCACACCATCGTTGGCGCCGGTGCCGCCGAAGGCTCGGTAGACGCGTCGAACATGCTCAAGCCGATGCTGGCGCGCGGCGAACTGCGCACCGTCGGCGCGACAACGCTCGATGAATACCGCAAATACATCGAGAAGGACGCGGCGTTGGAGCGGCGATTTCAGCCGGTCATGGTGAATGAGCCGAGCGTGGAGGACACGATCGCCATTCTGCGCGGACTAAAAGAACGCTACGAAGTGCATCACGGTGTGCGCATCACCGACGCCGCGCTGGTTGCGGCCGCGGTGCTTTCCCATCGCTACATCAGCGATCGTTTCCTTCCCGATAAAGCGATCGATCTCGTCGATGAAGCCGCCTCGCGTTTGAAGATCGAGCTCGATTCCATGCCGACCGAGATCGACGTAATCGAGCGCGAGATCATGCAGCACGAGATGGAGCGGCAGGCGCTCAAGAAAGAAAAGGATCCGGCCAGCAAAGAGCGCTTGAAGAAACTCGAGAAAGAATTGGCCGAGCTAAAGGAAAAATCGTCCGCGCTTAAAGCTGAATGGCAAAAAGAGAAAGCTGTCATTGAAGAACAGCGAAAATGGAAAGAACAACTGGATGCATTACGCACTGAGCTGGAGCGCGCGCAGCGCCGTGGCGAGTTGGCCAAGGCCAGCGAGATTCAGTACGGTCGCATTCCGGAATTGGAAAGAAAATTAGCCCCCGCCGGGGCACAGACTTCCAGTCTGTGGGGCGAGCAGGCTTCCAGCCTGCAATCTGCGACAGGCGGGACGCCCACCGGCCCCACAGGCAAGATGCCTGTGCCACGCAAATTGTTGCGCGAAGAAGTTACCGAAGAAGATATTGCCGAAGTCGTCTCGAGTTGGACGCACATTCCGGTCTCGCGCTTGCAGGAAGGCGAGCGAGAAAAGCTGATTAAACTCGAAGTGCATTTGCACCAGCGAGTGGTTGGGCAGGACGAAGCGATCAAGGCCGTTTCCAACGCGGTGCGCCGCGCCCGGGCTGGTTTGCAGGATCCGAATCGTCCCATCGGCTCCTTCATTTTTCTTGGACCGACCGGTGTGGGCAAAACCGAGCTGAGCCGGGCGCTCGCCGAATTTCTGTTCGACGACGAAAACGCCATGATCAGGATCGACATGAGCGAGTACATGGAGAAACACACTGTCGCGCGATTGATCGGCGCACCGCCCGGTTATGTCGGTTATGAGGAAGGCGGGCAATTGAGCGAAGCCGTCCGGCGCAAGCCGTATTCCGTTGTGCTTTTTGACGAAATCGAGAAGGCGCATCGCGACGTATTCAATGTGCTCCTGCAAGTGCTCGACGACGGTCGCATTACGGACGGGCAGGGGAGGACAGTTGATTTCAAGAACACGGTCATCATCATGACCTCGAACATCGGTTCGCAATTTATTACCGAAGAGGAATCGCGCGAGGCACGAAGCCGTCTCGTGATGGACGCATTGCGCGTCCACTTCCCCCCCGAGTTTCTCAATCGCGTCGATGAGATCATCATTTTCGATCGCCTCACCGAAGACGACCTCAAGAAGATCGTTGAAATTCAGCTCCGACGCCTGACGAAACGGCTCGAGCAGCAAAAGATCACGCTCGATCTTTCCGATTCGGCCAAGGAACTGATTGCGCGCGAAGGTTACGATCCCGTTTATGGCGCACGGCCGTTGAAACGCGCGATTCAAAGAAAGATTCTCGACCCGCTCAGCATCGACATCCTCGGAGGCAAAGTCCGCGAAAACCAAACCATCCATGTCGATGCAAAAAACGGCGCGTTGTCATTCCGAGCGTAAGTCGAGAAATCTCTTACTATTTCCGCCCGCGCAGGCTTATCTTTATTCGCCGATTTAGTGAATGGATAAGCAGCATATACTTGATGAAATCCGTCGTACTGCTCGTGCGAATAATGAAGTAGCACTCGGTTGGCGACGTTTTGAGAGCGAGACTGGAATCAGGTATTCGGATTGGTATGGCAGGTTCTGGACAAAATGGGGAGACGCGGTTCGCGAAGCAGGACTACAGGCCAATCGAATGGTCCGCGCGTACGACGATGATTTCCTACTCGAAAAACTGGTTTCGCTAACGCGCCAGCTCGGCCGCGTTCCCGTTCAAGGTGATCTACTAATTGCGGCAAGAAACGAGTCAACTTTTCCATCCGAAAAATCGTTTCGCCGTTTTGGTTCTAAGCCGCGACGTATTGCTCGCGTGATTACCTATTGTGAAGCCAATCCCGGTCGCGATGATGTCGCTACGCTTTGGCGACAGATCCCTGCGCAACGGGAAGAAGTTCAGGAAGTCACGCGTTCACAAGAAGTCGTTGAATTTGTGTATCTGACAAGATCGGGGCGTTTCTACAAAATCGGCAAGACAAACGCTGCCGGTCGGCGCGAGCGAGAACTTGCAATTCAACTGCCGGAGAGGACTTCGACAGTTCACGTAATCAAAACCGACGACCCAAGTGGAATCGAAGCGTACTGGCATACTCGATTTGCCGCCAAACGGAAACATGGAGAGTGGTTTACTCTCAGCGCGGATGATGTGCGCGCTTTTGCGCGCAGAAAGTTTATGTGACCGAATTGAGCAACGGAAATACCAAAGTCCATATACCATCGGATAATCAGTTACGAAATTTGTCACGGGTGACCGCAATTCTGTGCGGGAATTGGAGAGCGAGTCTGCTCGCGCACTCACTGTGGGAGTTTCATAACTATCAATTGTACTGCACGGTCCGCGCTGACGATGGTAGAGCAAACAGACATCGCATCGATGGAATCACCGGCCCACAGACGTTCGATAAAATCCGTATCTATGTCTCAATTCGAAAGAATGAGCGCCAAGAGGAAGGATTAGTACACGAATTATTACACGCCAACCTGATCCCGCTCGGATATCCGCGGTTTTGGATACATGATCATGGCGAGTCAGAAAAGTTCACCCTCGCAGGTGGCATAATCAATTTAGCCGATCACATACCAATGCTCAGGGCCTACTTGTCGCTTGGTTATTTCGCTGGTCGCTTTCTCGGTCCGAGTAGGCCGCTCAACAAAAGAGAAGCTCGGGTCGATCGCGATTTACAACAGATCGCAGACAAACTTACGACGCCTGACGGCTATTTGACTCAGATCTCGGCCTATCTTAGCTCGTACAACATAAGATACGAACCAATCTATCTTGCTGAGATAGTTGTTAAGCAAAGAAGCGAAAGTGCGACCGGCACTACGCGAAAAGGACCTGATTAGTTTCGTTCAAGGCATTGCCTACTTGAACGCGCTCAAGAAAGATTTCATCTCCATTTTCTTGCCGATGATTAGACTCATACGCTGGTCGGGTGGTCGGTTGTCCGTGGTCTGGTAGTCTCTCAAACGGCATGGCCAAACGGACAGCGCAAAAGAGAAAAGCTGGTGGCCTTACCGCAGCCAATAGGCGAAGCGCCGCGCCCCTGAGGCACGCTACAACATTCGGGCGACCCGATCTCCTCATCCTGCTCGGTCTGGCGGTAATGACGTTTGGGATTTATGCGCAAGTGATCGGGCATCAGTTCATCACCCTTGATGACCCCACGTATATCCAGGAAAATTCAATGGTGAATCGCGGTGTTACCCGCGCGGGGCTCGCATGGGCGTTCACCACTTTTCACGCGGCAAACTGGCATCCACTCACGTGGATCGCACACATGATCGACAGCCAACTCTTCGGCATGAACGCAGGTGGCCATCTGCTCGTTAACGCACTGATTCATGTCGCAAACACGTTGCTCGTCTTCTGGTTTCTGTTGCGAACAACACACACCCGCTGGCCGAGCGCGCTGGTCGCCGCGCTTTTTGCGCTGCATCCATTGCACGTGGAATCGGTGGCTTGGGCGTCTGAACGCAAAAATACCCTCTCCGCATTTTTCGGATTGCTGTCGCTGATCGCTTACATGCGTTATGCGAAAGCGCCTTCGATTAGTCGGTACGCGTGGGTCGCCATTACGCTCGCATTGGGACTACTCGCCAAGCCGATGCTGGTGACATGGCCTTTAGTAATGTTGCTGCTCGACTTCTGGCCGTTGCGCAGACTGCAGAGATTAGACACGAGAGGTCTGTCAGTACTCCGTAACCTTCTAGTCGAGAAATTGCCGCTGTTTGCCCTCGTAGCGGCGTCTGTGATTATCACTTTCCTCGCGCAATCTTATGGCGGCGCTGTGCGCACATTTGCCGACGCCCCTTTTGCGCTGCGACTTTCGAACGCGCTTGTGTCGTATGCGAAATACTTGCTGCTCATGTTCTGGCCGAATGATCTGGCGGTCTATTATCCGCTTGCTCCGATGGGCATACCCGCTTGGCAGACAATCGGCGCAGCATTCCTGCTGATTGGAATTACTGCGCTTTGTCTTTTCCAGCGGAGAATCCGGCCGTACCTCATCATGGGCTGGCTTTGGTTTCTCGGAACACTGGTTCCCGTTATAGGACTCGTTCAGGTCGGCGGGCAAATCATGGCAGATCGCTACTTCTATATTCCGTCGATCGGTTTGTTCATTGCACTGGCGTTCGGATTAGCCGATATCGCCAAGAACTGGCGTGTCGCGCCATCGCTCAGCGCAGGAATAGCTGGCGGGGTTTTACTGATCCTTGCCACTCTCACGAACGCGCAGATTCAGCGATGGCGGGACAGCTTCACTTTGTTGGAGCACACGCTCGCAGTCACTCCACCTAATCTCCACATAGAACACAATCTGGGCCTCGCCATGGGCGCTACCGGTCGATACAATGAGGCCGCGGCGCATTTTGAGAAGACACTGCAGATCGACCCCAATTTCTACGACGGCCTGGTGGGCATGGGTGTTACTCGTACGCTCCAAGCCCGGCTGCCGGAAGCCATCGAGTATTTCCAAACCGCAATCCGTTCACAGCCGGACGCGCCGAAAGCGCACGCGCAGCTTGCCCTCGCACTGTGGAAGCAGAACCGCGATCAAGCCGCGGTTGAGGAGATGCGCCGCGCGTTACAGTTTGCGCCCAAAGACGCAGACATTCGGGCTGACTTTGGACTCGCGCTGGAGTTGGTGGGCAGAATGCCAGAGGCTATCGAGCAACTTCACGAAGCGCTCCGGCTGAATCCCAACAGTGCCGAGGCTCATAACAATCTGGGGTTGGCCCTCCTTGCATCCGGGAAACCCCGGGAGAGCATTCCGGAATTTGAGGCAGCGCTGCGTCTCAAGCCGGAGTTGAAAGGTGCGGCCGACAATCTGCGCCGCGGGCAGGCGCAGTTAAACTCGCAAAGGTAGCGGCGCGAAAAGATCTGTATCGAGGCGGGACGGCTGGGCAGCCGTCGTTCCTTGGTTCTAACGGGGCATTTCACGCTTGGTTCGCCTTCGCCATCAGCTTTTTCCATTCTGAGGTTAGAATGACAAAGACGGATCATCGACGAATACAGATTGAACAGTTCTTGCATCGCGCCTGTCTCAGCATTCACCATGATTAAAATTCTCGGGACAGCAGTAGTAGCGGTAGCGATGCTTGCGGCATCGCCCACTTTCGCAGGTGGAAAAGCGTGTTGCGCAAAGAATGCTTCCAATCAGGCCGCGTGCGCCAATTTGGCAAGTCTCAATCTCACGCCGGATCAAAAGGCGAAGATTGAGGCCTGGCAGGCGGAGTGCACGAAGGCGGGATGCACGAAAGAAAGTCGCGCAAAATTCTTGAAACAGGCGAAAGGAATTCTTTCGGCTGATCAATACGCCAAACTCAAGACAGAGTGCAACAAGTCGGCCAACAAAACCGAAGCGTAATCGGACGTCCGTGATTCGTTGAAAGGTTACATCGCCTGCCGCGCCGGAGCCGCGCGAAGGCGGGTTACAACGGATTAATGATTCGACGATTCACGATTTTACAAGCGCATTTGACGAGCGTCGATGAAACGTCGGCGCTCGTTTTATCTAAGCGCTTTTTCTAGCAGATCGGCGAGGCGCCAGCCGGCCTTGTGCATTTCCTCCCGAACAATTTTCGCTGCCCAATCGGCGTAGGCCACATGATCGGGCGCACTTTTTTCCCGCGCAACTCCGGCCGCCACGATCCCGTTTTCTTCGTGCTGCGCATGCACATTTGTGAATCGCAATCGCTCGTGCGCCTCGCGTGCGATCGGGAGGATTTCGTCGGCCCACGCCTCCGCGTAATTTTTCAACGCGACGCTGCCCGGCAATCGCCAGTCGCTGGGTTCGTCGCGCGTGAGCCGATCGATTAATCGGCGCTTGGCGCGCTCAGTCTTCTCGTATCTTTCTTCCTTCGACATCGTGAACGATAGCGATGGTAAGTTCGCCATGACTGCTTCATTGTCCCAAAACGGATGCAGCTTCAATGCGCGATGCGCCATTTCTTCCGGTGTTCCAGTCTTGAGGTAAAGCGCGAATGTGTTTCCCCCTTCGTCCCTAAGAGCCGCTGTGCCTTTATCTGGATCGACCGCGTGGCCGGCTTCATCAAAATATTCGGCGCCGACATGCAGCGGCTGATGAATGTCGCCCACGTAATGAGCGAGCAAAATCACTGCGACCGGTTTCGTGATCTTGCGCGGGTCGTTTTCTGGCGTTTCATCCTGCAAAACCGCGATGCAGTAATTGATCATATGCACGATGTCCCACCTGCTGCGCCCCGTTTTGCCGTCCGAATATTTCGCCGCGTTCAGCACCGGCACATCGGTGTAGTGAAACCAATGATGCGATGGAACCGCTGAATTCAGATCTTGCGTCGGTGGATTCGCCCGCCAGAAATCGCGCAGTTGCTTGTCGATCTTTGGATGATCCGAATAATCAGGAAAGGCGGCGAGACCATCGACGCCATTCTTATCCCAACCTCTGATTTCGTCGGCAACGAGCGATGCTTTTTCGAGCGTGATCCCGTCGATCAGCGCATTGACCCTGGCGGCCGTTGGGGTGTTCGCGAGCAACTTGTCGGCAATTCCACCGACGATTTCATGACCGGTCGGCCCATAAGCAAGCGAACTGCAAACGAACACAACGATTGCGCCTAACGAAACAAGAATCGATTTTTTCATGTTTGGTTCTCAGATTGAGATTCGGGCGCCAGCGTTGCGCGAATTCCTGCAATCCGCGCGCGCAACTTGTCAAAATGCGATCCTGGCCAGTAAATTTGGCGGCAGCCCGTGCAACGCCGGAAATGCTCGTAATGGATTCGCGTGAGCGGCTCGAGATTCTCAATCACATCGGCTTTCTCTACTTTTTCGAGCAGCGCATTGCAACGCAGGCAACGCGTAAATGGAGCGATCGAGGAGAAGAGATCAAAGCGCCGCATTATTTCGATGGTTTGTTCAGTCGGGTCTTGCGAGCGCGGATAATAGCCATGTCGCACGACCTTGTGCATGAGCAACCAGCGATCGCGCGTGAGCAGGGCTCGACTCCGAAGGCCTTCGCGAGCCCCGATAATTTCGGGCTTCTCGATGCTCAGGGCGGCGAGTAGTTGTCGATCTTGCGCATCCCGATCGTAAAGGACATCGAAACCGAGCAGGCGCAGATCGCGGGCGAGTTTTCCGAGATGGCCATCAGCGATAAACCGATCGATTATCCTGACTTGTAACCGATTTTCTTGGAAAAGCGTATGCGGCGACTGGATGGGATAGACATCAATTTCTTGTTCGCACTCCAAAATGTGAGAAAAATCAACCGGCTGCCCGTTCACCAAGATCAAATCAATCTCGGGATGCGGCACTCCGCACGACTCAATCACATCTTTTACCGAGGTCTTCTCACCGAGACGGCGTTCGACAATTTTATTACCCGATTTCGATTTTAGAAAAAAGGCAAGATCGCCGTGAAAACTGAGCCGAATGGTGAAAGGACTCACCTCACTTACTAATTCTCCCTTCCGAATACGCATACTCAAACGCCGTCCCGCGCGGCCGGGCCATGAACCGGCCAGGACCCAATGGCTCATCCTCGCCATAATAAAGATCGATTTGCCATCGACGGAGTCCGCCGCCCGTATCGACAATCTTCCATCGCGTGCTGCCAAAAATTTCGCGCACGGTGGAAGATGGCGTTTCGATAATTACGCCGTGAGGCAAGCCGCTTTGACCCGGTTTTGTTGCCGCCGACAAATGCGCCACGAGACTGCCCCCGCCGCCTGTTGGCTCCGAGGCAAAAGCGAACGAATTTCCGCCATTATACCGAATGTAATTGCGCCCGTTCACCGGTGTAATTATCCGGCCGAAACCTTCTTTTCTAACGGCGCGCAGGAAATCCCGGGGATAGGTGTGGCCGTGTAATCCAGGTTTCGTCACCGGTGTTGCATCAAATCCGCGCTCGAAAGTGAAACCCGATTCCATCGGCGTGTAGTAAAGCGTGCAGACAACGAAGTATTGGCCGTTGTGACCCTGCGGGCGGCGCGCAAGTTTTTCATTTTCCTGCGCCAGACGTTGCACAACTTCCGGCCACGGAATGTCGGCGCGAAGGGGCGCCAAAATCGACAATGAGCTTGTCGCGATGACGCCGAGGATCAATCGTCGAAGAAATCCGCGATCGGTCCGCCGAGCAAGATCTCGATCGGCAGTTTGTCGAACTCGTATTCGTAAGGCGGTTGCTTCCATTGGAATTGGTCGGGGTAAATCTGGCGAATGCATTTGATAATTTCCACGCCGGTCTTGAAAGGCAGAAAGCTGTTGCGCTCGACAATGTGGAGTTGCGCGCCGCGGCAAAGTTGACCGGCGAATTTCTGAAAGGTCGGTTGAAAATAATTTTCACGAAGGAAAACGCCCGGCAGTTTCAAGTTGTTCAGCTCGCGACAAAGCGCTTCCGCATCGATGAACGGCGCGCCGAACATTTCGAATGGGCGCGTCGTCCCGCGGCCTTCGGAAATATTGGTGCCTTCGAGAAGACACATGCCCGGATAAACCATCGCGGTATCGAGTATCGGCATGTTAGGCGAGGGCATCACCCAGGGTAGACCGGTCTGGTCGAACCACATCGCGCGCTCCCAATTTTTCATAGGCAAGATCGACAATCGACATTTGGGGAAAGCTTCATCACGAAACTGAGTGGCCAATTCGCCAATCGTGCGGCCGTGTCGAACTGGAATAGGATGCATCCCGACGAATGATTTGTAATTCGGATCGAGCAGCGGCCCCTCGGTCGTTAGGCCATTGATCGGATTTGGCCGGTCAAGAGCGACGACGGCCACATCGTGCTTTTCACAGGCGCGCATGCAAAGATAAAGCGTCCAGATAAACGTGTAGTAGCGAGCGCCGATGTCTTGAAGATCGACGAACAAAACATCGATGTCTTTCAGCATTTCCGGCGTCGGCTCGCGATATTCGCCGTAAAGGCTGTAAACCGGAATGCCGAGGCGCTGATGCTCATAGCTTTGCCATTCGACCATGTTGTCTTGCGTTTGACCTAGGAATCCATGCTGCGGTCCAAAAAACGCCGCGATTCGAAAAAGATCGCCGTTGTGCCGCTCAAGAATGCACGAAGTGTGCTCAAGGTTCGCCGAAACCGACGCTGGATGAAGCAGCGCCGCCATTCGGACACCGCGAAACTTCGACGGCCACAATTCCGCGAGATGATCGATTGGAAGTTGAACGGCCATACGGCTGTTCTAGCGGCGGTCTCCGATCGTCGCACTCTTTTTTATGGTCGACCAGCGGTCACAGACCGCCGCTACAGATTTACTTTTGTTCGAACATTTCTCTTCGAGCGACGTATTCGCCTTTCATTAAAACGACAGAGATCGACGACAGCGCGCGCACATCTTGCAACGGATTTCCATCCACGATAAACAACGACGCTTCCTTGCCTTTTTCGATCGTGCCGATGCGATGATCAACACGCAAGACCTTCGCCGCGTTGTAGGTCGCGGCTTCCAGTGCAACGTCCACAGGAATTCCGGCCGCAACCCAGAGCTCAATCTCATGTTGCACGGTCGGTCCGTGCATGACGAGAAAGTTGCCGGCATCGGAGCCAGTGACCAGCATCACCCCCGCGCGCCAGGCCTTGAGCAAATTATTGCCGCCGGTTTGCATCGACATCGGATAATGGCTCAGCCCTTCGCGTAATCCTTTGAATTGATCGCTCGTCGCCGCTTTCTCTGTCCCATCGAGCAAGTCTTTGGGCGTGACTTGTTGAACGAGGGAACGTTTGAGCAACGTCGTGTCGCCCTTGGCGAAATTCGTAAAGCCTTCGACCACACTCAAGGTCGGATCGTAGGCGATGCCTTTCGCCTTCATTTCGGCAATCGTAGCGTCAGGAATTGGGTCGACAAAAGAACCGTGCTCGACCGAGTCCGTCCCGAGCGCAACGGCATCAATCACATCTGCGGCCCTGCCGCAATGAATTGCGACCGGAAGTTTCTTCGCGTGCGCTTCATCAACGACCGCGCGCAGAATGTTTACGTCCATGCGATTGAAGGAATATCCGGGCACACCTGCTTCGAGCACACCTTTGATGGCATCGACATGTTGTGCCGCCAGCTCGTCCACTTGTTTGCGCGCTTCCTCCATGCTTTTCGGCGTACGCACAAACTGCGCGTTGAACGACGCACGCATCGCTTCCGGCATGTATTTCGCGTATTCGGTGCCGTGTCCGCCCTCGGCGGTAAAGAGCGGACCGCAGAAGAACAGCTCGGTGCCGAGCTTTTCGCCAGTTCCAAATCTCTCTCGCAGCTTCAACATGTAGTCGAGCCGATCGCCCACGCTTCGGACCGCGGTCACACCGCAATACAAGTACGATTCCAAGGCGCGCTCGGCCGCCTTGCTCGGATCGTACTTCATGAAATCGGCCGGAAACCCGCCGCTGGCTCCCAGATGCACGTGCACGTCGATCAAACCTGGCAAGACGGTCTTGCCGGCGGCGTCGATCGGCTCGGCGTTTAACGATTTCGCATCCGGAAAACTCCCTTCATAGACATTCTCGATCTTGCCTCCACGCACCAGCACCGCGCCCGATTCGATGACTTTGCCGTTCCCGACGAAAATGCGTGCATTCTGGACAAGCCGCGTTTGGCCGCGGTTGAGATCGCGATGGATGATTTTCGCTTTCGCCAATTCCTGCCCGCTCCATGCTTGATACCCGCCGAGAAAGAAGAACGGCAATAGAACAACAAGGACCCAGAGTTTCGCCGACGGTCGCAACTTTTCTTCCTTCTCCCATCGGAACAACTTGGTGGAAATGAAAAGCGCGACCAACAACGTAACCGCGAGCGCGAAAACCGATTTGGAATTTTGCAAGACTGTCTCTCCTCGTTGCAAGATTCCGGACATACCTGTCACCAAATAGCTCGCCGGAATGAATTGGGTTACGATTTGCAGCCAGCTCGGCATGAACTGGAGCGGAAAAGTCGCGCCGCTCAGCAACAGCATCGGCATGTAAACGATCTGGATGAGGACGTTAGCCTCCTGGGAAGAATTCACGACCGCGGCGATGATCAAGCCGAGAGATCGAAAAGCGGCCGCGCCAACACAAACGAACAGAAAAAGTGAAAAAAGATTTGTCGGCATGGGCATGCCGTAAAGATTGTGCGCGAGAAAGAGCATCAAGATGACGGTGGGCAGATAAAGGATCACGCCCATGACAATCGAGGCAAGGAGCAGCGGCACGGGCGTGATCGGCGTCACCTTGTAACGCCGCAGAATATTTTCCTCACGCTCCTGCACGGCGCGCATACCCGCGCCGAAGAATCCGCTGCCCAGAATGCCAATGGTCGTCACCATTGTGACCACAATCACGCTTGTGCTTCCCTGTTTCGCGTCAAAGGCGTAGCCGAAAATGAAGAAGAACATCAGCGGAAAGAGATAGTTGAAGAACAGAACCGCCCGGTTCCGCATCGCGAGCTTTAGATCGATCTTGAGGAAGGCGAGAAAGGCTTTCATTAGTCGCGCAATTTTTTTCCGGTCAACTCAATGAAGACGTCTTCGAGCGTCGGCCGCGAGAGATGAACGTCATCGAGCTCGAATCCATTGGTGCCGACCCACTTCACCATTTCAACCAACGTCTGCGCCGGTCTCTTTGAATAAACAGTGATACGATGTCGATCTTCGCTCACGACGGAGCGAATCGATTCCGCCCATTGCGGTAGCGCGGTCTCTTTCAGCGGCTGAGTCAATCTTAACTCAATGGCCGATTGGTTCGCGCTTTTTTCCTGCAACTCGCGGGGCGTGCCCATGGCAATGATTTTCCCCGCGTCGATGATCGCCACCCGATCGCACAGACGCTCCGCCTCCTCGATGTAATGCGTGGTCATGAGGATCGTGCGCTTTTCCGCGCGCAACTCCTCGATCAACTCGCGAATCTCGAGTCGCACTTGGGGATCGAGTCCAGTGGTCGGTTCGTCCAGGAAAAGCATTTGCGGATCGTTGATGAGGGCGAGAGCAAGAGCGAGGCGCTGTTTTTGTCCGCCGGAAAGCGTGGCGTAACCGGCATCTTTCTTGTCCCAGAGCTGCAGTCTTTTGAGCAGCATATCGGCGTCCGCTTTGCGCGAGTAAAGCGATCCGAAGAAATCGAGCGCCTCTCGCACGGTAATCTTGTCAGGAAGATTCGTAGCCTGCAGACAAGCGCCGATACGATCTTTCAATTGCTTCTTCTGTCGGTCCGGATCGAAGTCGAGCACTTTTACTTCACCGGCTGTGCGCGAACGCAATCCTTCGAGAATCTCAACTGTGGTCGTTTTGCCGGCGCCGTTCGGGCCGAGCAATCCGAACACTTCACCGGTGTGCACCTCAAAATCGATTCCTTTAACCGCTTCAAGGGCACCGTACGATTTCCTGAGGCCGCGTACGTAAATGGCGGAGTTCGGATTCATTTCGATTGCGAGTCGCGGGAGAATTAAACGGGATCGCCACGCTGGATCGACAACAAAGTTGTGACATTCACTTGTCGATCTTGCCTACAATCTTTCGTCGTCGAACGCTTTGAACGGCAACAACCACGATCGCCATCAGCGTTACCCATGCGCAGAGCTTGGCGAAAAGCTCACCGTGTTGCGAATAGAAAGTCAGTTCGCGCGCAATCGGTATATCGACATCTCCGGTCAGCACACCTTCGGCGAAGGTGCTTCCGTTCTCGTCCCGCAAAATTTGCGTGACTCGCCCAAACTCATTCGCGAAACAAGTCACGCCGGTGTTGGCCGCTCGCACCATCGGACGCCGCGTCTCGACACAACGGAACACTGCATTGGCGAGATGCTGCTCTGAGCCGGCCGAATGCAAAAACCATCCGTCATTCGTCACGTTGGCGAGCAGATTCGCTCCGCGCAAAACGAACCGCCGGGTCAAGTCGCCGATGGTATCTTCGAAACAAATCAACGGCGCGACCTGCACGTCGCCGTTCGTTAGGCGAAAAAGCGTGTAATCTTTGCCCACGGCGAAATCGCCAGGCACCCACTTGCCCGCGACGGCGGCGAAAAGCGGAAACGACTGCCGGAGCGGAATGTATTCGCCGAACGGCACGAGATGAAGTTTGCGATAAATTTGCATCCGTTGGCCGGCATCCGAGACGAGCAGCGCCGCATTGTAATCGTGTCCATCTTCCACATCGATCGTACCCAGCAACAAGTCCGTTTTTGTCGATCGAGAAAAATCCATGACGAACCGATAGCTCTCTGTGTTCTCGTCGCGGACAGGGTCCGGCATGGAACTCTCCGGCCAAACCAGCAGATCGGGCGCCGGATTTGCGCGCAGCGCGATCGCGCTCAAGCGCGCGAATTGATCGAAGATTTCGCGAGTGAATTGGGGATCGAATTTTTGGTTTTGCAGGACGTTTGCCTGCACCGCGGCGACGCGAAGCGGTTTTGTTTGCGAAGGATTTCTAGTGGCGTGCCAGCCAAACAGAAGCAGGCCGACAATTCCCAACATTGTGAAGTTCAGGTCCCAATGCGGTCGCATTTGATGCGTTCGTGCCTCGAGAAACAAACGCAGCGGAGTCGTAACCGCGATGACATTGGCGAAGGCAATTACGAAAGACAATCCGGTCACACCGGTGAACTCGGCGACTTGAATAATCGGCCAATTCGCGTGCAAGGCGACACCAAGGCCGTTCCAACCGAACCCGCCGAAGAGCCATCCGCGAATCCACTCATGCGCGACCCAAGCGGAGGCGAGCAGAAAGGCAAGCCACAAATTGTTTGCCGATCTTTGCCACGGCGAACTCAACGCTGCGACCATCGGTTCGCGGGCGCGCGCCAGCATCGCGCTCCACTTATCCACGTGCGAATTGTTCGCCCTTCCCCCGAAAGCTTTCGAGGCCGCTGTAGAAGGACGGATTAGTCCGCAAAACCAGCTCCAGAATGCGAAATGAATTCCGAGATAAAACGAGAGCACGAGTGACAAGCCGCGCAGCCAAGAATTTTCGAACAGGACTCCAAGTGAACCGAGCCAGCTAAACGTCAGCGTGAAAAAAACGATTCCGGTAACGTAGCCGAGCAGCAAATTGCGCAGCCATCGATGGTTCGAATTTTTTCCTGAAAACCAAACGGCCGAGATCAATGGCGTGAGCGCGAACCAGCAGAGCCAAGCTTGATTAAAAGGCGGGAAGCATCCGGTGCAAAGCAGCCCGCTTGAGATTGCCGCAAGCCACGGCCAAACTCGCAACGCCTTTCGCCAACCGTTCACCTCGCGAAACTCAACCGCGGCGGCGGCGACGGCGCGGCCGACCCTGTTCGCGGCGCCGGCTCGGCCTAATCGCATCGTGCAAATCGCGCGCGTAAGATGCGTTGACGCGAAAAAAGGTGCGCTCCACGTCTTCCATCGATCGGATGCTGGCTTTGTTCGAGAGCACGTAGCCGACCGAGATCAGCCCATTCAGCGCATCGAGAAACTCGGCCGTCTCCATTTCCCCGATGCTTTTCACTAATTGTTTTCCGGGAGTGGACGTGCCCGAGAGCCCCATCGTTTTCAGAAGCGTGATCTCGCCGCCGCTCAAATTAATCTCGCGCCGCACAACCAATTCTTCGCAGCGAATCGCACGGTGTCGAGCAGCTTATCGCGCGAGACGCCCTTGCGCGTCCTCTTCCAACCAATGCCAAAGTCGTTCGAGCCGCTCGCTCACTTTCGCTTTGATTTCTTCAAGCTCTGCCATCTCGAATTTTCCTTTCACCGGCCGCTCCTGCGCGAAAAGGTAGAACTTGATCTTTGGTTCAGTTCCCGACCCTCGCACCGCAATCTTTGTCCGGTCTTCCAACTCAAAGATCGACATCTTCTCTTTCGGAATCTCGTCGCCCTCAATGTCGCGGATTGTTTCCGTGGCGAAATTCCTCACCCGCGTGACTTTCGATCCAAGTATCTCCTTTGGAGGCGTGCTCACGTACGATTCAACCAATCGCGCGATTTTGTTCGCGCCTTCGGCTCCTTCGAAAACGAGCGAGCCGTTTTTCTCCCCGAAATAACCGAAACGGGCAAAGATTTCATCGAGCAGCTGATCGATCGTCAGTCCGCGCGATTTTGCGTAGGCGGCAACTTCGCAAAACATGATCGTCGAACCATTGCCATCCTTATCGCGCACGAAATCACCGGCGCTGTAACCGTGACTTTCTTCTCCGCCGAAGATGTAAAACGAAGAATGCACCAAGCGGAGTTCTCTCGTTTCCTCTTCGCTAAGATCGACATAATTTTTTCGACAAGCTTCGGGCAATGCAGTCTCATATTTGCCCAGCTTGGCAGCGATATATTTGAAACCGGTGAGCGTTTCGACGCAGCGCAAACCGTAACGCTCCCCGATTGCCTTCAACAGATCGGTGGTGACAAATGTCTTGATGATCACGCCGCGCGACGCGTTCTCTTTCTTTAAGATGCCGCGGTCAAACAGCGTCTTCACTCGATACCAGGCAAGGAGCGATCCGATTTGATTGCCGGTCAGCAATTTCATTTCGCCCGATTTCGCCCGAATCGCGACGCCGACGCGGTCGCAATCCGGATCGGTCGCAATCACGAGATCGGCATTTTTCTTCTGCGCCAGTTCGATTCCCTTTTGCAACGCCTCGGCATTTTCCGGGTTAGGGGATTTCACGGTCGGAAAAGCGCCATCGAAACGGTCTTGCTCTTCGACGAGTTGAAAATTGAAACCGAGGCGGTTAAGCAGCGGCTTAATGATCACGCCACCCGTTCCGTGAATCGGCGTGTAAATAATGCGCAGAGATTCTGCCGCGGCAATGACACTTGGATTAACAATCAACGTCTCGAGCCGCTGCATGTACGCTTCATCGACATCGTCGGCGAGCGTAGTCACAGTTCCTCGTCGATCTTTTGGCAGCGGCACGAAGGTTTCGCTCGTGATCGCGTTCACCCTTGCGATGATGCCGCTGGCGTGCGGCTCGATCACTTGCGCGCCATCGCTGAAATAAACTTTGTAGCCGTTGTCGTGCGGCGGATTATGGCTCGCCGTAATGACAATGCCGGCGCTTGCATTCAGATGTCGGACTGCGAAAGAAAGCTCCGGCGTGGACCGCGGTCCGTCGAAAACATTGGCGTCGCATCCATTTTCAGAAGCCACCTTCGCGGTGAGCTCAGTGAATTCTTTGGAAAAAAATCGCGTGTCATGCGCGATCACAATCTTCGGTCTGTTGCCGGTAAGTCGCTTCGCGTTCCGCTTGTGCAGATAAGCGACGAGCCCACGCGTGGCGCGACTGATGTTGTAAAAATTCATCGCATTGGTTCCAACGCAGGGAAACTCGGGTCGGGCTGTAGCCGCGGCGCGGTGCGCCGCGTCGCCGCGCTCTGCAGCGGTGACGGCTTTTCCGATCGTGCGGCCTCGTAATCCGCCCGTGCCGAACTCCAGTGTCTTGTAAAAACGGTCGTTGAGCTCCGCCCATTTCTCGGCAGTAACCAACTCATCGATGACTCGCGAGTAAAGGTCCGAAGGTGCTCCGGCGAGCAGGGCACGAATATTCTTCGCCGTTGAATCGAGCAATTGGCCGCCTCTTACCGCTCGCGCGATCGCTTTTTCCAACTTTTCGCTTCCACCCAGCATCGCCGGCAACCATTCCGTCGCGGACGCGCTTTGCAAGTGAATGCGCGCGCGATCCAAGGAAGAGAAGCCTGCTCGGCCAGCACTGCCTTATCTGCTTCTTCCAAATTGGGATCGAAATGTTTAATTTGCCCGCAAATGGACTTGCGCGCCGCCCTCAAACAATACTTCGGGTTCGAATCCTTTCGGCCGTTGCAGGAGGAGATCGTTCGTGATGCGCTCGCAGGGAAGGATGTGTTTGCCGTGCTTCCGACGGGCGGTGGTAAGTCGCTTTGCTTTCAAGTTCCTGCCTTGGTCCGGCCCGGATTAACGGTGGTGGTGTCGCCACTGATTTCGCTGATGAAAGACCAGGTCGATGCGATGCAAGCGAGCGGTGTTGCGGCGACGTTTTTGAATTCGACGCTGTCGGCGAGCGAAGCTCGCGAGCGGTTGCGCGGATTGCATACGCGAAAATTTCGTTTGCTCTACGTTGCGCCGGAGCGGCTCATGCTTTCGGGATTCCTGGGCGATCTGAAAAAGTGGAACGTCAATCTCATCGCTGTGGATGAAGCCCATTGCATCAGCGAGTGGGGACACGACTTCCGCCCGGAGTACCGGCAACTGGCAGAGTTACGAGAAAAATTTCCGGATGTCCCGATCATGGCGCTGACAGCGACCGCGACCGAGCGCGTGCGCGGCGACATCATAGACCGTTTGAAATTGCGCGAACCAAGTTGGTACATCGCGAGTTTCAATCGGCCAAACCTCACGTATCGCGTGGTGCCGAAAGCGCGACCGTACGATCAAGTGCTCGAGTTCGTGCGCACGAGGCCGAATGAGAGCGGCATCGTTTATTGCCAGAGCCGCAAATCGTCGGAGAGCGTCGCGACACGTTTGAACGAAGACGGCATCAAGGCCAAACCTTATCACGCCGGACTTACGAATGCGGAGCGCACGACGAACCAGGAGCTTTTTCTGCGCGATGAAGTGCGCGTCATCTGCGCGACGATCGCATTCGGCATGGGCATCAACAAACCGAACGTCCGCTACGTCATCCACTACGATCTGCCGAAAAATATCGAAGGCTACTACCAGGAAACCGGACGCGCGGGACGCGACGGATTGCCGAGCGATTGCGTGCTGCTGTTTAGCGCAGGCGACGTGATCAAGCAGACGCAGTTCATCGACGAAAAGCCGAGCGCACAGGAGCAAAAGATCGCGCGCGCGCAGTTGCAGCAGATGGTGCATTACGCTGAGTCCTCGGAGTGCCGGCGCGTCGTGCTGTTGCGTTATTTCGGCGAGAAATGGCCGGAGCAGAATTGCGCCGGGTGCGACAATTGTTTAGCGCCGCGTGAAACATTCGACGGCACGCTCGCAGCGCAGAAATTTTTATCGTGCGTCTATCGAATTCGCGAAAAAAACGGGTTCGGCTTCGGCCTCAATCACATCGTCGATGTATTGATGGGCGGGGACACGGAAAACGTGCGCAAATGGAGTCACCACGAGATTTCGACCTACGGCGTTGGCAAGGAAATGAAGCGCGCGGAGTGGCAAACCATCGGACGCGAGCTGATCCGGCTCGGCTATCTGCGACAGGGGTCGGAACGATTCACGGTGCTTGAATTGACGGCCGAAGGACGCGCTGCGCTCGCCCAAAGAAAAAAGGTCACGCTTACGAAACCCGCGGTCGTACTGGACAAGGTAACACATCGCGCGGGCGAAATTCCGTGTGACGAAGCGCTGTTTGAGCGCTTACGCACACTGCGCCGCACGCTTGCGGACGCGCGCGACGTTCCCGCCTACATCATTTTTTCTGATGTCGCCCTGCGCGAGATGGCGAACAAATATCCCGTGACCGAGGGCGAGTTCGGCCGCATCTCCGGCGTGGGCAAACAGAAGCTGCGGGAGTTCGCGCAGGTTTTTCTCGCAGAGATCGCCGATCATCTTCGCACAAACCCGCGACAAGTTTTCGCCGACTCCTTCACCGCGCCGCCGCCTGTGAAACCCAGCCTCGGCGATTCCGTGCGCGAAACGTTGCGACGCCTCCACGCTGGCCAAACCGTCGAGCAGATCGCGCGTGAACGCGGTTTCGTCGCGAACACTATTTACGGCCACCTCGCCGAAGCGGTCGAGACGGGTGAAAAATTTGAGTTAGACAAAGTAATAACATCCGAACAAAAACGCCTTATCGAGGCAGCGTTCGCACAGGTGACTTTTGGCGGACTAAAGGAAATCAAGGAACTGCTTGGCGACAAAGTGAACTACGGCCAGCTCAGAATTTTTTGGGCAGCGCGAGCTTCGTACGCACAGCGTGCGGATTAGAAAAAGAATCATGACCTGCGCCCTCCTTTCGCCATCTTCAATGGTTCGATGTTGGATGCCTTGCTCGCGAAACCTTTCGGAGTTGGGCGTTTCTATTTGATGTCGCACGAAGACCACCAAATCACAAAGCCACCCCTGTGGCTGCTTCCAATTTAGCCTTGGCTTCCGTTGTGTCCCAGGTTCGAAAAACTGTTGGCTGTTCTTCAGTTTGGTTCGGGAAAGTAGAGATCGTCCGTGGAAGTGATAGTTTGCCTTGTAGATCGGGATGAAGACTTCATTGACGTGCCTCGCTCTCTGGCTGGTGTGTGCGGCTACCCCGAAAGCTTTCGGGGCGGCCGAGAAGGTTTCTTTAATCAAAATCGATGGAGCCATTGGGCCGGCGACGGCGAGTTATATTTCGCGAAGTATCGCCGAAGCTAGCGCGCAGAATGCGCAATGTCTGGTCATTCAACTTAACACCCCTGGCGGGTTGCTCGACTCGACACAAACGATCGTGCAAAGCTTTTTAGGCTCCACGGTGCCAGTGGTAGTCTATGTCGCTCCGACCGGCGCGACCGCGACCAGCGCCGGCTGTTTCATTACCGTTGCCGCAAGCGTCGCCGCGATGGCGCCAGCCACAACCATTGGAGCGGCGCACCCGGTCACGCTGGGCGGTAATCCGACCGGCGGGGAAGAGAAAGTCGACGAGACTATGAAGAAGAAGCTCGAGAATTTTTCGGTGAGCTACATGGAGGCAATCGCGGCCAGGCGCCACCGCAATGTCGAGTGGGCCAAATCCGCAGTGCGCGAGAGCGCGTCGATCAGCGCGGAAAAAGCGCTCGAATTAAAAGTGATCGACCTGATCGCTGTGGATCTTCCGGATTTGTTAAAGCAATTGAATGGACGCGTCGTGGATGGCAAGACGCTCAAGACCGCCGGCGCCGAGATCTCCGAGATCCCGATGTCGGCGTCGGAGCGCATCTTCCAAAAGCTCTGGCGCCCGGAGGTTATGTTCATTCTTATGCTTATCGCAATCTATGGAATCATCGGTGAACTGACCACGCCCGGCGCGATCTTGCCCGGCGTGGTCGGCGCGGTCGCGCTGATCCTTGCACTCTATTTGGCCGCGATCCTGCCAGTTAACGTGACGGGACTCGTGTTGATCGCGCTCGCCCTCATGCTCTTCATCTTTGATGTCTATGCGCCCACGCACGGTGTGCTGACAGTGGGCGGAATCATTTCGTTTCTGATCGGCTCGCTCATGCTTTTCAACCGCGCTGATCCGCTCTTTCGTTTATCGCTCAGTTACATCATTCCGGCGACGCTGGTGACGGCGGCGTTCTTTGTTTTCGTCATCGGAAAAGGTTTGCGCGCGCAGCTCTTGCCGGTGAAGGCCGGAGCGGAGACGATGGTTGGAAAAAAGGTGACGACGTTGACGCCAATCGACTCGCGCGGCGGCAGGATCTTCGTCGAAGGTGAATATTGGAACGCGGTCAGCGATACACCTGTCGAGAAAGGCGAAGTAGTAGAGATCGCGGCGGTGCAAGGACTAACGCTGAAAGTAAACCCGAAATGAAATCCGAAATTCGAAACAAGTCCGACCCGCCAGATCAAAATCCCAATACCGAAACCCGAATGCCCGCGTAGACGCCTTTGTTTCGGATTTTTGTTAAATTAGAAAACTGCATATGCCATTAATCGAAGGATCCTTGAAGTTTATTACTTGGGCCATCCCCCTCATCATCCTGGCCGTGATCATCCTGCCGCAGGCGATTCGCATCCTGCGCGAATACGAGCGAGGAGTGATTTTCCGGCTCGGAAAATTACTCGGCGCCAAAGGGCCGGGACTGATTTTTCTCATCCCGGTCGTCGATCGAATGGTGCGAATGGATTTGCGCGTCGTGACCATTAGCGTCGAGCGGCAGGAGGTGATGACGCGTGACAACGTTCCGGTCACGGTGGATGCAGTTGTCTATTTCCGCGTGGTCGATCCGCAAGCCGCGGTTGTGAAAGTGGTGAACTTTCTCCAAGCAACGTCGCTCATCGCCCAGACTACGCTGCGTAGCGTTCTCGGCCAGGCCCCCTTGGATGACCTGCTTTCGCAACGCGAGTCGATCAACCAGACGCTCCAGGATATCATCGACAAGCAAACCGAACCGTGGGGCGTGAAAGTCACGGCGGTTGAGGTCAAGGACGTGGTGCTGCCCGATACGATGAAGCGCGCCATGGCCAAGCAGGCCGAAGCCGAGCGTGAGCGTCGCGCCAAGGTCGTCAACGCCGAGGGTGAATTTCAAGCCGCGGAAAAAATGGTGCAGGCCGCGGCCATGATGAGCAAGGAACCGATCGCCCTGCAACTGCGCTTCTTGCAAACCATGCGCGAGATCTCCAGCGAGCACAATACGACGACCTTCCTTCCTGTTCCGATCGATCTGTTCACGCCATTCATGAATAAGGGCGAACCTCCCAAGCCATAGGCTCCTTCGACCGAGCTAATTGGTGCTGGGAGTCGGCGCGTCCGAGTTTCCGCGCGGCACAAGATCAGCTTTACACGCATGGAAAGTTGGCGGACTCAAAGAATACCAATGTTTACATCAAATCGGAAACCTGAACCTGTCACACCCGCAACCGAACCAGCAAAACCATCGGGCACCCCGGCGCAGTCCATGTCGGCAGGACAACCCGGCGGCGTTTTGTCGAGCGGAGTTTCAATCACCGGCTCGGTCAAATTCCGCAATCAATTACAGATCGATGGCGAAGTGAAAGGCACGATTGAATCGGCGGGAACGCTAACGATCGGGCAGCACGCCCACATCCGCGGGGAAATCAGGACGAAATCTGTGGTCGTGCAAGGGACTGTCGAGGGAAATATCTTCGCGGCCGAACGCTGCGAGCTTCAGGCGGGTTGCACATTGCGCGGCGATATCGAAGCGCCACGGCTCGTGGTCGATGAGAACGCGGCGTTTCTTGGCAGTGCCAAGATTGCGACGCAGAAACGGCCCTGACCTAATAGCAATCGGGCGCGCTGATCGCAAAGAATGAAAGGTCAGCCGTGGGAGCGAGCTCGCTCCGCCGCCGTAGCGCGTGGGCGCTCAGGAGACAGTGTCGCCATTTCTCCGTAGCCACACCGCTGCGCGCCGTTTTAAACCAGCGGCAGGCCGCTTGTTACAAGGTCGTTACCACGGATCCTGGTTGAGCTGATTTCTGAACTCTGCCTCTGAAATGTGTCACGTTTGCCGCTTACGCAGGATGAGCGCGATTGGAATCGCCATGCTGAGAAGGATCCAGGTCGCCGGTTCAGGAACGGCTCTGATGTTATCGGTGCCAAGCTGCGCGACGATAGGATCGCCATTGAGGTTAGTGGAGCCGACCTCATTGATGATGCGCAGCTCCGCCGGGTGCGTGAAGAACGTATTGAACGGCTCGGGCGACCCTATAGGTATCATGGTGCCGGGCGTAATGGAGAACAGCGCGTGATGCCAGGCCGAATCCGGCGCCAATAGAAATGCCGCGCTGAGGTAACCTGGCCCGCCGAACGAGGTGTCTTGCTTGAAAGCGATACGAATGGATAACGTGGCCGTTCCGGCATTTAGCAAATCCATGTCGATCCCATTCACACCAGCCGTGATGTAATCCCCGAGCCATTGGTCGCGATTGAAGGCCGTGAGCCGGCTGCCCGGGCCGCCGCCGCCGATGGATGTGATTTGGAGATAACGATCGCCAGCGCCGCCGGGGCCGCCTGTCGGGATGTTCATCAGAGGAGGCGCAGTTCCGCCGCCATTTGCCCAGTTGGCGAGGGTGCCATCCTGGAAATCGTCGATCTGGCCGACGGTCAACGCATGAGATGCACGAACCAGCGCGAAGCAGGTCATAATTGCGAGAAAGGCGAAGCGATAGTTCATGGGGGAAAAAAGGCTAACATAACGCTGCGGCGCTTGGCAACGATGTACATTCGGCGAGGGATAGGTCTTCGAGATCAGCCAGCAATCTTCTTTTGCCTTTTCCTGGCTTCCTGGTTTCCTAACTATTTTTGTTTGTCGCCGATCGATAAACCAACACCGCCGCGGCAACATCTTCCACGGCCATACCTAACGACTTGAAGATGGTGGTTTCGTTTGCGCGCGATGGAACTTTGCCGACGAGCGCTTCGCCAAGCTCGGCGTAAATCTTTGCGCTGGAGAGAATCACGTCGCCGGATTCTTTCATCGCGGCTTCGCGCGAATCGACGAAGACAACCTCACGCATCGCCTCGTCGTCGAGTTCGCGCCAATCCGGTCGGCACGCACCAACCGCATTGACATGACAACCGACCTTCAACCACGTGCCGCGTAAGACCGGCGTTTTCGAGCTTGTTGCTGTCACCACGACATCGGCTCCGCGCACCACCTCTTCTGCGGACATCGCCGTCGCACCGATCTGTTTGGCAAATTGTTCTGCGTGCGCCTTGGTTGGACTCCAGACCCGAATTTCCTCGAATCGCCTGACCAGTCGCAGCGCTTCAACATGACTGCGCGCTTGCACGCCGCTCCCAAGAATCGCGAGAATTTTCGCGTCAGGCGACGCGAGAAGTTTCGTCGCCGCCGCGGAAACTGCCGCGGTTCGCATCTCCGTGATTAATCTGCCATCCATCACCGCGAGCGGCGCGCCAGTTTCCGGATCGGCCAGAAAAATCGTCGCCATGTGCGTCGGAATTCCGCGCTCCGCGTTTCTCGGATAAAACGTGACAAGCTTGATGCCGAGCCCATCAGGAGTTCGTGCCGGCATCATTCCAAAAAAGCCGCCCGGCGGATCGACCGTGAGCACCGAGCGCACCGGCTGCGTCACTTTCCCGGACGAGAATTCGATCAGCGCCTTCTCCATCGCCGGGATCAATTCCTCCAACCGCAAATGATTCCGCACCTTTTCCTCGTCGAGATACAGCGGGGCGTTACTCTTCATTCGATATTGGGCGTTGGATGTTCGATGTTCGGCGTTTATTTGATCTTAACCGCGGATCTCGCGGATAACACGGATGTTTTGGGGAGTGCACAGTCCTGCCCG
>Ga0210399_10000409_pt1 | contig 34454 bp, 28 predicted proteins | sample IncBWC14MmetaG_FD_150865 | JGI IMG/M metagenome (GOLD analysis project Ga0210399, IMG submission 150865) | Forest soil microbial communities from Barre Woods Harvard Forest LTER site, Petersham, Massachusetts, United States - Inc-BW-C-14-M | ecosystem: Environmental > Terrestrial > Soil >... | reverse complement strand
TCCGCGGCGTTTCTGTCCGCAGGCGGGTATCACCATCACCTTGGCCTGAACACCTGGGAAAGTCTGGGCGGAAATCCTCCGCCGCCCGGCGCGACCGGCCTCTACCACTCAGCCATCGTCTACCCCACCCGCCCCGCCCTAGCCGAAGCCCTGCACCGAGTATTGGCTGCGCGCATTCCGCTCGAAGGCGCAGCCGACCACGGCGTAAGCGAAGCGATCTATCTACGCGATCCCGACGACAACGGCGTCGAGCTCTATTGGGATAGGCCACGCGATTCTTGGCCGCGCGATGGCAAGGGAAACTTGGCGATGTACACTCGCCGATTAGACTTGGATAGCCTGCTGAGTGAACATGTCTCGGTTCCTTCAACAGGCCCACTCGACCTGTAGCGGAATTCTCCGGCTATGTCGCGCAAGCCTGATACCAAGATTGTCTCCAGCCGAGATCGTAAGGATGGGTCGTTAGCTGCCCGTCGTCCGCCAACTTCCTGCTTCGCTACGGCACCCTCGCGTGATACCCTCTCCCGCGCAGTGACTACCGCAGCCGCTGTCGACCTGAGCGTGCAAGTAGGCGCCTTGCGCCTGCGTAACCCCATCCTTGCGGCGAGCGGCACCTTCGGTTACGGCATCGAGTTCGCCCACCTCGTCGATCTGAATCTTCTCGGCGGGGTCGTCGTCAAGGGTCTCTCCCGCGAGCCCATCGAAGGTGCTCCCCCACCCCGCATTGTCGAAACACCTTCCGGAATGTTGAACGCCATTGGACTACAAAACGTCGGTGTCCGGGCCTTCGTCGCGGAAAAACTTCCGGTACTAAGAAAATACGTGGTCCCGGTACTCGCCAACGTCTTCGGATACACCTTAGAAGACTATGTTGAGGTCATCCGAACCCTTGAGGATAACGAGGGTCTAGCTGGCTACGAGCTCAACATTTCCTGTCCTAACGTCAAGAAGGGAGGCATGCAGTTCGGGTGCGACCCCGGCATGGTGTCCGAGGTCGTGAGTGCCGCCCGCAGGGCCGCCGTAAGGCGCCCATTATGGGTCAAGCTCTCACCTCTCGTTACAGATATTAGACTTACAGCCCGTGCAGCCGCTGATGCTGGGGCGGATGCCCTTACCGTGGCAAATACTTACCCCGCGATGGCCATCGATTTTCGCACGGGCAGGTCCCGGCTCGGGAACCCGACCGGGGGCCTGTCGGGCCCTGCCATTAAGCCCATCACCCTCAAGCTTGTATGGGACGTTAGACAGGCTGTGGAAATCCCTGTAATTGCGCTCGGAGGCGTGGAGAAGGTGGAAGACGTGCTTGAATACCTCTGTGTGGGGGCGGCGGCGGTCCAAGTTGGCACTGCCAGCTTCGCCCACCCGACGGTGACTCGGCGCATGATTGACGGTCTTGAGGCGGCAGTTTACGAAGCTAAAGCATGTACTATCAGAGAGATAGTGACCAATTTTCATGCAGAAATCGGTTGACAGACCGAGGTTTTCTTGCTACACTTTTTTGGATGTTCGTAGCATAAAGAACACACTATGAGACGACGACTCTTCTTTCTCTGGGCTGCAATCCGTTGGGTCCCACTGATGTTCCTCATCGCCCCGGCGATGGAGGCCCCCTTGGTGGCCCACCTGAGCGATCCCCCAAAGCCGATCAAGAGCTGGGTCGGCAACGCCAGCTGGTATGGGCCGGAATTCAATGGGAAAAAGACTGCCGACGGGGAGCGTTTCGACTCCGAGTCGCTAACCGCCGCTCACCCCAACCTCCCGTTCGGCTCCTTAGTGCGCGTCGTGAATCCACGCAATGGAAAGTTTGAAGTGGTACGAATTAATGACCGCGGTCCCTATCAGGAAGGGCGCGAAATTGATGTATCCTATCGTGTCGCCCGGAAGATTGGTCTGATTCACTCGGGCGTCAGCCAGGTCCGGCTCGAATTGATGCAGCTCCCCGAGCGGCGCTAACGCTGTCGCGGCCGGTGGGCGTCAGGTTTCGCGAAGTCGGCGGCAACGATAACATTGACCTTCGACACCCATCCGCGAAGCAGTCTGATCGTCGCGCTAGATTTTGATTCGCTGAATTCCGCCGTTAAGTTTGCCAAGCAGGTTGCCGACCTGGTCGGCATGTTCAAGATCGGCAGCCAACTCTTCACTGCGGCAGGTCCAGCTGCGGTCCGTGAGGTTTCAGCGCTGGGTCCCGGCATCTTTCTCGATCTGAAATTCCACGACATTCCGAACACCGTTGCAGGCGCCGTGCTTTCAACCGCCGCGATGTCTGGCGTGCAACTTGTGAATGTGCACGCGCTTGGCGGCCACGCGATGCTTCACGCCGCAGTGCAAGCCATTAGCGCTGGCCAACCCATGGGCGCGGACCGTCCGCGATTGCTCGCCGTAACGGTCTTGACCAGCATGGATCAGAAAACGATGCGCGAAGTGGGAATCGGTGGACCGCCGCAAACCCGCGTAGTGAAACTCGCGAAGCTGGCGAAGACCGCGGGCGTGGACGGCGTGGTTGCGAGCGTTCAGGAAGCCCGCGCGATACGAAAAGCCTGCGGCCGCGATTTTCTCATCGTAACTCCCGGCGTTCGGCCGAAAGAGAAAGACGCCGCAGCTGCATCGAAGACCGACGACCAGGCCCGCACCGCGACTCCCGCCGAAGCCATCAAAGCCGGCGCCGATTTCCTGGTCGTAGGCCGCCCGATCACCGCGGCCTCAGACCCCCGCGCCGCCACGCAAGCCATCGTCGACGAAATCGCCGCCGCGAAATAGACCGGTTGATTTTTCGACGCCCCACCGCGCAATTCACTCGCAAGAAGCTAGGTTTCGCATGCCCCCGCCCGTCTTCGGTGTTGCTTTCTGCAAACTGTCGATCGCGGCGTTGAGCTCTTGCACCAGTCTGGCAACCAGATTCGCTGCAGATTGGCGGCGCGCTAGCCGGACGCCTTGTCCTGCCCACAGCGAGAGAAATTCAGCTCGACCGCGCTTGGCGGCTTCGGAACGCAAAGGGCGTGTCAGAGCGTTCTGGAGGGGAAACGGCAGAATCGCGTCACCGCTTTTGTTTGATTCCACTTCCGTCATAAAGCGGTTCACGATGCCTCGCGCGGGACGCCCGGAGAAGGCGCGTGTTATCCGCGTTTGGTCTTCGTGAGCGTGCCGTATCGCTTCCTTGTATGCGTTTGGAACTCCGGCTTCGTCACAGGTTAGGAACGCGGTCCCGAGTTGCACCGCGCCCGCGCCAAGAGCCAGCGCCGCGGCAATGCCGCGGCCATCCATGATGCCTCCGGAAGCAATCACCGGAACGCGAACCGCGTCCACCACCTGCGGAACGAGAGAAATAGTTCCCACCGTCGCGGCATCGAAGTCTCCGCTGAATGTTCCGCGGTGCCCACCCGCCTCACTCCCTTGCGTTACCACCGCCTCGAATCCTGCACCTTCGATTGCAATCGCTTCGTCGACCGTTGTCGCGGTACCCAACAAAATCATCTGGCGGCGTTTGATCGCCTCCATAGCATCCACCGGCGGAATCCCGAACGTGAAACTGAATACCGAGGCATCCGTCTGCAAGCCCGCTTCGAGTTGTTCGGCGAAAGGAAGTGCTTTCGATGTCGATAGCGAAGGAGCCGGCAAACCAAGTTCCGCAAAATAGGGAGCGACTCTTTGCAGCGCGGCGGAAGAGTCCGTGGCCAAGTCCGCTGCCGGCAACGGGGCAAACAGGTTGATTCCGAACGGTCTCGCGGTCCGCGCGCGAACGGCACTTCCAACTTCCACAATCTGTTCTGGCGTGAGGTACGCCGCACCGACAAATCCGAGGCCGCCGGCGTTGGAAACCGCCGCGACAAGTTCCGGAGTGTCCCCTCCGCCCGCCATGGGAGCCTGGAATATGGGATGCTCGATCTGCAACCGCTGTAAGAAATCCGCTTTGCTGGGCATTTCCGACCCTCCTTCGCGTCCTATCGCTTCGAAGTGTCACCATCATCTAGGATGTGGGCTGCAGGGATGTGGTTAAATAACGTGCGATTTGGTTTGATTGCTGCGCGTTCATATTGAATTGGAAATTTCTGTCTCCGTAGCCTCGAGAGCGCCACCTCCCTAAATTCATGAGTGCCACCTCCAAGAGCATCATCGTCGGAACCGCTGGGCACATCGATCACGGCAAGTCCGCGCTCGTTGAGGCGCTAACGGGCACGCATCCCGACCGTTTGGAAGAGGAGAAGCGGCGCGGGATCACCATCGATCTCGGGTTTGCGTTTCTTGAGGAAGACGGCGTGCGATTTGGATTTGTGGATGTGCCGGGTCACGAGCGATTCGTGAGCAACATGCTGGCTGGAGCTGCTGGTTTGGATATAGTGCTGCTGGTGATTGCCGCGGACGAATCGATCAAGCCGCAGACGCGCGAGCATTTCGATATTTGTCGGCTGCTGGGAGTTCAACGAGGCATCGTCGTCTTGACCAAGAGCGATTTGGTCGATGCAGACACCGCGGGATTGGTGCGGTTGGAAGTCGAGGATTATCTGCGCGGCACGTTTCTGGAAAATGCCCCGATTGTTGGGGTCAGCGCGAAGACCCGAAGCGGGTTGCCTGAGCTCAAAAAGGAATTGAATCGCGTGGCGACACAGGTTCGTGGGAAGGATGCGGCGCATCATTTTCGTTTGCCGATCGATCGCGCGTTTGCGATCAAGGGGTTTGGTTCCGTGGTCACCGGGACTCTGATTTCCGGCGGCGTCGGCGCGGCTGACGAAGTGGAACTCCTGCCGGAACACAAGCTGCTGCGCGTGCGCGGCGTACAGTCGGGCGGGAAGGCCGTTGAGCGCGCGCTGGCCGGACAACGCACGGCTGTGAATCTAGCCGGGATCGAGCACACTGCGCTAAAGCGCGGCATGGTATTGGCCACGCCCGGCAAATTCCGTGCCACGCGCAGGATCGACACGCGGCTTGCGTTGTTGCCATCTGCGCCAAAGTTGAAGCAGCGCGGCAGAGTTCATTTTCATGCGGGGACATCGGAGACGGTGGCGGAGGTTTTCCTCTTCGGCAAGAGCGAACTAGCCCCAGGGCAAAGTGCCCTCGCGCAATTGCGCCTGCAAGACGAGGTACTGATTCTACCCGGCGACCGCTTCATCGTACGACAGTTCTCGCCAGTGACCACCATTGGCGGCGGCGCGGTGTTGGACGCACTCGCCCGGCGGCCGCTGCTGCGGGATACCGGGCGCGTCGCGTTTCTCGAAACGCTGGAGCGCGGCGACAGAATCGAGATCCTGGCAGCGATGGCGGAACGCGCGCCTGGCGGCATCACTTTCGGAGACATCGCGGCGCGGACCGGATGGCTTGACGCCGAGATTCGCGACGTCGCACAAAAGCTAACCGCATCGGGACGCGCCAGGAGTGTGGCAGAACCGCCGATCCTCGTTCCGGCAAAAGCGTTTGAAGAAGTGCGGCAGAAAATCGCGATGCGCGTGGAAAGATTTCACAAAGAAAACCCGCTGCTGCCGGGAATTTCGCGCGAAGACTTGCGATCCAACCTGGGCCGCCGTGTGCGCGCGGAAACCTTCCGTACAGCGCTCGAGGAATTAGTCGCGCAGAAAAAGCTCGAACTGCAAGGCGAAATCGTGAAACGCGCCGGTTCGACGATCACCCTGGAGCCGGAAGAGGCGCGGGCAAAGGAACAGATCGAGACTGCCTTCGCCGGCGCGGGCCTCACGGTTCCCGCCGTCAAAGAAGTCTTGGGCAAGTTGCCGGTGGAAACCAAGCGTGCCGAAAGAATTCTGCAAATGCTGCTGCGTGATAAAAATCTGGTGCGCATCACCCCGGAACTGATTTTTCATCGCGATGCACTGACTAACCTGAAAAAGCTGCTTTCCACGTACAAACAGACCAAGGGCGAACGCATCTCGGTTCCCGTTTTTAAGGAACTGACCGGGATTACCCGCAAATATGCCATCCCCCTGCTGGAGTACCTGGATCGCGAACGCGTAACGCGCAGGGCGGGCGATGAGCGTGTTATCCTATAGGCTATCCGCATGTGCACCGACAGGCTTGCCGTGCGGGGCGTCCTGCGCTAGGGTGGAAAGATAGCGAGTCGTCAGCAGGGTGCGTGGAGGCAGTTCATGGGTGAATTTAGCGTATTTCATTGGCTGATCGTTCTGGCCATTGTTCTGATTTTGTTTGGCGGACGCAAAATCCCCGAGGTAATGAAGGGTTTGGGTGAAGGCATTCGCAATTTCAAGGAAGGCATGTCCGGAGCGTCACACACGCCACCGCCGCCTCCTACAGTGCAGGCCCCTCCTCCCGTAGAACGGCCGTCAGAAGAGAAGAAGGCGTAGAGCCACCGCGAGTCGGCCGTCGACCATTGACAAATAAGAGTTCGGAAAGGCGCTCCGCGGAGTGCCTTTTTTGTTTGAGGTTCCCAAAGATTGGTCTGTATTTCCCTTGCTCCTGAACACGGCGTAGCGCGTCCCACCGCGTGCGCCAGCCCCCTTTTGAATGTGGGTGTCAAAGTGAGGAGTTGCAGCGAGAATGCCTGTAAGTATTTGATTCTAAAAAGTCAGATCAAAACGCCATAGCTTCTGGGTAACATCAAGTAACCTACTTAGGCTTTCGAGCGTCTATATCTGTAATACCACTTCGAGGACACACCCCGGGAAGCAGTTAAGGCCAAAACCTTAGCTGCTTCTCTTCTTTTGACCCTGTTTCGGACCGCCCCCCTTCGCGTTTGTTCTGAATGAATTGCTGAGTCGTCGTCGCGCGTAATCTGTGTAGTATCAATACGTTAGACGGCTACGAAGTCGAATTGTGCCCGCCGGCCGTGCGAGGTCGCTTTGACCTTGATCGAAGTGACATCCTCAGTCCTCGGACCAGCCCAGTTCCGAAAGGCTGTGACACAGGCGAGCCAGAGGAAGACCGACTACGTTGAAGTAGCAGCCTTCGATGCGGGGAATGTAGCGGCCGGCACGACCTTGGATGGCGTAGGCGCCGGCTTTGTCAAAGGGTTCTTCGGTCGAGAGATAGTGGGCGAGTTCTTCCTGGGAGAGCGGAGCGACGTGCACGTGGGTAGTTTCGACGAACCTGCGGCGATCGGCGTCGGGCAGGCGGATGACGGTGACGCCGGTTACGACGGAGTGGACATGTCCAGCGAGCCGCGTCAGCATTTGGCGGGCGTCGTCGGTGGTCCGGGGTTTCCCGAGGACTTCGCCGTCGATGAGGACGGCGGTGTCTGCGGCGATGACGATCGCGGGGCCGACCGCGCGAGCGGCGACGAGCTCGGCTTTGGCGTCGGCAAGTCGCTGAACCAGATCTTGGACAGACTCGCCGGGAATCGGGGTTTCATCGACCGCGGAGGAGAGAACCGTAAAGGTAAGGCCGGCATCGCGGAGGATTTCGGCACGTCGCGGTGAGGCGGAGGCTAGGATGAGCTTGGTAGGGGGCACGACGCGGCCAGAATACTACACGCGCGACTCGGAAACAGCCTGTGCTTGCGGCAAATACAACATCAGACGACCCAGCGGCGGTGGCGTGGCAGCTAAATGACTACGGATTCTTGGTATTCGCCGAAGGTGCGGCGTAGGGTGTCGGAGATTTCGCCTACAGTCGCGTGGGATTCCACAGTGGCCAGGATGGCGGGGAGCAGATTCTCGGTCGTGGTGGCTCGGCGGCTTAGTTCCGCCAGGGCGGCACTTACGCGCGACGCATCGCGCCTGGCTCGGAGGGACTGCAGACGGGCGATCTGAGTGCGCTCGATTTGGGGATCGATGCGGAGAGTTGGAATCGCGCGCTCTTCTTCGGCTACAAATTCGTTTACGCCCACCACGATTTGGTCTCGGCGCTCAACTGCGCGCTGGTATTCGTAGGCGGCCTTCTGGATTTCGCCTTGGACGAAGCCGGATTCGATGGCTTTCAGCATGCCGCCGGTGGTGTCGATTTTCTTGATGTAGGCTAGCGCGCCCTTCTCGATTTCGTTGGTTAGGGACTCGATGGCATAAGAGCCTGCCACTGGGTCGATCGTATTGGCTACGCCAGTTTCGTGGGCAATGATTTGCTGTGTTCTTAAGGCGATTAGCGCGGCGTCTTCCGTTGGAAGAGCCAAGGCTTCGTCCATCGAATTGGTGTGCAGGGACTGGCATCCGCCTAATACTGCGGCTAGCGCTTGAATCGCAACGCGGACAATGTTGTTTTCAGGTTGTTGGGCCGTGAGGGACGAGCCGGCGGTTTGCGCGTGGAAGCGAAGGAGCAAAGAGCGCGGGTCGCGGGCGTTGAAACGCTCTTGCATGATGTGGGTCCAGAGGCGTCGTGCAGCTCGGTACTTGGCGATTTCTTCGAGCAGGTCGCTGTGCGCATTGAAGAAGAAAGAGAGTTGCGGGGCGAATTCGTCGACGCTCAGGCCGGCGTCGATGGCCGCCTGCACGTAAGCGATAGCGTTGGCCAAGGTAAAGGCGACTTCCTGGATCGCGGTCGAACCGGCTTCGCGAATATGGTAGCCGGAGATCGAGATGGTGTTCCATTTGGGGAGTTCGGTGCGGCACCACGCGAAGACGTCGGTGACGATGCGCATCGCGGGACGCACGGGATAGATATAAGTGCCGCGGGCGATGTACTCCTTCAGGATGTCGTTCTGTACCGTGCCGGAAAGTTTCGCAAGGTTGGCGCCTTGTTTTTTCGCCACCGCTACGTAGAGGCAGAGCAGGATTGCGGCGGTGGAATTGATGGTCATTGACGTGGAGACTTTTTCGAGCGGGATCCCGTCGAAGAGCGTTTCCATGTCTTCCAGCGAGTCGATGGCCACGCCGACCTTTCCCACTTCGCCTAGCGCCAACGGGTGATCGGAATCCATGCCGATCTGAGTGGGGAGATCGAAGGCGACGGAGAGGCCGCTCTGGCCTTTGCTGAGGAGATAACGGTAACGCTGGTTGGATTCTGCGGCGGATCCGAAGCCGGCGTACTGACGCATGGTCCAGAGGCGCCCGCGATACATCGAAGGGTAGATGCCGCGCGTGTACGGGGGCTCGCCGGGAAAACCCAGGGCCTCTTCGGGATTCCAGTTGTCGAGATTTTCTTCCGTGTAGAGTCGGTCAACGGGCAGGCCAGAGAGCGTAGTGAATTGGGCCTTTCGCTCTTTGGAAGATGTGTCAGGGATTCTTCTTTCTGCCATGGCTATAACTTTCTAGCGCGGCGAAACGATGTCACGGCGAAAAAGATGAATAGCGCGGCGACACCTAGCGGAATTGCCATCAGCCAATGGGCTACGTCGCGGGTGGTCCAGGCGCGGAATGTGGCGTTCAGCCAGGCGAAGGCCAGGATGGCGAAGAGTGCGCCGGTTACTTCGTAGAAAAGTTGTTTGAGGGTGCGCCAGAGGCGGCGGAAACCTTGCTGCGGCGGAGGTTCGGCAGTGCGGACGGATGTGGCCACGAGGACAGTTTAGCGCACAATCGGCGACACGCTATTGTAGGGGCGCCACTCTCCTACCTGAACGAAAGGGCTGTGAACACTTTGGAGACAACGGTCGCAAGGTCTCTTGTATCCAACTTAGCGTAAGCCTAAAATGGCCGTGAGGTTAGGGGAGACCAACCTTGCAACTCGACGACAACCTGAAGAACCTGCTGCGTGAATTGGGTCACGCAATCAACGACACCGTGTCGGAGTCCGAGCGCATCACTGGCGCGATCGCCGGGGTGCGCGCGCATGGCTACGATATTGTGTTGAAGCTGGACGCGACCATTGGCTTGGCCAAGCGCGATGGCTCGGCCGGCGAAACAACCGCGTTGACCACCCAAGACAAGCGCTTTTTGGAGTCGTTGCGAATTCAGGTGGATCAGGAATCGTTCGAGCAGGATCAGGACCGCAAGCCGGTAGCACGGTTGACGATGACTCCGCAGGATGTCCGCTTTTTGAAATCACTGCGAATTGCAACGGACGATATCGAATGAAACTATTTCGCCGAGTCGCGAGCTTGAGTTTGCCGGCGGTCGCGCTGGCGGCGTTGTGGTGTTCGACTGCGGCTGCGCAGGACCCTGGTATCATCACGCCCATCATTGTAGACACCGCGGTGCCGATCATCGTGAACGCGGTGAAGCCGAAGCCGATTCCGGCGGGCTTGGCGAAGTTCGACGGGTTTGTGATGAACGCGAACATCGCCCAAATTACCGTGCGCGCGAAGGGCAACGATCAGACCATTCAGACTTTCACACTTTCCCAGGAAGCCGCGACCAAGATGCAGCAGACGATTGACAAGGGCGGATTCCAGTACGGCGATAAGGTCAGTGTGCTGTACGATATGAGTTCGTTTAAGGCCCTCAAGATAAAAGGTAAGCCGTCGAAGTCGTTGTAAGGGCCTTCGTAAAGTCACGGGAGCTTTTGTGCTCCGCCTGCCCGCGGTTGCCGGCCGCTTTTATCCCTCCAATCCAGCGGAACTGACCGCGATTATCGCTCGCTTCACGAAAACACAATCCAACGTGGAAAAAGTTGCGGTGAAGGCTTGTTTACTGCCACACGCGGGGTATGTGTACTCCGGGTCCGTAGCTGGGGCTGTGTTCGCTCGCATGACGCTGCCGCGAAAAATATTGATTTTGGGCGTGAGACATTTTCCGCGCGGAGAGCAGGCGGCGATTCTTTCCAATGGTGCCTGGCGGACGCCGCTGGGCGATGCACCGATCGACCAGTCGCTGGCGCAGGCGTTGCTCGCGGCCTGCCCGTTGTTGCACGAAGACGACGTGGCCCACAGCCAGGAGCATTCGCTGGAGGTACAGCTTCCGTTTTTGCAGGTGCTTGCGCCGGGATTTATGTTTGTGCCAGTGGCGCTCGGGACCGTGCGTTTTGAGGACTTGGTGAGTGTCGGAGAAGCGGTGGCGGAGGTGCTGGCAAGGACGCGAGAAGAGATTCTCTTATTAACGACCTCGGACTTGAATCATTACGAAGATGATGCGACCACGAGGGTGAAAGATCGAAAAGCGATTGAGCGACTATTGGCGCTGGATGCCCGAGGACTCTACGACACCTGCAGGAACGAGCGTATTTCCATGTGCGGATTGGGGCCGGCAGTGTCGATGATAGTGGCGCTGCAACGCCTCGGTGCGAAGCATGCCAAACTAGCGAGATATGCGACTTCGGCGGACGTCTCCGGGGATACGAGTGCCGTCGTCGGCTATGCGGGAATGATTTTCAAATAGGATCGGCGAAATTCTGCGGAAGCGACGACCATGTTTACCTGGGCAAGCTGGGACACATTGCCGCGCCCCTATAAGGCATTTACGTGAAGCCGAGTATTAGTGTGGGCGGGCACCTGATGAGCTTCCGGCAGAACTCGAAGCCGCCGGAGCGGAGTGTGGTGCCGCCGTTGAAGTGGCCGAGGATGATGAGGAGCGCGAGGATGAAGAGTTGCCAAAGCCGCCGCTCCAGCCGCTGCGTCCAGTTTCCGTGGCGCGCGGCGCAGGAGGCGGAGTCATCGCTCGGGAAGCCGGAACGGACGTCCGCATCGGAGCGCTGGGAGTGGTAACGCGCGCGTTCGGAACAACAGTAGCAGCCGTAACACGTGTGGCAGAAGCGCCGGTCGGCACTGACGCCATGCCGGCCTTCCCCGTAGGTTCGGTCGCGACAACACTATTTTGCGCGCGCTCGGTCACAGGCGCGGAGTTCGTATTCACGAAGCGATGCTCGCGAGCGTCGTAGGCGATCGACGAATTACGATCCATCGTAATGACGTGTGCACCCAGATTACCGCCGACCAAGGTTCTGGAGACGCGTTGCGGCGCAGCCGCCGTGGCCAGATTGCTGCTGAGCGTATTACCGGGAATGCCTTTCGCCACTTTCCATTCCTGACCGGCCGCGACCGGAGTGAGGCTGGAAATCGTGCCACCGCTCACCGGAAATATTCCTTTACTGAGATTGATCGGCGTCTTGCCGCGAACGTCGAGCGGATGTACCGGAACGATGCCGACCGGGCCAGACCTGGAATGCAACCAGGTGCCGGTCACCGGGAACCACGGAGCATTGCCGTAGAGATAGCCGCCAGCACCAGGAGTCCAGAGCCAACCGTAGATTGGATCGCAAATCCACCCTCCGAAGTGATAAGGCAGCCAACCCCAAGGTTGGTTGCCGATGAAGGCGGGTCCGCCGATGGAGGCGTCGGTGATCCAGAAACCGCTGTCGAAGGGTGACCAGCCGAGGCCGACGCCGTAGGGACGCCAGCAGTTGCCGAAGCCAGCGCAAGGATACCACCCGCCATAGGTGTACAAGCTGCCCAAGCCGGAGGTGTAGCCTCCGGAGGTGACGTACTGCTGCGCGGCATTATTTGCAGCTTGCACGGACTCGGTCCGCCCGGAAACCCAGCGATCAAAGTCGTCGTTGTCGGACACTTGGCCGATGCTGACCGACGAAGAATCGGTCGCGCGGATCGAAAGCGACTGGCCCTTGGCGAGGTCCGTAGTCTGGTTCTTGCGAAGGATCGATACGTGCCCCTTAAGGACGTTGACGACGCTGCCATCGTCGAAATTGTCGAGGCGGAAACTGGCGCGGCCGGCGGCCTCAACGCTGAAGTCGCCGCCCGTCACGCTGAAATAATCGCCATTCGCGGGATTCACGTAGAAGGACGCGGTCCCTTGACGCAAGATCAGGCGGGTGGTCTTCGCGCCGTCTTCCAGCGAGAGGTCGTAAAATTCCAGGACCGTATCATCCGACAGAAAAGCCATGGAGCCGTTCTCAAATTCGACTTCGGCGCGGCCCTTATCCGTCGAAAGCACGTAGCCCTGGCGAATAGGTAGATTGAGCTCAGCGCCTTCCCATGTCGCGTTCTGGCTGGCTAGCGGATCTCCTTTAACGTCGCGCGCGAAGCGCACATCACCTTGAACCAGGCTGAGGCGAATGATGCGAACGTGACTGGAATCGGCGAAAGAAGGACTTGCAGCGAATAAAAGCAAAGAGAACAGGGTCAACGAAGCTGAGCGAAGCAGATTCCTAGACAACATGGTCACCCCCTACCGGGGACGCGCTACCAATCAGACGAATTAGACCAGCACCCCGTTACAAAAATCTATGCACCAGCATCATACTCCATACTCACGGTTGCCGTGGCCCGCGTCAAGTGGCGCGAGTCGTGGAGTGGCAGGATTCATGGAACCCAACGGAAACTTTCATGGCTGGGTTGCTTGACAGAAAGAAAGTGAAACGTTAGTTTCACAATCGGGGGAAGTGTTGGCTTACATCTTCATGGGGTTCCCGTCACTCTTCAATGTGTTCGTGAGCAGGTATGGCCAATCACGAACTTTCTCGTGCTGTCCTCGCACCAAAAATTAATGTGACCGCTGAAACGGTCCACGTATCTGAGGGGGGAATTATGCGAAGTATACGTAAACTGCTTCTGGCCGCGGTGTTTCTGGCCAGCGTTCTCGCGGGAGCCCGGACGTACGGGCAAGGAGGGGCGACCGGCGCCATCAGCGGGTTAGTGCTGGATTCCAGCGGTGCGGCAATTGAGGGCGCGGAAGTGCAGATCATTGACAATCGCACCGAAGCGTTGACGCGAAGAGAATCGACCAACGCGGAGGGCGCATTTACCGTCCCGCTTTTGCCGCCGGGCACTTACTCGGTAGTGGTGAACAAGCCGGGCTTCGCGGAAGCCAAAAGCGAAGCGATCGAAGTTCACGTCACGGAGACGGTAAGGGTAACCATCCCGCTGAAGCCGGGATCGGTGACCGAAAAAGTGGAGATTTCGGCGCAGGTCACCAGCGTTGAGACCTCGAACGCCACCACAGGCCAATCGATCGGCACCGAAACGGTGCGCGAACTACCCCTCGCCACGCAGAACTATCAACAGCTGTTGACGCTTTCCACCGGCGCGCAGAGCGACTTGAACGCCGCGGCGCAGCTTGGGCGCGGATCGATCAAGCTGTTTGTGAACGGGCAACGCGAGGACAACAACAATTTTCTGATCGAAGGAATCAGCGCGACCGACTACAACGTGGCGCAGGCGACCTATGTTCCGCTGCCGAATCCGGATGTGATCCAGGAATTCAAGGTGCAGACCTCGTTGTATGACGCCAGCCAGGGCCGCAATGGCGGCGGCAACGTCAACGCCATTCTGAAGTCGGGAACCCGCACCTATCACGGTGACGCCTATGAGTTCTTTCGCAACGACGTTCTGAATGCCAATGATTTCTTTCTGAATCGCGAAGGGTTGCCGCGCCCGTCGATCAAGCAGAACATTTTTGGCGGCAGCCTCGGCGGCCCGGTAGTCAAGGAGAAGTTGGGATATTTCTTCGTGAACTATCAAGGCACCCGGCAGCGCAGCGGTCTTTCCCCGGGGACTTTCATCAGTACGACGATTCCTTCCTTGCCTACGGACCGTTCGGAAGCCTCTATTTCGCAGGCATTCTTCGGGAACACCACCACACCGATCGATCCGGTGGTCCTCAAACTCTTGCAGTTCCAGAGCAATCAATTCGGCGGCACCACCAACGGTCTCTTGATTCCCAGCAGCGATCCGGCGACGGGCGCGTTCGCCATCAGCCGTCAAGGGAAATATACCGACGACCAGTTCACGACCAACTGGGACCGCGAATTTCGCGGCGGCCAGGACAAAGTCTCCGTGCGCTTTTTCTTTTCGGACTCCGAGAGCTTTCTTCCGTTCGGCGGCGGCGACCTGCAGGAATCACTCGGCAGCACCCTGGCCAGCTCCGTCAGTTCGTCGTCTTTGAACTTCCCCTTCGACACACCGGTTCACTCGCGCTTCTTCAACGTTACCGAGACCCACCTGTTCTCGCCGACGCTGGTCAACGAATTCCGGTTCGGCTTCGTCCACATCAACGACGTCTTGAGCAACGTGCCCCCGGTGACCACCTCCGACCTGGGAATCGACCGCCCGACCAATAGCGTGACCAACTCCATCTATAAGTTCATCTTCGAGAGCTCCGGTTTTGAAATCGGGCCCGCTCCTTTCGGCAACCAGTCGCAAGACCAGAACAACATCAACTTCGTGGACACCGTAAGCTGGGTAAAGGGCCACCATGTCTTCCGCTTCGGCGGCGAGGCCACGCGCGTGAATCTGAACAAGGATTTCCCCCAGGTATTTAACGGCGAGCTCTTTTTCACCAACACCCCGGACGGCCATACCGATTTCCAAAACTTTCTGCTGGGAGCGCCGGAATTCAGCTTCGGTGGCGGCGGCCTTTCCAACCACGAATATCGCTCCAACAACTTCGCGGTATTCGCGCAGGACGATTGGAAGATCCGCCACGACTTGACGCTGAATCTCGGACTCCGCACCGAAATTTTCGGGGCCTTCCACGACGACCTGTGCCACATCGGAAACCTCGACCCAGCACTGGCGAATGCCGGCGAATTCCCGTTCATCTATCCCTCTTGCGTGAACAATCTAAACCTGACGGGATTGACCGGCGACGCCAACAGCACGACCTTTAACAACAACTACTCCACAGCCCTCGGACCGCGCATCGGCCTCGCCTACGATGTTCGCGGTCATCACACCACGACGGTTCGCGCCGGCTATGGCATCTACTACGTTCGTGAAGATGTCGGCGCCACCGACCAGTTGTCGTTCGAGACCCCGTTTCTTCCGGTCGCATTTGGTGGAGGGTCCCCTGGCTGCCTGGGCACCTACTTTTCGGCGACTCCGTTACCTGGCTGCCCTAACCCCAATCCCAACGCCTTGCCTCAGGCAGGCACACTGGACCCGAACTTTGTTCCGTGCTTGAATGTTTTCCAGGGTTTCCCCGGGGGCGATACAACGCAGTCAGCCAATTACGGGACCGCCGGCGGCAATGGCTGCCCTGGCCCCCTTCAGACGCTGGGAATCTTCGGTCTAGCCGAACCGCGGCACTTCGTCGTGCCCAGCACGCAACAATGGAATCTGTCTGTGCAGCGCGCCCTCGGCAAACAATGGGTTCTCGAGGTCGCTTACGTGGGCACTCATTCGGTACACTTGCGGGAAACCCGCGACGCGCTGCAATCCCAGGACGCCACACCCACGAATCCCGTCGTGGTCGGCGGCGAGTCCATCACAGCCAACACCTTCGACAACGCGATCGCTCGTTCGCGCGCCCAGGGCATCAACGGCTACAGCGGCTTTCAGTTGTTCGCCAACGATGCGTACTCCCACTACAATTCGCTGCAGACCACACTGTCGCGACACTGGGGAGCCGGCTACTTCCAAGCGGCCTACACTTTCTCGCGCTCCACCGACGCCACCTCGAGCGGTAACACCGCCTTTAACACCGCTTTCAATGACGAATCGACGCTGGCGGCTTCGCGCGGTCTGTCTGATTTCGACCGCACCCACCGGTTGGCCGTCAGCTATCGCTACGACTTGCCATTTTTCTCCCACTCGGAGGGCTTGACGCGCAAGTTGTTGGCAGGATGGGCCGTCAGTGGCATCACCATCGTTCAATCCGGATTGCCGTTTTCAGTCCTTGATTCCGGCGCAGGCACTGCGTTCCTGGGGTCGGGATCCGCGCCAGGTGTTCTAAGCGCAAGCCTTGCTCCTGGTGAAACGTTGGGTGACGGGCTCAGCAGCGGCGACATCGGCTCCCGCATTAACGGGTACTTGAATCCGGCCGCTTTCACCCCGGCGCCTCTTCTTTACCCCACGGAGTGCAATCCGAACCAGCCAAATCCGGCGGTACTGCCGAATGCTAACTTCTGCACCACCGGCTTCGGCAGCCTCGGACGCAATACCTTCCGCGGCCCGGGCCAGCAGAACTGGGACTTCTCGTTGATCAAGAATTTCAAGATCACCGAGCGGCAGAGTCTGCGCTTCACCACCGACTTCTTCAACATCTGGAACCACGCGAATTTCGGCAATCCAGCGGTCACCGACGTCGAAAGCATCAGCTTGCCGAACAGTCCATTCGGAAAGATCACCAGCGACCTGGGCACGCCGCGGCTGATTCAGTTCTCACTGCGCTACGCGTTCTAAACGCTTAGGCTTGTTTTATACTGGCACCGCAGGGGCGCGCTTTCCGCGCCCCTGCGTTTGTGTATAACGAACAACGTGTTTGAGACCGTTAAACACGATGCGAGCCGTCCAATCTGTGTGAGTCTGTATGCGGACGCTCTGATTCGTTATGCGAACGATCTAACCTAGTAGGGGCGGGGCTAGCCCCGCCCGGCGTCAGATTACACCGAGGATTCATGACCGAGGACACTTCACGAATTGCCTTGCTGGAGCGGGACGCCGTAGCCCCAGAGACCGCCGCACTCTACGACGCGCTCCTCGCGCAACGCGGTGTGGTGCCGAATATGTTCAAGGTTCTGGCCTACGCGCCAGGAATCGCGCAAGGCGTCGCGGGCTTTCTGCGAACGCTGCTGAGCGACGGCGCGCTGACCGGCTGGTACAAGGAACTGGTCGCAGTGCGCATCTCCATCCTGCTCGAATCGCAATACGCCATCACCGCCCACAACGCATCCGCCAGAAAAAAGGGCGCGACCGACCAGCAGATTGCAGCCGTAGCCGATTTCGAGCGCGGCCCCTACAGCGCAAAAGAGAAACTGGGATTCCGGCTCGCAGACCGCCTGCATCGCGGGCCGCGCGCAGTGGATGATGCTTTTTACGCCGAATTGAAAGCCGCGTTCCTGGATACCGAGCTTGTAGAATTATTTCTCACCGCGGCCGCATTTGAGATGTTTCCCCGGTTCATCGACGGACTTCATATTCCCGTTACGCCGCTTCCTACCGCAAAATGATAGGATCCCCCCAGGACTACCATGAGACCAATCGCAAATCGTGTTTCACAGCTGAATGGTGAAGGCGCTCTGGCAGTTTTCTCGCGCGCCAAAGAACTCGAAAAACAAGGCCGCTCGATCATCCATTTGGAACTAGGCGAGCCGGATTTTCATCCGGCGGCACCGATTGTCGACGCGGTGCGCGCCGCCGTGGCTGATGGCCGTGACCGCTACGTATCTCCTATCGGCATTCCCGCGCTTCGCCAAGCAGTTGCCGAATACCTGAAACGCACCCGGCATCTGAACGTCCCTGCGGAACATGTCTTGATTGCGCCGGGGTGCAAAATGGCCCTCGCGCTGGCGATGATGGCGTTGATTGAGCCCGGCGACGAAGTACTCTACCCCGATCCGGGTTTTCCCATCTATCCGTCGTTTACACGCGGGCTGGGCGCCACTGCCGTTCCGTTTTTTCTGGAAGAGAGAAATCAGTTTCAGCCAAACATCGCCGAGATTGCCGCGAAAATCACGCCGCGCACGAAAGTGCTGATCTTCAACTCCCCAAACAATCCTACCGGCACGGTTTTCAGCGAGGCGACGCTCGCGCAAATCGCAGCCCTCGCGGTCAAGCATGACTTGTGGGTCATGGCCGACGAAATCTACGCGCGAATTTTATTCAGCGGAGAGTACGAGTCAATCTACGCATTGCCGGGCATGGCGGAGCGCACCATCATCATCGACGGATTCTCGAAGACGTTCGCCATGACCGGCTGGCGGCTGGGCTATGCGGTCGCGCCCAAAGCACTGATCGACGCAATGGACTTGCTAGTGCTGAACACCTTCACCTGCACGGCGGAATTCACGCAGGTCGCCGCGATCGAAGCGTTGCAGGATTCCACGAACGCAGTCGATGCCATGGTTGCGGAATATCGTAAAAGGCGCGACCTGTTTGTCAACAGATTGAACGCCATCCCCGGGTTCCGTTGCCAGACACCCGAAGGCGCCTTCTACGCCTGGGTGAACATCGAAGACACCGGGCTGCCCGCCGAAGAAGTGGCCAGGGTTCTTCTCGAAGAAGCAGGAGTAGCGGCGATCGCAGGCGCAGCCTTCGGCCCTTCCGGGAAAAACTACGTGCGATTTTCGCTAGTCAGCGCGCGAACCCTGCTGGAGGAAGCACTAGCACGGATCGAGCGCGTATCCGTTCGTTGGCGTGCCGCCGTATCGCGATAAGCGCAGTCCCTGTAGCCGCCCTCTGTCTTTTAGAGGGCGGGGTTTAGACGATAAAGCCGGCACACCGAACACGCCGGAGTGCGGCGCGTAAGTCGGCTGAAACGCCCCGGAGAAAAACGAAAAATGAAACATCTGTTTCACTCGGCATTCTCGCTGTTCGCAGCCCTCGCGCTCGCCACTACCGCCGCCGCTCAAGCCAAGCCCTTCCCTGGCCCGGACCTCCAGAAAACCTACGACCGCCTCCTGGCCCAGATCGACAAGATCCCTATCTACGACAACCACTCCCACGCCACGTTTCCCGACGATTCCGACATGGACGCCATGGCTGGCCCTCCCGACGAAAGCTCCGTCCTTCGCCTCCGCGGCGATAATCCGGAATTCGCAGCCGCCGCGAAATCGCTGTTCGGCTATCCCTACAACGACTTCCAACCCGAACACGCCAAGTGGCTCATCGACAAAAAGAAAGCCGCGGAAGCGAGCGGCGGCACCGCCTATTGGGACGGCATCTTGGACAAATTGAACATCGAAACATGCCTGGCGAACCGCGTAGCCCTCGCTCCCTATCTCGACCCCAAGCGCTTTCACTGGGTTTTCTTCGTCGATTCGTTCCTGTTTCCCTTCGACAACCACGATCAGACCGCCAAGAATGGCGACATGGGCGTTTACATTCCACTCCAGGAGAAAGTTCTCCAGCGCTACCTGAAGCAGGAAGGCGCCAACGGCTTGCCCGCTGATCTGACCGGCTACGAATCTCTGGTGCGCCAGATCCTGACCGACAACCAGAAAAAGGGCGGCGTAGCCATGAAGTTCGAAGCGGCCTACTTCCGCACCCTCTACTTCCGCGATCCCCCGCGCGAAAAGGCCGAAGCCATCTACGCCAAATATCATGCAGCGGGGGTTCCTTCTGAAGAGGAGTACCGTACCTTCCAGGATTACGTCTTTCGCGTTCTGATCGATCAGGCAGGCAAACTGAACCTGCCGGTCCATTTCCACAGCGCAGTTGGCATCGGCGACTATTTCAGCCTGCGCAATGGCAACCCGCTGAACCTGGAAAATGTCCTCCGCGACCCGCGCTACGCCAAGGTGAATTTCGTCCTGATCCACGGCGGCTATCCCTACACGCTCGACATGATCTGGCTCACGGCGGCGAAAAACGTATACACGGACTCCTCGCTGATGGGCTACTACGTCTATCCGTCCGAGCTGAAAAACATCCTGAAACAATGGATCTCGCTGTTCCCCGAGAGAATGATGTTCGGCTCCGACGCCTTCCCCTTCGGCGACGCGGTTGGCGCCGAGGAAACCTTCTGGCTCGCCACGCGATCCGCCCGCAGCGCCATCGCCGCCGCCCTTGCCGACCTCGTCTCCGAAGGCGCCTTCAGCGAAGAAAAAGCGCTCGAGCTAGCCCACATGTATCTGCACGACAACGCAGCGAAGCTTTATGGGGGAACAAAATGAGCACGCCCGCAGCCTTCAAATACATTGCTTGGAACAAGGTCGAGCGCGAAAAACTCAACCCGCTGATCGATCGCGAAATGATCGTCGGCAACCAGGTTATGCTCGCCCGCGTGCTCATAAAGAAAGGCGGGCACGTGCCCCTGCATCATCACCACAATGAACAGGTCACCTACATCCTGGAAGGCGCGTTGAAATTCGCCATCGACGGAAAAGAAATCGTCGTAAATGCCGGCGAAGTCCTGTGCATCCCCCCGCACATGCCCCACGAAGCCTGGGCCCTGGAAGACACCGTGGATCTCGACGTATTCAATCCGCCCCGCGAAGACTGGTTGAACAAAACCGACGACTACCTCCGCCACGGACGCTAGAACAACCTTTGCCGGGCCTCCAGGTTCCAACCCAAATACCCGGCGGCAGTCCCATTCGTGTAATCATGGCGCGAAAGAACATGGACAAATGTGCACGCTGTTGTTTACCGTAGCAAAGTGGCTTGCCCGGAGCCCTGAGCGTCGATCCATCTGAGGGGAAATGATGAAGAGGATGCTAGCGGTCGGGTTGTTGGTGCTGGGGACGACCAGTGTGGGGCGCGCGCAAAATGAAATTCTGGCGCCGCAAGCGCCGGCACCACAAGCCAATCACCCCCAAGCCAGCGACAACGTAGCGCTGGACTTTTCCCGTACTTCGGCCTCGAGCCAGGCCGCCGTATCACCCCCAGATGCCCTTTGGGCCTTCACCGCTCCCTCGCGTTCTCCCGATTTATTCGCTTTGGCGGCGATGGAACCACTTCCCCTGGCACCATCGTTGGCTTCCCCGGCGCATCCCCCTGCGGCACCAACTCCTGTTCCGAAACTTAAAGACACCGGGCGTGACTTCCGCTGGCAAATCGGTTTGGGTGTTGCGCTCGTCAGATTCCGTTCGTCGGTCTATTACGCAACGGCGGTGGGCCTGAATACTTCGGTATCGTATTTCTTCAACGACTCGCTGGCGATCGAAGGGGCGGTGACCTCGGCATTTGCGCCCGCGGTCTTTCAAAGCTATGAAAAGGTCAAATACGTAGGCTATGGCGCGGGTCCGAAGTACTACTTCATGCGCGACAAATTCCAGCCTTGGATTCACGCCATCGTTGGCGGAGTGCATATTCTTCCTCAGACTACCCTGGGCTCGCAAAACGGATTTGAAGTGCTCGTTGGCGGCGGCCTCGACTACACCTTGAACCCAAACTGGGCACTACGCCTCGAAGGCGACTACGTAAGAACCCACGTTTTCGGAGAATCACAGAATAACGGCCAAGCCGTCCTAGGCATCGTTTACCGCTTCTGAAGTAGCACAGACACTCCGGTTTACTCTGAGTCTCGAGGCGCCTGTGTCCGGCAAACCCTTACCGCTAAAAGCAAGGTGTATTCGGAAACAATCGTGATCGCAGAGCAGAGGCTCCAGTCCCTCCCCAAAATCTCTCTTGACCCTAATTCTCTCTTCAGTTACGATACTCCCCTGTCATCTACGGCTCCCCGACGAAGTGACCAAGAAGACGAAGCAGCGACGGCCCGCAAGCCCCAAATCAGCCGAAAAACAACCCGTCATTCAGACAAAGCCTTTAGAATCAAATCACTGCGCCATTCCGTACCGTAAGTCTTTTATTTTGAAATCACTGCACAAAAACAGGGGGGTGCCTGGGCCCGCGTTTAATGAAGCACAGTTCCATAGAAGACGTTACGGCCGCCGCGCAGATCGCGCCCATACGACAGCACCACCATCAAAGTTCCTAACACGCGGATCTTGCACTGCGCGCCGGTATCCCACAGCCAGCGCTGCGAGCCAAACAGTCCCGAAGAATCGGCAATCGCGCCATTGTCTACAAACGGCCCGAGCTTCACGGTGAAGAAGCCATTCCCGTATACGTTCTTGTCTATCTCCCAGTTTGCGATGAAATATCGCCGCCCAAGAGGCGCCGCGCCTTTGCGGCCATCGGTCGTTCCGGGGGTGCCCCGCAGCCAGAGGTCATTGTCGCGCTCGATCCCAAGTTGGAACAGCTCGTCGAAGGGCACATCGCCGAAGGATTCCCCGGCACGTACCCGCGCTTGCATCTCGTAGTCGTCGCCCTTTGCCTGCGGAAACCAGTGCGCGCCAAGCGAGCCGCGCACCGTCCCGAATGATCCCAAATCATCCGCAAACTCACGCCCGATGCGCCCTTCGACGGAAGCATCGACGGTGAATCGCTCTTCGGGCACGCGCAGCAACGAGCGGTCGACGCGCCCCCAGTAAACCAGCGAATCGCCATCCGTGAAAAATGACTTGCCCGAGACCGAAGCTTGCACCGTGAGATTCCGGAACGACCGGTTCGCGATCTCAAGTCCCGTGCTCCAGCTCCAAGAGCCGTTCATGGCGGAACGCAACTCGGCGCCTCCAGCCACACGCCGCACATTCAGGTAGCTCAGAGCCGGACCCGCACCGAAATAAGTATTCGTCAAATTCCAGTTTTCATTGCGCCCGTCAAAATAGGCTCGAAATCGGTACTTCGATTGATGCAGCAGAGGCGAAGACACGTCCACGTACGCCCGCCGCTTTTCGGAATCCCATCGCAGCAGCGATGTGGCGTTTATGGCTTGATAGCCAAGATTGTAGATTTCTGGATAAACCGTCTCATACGGCAGACCGCTCAACAACGAAAGCGCGCCTTCCCACCACGGCTGACCCCACAGGTCGCGTTCCGGCATGTGCAGGATCGCATCGTAATTTCCCCCGCCGGCCGGCACTAACTCCACGCGCCGGTGCGGATAGATGCCCAAATTGTCGAGCCGCGCCTCTGCTCCGAGCAGCGCATCGTTCGTCAAAATCTGCGGCGCGTTGAATCCCAGCGCATCTTGCAGCAGTGCTGGATCGCCTTTCGCGGGTGGCTGCACGGAAACGTTGCGCAGTCGCGGCTTCCCGATCGCGTTCCAATAGTTCAGCGCCGCTTCCAGATTGCCTTCGAGAAAGTAAAGCGTGCCAAGAAATTCGCGCGCGTAGCCATCGTGCGGATCGAGCTTCAGCGCAGCGCGTAATTCTCGTCTTGCCGACCGAAAATCTTTGAGCTTGTAGTCGACACCCGCGAGTTCCACCAGGAACCGCGCCTCCCCCGGAGACTTCCGGTGACCCGCTTCCAGCGCACCGCGCGCTTCGCCCCAGCGTTGCAACTTCGCCAGCGACAACCCAGCCACAAAATCCAGATCCGCCGAAGGATCGGTGGAACCCCGCGCCAACCGCGTAGCATCTTCATATTGTCCAGCGTCAAACGCTTTTTGAGCCGCGGCAAGTCGCGCCGCCTCAGAAGAAAATTCCTGCGCGGAATGCGCGGAATTTGTAGCGGCCGCTTTCCGAAGCGGGCGCCTTTTGGCCAGGCAGCTGACCTGAAAAAAGACCAGAGCGAAGCAAATTATCCCGCAGGCGCGGGCACGGCGAGGAGCATCCAGTTTCTGGCCGCTAGCCATTCTTTCTCGAATTCCGCCCGCTCGATTCGCAAAAGCTTGCCGCGTGCCGGATCGTTCACAAACACAGCCTCGCGCTGCCAATCCATTCCGGTGACGACCACATAGTGTAGCGGAGCCCGGGAATTTCCCGGTTCTAGACTGATGATCAGCGGCCGTCCCTGCGCCAAATGTTCGCGAAGGTCGCTCCAAGTCCCGCGCAACGCAAACACGCGAAAGCCGGACTCCTTCAGGTAGCGCTCCACGTCCGAAGCGAAAATGCCATGGCCTTTGCGCGAATAAAGCAGCTTCTGAATCGCGTCAGCATCATCTCGCCCAGCAGCAACAGACGTCCCGTGCGCGCTCCAATACTGCAGCAACATCGCAATCGATGCCGAACCACAACCTTCCGCAGTCTGTTTAATAAAGGGAACGTCGAGCCAAATCCCAGCATTTTCCGCCGTTTGCGCTTGAACCAGCACCACCGCAAACAAGCTCAGCACTAAACCCGCACCCAAACGGCGCATTGTCCTCTTCCGGGGCGCCCGACGTCGCGGTGTTTTTCCGTTGTAGGGGCGGGGCTTGCCCCGCCCGGCGTCAACCCCGGCACCGCGCAGACCGCCGGACAAACCCCGCATTCCACTCCGACATTCCTAAGTCTCTGTTGGGAACGTCAGGGGGGAGCAGAAACTAAAAGACCAGCGACAGCACGACGATCAAAATCACGATCAAAATAATCACGATAATCAATGTGGCTTTAAGTCCACCAGCGGCAAAATCACTCTCCGCCTGCCGGGAACGCTCGGCAACTTTGGCCAAGTCTTCGTCGCTCAATTGTCCGATCGCCCTATCCACTCGCTGATAATCGACCTTCGCGGACTTCAGCGCCTCCTGTCCGGCCTCCGAAGACAGCAATCCGCGCACGACAGCTTCGTTCGCTTGCCGGGTTTGTGCCGGCCGCGCCGCATCCTTGTTCAGCTCCTCCAGCGAAACCGCGTGCTGCTGGTCCTGACCCAGTGTTCTGCTCGGCGCGGCAGTCAAGCCCAACGCCAGCGCTATCGCCACGATCCACATCCACTGCTGTCCACGCATGCTCATTAGGCTTCTCCTGTCGATCGACCGGTGCCGGGGCCGCCTGATACTCGGACTTCTCCAAGTTCAGGGAATTAGACTATACGATGCTAGGAAAAGTATCCTCGGAAATCTCTGAACTGAATTTGTTGCAGAGGATTTTATTTCGCGGAAATAGGAGTTTGATACTTGGTCACATCGACCTGCCGCCACTCGCCGCGTTCGATGCCGTCGCGAATCTGCGCCGCCGTCTTGCCCTTGCGCGTCTGCTCGTAGGAGTACAGTCCTTCGCGAATGCATACCCCGCATTCAGCGGCATGTTTCCCCGCAAAGCAATCCAGCAAACTTCCATGCCCCTGGCTGCGGTCGCAATGACAGTAGCAAGGCTGCTGATACAGCACTTTCCGGACCCGCGCCGCCAGCGCATAGGCATTCTGTACCGACACATCGCTGAACGTCTCAGGACTCAGTGTCGCTGGCAAGGGCCCAGCTGGAACCTGCGAATGAAACGCGGGAATCGGCTCCGCGTCGCCCGCGGGCTGTTGCGCCATCCGCGATGACACCCGCTGCGGAATCGCCATAAGCGCCAAAGCCAAGCTCACCAGGGAAACCACGCCAATCACAATCTTCTTCCCGGTCATAGGCCCCGTCATAGGAAAGATCCTCTCCGAAATCCTAACTAGACCAAAATCGGCTTCGGTGAAACATAGGGCCGAGGTCCCGGCGACACCGGCCGCGTCGAGATGTGCCGCTCCCGCAAATTCTTCTGCACTCGCCTCCCCCAGGTCCGCACAAACGAATAATTCAGCCCCCCACTAATCGCCGAGCTAGCCAGAGGAATCAACCGCCCCACCCACTTCTCCGCTGCCTCTGCACCCAAACGCGTCGCCAACCGCTCCACTACGCGCGGTCCCAATTTCTCAAACATCTGTTTCTCTGCCAAATCCTTCCCGTAGTCCACTCCGGTAGCCGCCGCCGCGGCCAGCCACAATTCCATCCGATCGTCTGGCCCGCGCGACTCAAATCCATACAGCAAGCATAGGCGCTGGATCAGTCGCAGCGTGATGGCGGTCAACAAACCCGCATCCGGAATCATCGTCATCATCCCGCCGAGTCCAAATCCCGCCCCTTCCGCAAGCGCCAGCCGCGCCGCATCGCGAATCAACAGCCCGGCGATTTCGTCCAGCTGCTCCAGCGGCACATCCTGCATCCGCGCGAAATTCGGCACCCACAGCCGGTGCTTGTTCGCCAGTTGCTTGCGGAAATCGTCCGGGTTCACTTCCACCGAGCGCAACCCGCTCTTTACGCCGAACCGCAAGATTCGACCAACGCCCCGCCCTGCCAATGACCGTTTACTCATGTCGTGACCCTTTGTAGTCGTGAGCCTTTGTAAAGAAAGCCGGTTATAGACCCTAGCCATGAAACTTTGTCGCACCTTGAAGCATCCTACGGCGGTTAGAATCGTCTGGCAACCCCGGCGTTGTATCGAGCGCGAACACTTCGACGCCCCCTTGTGCCAGTACCGGTGGTCCACAAGCGCCCGTTACCCGGCAGGTGACATCCAATCAACCGTACCACTTGACGCGGAGACGCTTTTCGGTAAACTGCATTTTTCCTTATGGCCTCGATCGCCCAAATCGTTCCCGTAGAAGTCGCCACAGACTTCGCCTTTCCCCAACGGGAAGCGGCGTTTTTCTATGGGCTCTTCCTGCGCGGCCATTCGCCAGAACAGCTCCGCCGCGATATCGAAGTCCCTCCGGCGGTCCTCCTGAAGTGGCACCGCGACGCCGAGCGCGATCCGGAATTGCGCGACATTTTCTATCGCATGGTCGAATACCGGCGCCACGTCCTCGCCATTTTCGATTCCCTGGTGGGCTGGGACGCCCAGAAGCAGCGCGTTCAGTAGCCTCTCGAATCAAGATTCACCAAGATTTTTCCGATTCCCTCGAGCGCCCTCCCCTCATCTGCTGACTTCGGTTCTTCGTCCCCTGAATTATCCCGCCATGCGGGTCACTGGCACACGCAGGACACACCTGTACGATTGCACAGGTCAAAAAATGTCAGGCAACCCCTTGCCACGCTGCGCATCCTACCCAGTCTTGGGGGACAAGTGTCACAAAATGCAGGACATTCGCTGATTGACGTTGCACTCGCACACAGAGTAGAATCCCTACGTCCTGTCGGAAGTTGAGGTGTTGCCTATGTCACGGGTAGTTCGTGCCCTGGTCGCGTCATTCTTTTCCCTGGCCATCGCAATTCCGCCTATCAATGCCCACCCGCAGCCGCAGGGCGAGGCCAAGCAGGCGCAAGATCCCAACGCCGCTCCCGTTCCGCAAAAGCTCGACAAAGAACAAAAGAAGAAAATGAAGAAGACGCTGAAGGAGTTGGACACTCCTTACAAGCAGTGGCTCAGCGAAGACGTCATCTATATTATTTCGCCCTCGGAGCGCCAAGCGTTTCTCCAACTGGAGACCAACGAAGAGCGCGAGCAGTTCATCGAACAATTCTGGCTCCGCCGCAGCGCGACTCCCGACCTGCCCGACAACGACTTTAAGGAAGAGCACTATCGGCGTATCGCCTATGCCAACGAGCATTTCGCGTCGGGTATTCCCGGCTGGAAGACCGATCGCGGTCGCATGTACATCATGTGGGGCCCGGCGGATGAGATTGAGTCGCATCCCACTGGCGGCACCTACGACCGACCGATGGATGAAGGCGGGGGTTCCACGACTACGTATCCGTGGGAAACCTGGCGTTATCGCTACATGGAAGGCATCGGCGAGAACATCATCTGGGAATTTGTGGACCCGACCAGCTCGGGCGAATATCACCTGACCATGGATCCCAGCGAAAAGGACGCCCTGTTGCACGTTCCCGGCGCCGGCTTGAGCTTGCTGGAAGAAATGGGCATGGCCTCGAAGACCGATCGCTTTACGCGCTCGGACGGCACGAACTTGCCCACTGCGCTGGGCGGCACACCATCCAGCATGGATGAGTTTAACCGACTCGATCAGTACGCCAAGGCCTTCAAACCGCCAGAGGTCAAGTACAAGGACCTGGAAGCCATTGTCACGGCGCGCATCGTCCGCGATCAGATGAAGTTCACCTGGCGTACCGACTTCATGAAGGTGACCAACGATACGGTTCTGGTTCCCGTTACCATTCAGGTGCCCAACAATCAGCTTTCGTTCGACAACAAAGACGGCGTGCACTCCGCCACGCTCAACGTATTTGGCCGCGTCAGTTCTCTAACCGGCCGCGTAGTACAGACGTTTGAAGATCCCGTCAGCCGCGACTTCCCGGACAGCCTTTTCCAGCAGTCGATCAAGCTGCAGTCCATCTATCAAAAGGCCATCCCGTTGCGTCCGGGTCTCTATCGCCTGGACATTGTGATCAAGGACGTGAAGAGCGGCAACGTGGGGGTGGTCAACACGCGCCTGCAAGTGCCCCGATTTGAAGACGACAAGCTGGAAGCCAGCTCCTTGATCGTCGCCGATGGCAGCAAACTTGAGCACGTACCGTCCAAACAGATTGGAACCGGTCAATTCGTGCTGGGTTCGACCAAAGTCGTGCCGCGTCTTGACGCCGACTTCGCCGCCACGGAAAAGCTCGGCATTTATATGCAGGTGTACAACCTCAAGCCCGACGACAAGACTCACAAGTCCAACGCCACATTCGTCTATACCGTCAAGAAGGGCGATCAGCAGATCATGCAGTTCAAGGAAACTTCCGAGGAAATGAAGCAGACCGGCGAGCAGGTAACCATCGAGCCCTTTCCGCCTTTGGCCACGCTGACTGCGGGCAAGTATTCGCTGGAAATTGTGGCCACCGACTCTAATTCCAGCAAGACCATTTCCAAGACAGCTGAGTTCTCGATCAAGGCCCCCGCCGATACCAAGTCGGCCGCCAATTCCGGCAAAGCCGCACCGGGGAGGTAGCGCGCAGTGAACGAAAGACGACTCCGAATCCTTGGCGCTCTGGTTCTGGCCGGGACGTGTCTGTCGATTTGCGTCACGCCTTCGCGCGCGCAGACTAAAGCTGCTTCCGGCAAGCTGGCCGGAGTCGTGAACGATACCTTGGGCGTTCCTCAGATGGGCGCCACGGTGCAATTGATTTCGGAGTCAGCGGGCGCTTTGTCGGCCGTGGATTTCCTCACCAACACGCAAGGCGTCTTCCGAGGCGAAAAAGTGACTCCGGGCCTGTACACCGTGCGCGTCACCTTAGCGGGCTTCCTTCCGACTCTCGAGCAGCATGTACGCATCAACGCGCATGTGACGACAGTTGTCCGCGTCCAGCTCGAGTCCATGTTCGCTTCACTGGACCAGCTGCGGCGCGCGCCTTCTGCCGCAACGGTCGAATCCGACGACTGGAAATGGGTGCTACGTTCCGCTTCGGCGACCCGGCCAGTGTTGCAATGGGTGGATGACGACGATAGCGCCGAGGTCACCTCGAACACGGCTTTGGATAAACAGGTCCTGCGGCCGCGTGCGCGCATGGAATTTACCGACGGGGCGCGGCGTCCCGGCTCGGCTTCCGGCGTGCCTTCCGCTCCTGCGACTGCCTTCGCTTACGACCAAAAATTGGGTCGTACCGCCAGGCTGCTCATGGCTGGCGAGATGAACTATATGGATTCCGCTCCGGGCGGAGGATTTGCGACGGTTTGGCTGCCGACGGGTTCGCTGGGTTCGGGACCTCATTCCACGCTGGTCTTTCGCGAAGCGAAATTGGGCCCGGATGGGCAAACCTTCCACGGCGTCCGCATGGAACAGGGCGGAACGCTCGGGCTTGGCGATCGCGCCAAGCTTCTATACAGCGGGGAGTATGTGACCGTGGGCTTGGACAAGTCGGCCTCTTCGCTGCGTCCCCGTTTGGAACTGGACGCCAAGGTTACAGACACCTGGAAGGCGGCAATCATTTTTTCCGAGGAGCCTGCCGGTAGCGTGGGCAACCTCGGTCCGGAAGATCGCGATTCGGGCGCCTCTCTAGCGGCGGCTGTCAATGAACTCGATTCTTTCCCCACGCTCCTCTGGCGCAACGGGAGCCCGGTACTGGAGGGCGGTTGGCACGAAGAGATTTCCGTGCAACACAAGCTGGGCTCGCACGGCCAACTGCAAGTCGCCGCATTTCACGACGACGACAGCAACGTGGCGGTCTACGGGCGTGGCGGCGATCTGCCAGCCTCTGACTACCTCCAGGACTATTTCTCCAGTGCGTTCGCTTACGACGGCGGATCCATGAATAGTTGGGGTACGCGGGTTGCGCTGCGTGAAAAAATCTCCGACGAAGTTGAAATCACTGCCGTTTATGCTTATGCAGGAGCGCTAAGCCCCTCCGACGTTGCCGATGGCCCGCTGCGAGACATGTTGAAGACTTCCATGCACAATTCGGTCGGCGCTTCGGTCACCACGACGGTTCCGCGCTCAAAGACCAAGGTTACGGCTGGCTACAAATGGGTCAGCGGCACGACGATCTCTCGTCTGGACAGTTACGGCGAGTCGCTTTATCAAATGGACCCTTATCTCCACGTTGGTATACGACAGACCCTCCCTAAATTTGGCCCCGGTCGCTGGCAGGCGATTGCGGATTGCGACAACATTCTGGCGCAGGGCTACGTGACCTTGAACAGTCAGGATGGGCGAACGATGCTGGTCCCTGCGTTTCGGACATTCCGGGGTGGTCTAAGCGTTCAGTTTTGAAACAGTTTTACCTGTTAAAAGCTGTATGCTTCCTTCCATAAACTGGATGCCGTTGGGGTGGCTGCAGGTGAGGTGCTGTAAGGTATTGAATAGATTCGAGTTCGCCGCGAGCTGATCTACAAAAGATTGGACACCGATTTGCACCTGATTTTTGCGGGATGAGTGTGTCCTAACTGACTTATCAACCGGGCTTAGTCATGAAGCAGAACCTCAGAGTCAGTCTTGGTGCAGTGGTCCTGGCGCTTGCGACCCTGACTGCCGTCATCTACGCCTGGATCAATTTCCGCCAGCGCGAGTCCTACGACATCCCGGATGATGGCGTCGCCTGGTTCGACACCTCCCACGGCGCTAAAGCTTGGAAGGTAACCCCCAACTCTCCTGCGGCTCGCGCCGGAATCCGCCCTGACGACGTCCTGATCGCAATTAACGATGTGCCGGTCGACACGCAGGTTCAGGTCACCAAGCGCCTTTGGCGGGCGGGCCTGTGGACGCAAGTCCGCTATAAACTCGTTCGCGACGGCCGGGAATTTGAGACCCCGCTGGTCACCGTGCCGGCGGACAAGCCCGCTTCCATCGAAAATTACGAACGCGTTGTCGGTCTTCTCTATCTGTTTATTGGCCTGTTCATTTTCATTCGGCGGTGGAACGCGCCGCGTGCCGTCCATTTCTACGTGTTCTGCCTGGCTTCGTTTGTGTTGTTCTCGTTCCATTACAGCGGGAAGCTGGACGCTTTCGACTACGAGATTTATTGGGCCAAGATCGCGGCCCTGATGTTTGCGCCGGCCCTGTTGTTCCACTTCGCGCTGGTATTTCCGGAGCGCGGCGAAGCTGCCGCGCGGTCCGCTTCCAAACTGGCGCTGGTGTACGGTCCACCCTCCCTGCTGTTGCTTTTCCACATCAGCCTCGCGCTCAACGCGCTCGGCTTCGTTCCCTGGCTTGGTTCGCGCGTCTTGATCGACAAGATCGAGTACAGCTACCTCGGCATCTATTTCCTGGCTGCGGCCATTGTCTTCTATAAGAGCTTCCGCGAAGCTCCTTCCGGGGTATTACGGCAGCAGTTGAAATGGCTCACCGGGGGCACGCTGGCAGGCGCGCTGCCGTTCGCTCTTCTGTACGTGATTCCATTCGTGCTCGACGCGGTGCCGCCGTCGTGGACCAAGTTTTCCGCGCTGAGCCTCGTGTTGATCCCGCTGTGCTTCGGCTACGCCATCATCCGCTACCGGCTAATGGACGTGGACATCATCTTCAAGCGCGGCTTGGCATATACGGCCGCCACCGCAGCCGTGGCTTCGATCTATTTCGCGCTGATCGCGTTAATCGCCGAGATTTCTCACGCGCAGACAACCGGTCCGGTCGGCGGCATGATCGCCATCGTCATAGCCGCGTTTTTGTTCCAGCCGTTCCGCGAATGGATTCAGGCGCGCCTCGACCGCTTCTTTTACCGCGACCGCTTGGATTATCGCCGCACGCTGATCGAATTTGGCCGCACCCTCACCAACGAAGTTCGCTTCGACCCGATGCTCGGGTCGGTGATGGATCGCATTTCGCAGACTCTTCTCGTCGATCGCCTGGCGATTTTTATGGAGGATCCGTTGCAGCCCGGTCAGTTGCGCCTGGCGCGCTCCATGGGCGTGCGCCTCGCTGAACTCATGGATCTTAGCTTCCTCGAGCCGGCCCGGCCCGAGTTCGCCCGTGGGGCGCTCTTTTTTGAGTCGCCCCGCGCGGCGAGAGAAGTCACCGACTCGGTCCGGCAGACTCTCGAGCAGCTCGATCTGAACTATTTCGTTCCGTGCCGCATTCGCGAGCGCACCGTGGCGGTGCTGGGGCTCGGCAAGACCGTCGATGGGGATTTTCTTTCGAGCGATGACGTCGAACTGGTGCAAACGATCGCGGGCTACGTCGCGGTCGCGCTGGACAATGCGCAGCTTTACAACTCGCTGGAGCAAAAGGCGCTGGAGATCGCGCGCCTCAAGGACTTCAGCGAAAACATCGTTGAGTCACTGAACGTCGGCGTGCTGGCCGTGGATCTGGGCGGTATTGTGGAATCGTGGAACACGCGCATGGAGCAGCTCTTCAACGTGTCGCGGCAGGACGCGGTGGGCCATCAACTACGCGCTTTGTTGCCGCAAGAATTAGCTTCGGAAATTGCCGCGCGTCGTGACGAAGAACAAATCACGGGCATCTATAAGCAGCGGCTGCATCATCAGGGAAAGCTTTTGACGCTGAACGTTTCGATTACCCCGCTGGTCAGCAAATCGGGCGAGCGCATCGGCCGGCTGCTGCTGTTCGACGACGTCACCCAGCGTGAGCGCATGGAAGAGCAGATGACGCAGACCGAGAAGCTGACGTCGCTCGGGTTGCTCGCCGCAGGTGTCGCGCACGAAGTCAACACGCCGCTCGCGGTAATTTCCAATTACATTCAGATGCTAGCCAAGCAGATGCCGGAAGGCGATCCGCGGCAGGGCATCATTGAGAAGATCGTCAAGCAAACGTTCCGCGCGAGTGAAATCGTAAATAACCTGCTGAATTTTTCACGCACCAGCGCCACCGAGTTGGCGGACATCGACGTGAACCGCGTGGTGGAAGAAACACTGTCGCTGGTCGCGCATCCTTTGAAGACCTCGCAGATTCAAGTGGTCAAACAGCTGGGCAGCACGCTGCCGGCGGTGCGCGGCTCCGCGAACAAACTTCAGCAGGTATTTCTGAATCTGTTTTTGAATGCGCGCGACGCCATGCCCAGCGGCGGCATGCTGGAAGTGCGTACCGCCGCGCACAATGGCAGCGTCGAAGTGGAAGTGGTGGACACCGGCGCGGGCATCCCGCGCGAGCACATCCATCGCATTTTCGATCCGTTTTTCACGACGAAAGCCAGCGGCCGCGGCACTGGTCTGGGGCTTTCGGTCAGCTACGGTATAATCAAAGAGCACGCTGGAAAAATTGATGTTCGCTCCACTCCCGGCAAGGGCACGTCTTTCCACGTCGAATTCCCCGCGGTAAGGAAAGCGGTTCATGTCTAAGGGCTCTATCCTGGTAGTTGACGACGAATCCGAAATCCGAGAAGGTCTTGAGTTGCTGCTGGCCAGCGAGGGCTATGGTGTCTCTAGCGCCGGCACGGGCGCTTCCGGGCTCGCGAAACTCGAAGAGCATCCTTACGATCTGCTATTGCTGGACGTAAGTCTTCCCGACCGCAACGGTCTCGACTTGTTGCGCGAAATCCGCCGGCGTGATCCGCAGCTCTCCGTCGTGCTGATCACCGCGTACGGCTCGATCGATATGGCGCGTGCCGCGTTCAAGAGCGGCGCGATGGACTACATCACCAAGCCGTGGTCCAACGACGAACTCCTGGCCCAGGTCGCCCAAGCCGTGGAATCGCGCCGCCTGCGCGAAGAAAACGTGCAGTTGAAGCGCGCCCTGAAGCAGCGCTTCAATTTTCCCAACATCGTCGGCAAGAGCGACAAAATGCTCGCGCTGTTCGACCTCGTCACGCAGGTCGCGCCGTCGCGCTCCACAATCCTGATCAGCGGAGAGAGCGGCACAGGTAAAGAACTGATTGCTAAAGCCATCCATTCTGCCTCCACGCGCGCCGACAAAGCTTTCGTGCCCGTGAATACGGGCTCCATTCCTGTCGATCTTCTCGAATCGCAACTCTTCGGCCACGTCAAAGGCGCGTTCACCAGCGCCATCGCCTCCAAAAAAGGCCTTTTCGAGGTCGCCGATCAAGGCACGATTTTCTTCGACGAAATCGCCACCATCAGCCATGAAACCCAGGCAAAGCTTCTTCGGGTAATCCAGGAGCGCGAATTTATGCGCCTGGGCGGGACCGAGCAGATCAAGGTCGATGTCCGCATCGTCGCCGCGTCCAACATCGATTTGCTTACGCTCGTCCGCGAGGGCCGCTTCGGCGAAGATCTGTATC